>Ga0207659_10000542_pt1 | contig 22580 bp, 25 predicted proteins | sample KBSM43metaG_FD_184330 | JGI IMG/M metagenome (GOLD analysis project Ga0207659, IMG submission 184330) | Miscanthus rhizosphere microbial communities from Kellogg Biological Station, Michigan, USA - KBS M4-3 metaG (SPAdes) (version 2) | ecosystem: Host-associated > Plants > Roots > Rhizosphere >...
ACGCTATTTGATGCCAGCGAACTGACAGTCAGCATGGGACCTCAGCACCCGTCGACGCACGGCGTGCTGCAGGTGAAGCTGAAGCTGGACGGCGAGCGCGTGCTCGATGCGGAGTGCGTCATTGGCTACCTCCACCGCGGTGTCGAGAAACTTGGGGAAGCGCAGACTTACGGCCAGTTCGTTCCCACGCTCGACCGCATGGATTACATCGCTGCGGTTTCGAATTGTCTGGGTTTCTGCGAAACCATCGAAAAACTGCTCGGCGTGACGGCGCCTCCACGGGCGCAGTACATCCGCGTGATCACGACCGAGTTGAATCGGATCGCCAGCCACCTGCTGTGGCTTGGAACTCATGCGATCGATCTCGGCGCAATCACCACGTTCCTCTACTGCTTCCGCGAACGTGAAGAGATTCTGAAAATCTTCGAGAATTACTGCGGCGCGCGGCTGACAACGCACATGTTCCGAATTGGCGGGACACAGTACGAGTTGTATGAAGGCTTCCAGGACCAGGTTCGAACGTTCATCCAGGACTTCCCGAAGAAGGTTGATGAGTACGAAACGCTCCTGACGGAAAACCGCATCTGGCTCGATCGGACGAAGAATGTCGGCATCATTTCCGGAAAAGACGCGATCGATATGGGGCTGACAGGGCCGAGTCTTCGCGGCTCGGGAGTTCAATGGGATCTGCGCAAGGCAAAACCGTATTGCGTATATTCCGAATTCGACTTCGATATCCCGGTTGGTGAAGTGGGCGATACCTACGATCGTTACCTTGTGCGTATGGAAGAAATGCGTCAATCGACGCGGATTGTCGCGCAGGCTGTGGAGAAGATTCCGGATGGACCGCTCATGGCCAAGATGTCCAAGATCATCAAGCCGCCCGTTGGGGATATCTACCACTCGATCGAGTCGCCCAAGGGAGAGCTGGGCTACTACATCGTCAGCGACGGGAGCACAATGGCGTATCGCGCGCGGGTGCGGCCGCCGTCGTTTGTGAATCTCCAGTCGCTGAAGAAGATGGTTGTCGGGCACATGGTTGCCGATGTCGTCGCGGTGATCGGCACGCTCGACATTGTGCTGGGCGAGATCGACCGGTAGAGGTTTCCCAAGACTGAAACTATGGATTTTGCAATTGATAACATCCTCATCCCGCTGATCAAGATCGGGATCGTTTTTGGTGCGCTTTCCGGCGTGGTTGCTTTGATGACGCTTGCGGAACGCAAGGTTGCGGCGTTCATCCAGGTTCGCCTTGGGCCAATGCGCGTCGGGCCTCACGGGATTCTTCAGCCCATAGCGGACGGCATCAAGCTGATGCTCAAGGAAGACATTCTTCCTGCAAGAGCGGATCCCTGGATCTTCACGCTGGCACCGATCATCGCGTTGGTTCCTGCATTCATCGTCTTTGCGGTGATCCCCTTCGGGCCGTCATTTGAACTGTTTGGCAAAACGATCTCTCTGCGTATTGCCGACCTCAACATCGGTGTGTTGTACGTGCTGTCGATCTCCTCGATCGGTATCCTCGGGATCATCCTTGGAGGCTGGGCTTCCAACAGCAAGTACCCTTTGATGGGTGCTCTGCGATCTGCCGCCCAGATGGTCAGCTATGAAGTGGCGTTGGGCTTCTCGATCATGGGCGTGCTGATGATCGCAAGCTCCCTGAGCCTGGTCGAAATCGTCAACAAGCAGAAAGAATACGGATGGTTCGTCTTCCTGCAGCCCCTCGGATTCATTCTGTTCTTCGTGTGTGGCATTGCGGAGACCAACAGGGCGCCCTTTGATCTGCCCGAAGCGGAATCGGAGCTCGTCGCCGGATTCCACACCGAATACAGCGGATTTCGGTTCTCTCTCTATTTTCTGGCAGAGTACGCCAACATGATCGCGGTATCGGCGATGGCGGTGACGCTGTTCTTCGGAGGATGGCTCCGGCCGTTCGCTAGTGTCGCGGCGCTCGACTTTCTGGAGTTGAAGTTTCTCGCCCTCGGGCCGGCGCTGACGGGCCTGTTCTGGTTCTGTCTGAAGGTCATCATCTTCCTGTACTGCTATCTCTGGTTCCGGTGGACGTGGCCGCGGTATCGCTACGATCAGTTGATGAAGATTGGCTGGCAGTGGCTGTTGCCACTCGCGATCGCCAACCTGGTGGTGACGGCCTTTGTGGTTCTCTATTTTGTGAAGGGGTAAAACGATGAAGGTCAAACGTCGCGATCTAAGTCTGATCAAGAGACTGTTTCTGGTCGACCTGATCAGGGGGCTGAAGCTGACGTTTTCGTATCAGCGACCCTCGGCAAACTACACCGAGCAATATCCGAAGGAACGTCCCAAGATTTCTGAGCGATTTCGTGGGGCGCCACGGCTCAATAACGATCCGGTAACGGGAGAGACTCTCTGCATTGCCTGCAACCTTTGCGCACTGGCATGTCCAGAGCACTGCATCGAAGTGGGATGGGAGCGCGACCCGGCAGGGAAGAAAGTTCTGACGACTTATATATTCGATGTCTCGCGGTGCATGTTCTGTGGCTTGTGTGAGGATGCGTGCCCGACACCTTGCCTCGAACTGACCCAGGAGTTCGAGTTGAGTCTCTATGGACGCCGGGATATGAAGCTGGACCGCAAATCCCTCGAAGAGGGCGTCCAGCCCGTAATTTATCTAAAGTAAGCCTATGTCTGTTGAACAGGTTCTTTTCTACGTTTTTGCGGCTCTTGCCGTGATATCGGCTCTCTCCGTCATCACGCTGAAGAACGTCGTGCACAGCGCGGTCGCGCTTGCCGCAACCCTGCTCTCGGTGGCGGGAATCTTTCTGACGCTTCACGCCGAATTTCTTGCCGGTGTCCAGGTAATCGTCTATGTCGGCGGCATCCTCGTTCTTTTCATCTTCGTGATCATGTTGATCGCTATCGAAAAGTCGATCATCGAGCGCCAGTTCAACCGGCAGTGGGCCGTTGCGCTGATTACCGCGGTCCTGCTCATGGGGGAGCTTGGATTTGTGGTGTGGCGCGGCCCAGACTCGCTTGTCCTGGCGGAACCGCTGCCGGCGTCGCCATCCGTGCTGGGCGTGACGGGAAACTCGCAACTGGTGGGAGAGACCCTTTACGGCCAGTACCTGCTGCCCTTCGAAATTGCTTCGATTCTGTTGCTTGTTGCCATCGTGGGGTCGGTGGCACTGTCCAAGAAAAAGACGCAGGCGGAGTAGACATGGTTCCCATACATCACTATCTGATTCTCGGCGCAGCGCTCTTCACGATCGGTGTCGTCGGCGTGCTGACGCGGCGCAACATCATGGTCATCCTGATGTCGATCGAACTCATGATGAACGCCGTCAATATCAACCTCATCGCGTTCTCGGACAGGCTTGGACATGTGGCAGGGCAGGTATTCGCGATCTTCGTGATAACCGTCGCCGCCGCTGAGGCGGCCGTTGGCCTCGGTATCGTCATCGCCATGTTCAAGAACAAGGAAACGATGAACATCAACGAAATCGACCTGATGAAGTGGTAGGCGCATGAATTTTCTCGATCTCATCTGGCTAATTCCTCTGTTTCCGGCTGCCGGATTCGCCATCAATGGACTCTTCGGCAAGCGCATGCCGAAAGCCGCTGTGGGAACGATAGCTGCCGGGGCCGTTTTGATTTCCTTCATCTTCGCGGTTGGTGCGGTTTATCAGCTCTCGCAGCTCCCCGAGCATGAGCGTTCGCACGAGGTGAAGGTCTACGAGTGGATCAACGCTGGTCCGGCGGTGACGACCGGCGGGCAAGAGACCCGGTTCGTCGTGGACTGGGGCTTTCTTCTGGATCCGTTATCGTCGGTGATGGTCCTCGTGGTGACCGGAATCGGCTTCCTCATCCACGTTTATTCCAATGGTTACATGTGGGAAGAGGATGGGTTCTATCGATTCTTCGCCTACCTGAACCTGTTCATGTTTTCGATGCTCACCCTCATCCTTGGAAACAACTACGTGATGATGTTCATCGGGTGGGAGGGTGTCGGCCTGTGTTCCTACCTGCTGATCGGCTATTACTTCCTGAAGAAGAGCGCGGGAGACGCCGCCAAGAAAGCCTTCATTGTTAACCGCGTTGGGGACTGGGGTCTCGCAACGGGAATACTGCTGATCTTCGCGAATTTCGGCTCCCTGGATTTTCTTAAAGTCGGCGAAGTCATCAAGGCCGGCGTCGCTGCCGGGCAATACACCGTGAGCCAGCCGATCTTTATCGGCATTGCCCTGGCGCTGTTTGTGGGCGCCTGCGGAAAATCCGCACAGATTCCCCTCTATGTCTGGCTGCCTGACGCAATGGAAGGTCCGACTCCCGTCAGCGCACTGATCCACGCCGCGACGATGGTCACGGCGGGCGTCTACATGGTTGCTCGCAGCAACTGGATCTATCAGATGGCGCCTGAGGCTTTGGCGGTGGTTGCTGTTGTCGGCGTGCTCACTGCTCTGTTCGCAGCGTCCATCGGCCTTGTCCAGAACGACATCAAGCGCGTGCTCGCGTATTCCACCGTCAGCCAGCTCGGGTACATGTTCCTGGCATTGGGTGTTGGCGCGTTCGCGGCCGGCGTTTTCCATCTCATGACGCATGCTTTTTTCAAAGCTCTTCTGTTCCTTGGCTCGGGCAGCGTGATCCATGCGATGCATCACGAGCAGGACATGCGCAAGATGGGCGCGCTGAAGAACAAGATCCCCATCACGTTCCTGACGATGGCGATTGGAACTCTGGCGATCGCGGGGACGCCGGGACTGGCAGGCTTCTTCTCGAAGGATGAAATTCTCTGGCAGGCCTTTTCCAGCGAGCACGGGCATTTTCTTCTTTGGCTTCTCGGCGCGATCGTGGCAGGCATGACGTCGTTTTACATGTTCCGCCTTCTCTTCATGACGTTTTACGGCGAGTCCCGGGTCGATCACCACACGGAAGCGCACATTCATGAATCGCCGAGGTCGATGACGGTTCCGTTGATGGTGCTCGCTGTGGGTTCCGTCCTTGCAGGCTATATCGGTTTGCCCAAGTGGCTCGGGCCGAATCTCTTCGAGCACTGGCTGGAGCCGGTATTCGAGCCGGTGCAGGCGGCTGCCGCAGTAAGTGAGGAAGCGGCGCATCACAGCGCGAGTCTGGAGATCGGGATGGCGGCGGTTTCGGTCGCGATTGCCGTAGTCGGGTTCCTGATCGCATACACCACTTATGCGAAAAAGAGCGATCGCGCGGAGCGAGTATCGGCTCGGTTCAAGGGGCTGTATCAGGCCCTGTTGAATAAGTGGTACGTGGATGAACTTTATGACGCGCTTTGGGTGAATCGTGCAAAGGACCTGGGGCGCGGATTGTGGCGATTTGATTCGAAGATCGTTGACGGGCTTGTGAACGAAACTGCCGTGGGCACGGTCCAGAGCGCCGTCGGTTCGGGCTGGTGGGATCGATGGATCGTCGATGGCCTGGTCCGGTTTGCGGGAGGTTTCGTAAAGACGGCCAGTTGGCCGATTCGCTTATCTGAAACCGGCTACACGCAGAATTACGCCCTGGTCATGATCTTCGGCGTTCTCCTTCTTGTCGGGTACGTGTTGTGGGGAACTCTTTAGGAGCGTTAAATGGACTTTTTCAATAAGAACATCCTGAGCATCATCACGTTCTGGCCGCTTGCCGGAATGCTGGTGCTCCTTTTGATTCCCAAGGGATCAACCACCCTCATCAAGTGGTGGGCGAATCTCGTCGCGGTAAGTGGATTCCTTGTCTCTCTGCCGCTGTGGTTCTCGTTCAACTTCGATGATTCCCAGATGCAGAAGGTGGTAAACGTGCCGTGGATCCAGTCTCTCGGCGCGAACTTTCACGTCGGAGTCGACGGGATTTCGCTTCTGCTCGTGATGCTGACGACGCTGATTGGTCCGCTTGCGATCCTGTCGTCGTGGGATGCGATCCAGATTCGCGTAAAGGAGTACTACGCATTCATCCTCCTGCTTCAGACAGGCATGCTCGGAGTATTCATCTCCCTGGACTTCTTCATGTTCTACGTGTTCTGGGAAGTGATGCTGGTGCCCATGTACTTCCTGATTGGCGTGTGGGGCGGTCCGCGAAAACTTTATGCCGCTATCAAGTTCTTCCTGTACACCCTTATCGGATCCGTACTGATGTTGCTGGGAATCCTTGCGCTTTACTTCCAGTATCCGACGATCGCGGCGACGCATCCGGAAATTTCCGGAGTGTTCGGCACCATGCCGACGTTCAACGTGCTGGCTCTGCATGCGATTGGTCCGTATCTGCCGTTTAACCTTCAATTCTGGGTCTTCCTCGCGTTCTTCATCGGTTTCGCGATCAAGGTCCCGATGTTCCCGTTCCATACCTGGCTGCCGGACGCGCACGTGGAAGCGCCGACCGCAGGTTCCGTAATCCTGGCGGCGGTTCTGCTCAAGATGGGAACATACGGATTTCTGCGATTCAGCATCCCCATTCTTCCTTCCGCGACCGTGTACTTCGTTCCGATGATGATCACGCTGGCGATCATCGCGATCATTTATGGGGCGCTCGTGGCCATGATGCAGCCGGACATGAAGAAGCTGGTTGCGTACTCTTCGGTCAGCCACATGGGCTTCGTTATGCTCGGCATGTTCGCGCTGAACCCCAATGGCCTGAATGGCAGCATCATCCAGCAGATCAACCACGGAATATCAACGGGAGCGCTATTCCTTATCGTGGGCATCATTTACGAGCGACGGCACACGCGCGAGATTTCGCAGCTGGGCGGACTGTCGAACGTCATGCCGGCATACGCTGTCGTTTTCCTGATCATGACGATGTCTTCGATCGGATTGCCGCTGTTGAACGGGTTCATCGGAGAGTTCACGATCATGGCCGGTGCGCTTCAGAAAAACCTCTGGTGGGCTGTTGCCGGTGGCGCGGGCATCGTGCTTGGAGCGGCATATATGCTCTGGCTCTACCAGAGAACCATGTTCGGCAAGCTGGATAATCCGGCGAATCAGAATCTGAAGGACATGAACTTGCGGGAATGGGCGACTCTCATTCCACTGATCATCATGGCATTCTGGATCGGCTTGTATCCGGCACCGTTTTTCCGCGCTCTGGACAAGCCCGTAAATAGGCTGGTTAGTATCGTCCAGGCAGCCGCGCCCGGCGCACCGCAGGCGGCGAGGGAGGTCCGTTAATGGACCAGTTTTTCAAGCCTTCGGATCTGGGCGTTATCGGCGCGGAGCTGGAACTGGCCCTGTTCGGCATGATCGTGCTGGTCTTTGACCTTTTGGTGAAGAACAAGCGCGTGCTGGGTTACATCAGCCTGGTGGGTATAGCATGGTCGGGATACTTCCTGTTCAAGCTGTACAACGTCGTCGATGCTCCAGCCTATGGCGGAGTGCTTACCCTCGACCCATTCGCCTGGTTCTTTAAGGCTCTCTTTCTGGTTGCGGCTGCATTGTCCGTTGCCATTTCGATCCGGTACCTCGACGTCGAGCGCGAGAATCACGGAGAGTACTACGCCCTCATTCTGTTCGCGACGATGGGGATGATGTTCATGGTGGGAGCCATGGACCTTGTGACGCTCTATATCGGACTGGAAACGATGGCCATCGCAACTTATGTCCTCGTCGGCTTCCTGAGGAGCAACCCGCGGTCGAATGAAGCGTCGCTGAAGTATTTCCTTCTTGGAGCATTCTCCTCCGGCATTCTGCTGTACGGATTTTCGCTGTTGTATGGGATCGCGGGATCCACGCGTTTCGTGATTATTCGTGATGCCCTGGAGCAGAGATCCCTGTCGGATCCCCTCTCGCTGCTGGCGCTCGCCGCTGTCTGCGCCGGAATGTTTTTCAAGATCGCGGCAGTTCCATTCCACCAGTGGACGCCGGATGCCTATGAAGGCGCGCCGACTTCGATCACGGCATATATGTCCGTCGCGGTGAAGGCGGCGTCATTTGCCATGATTGTCCGATTGTTCATGATTGCGCTGTTCTCGCTGCGGCCACATTGGCTCATCATCATGAGCGTCGTCTCTGCGCTCACCATGACCGTCGGGAATGTCGCGGCAATCACCCAATCGAATGTGAAGCGTCTGCTGGCGTATTCCTCGATCTCGCACGCCGGATACATCCTGCTTGGCCTGATCGCAGCGAACCAGACCGGCCTGATCGCCATTCCGATTTATCTCCTGGTGTACACGTTTACCAATCTTGGCGCGTGGGCGATCATCGTTGCGCTTCGGCGGAAAGACGTGATCGGCGAGCACATCGACGAGATGAACGGCCTGTTCTTCCGTCATCCGGTCGCCGCCATCCTGATGCTTGTGTTTCTGCTGTCGCTCGCAGGTATCCCCCCGACAGCCGGATTTATCGGAAAGTACTTCCTGTTCGCTGCAGTGATTGAGACGGGACACAACGTTCTTGCGGTAATCGCCGTGTTAAATGCGGCGATCTCAATGTACTTCTATCTGAGGATAGTCGTGGCGATGTTCATGCAGGATGCGACGGAGAAGACCGGCCTGGACCTGGCTCCGGGAGTGCTGGCTGTGATGGCGGTGGCCCTGGTCCTCACCCTGTGGATCGGTCTCTATCCGGATCCCTTCATCGCTATGGCACGGCACGCGGTGGGATTGTAGGGCCGGTAGTTTCCTTCCTTACCGGCCGCCTTTTCTGAACCTTCCAATCTATTTTGTTTCTGGAGCCTTGGTTTCGGTCGAAGTTTCCGGCTTCTTCGGTACCAGCTTCGAAAACAACAGCGAGTTAACCTTCTGGCCGGGATAGTTGTATTGCACAAACCGGAAGCCCTTGGAGTCATAGACATACTCCTTGCCGGTGGTGTTGAAATTCTCTTCCTCCTTTTCCTCCATGCCGAAAGTTTCCCGCATGAATTTGAGGTCGGCGGTGGCGAGGAGTTTCTTGAGCTTCGGATCCGCAATCTGATCCGCTATCTTTCCGTAGATTTCGATCTTCTGGAGTTCGCCGGTCATTTTATAGGTGTAGATGGCAAAGCTGCTTTGGCCGTAAATCGTCCGGTATTGGTCGCCGACGTTGACGACTTGTTTTTCTTTGTCGCCTTTTCCCAAAGCCTTCTCGATTGCCACGCCCTTGTCGCCGATCTTGGCACCCTTAAACGTGATGTTCTTGCTGGTCCAGTCCGGATGGCTGGTGATCTCATCCTTGGTTAGTTCATAGAAGGGACCTTCCACCACAGGCGCAGCCGCCGTGGCTGCTGCAGGTTCCTCTTCTTTAGGAGCTTCGGCACACGAAGCGGCAAACATCAGCGCGCCGAGCGTTACGGACAAGGTAAGCCGTCTCAACATTCGAGTCCTCCGCGATGCTTTATCTTAGTGATTGGCGGCAGATTATACAGGCGAACCCAGAGACTGAACAATCCCAAAGCTGTAACTTCAAGTAGTTTGCGAGGCTAGCGATGGCAATCGGACCGTTGAGCTTTGTGTATCCAGTTGCTATAATTCTGCGGCTTTGGTTTTCGTATGCCCGACAGTGATCCGGAGCCTTTCTTAGCGCGGTCGTTGAAGTTCCTGCAGGAGAACCTGCAAAGATCGGGGCCGGCAGTCACCGCAGGTTACACGTTGATGGGGGCGATCATGCTCCTGGGTGGCATTGGGTATGGGTTGGATGCATGGCGGGGTACGTCGCCAGCGTTCCTGGTGACAGGCTTGCTGCTGGGTATCGTCGTTGGATTTGTCCAGCTCGCTAAGATCATGTTTCGAAAATGAAATCGGGTGGGTGGATGGCTGTGGGTTCGATTTTGTCCTCAGCCGCCGTCGTCGCCTTGCTCGGAGATGAAGTAACGGTCGATATGCGCCTGGCCATTTGGCTCGGCATGCTGGGACCGCTTACGGCCACATTGTGTGCGATGGTTGCAATGAATCGCGCTCATCGCCGGAGTCCTGTGAGTTTGACGGGAGTGATGATCAAAGCGTTTGTGGCCAAGATGGTTTTCTTTGGGGGATATGTTGCGCTGGTTGTGAAGACCGGATGGGTGCGACCCGTTCCTTTTGCAGTCAGCTTCATAGTCTATTTTCTCGTACTACATATGATCGAGGCGTTTCGCTTGCGTCGCCTCTTTGCCAACAGTTAAGGCACGAATGATCCTTGCACTATTACAAGACCACCACGAGTCTGCCAACGAGCCGTTTGAAGCCGGCCCAAAAATCATGGAGCACATCGCGAACAGCTCCATTGAGCACCCGCTGATCCATTTGCCGAAAATCTTCGGAATCGATTTTTCCGTCACGAAGCATGTGCTCATGCTCTGGATCGTGGCGGCCGTTGTTTTCGCTGTCGTTACATTTATTGTGCGACGTCATCAAAAGCGGAGCAGCACGATACCCGTGGGCACGGGAAACGCGCTCGAATACGCCGTCGAAGCGATCCGCGACAATATCGCGCTTCCGAATTTCGGAAAGAAGTGGGTAAACACCTGGACGCCATTGATACTGACGTTCTTCGTGTTCATTTTCTCGGCCAACCTCATTGGGCTGATTCCGATTTTCGACGTCCTCGCGCTGTTAAACCACTACGTCCTTCATCAGGGGCCGGAATCGTTTGTGGCAAGAGTCACACACGGGGGCACAACAGCAACGGCCAACTACAACGTCACCGCCGGTCTCGCGGTGATTACGTTCTTTGCAATCATCCTGGCCGGTTCAAAGGCGCACGGCGTCATCAAGCATTTCAAGAACATCGTCCCGCACGGATTGGCGTGGCCCGTCTACATCATCCTGATTCCCATTGAAGTTATGGGAATGCTGGTCAAACCCTTCGCGCTCACGATGCGACTTGCAGCCAACATGACAGGCGGGCATATCGCCATTCTTGCGGTCATGTCGCTGGTGTTCTTGTTTACAGAGATGTTCAAGACGGCGTTGGCAGGTGTTGCCGTAGGGGTTTTCCTGTCCGTCCCGCTCGCGTTGGGTATCACGGCGCTCGAACTCATTGTTGTGCTGGTTCAGGCTTACGTTTTCACACTGCTTTCGGCCGTGTTCATAGGCATGGCCATTCACGTTCATCATTAGAAACTCGCTGAAAGGATAGAAGAATGAAGAGAACAGGTTTGGTTTTCAGAGCGACGTCGGCTGCGATTGTGGCCATCGCTCTGGTGTCAGTGGTTGGCGGCGCAGTAGCATACGCGCAGACGGCGCCGTCGGAAGCCGTGCAGCTTGCGCAGCTTGGAAGACCGGTCTGGCACTATCTGGGTGCGGCCCTCGGCCTTGGCCTTGTCGTCATCGGGGCTGCTTCGGGTATCGGAAGATTTGCCGCTGCCGCCGCTGAAGGCATTGCACGACAGCCTGCCGCCGCCGCGCAGATTACCGGCGCCGTCAGTTTGCCGCTCTTCCTGCTGGAAGGCGTCGCAATCATTGCTGAAGTGGTCGTGCTCCTTATCGTTCTGCTCAAGTAATCATGGACCTGGTTAAATTCGATCCTGGGCTGTTTATCTGGACCATCCTCACTTTCCTGGTGCTTGTCGCCCTTCTGACGAAGTTTGCCTGGAAGCCCGTGATGCAGATGTTGGATGTTCGCCAGGAAGCGATCAAGAAGGCCCTGGCTGATGCCGACATCGCTAAGCGGGAACTCGAGCGCCTTCAGGAGGAATCAGCCCAGATCATCCGGAAAGCTCGCGTTGAAGCGGAATCCATCGTTTCGAAGAGCTGGTCTGATGGGGAAAAGCTGCGGGAAGAAATGAAGGTGAAGGCGAAGGCCGAAGCTGACGCGATCGTGAAGGAGAGCCAGCGACAGATCGAGATCGAAACCGGCCGCGCTCTTCGGCAGATCCGCAGCGAGGTTGCAGATCTTTCAATCGCTATAGCCTCCAAGCTGATCCAGCGAAACGTCTCCAAAGAAGACAACGACCGGCTGATTCAGGACACTCTCAAGCAGATCGACTCCAGCCGGAGCAACTAAAAGTAAAGGGGAGGAGATCTGGGGAGATCTCCTCCCCTTTGCTTTTAGTTCAGGAGATGGAGGGCTGAAGCCGTTGTCCACTCCAACAGCTTGTCGGGCAGAATCCCCAAATACACCGTGCCGGCGGCTGCAATCAGAAGCGCAACGGCGATGGCGGGCGTGACGCGCGCGTCCGAGAAATCTTCGCCGGGCTCGCGCATGTACATCTGCACGATCACATAGAGGTAGTAGTAGAACGAAACGACGGTTGTCAGTACGCCGATAATCGCCAGGCCCGTGTGGTTAGATTCGACAGCCGATCGGAAGATGAAGAACTTGCCGGCAAAGCCCGCAGTAAACGGTACTCCTGCCAGTGACAGAAGGAACAACGACAGCAACGCTGCCAGTCCCGGCCGCTTTGAGGCCAGTCCCGCATAGTCTGTAAGTTTGACCTTCTCGTCCTTTTCGCGCCCGAGCAGCGTGACAATCGCAAACGCGCCAAGATTCATGACCGCATAAGCCAGTGTGTAGAACAGCGCGGCAGAACCCCCCTGTTGGCTGTTCGCCGCGAAGGCGACGGTGATGTACCCTGCATGCGCAATCGACGAATAGGCCAGCATTCTTTTGAGATTGGGCTGCGCGACCGCAATCACGTTTCCGAGGATCATGGTAAGTGCCGCGAGCACTCCCATGATCTCGCTCCAGCGGTCCTGGATCATCGGATACGCCGTTATGAAGATCCGGAACATCACGGCAAATCCAGCCGCCTTGGGACCGACGGACATGAAGCCGGTGATTGGCGTCGGCGCTCCTTCGTAAACGTCCGGTGCCCAGATATGGAAGGGCGCAACGGCGACCTTGAAGCACAGAGCGATAAGCAACAGAGCCGCCGAGAGGTACACGAGGCCAGGCTGCATGCCCGGCCGCGACATGGCAGCGGCGATCGAAATCAGATTCGTGCTGCCCGCAGCCCCGAAAATCAGGGCCACACCATACAGAAAGAACGCCGAAGCGAACGATCCGAGCAGGAAGTACTTGAGTGCCGATTCATTGGATTTCAGGTCGGTTCGCCTGAAACCGGCCATGACGTAGGTTCCGATCGAGAGAATTTCAAGACCGATGAAGATCATCATCAGTTCGTTCGAGCCCGCCATGACGAGCATCCCTGCCGTCGCAAAAAGAAGCAGCGCGTAGTACTCGCCGTGATTCATGTTTTCACGCCGCAGGTAGTCGATCGACAGCAGCGTGGTCATACCCGCAATCAGGACAAACAGGACGTGGAAAAATGTGCTGTAGTCGTCCACGATCCACAAGCCCGAATACGACTGACCGGCATGGCGGTGCATGGGCACGATGGCCGCACCCGCCACCAGTGTGCCTGCGAACGCGAGCCATCCCAGGGCTGAGGATCCGGCGCGGGTCTTCGATGACAGGAACGGTTCCACCACCATGATGGCAATGCCGAAGACGCAAAGCACGACTACCGGCAGGATGGCGTAAAGATCAACTTGCGGAATGTTCATTGGGGTATCCGCTCTACCCTTCTCACATCGTTGCTCTGCGAGCTCTGAACCCTGCTCAGCAGATTCGCGACAGATGTGTCCATGGGACGAAGGAAATGGTTGGAGTACACACCCATCCAGACGATCAGGATCATCAGCGGCAGAAGCGTCAGACGTTCGCGGCCGTTAATATCCACCAGGGATTCATTATGAGAATTTGTGACTTCGCCCCAGATCACGCGCTGAAACATCCATAACATGTAGACGGCGGACAGGATTACTCCTGTAGCGGCGAATCCCGCATGAACCGGGCTCGCGCCAAAGGTTCCCAGCAGGACGAGAAACTCGCCGACAAATCCGTTTAATCCAGGCAAGCCGATTGAAGAAAGCGTGACGAACAGAAACGCTGCCGCATAAACCGGCATGCGGTTTGCAATGCCTCCGAATTCCGAGATCATTCTTGTGTGCCGGCGTTCGTAGATCATTCCGACAAGGAGAAACAGCGCGCCCGTGGATACGCCGTGGCTCAGCATCTGATAGACCGCGCCTTCTATACCTTCGGCCGTAAAACTGAAGATCCCGAGGACGATGAATCCCAGATGGCTGACCGAAGAATAGGCCACTAATTTCTTCATATCCGGCTGAACCATGGCAACAAGAGCGCCATAGATGATGCCGACAATCGCGAGCAGGGAAATGATCGGCGCGAGCAAATGACTCACATTCGGGAACAGAGGCAGGCTGAATCGAATCAACCCGTAGGTTCCCATCTTGAGCAGGACTCCGGCCAGCAGGACGGATCCCGCCGTTGGCGCTTCAACGTGCGCGTCCGGCAGCCACGTGTGGAAAGGGAAGAGCGGGACCTTGACCGCAAACGCGAGGAAGAATGCCAGGAAGAGCAGCAATTCCTGCTGTGGGGTGATCAGGAACATCTTGTCGGCCAGAGCCGCCAGGATGACCGGGTAGCTGAACGTAAATTGTCCTGTCGCGTTGCCATGCATGAAGTACAACGCGAGAATCGCGACCAGCATCAGAACGCCGCCAATCATCGTGAACAGAACAAACTTCATGGCGGCATAAATTCGCCGTTCGCCGCCCCACACTCCAATCAGGAAATACATGGGAATCAGCATCACTTCCCAGAACAGATAGAACAGAAACAGATCCAGCGCGGCGAAGACGCCAATCATGCCGGTTTCGAGCACCAGCATGAAAATAAAGTATTCCTTGGCGCGATCGCTGATGGACCACGATGCCAGTACCGCGAGAGGTGTGAGGATCGTCGCCAGCAGGATCAGGTAGACGCTGATGCCGTCGATACCCATGTGGTAATGGATTCCCGCGGACGAGATCCATGGCACGTCGACGAGGAACTGAAAGCCGGAGCGACTCGAATCGAAGTGTGCGATCAGATGAAGCGACAGAATGAAAGTCAGCACAGCGACCGCGAAAGTGAACCCGCGAATCGCCCTGGCGTTCTGTCGATTGAAAAATAACAACGCAAGCGCGCCCAGCGCGGGTGTGAACGTGACGATTGTCAGAATAAGCTTGTCGAGTTCCACGTTCATTTACCTCAGGAACCAGGCCACGATGACAATCCCCCCGAAGAGGATCCAGCCCGCATAGGTTCGGACGTATCCGGTTTGCATCTGCCGTAATCCGTCGGCCAATGAGCGGACGGCCTGGCCGATCCCATTTACCACGCCATCGATAATCAGGACATCGACGAACTTCCAAAGAAACTCTCGTGAGGTTAAGACAATCGGATGCACCAGGATCGCATCGTAGATCTCATCGACGTAATACTTGTGGGTGAGAATCGAATACAGCGCAGCGGCTGCTGACGAAATGCGTCCGGGCAACTCGGGGCGGAGCACGTAAAGCAGGTACGCCAGAAATGCGCCCACGCCGGCAGCGAGAATAGACGCCGACATCAGCATCCATTCCAGTGCGACGTTGATGTGTTCGGCGCCTTCCGCGGGCGGAGTTCCTGCATGCAGGTACTCCGCAATCAGTTCGTGAGTCCCGCTCAAAGCCGGCGGAAGGCCGACGTATCCGGCCACTAAGGAGAAGAATGCCAGCACGATCAGGGGAATGATCATGGGGGCCGGTGACTCGTGCACGTGGTGCACATCATGATGCGTGTAGCGCGGCCGCCCTGTGAACGTCAGAATCAAAAGGCGGAACATGTAGAACGAAGTCATGCCCGCGACGGTCAGTCCGACAGCCCATAGAATTTTCCCAAAATTCGGACTGCTGAACGTGGCTGCCAGGATCATGTCCTTGCTGAAGAAGCCGGCCAGGCCAGGCACCCCCGCGATCGCGAGCGTCCCGATCAGGAACGTCCGGAATGTCCAGGGCATTTCCTTTCGAAGGCCGCCCATTTTCGTGATTTCCTGAATGCCTCCCATTCCATGGATCACGCTTCCGGCGCCGAGGAAGAGCAGCGCCTTGAAGAACGCATGTGTCATGAGATGGAAGACACCCGCGGCATAAGCGCCCACGCCGCATGCGAGGAACATGTAGCCCAGCTGGCTGACGGTCGAATACGCGAGAACCTTCTTGATATCGGTCTGAACGAGCGCGATTGAAGCAGCAACCAGCGCAGTTCCAGCGCCCACGCATGCCACAACCAGCAATGCGCCAGGCGCCCGGTCGAACAAGACTGCAGAACGCGCAACCATATACACGCCTGCGGTCACCATCGTCGCGGCATGGATGAGCGCGCTGACCGGTGTCGGGCCCTCCATCGCGTCGGGCAGCCAGACAAAAAGGGGAATCTGCGCTGACTTTCCCGTGGCTCCTACGAACATCAGGAGGCAGATGGCGGTCAGGGTTCCAATCACTCCAAGTTGGTCCGCGGGCATCGCTGCGGCCGCCGTAAATACCTGAACGTAGTCGACGGTCTTGAAGGTCCAGAAGATCAACATCGCCGCGAGAATGAATCCGAAGTCGCCCACGCGGTTGACGATGAATGCCTTCTTGCCGGCGTCCGTCGCGGACTTCTTCTTGAACCAGAATCCGATGAGCAGGTAAGAGCAGAGACCGACACCTTCCCACCCCACGAACATCAGGAGGTAGTTGTTCGCGAGCACCAGCGTGAGCATCGAAAACATGAACAGGTTCAGGTATGCGAAGAAGCGATAAAAGCCCGGATCGTCATGCATGTACCCCGTCGAGTAAACGTGAATCAGGAACCCGACGCCGGTGACGATCAGAATCATGAGGCCGGAGAGGTGATCGAGCATGAAGCCGCAGGTGGCCTGGAACGAACCCGCCTGAATCCACGTGAAGTAGTTCTGCACGACGGGCAGGCTCTCTTCCGGAAGGCGAAGCATCTGAAGGAATGCCGTCAGCGAGATCGCGAACGACAGCGCAACGCTTCCCGACGCAACAGCGCCAATGGCGCCGCGAGACAGACGCTTGCCGAAAACGCCGTTGATGACGGCACCCAGCAGCGGCAGCAAGGGGATGAGCCAGAGGAGATTCACGAATTCGCTCCCGCTACCATTTCAGCAAGTTGCTCCTGTCCACATTCAACGTTTCGCGATTTCGGAACATCGCGATAACCAGAGCGAGCCCGACTGCAGCTTCCGCGGCCGCAACGACAAGAACGAAGAACACGAAGATCTGCCCGCTGATCTGTCCGTTGCGGCTGGAGAATGCGACAAACGTCAGGTTGACCGCATTCAGCATGATCTCCACCGAGAGAAGCAGGGAGATCACGTTTCGCTTCAGGAAGAAGCCGAGCATTCCCAGAAGGAACAATGCGGCGCCGAGAATGAGGTACCAGTTCAGTGGAATCACAAATCCTTCTTTGCAAAGACAACCGCGCCCATCAGCGCGATCAGGATCAAGAGCGACGTCAGTTCAAAGGGCAAGAGATAATCGGTAAACAGGCTCGCACCGATCGCCTGCGACGTTCCGGCCAGATCGGGCGCCCCTGAAGTCCCTTCCACCTTCCAGACAGTCCGGGCGACCATAAACAGCAGGAACAGGCCCATTGGAATGCCCACGAATTTCAGCCATCTCAGCCGATCGACGCCACCTTCGTCTGGAGGGAGGTTGAGTAGCATGATGACGAAGACGAACAAGACCATGATGGCGCCGGCATAGACGATGACGTTAATGACGGCCAGAAATTCGGCCTGCATCAAAACGAACAGGGCCGAGATCGCCGTCAGGAGCACGATCAGCGAAAGAGAACTGTAGAGGACATGCTTCTGGACCAGGACGTTTATGGCTGCTCCAACGGCCACGGCGGCAAAGAGAAGAAAGAGCAATTCGATCATAGAACTGCCACCAGGAAGCTCGTCACGAGGATGTTCGCCAGGGCAATTGGAAGCAGAACCTTCCATCCAAAGTGCATTAACTGGTCGTATCGAATGCGCGGAATCGTTGCGCGGATCAGCATATAGACGAAGAGAAACAGGGCAATCTTGGCCACGAACCAGACGGTCGGCAGGATCATCTGCAGCCACCATGGTCCGAAGGCCGGGCCATTCCAGCCCCCGAGAAACATGATCGTTGCCAGGGCCGACACCGTCACCATGTTGGCGTACTCGGCGAGGAAGAACATCGCGAACTTCATGCCGCTGTACTCCGTATGCCAGCCGGCGACAAGTTCCTGCTCCGACTCGGCAAGGTCAAAGGGCAGGCGGTTGGTCTCAGCAATGCCACTGAGGGCATACACGAGGAATCCGACCGGCTGAAGAAAGATGTTCCATCTCGGAATGAATCCCCACCACGTGCCCTGCTGGCTTTGCACGATGCTGTTCAGGCTGAGAGTGTTGGCAATCATCAACACCCCAACAACCGAGAGGGTAAGGCTCAATTCGTAGCTGAGCATCTGCGCCGAAGCGCGCATCGCTCCCATCAGGGGATACTTCGAGTTTGAAGCCCAGCCCCCCAGCACAATCCCGTAGACGCCGAGTGATGTGATCGCAAAGATCAGCAGCAGGCTGACGTTGATGTCTGCAATCTTGAGATCCGGTCCGAAGGGGATCACAGAGAATGACAGCAGCGCCGGGATCATCGACACGATTGGCGCTGCGTAGTACAGCAGAACATTCGCGCTGCCCGGGATCGTCTGCTCCTTGAAGAGAAACTTCAGTCCGTCGGCGATCGGTTGCAGCAACCCGAAAGGTCCGACCCGATTCGGCCCGGGCCGCATCTGGACGAAGGCCATGATCCGGCGCTCAATGAGCGTTGCATAGGCGAGGGCACCCATCACACCGCCAAAGATGACGATCATCTTCGCAAAAAGAATCAGAAACTCGCGGCTGGAAACGTATTCGATCATCCGCGTTTCCGTAGTTCGTCGAGCAGGGCTTCGACCTTTGGAACATTCAGGTTCTCGTGGAACTCGCCGTTTACCTGGACCACGGGCGCCGTTGTACAGGACCCGAGGCATTCAAACTCAATTGCGGAGAAGAGCCCGTCGGCTGTCACCTGGCCCAGGCCCACTCCAAGCTTGCGCTTGATGCAAGCCTCGATGTCGTCGGAGCCCTGCAGCATGCATGAGAGGTTCGTGCAGATCAGGATGTGATACTTCCCGACGGGTTTGCGCCGGAGCAGGGTATAGAAGGTCAGGGTCGATTCCACATCCGAAGCGGAAAGCCCCAGAAATCCCGCAATGTACTCCATTGCCTCTGCCGTCACATACCCGTGTTCTCGCTGTGCCAGCAGCAGCATGGGAATCAGGGCCGATCGCTTCTGCGGGTAGAGCGACACAAGATGCTGGAAGCGGGCTTCGGTCTCCGCCGAAAATATTACCGTTCCCACTCGAGCGCGCCTTTTTTCCAAACGTATACGTATCCTGCCAGGACAACGACAATAAACAGCAACATCTCAAAGAAACCAAAGAGTTTCAGATCGCGATACACCACGGCCCAGGGAAAGAGAAACACGGCTTCGATGTCGAAAAGCAGGAAGAGCATGGCGACCAGATAAAACTTCACGGAGAAGCGTTCTCTGGCAGTCCCGACCGGCTGCATTCCGCACTCGTACGGCGCTTCTTTCTCGGGCGTTGGCTTCCTCATGCCGAGGATCCGAGAACCGATCACCGACACGAGGGCAAACCCTGTGACCAGGATCATAAAGACAAGAATGGGGGCCCAGGCTGAAAGCATTGGAAGATACCCGTAACAATTGCTCTGTCAATAACTTCGACGAAGAATCAAACTCACGACTATAAGTAGCCGTTGGATACACTGTCAATGGCAAAAACAGCTTCAAACGGGCGCGAAAGGCGCGGACTTTGGCTGTGCTACCATCAACAGCATCATGGCCATTGAGATTCGCCTCAATGGGGAAGCACAGGAGCTTCCCGCCTCCCTAAATGTTATCCAGATGCTGGACTTCCTTGGTCTACCTAAGGAACGTGTCGCCGTTGAACGGAATCGGTCCATTGTTCCCAAAAGTGCGTGGGAGTCTGTATTGGTGGCGCAGGGTGACGAATTGGAAGTCGTGCACTTCGTCGGCGGCGGGTCCGGTCCGGCTGCCGATGCACTGACGATCGCGGGGAAGACGTTTCGCTCCCGGTTGCTGGTTGGAACCGGAAAATATCCCAGCCACACGGTGATGCGTGAAGCCCATGAACGATCCGGTACAGATATGGTCACTGTCGCTGTGCGCCGTATTGATCTGAAGGCGGCAAAGGGCGAATCGCTGCTCGATTACATCGACCGATCGAAGATTCATCTCCTCCCGAATACGGCCGCTTGCTACACCGTAGACGACGCCGTCCGTACCGCGCGATTGGGACGTGAGGCAGGGCTCTCCGAGTGGGTAAAGCTCGAGGTCATCGGCGACGAGAGCACATTGTTTCCTGATACCGCCGGCTTGATCGAAGCAACAAGGATTCTGGTGAAAGAGGGCTTCGTTGTTTTGCCCTACACGAACGACGATCTGGTTGCCGCTCGGCGCCTCATCGATGCGGGTGCCGCCGCCATCATGCCTCTTGGCGCGCCCATCGGTTCAGGCATGGGAATCCAGAACGTCGCTGCCATGCGCATCCTCCGCGAGAAAATCACGGAAGTTCCACTGATTGTAGACGCCGGAGTCGGCACCGCCTCCGACGCCGCAATCGCCATGGAGTTGGGCGCCGATGGTGTGCTGATGAACACCGCAATAGCCGGAGCAAAAGATCCCGGAGTGATGGCGGAAGCGATGAAGCACGCGGTTCATGCCGGACGGCTTGCGTATCGTGCCGGTCGCATTCCTCGAAGGCTCTATGCCGCCGCGTCTTCTCCGATCGATGGATTGATTCGCTGAATTACTTCATGCTCTGGCGAACTTCCACAAGCGCCTGATCGAACTCATCCACGCGAATCAGCCCCTGACGTGGATACTCCATATCCAGAATGACATATATCGAGATCGCCATGACTGCGGCGAAGCCGCCGATATGGAGCCAGTTTCGCTTCCTGGCCTTCGCCATTCCGTGGCCGGCAAACAGGGCGCTTGCGAGAGCGATGCCGAAGAGCATGACAAAGATAATCATGGGAGGATGCATCCGCATGGCCATGGTGCGAGTCGTCGTGATGTCGATCATCTCGTTTAAGGCTGGCAGAATGAGTCTACTCGCGTCGGGATTGGTCTTGGAGGCGGCTACGACGTCTTGCCAGATCTTGAGCTGAAGGGCTTGCGTTTCCTGAAGATTCTGGACGGCCGTAGTTTCGTCCGTCAGATTGCGATAGAAATCGAGCCGGCTATCCAGATAGGTCCGAAATGCTTCCTGGATAGATGCCCGTTCTGCCCCGCCTAGCATGTCGAGTCGCAGGTAGGCTGTGCCGATCTTGTTTGCTTCATCGACGACGAGGTCCCTGCGGTGGTCGAACCTTTCCGCGGCGCCAAGGAACGTGAACCCAACCAGCAGTGCCAGTAGCCCAAAGACGGCGCTTTCGATCACGCCTGTTCCGGAATGGGTTCCCTCGGTATCCGTTCGCATCTGACGAACGGCGGCGCGTCTGCCGACCTCAAAGAGAAGGATCATTCCAAAAAACAAGCCGGCGACAAGTAGTGCACTGCTGGATATGAACCCCACGTCAATCCCTCCCCCGCGATTCAAAGTCCTCTTGGGTCGGTGGATGCAGCCATAGGTCGAACATCAGCCAGAGCATTTTTGCATAGCGGTTTGACCAAACGGCAAAGAGCGCGGGAACGATGATGATTGATGCCAGCACAAGGACATCGGACTCCACGCCGAGCAGAAGACGGACTACAACCCAGGCAAGGAACGCGACGAAAACGATCGCAAGATAACTGATCGGAGCATGTGGCAGGAAGTATCCGGTCTCTCGCATGAAGTAGTACCCGCATTCGCCGCAGCGCACGGGAGTGTCGAGGTACCCGCGAAAGATCTTTCCCTTGCCGCAGACCGGGCAGCGAAGCTTGATGAAGGTTCTGAGGTTCAAGCGCGATAGTGTACCGGTTATACTAGCCCGCATGCCGGATAATAGTTTCGACGTGGTCTCGATCGTGGACATGCCTGAAGTGCTGAACGCAATTCAACAGGCGTCCAAGGAAATCATCACTCGCTTCGATCTGAAAAACTCGAAGTCGGAAATTCAGCTCAACGAGAAGGACAAGAAGATCGTCGTCACCAGCACCGATGATTTCAAGCTCAAGGCTGTTGTTGACGTGTTGCAGCAGAAGCTCGTGAAGCGAAAGGTCCCTCTCAGGAACTTCGTCTACAATCCAATCCAGCCTGCTGCTGGCTCCACCGTCCGGCAGGAAGTCACCATTCAATCCGGACTTGCTGTCGAGAAGAGCAAAGATATCGTCCGGACCATCAAGGACAGCAAGATCAGAGTTCAGGCTTCCATCCAGGGCGACCTGGTGCGCGTCAGCGGAAAGAGTCGCGACCTGCTCCAGGAAGTGATCCAGCTTCTCCGCCAGTCGGACTTCGGCGTCGAGCTCCAGTTCACGAATTACCGTACCAACTAGCCGGGGCATTTCTTACCAGTCGGCTGCTCCAACGGCGAATACATTCGCCCGGACTGCGTTGCGCTCGGTCGCACGGCTTGTCTATCAAATATCCCCTCCTTTAAGGAGGGGCAGCCGCGCCGATCTAAGAATGCAACGCTACCTCATCGTAATCGGCGCGGCGTGGGGAGGTCAGACAACGGGTCACCGTGTTATGACCTCGCCCGCCTCGCCCGGGCTGAGGTAGCGTTGCATTTTTCTTAGAGGGCTCAGCGACCACTACTGTCCCAACGTTAGT
>Ga0207659_10000543_pt1 | contig 22508 bp, 16 predicted proteins | sample KBSM43metaG_FD_184330 | JGI IMG/M metagenome (GOLD analysis project Ga0207659, IMG submission 184330) | Miscanthus rhizosphere microbial communities from Kellogg Biological Station, Michigan, USA - KBS M4-3 metaG (SPAdes) (version 2) | ecosystem: Host-associated > Plants > Roots > Rhizosphere >...
TTCTCGGAGGGCTTCTTCGTATTCGGCGGTCTGGGCTATCTCGCCTCATCACTCACGGATCGTTTTGGTGTTGGATACAGTACGGCCGGAGTGATGCTCGCAGGCTTCGGCATCGGGGGACTTGTTTACAGCTTTTCGGTCAAGAAGCTCTTCACACGGATCGGCGATCTCGGGATTCTCCTTCTCGGTGGGATCCTCCTCAGCGCTGGATTTATTGCGATTGGCCTGATCCCCAACTGGCAGAGCTTCATCCCCTTGGTGATCCTGCTCGGAATGGGCTTCTACACGATGCATGGAACGCTGCAGACACGCGCGACAGAGATGGCGCCTGAAGCTCGCGGCGCAGCCATATCTCTGTTCGCCTTCGCATTCTTTATGGGCCAGTCGGCAGGACCGCTCGTGTTGGGCCGGATCCTGGAATCGCGCGGCTATCCAGCCGCCTTTATCACTGCGGGCATCGGGTTGTTCGTCGTAGTCGTGCTGGCGCGTGCGCTATTTCAATCGGTGGCACGCGTGAAAACCCAGTAGGTTCCGAATGACGCGACCTGCTTGAAATTTCGCCCAATATAGTCGTCGAGCAGCGAGGATCCCTGGTAGTTTGCTTTCTTGGATGCTTCATCCTCTGTGAATTCTGTGTCGAGAATGACCCAGGCATTCTTTCTCTTTTCCAGGTCGCCGATGATCTCGCGCTGTATCGGTTCTTCCGTAGCCATCCTTGTTTCAAGCTGGAATATTCGGGCGGCAATCGGGCGACCGGACAACCAATACATTCGCAGATCATTCCAGAAAATCGTGGAATGGTCCCGATAGCCGACAAACAGCGGAGTTGATGGGGTCGTCCGTTCACGAAAGTACCGTAACGCCTCCAATTCTGCCTTGTCCTGATACACACGATGCCACGGGCTCTGCGGAGGCGGGGCACCAAGCATGCGATCCGAGTCGGTCAGGTTGCGATCCTGAATAACATTCGACATCATCGTCAGCCCTCTTGGTAAGTCCGAGAGTCCCGGCCTGTATTTCGGAATTGCGACAACAAGAAAGATTGCCACACTGATCAGCGAAAGCGCCGTTCCCATCGGCATGACCGTATCGAAACGTGCTTTAGTCGGATTGTCAGGTGCGAGCACAAGAAAAGGCATCAAGAGTACACCTGCTATGGGAAGTAACCGCAAATGGTCCTGATCGGCACGGCTGATGTAGTAATGAACCATGCAGCAATAGAACAGTAGGATGCTGAGTTCGACAGCCTCCAACCGGCGCACGAAAGCATGCATCAACAGAACCAGTGCCACATCAACGGCCACCACAATCGGCACTATCGCGGGAGAGCGGCCCCCGCCGAGGGCCAGAATCGTTACGCCTGCGCCGAGCACCGCAGGGACGACGGCTCTGATCACGAAACTCTCTGACCCTTTCAAAAGACGTACAAAAAACCACAGGAACGGAAAGGTGACAGCAGCAGCGACGTCCAGCCGTAGATCAAGGAACCCACGGAGGGCCATAAAACGCTGTGCCAATACGACAAATTGCGACAAGGCTATATCGACTTTTCTGCCATAAATCCACAGGCACAAACCAACAGAGCAAAGGACCAGGGGAACCCCAAAGGCAACCATCATCGGGGCCTCGCTCTTAAGACGGGCGCGAAGCCCGTCAATTCCACCAAGCAAGGATCGTCGCAGGAGATCAAGCGTGATAACGAATACGGCATAGCCGCCAAAATTGATCCGGCAAAGAATGGCCGCAGCCGCCACTACTCCGGATAGACCGACAAGCAGGAAGCGATGCCGGTCCTCCTCCCGAGCACACAAGTACAGAAGCAATGCAGAGAGAGAGATGGCAAAGCCCGGCCAACTCGGCATGGGGATTGCGGTTCCCGCAGTGACGGCGACCAACAATACCGCTGCAGGAACCAGCGGATCCGATCGGAATCGGGAACGGAACAACCACGTTACCAGCATTAAGACGATGACGAAGAGCACGCCCGCAACCGCCCGTGGCGCGACAATCGTTTGTCCGAGCACTCTGAACGCAGCAGCGTTCAGATAGAGCCCTAAGGGCGGATAAAACGAGTAAAAATCGAGATTGGGGGTATATCCCTTCTGGATCAGCGTGCCATGAACCAGGGGAATGGCATCATCAAACTTACCTGCCGGCGTGGCAAACGAACACACAACTGCGATGCAGGCGTATGCCCAGACTGAAACATGGAGTATCGCCGATAAGGCTTTCCGAATTCGAATTTGGTCGGTCGAATGCAACCCCTGGCTCATCGTGAACCCTCAACGCGGCAATGACATCACTATTGCAGAGCAAAATCTTTTTGACCAAGTGCAGTTCCGCCTGCTGGCAGCTTCGACGCCTCAGAACAACGGGGTGAGTGATTCTACCTGAAACCACGAAAGCGTTGGTGACGAAAACCTATTTCAGCCAGCGTCTCCCACTCTCGGGGCAGTAACCTGTAAGAAGTGGCAAGTCGGATTAGTTGAAATCAATAGGCCGTTCTTGTTGATGGCCGACGCCACGTGTGGTGCAATAGGCTATGCGCCCGCACCTTTCAACTGCCTTGCGTGCCCTTATACTTCTCGTTGCGATATCCCCGCTTCTGTTCGCGGGCAACGCGAACGCGCAGCCCAGGCGGCTGGAGTTGCCCACGAACTCATCCGATCGTCCCGATACCGGCAAGGAAGGAGACACTGAAACGAAGTTTTTCGATCAGTTGCGCTCCTTGTTTGGCAGATTTCGCGACGGAGACCTCGATCGCGCGTTTGAATCGGCACAGCCGATTCAATGCTCTGAGCTCGTCAGCGACAACGGGGAGTGGCGTCCCGTCGCCTTCTTCAACGAAGATCGCCGCCTCGGCGACTGGTACCACAGCAACCTCGAGGAAGTAAAACAGGAGCTGTCTCAATACATCTTTTCGGGCTCGTGCGGGACCGATCGCACCAGCATCAAGCTGGTTACCAAGTTTCCGGTCTGGGAGAGCGTCAGTCGTTACAACGCCGGGAGAATTCCTTTCGACAAAATTCATGTGAACGTCAATCCTGCGGTTGTTGCCTACTTTGAGCCCCGTTCTTCGATCTACACATTTGAATTGCCGTTTCTCTATCTTGATCGGGAGAAGAGCACCACTCAGACCGTCTACAGCCTCATCGCGCAACGCCTCGAAGACCGTCCTGCGCGAGAGGTCACAAACCATTGGGAATGCAAGTCCGTGAAGGCCCGGGACGTAACTTTCCAATTCCTGATCTGCCAGACGTGGACCTTGCCGAGTGATGCCTCTGTGAGGAAACAGTCGAGACCGTCTTTTGGCTCGTCGGCCTATTTCATCCTCTCGGACGGGAGGGAAGCTTCAACCAGCGTGAAACTGTCCTTCGGAAATGGTGAGGAGAAACCTGCGACTCCCAGTACAGAACCTCCGACACCCGGCAAAGAACCTCCGGCTCCCAGCCCAGGACCTCCAGCGCCGGATCGCCCTGCCGCTCCGGTTGTCCCGCCAGCGGAGAGGAACTCCGAACCGTCCGGCGGATGGCAAATTCCTGAAACATCTTCGAAGCTTGGTACGCTAAAAGAAAGCGAGTTCCGAATTCTCTTCAGCGCGCAGACCTGGGCTAACAAGATCGGTTCACCGCAAGTCCTGCTTGATCAGAAAATGCTCGGCATCGACGCAGTGAAACCTCCGGGCTCCGACTACTGCGTTTGGCAGCCCGCCTCAGCTGCTTTAGTGTCGCGCGTTCTTGGAAAAGAGCCCGACAGAGAAGTCTCCTATTCCCTCAATGCAGCTGACGGGGATAGTCGGTCGCCGGCGTTTCTTAACCTGGAAATGAAAACTCTCAATGGATCCCGGCTCGGCACGCTCCAATGTTTCTTCCCGCGTACGGGATCGGCATCGGATATAGCTTTCAGTCGCTGGGTCTCCGTCGTCGGCGCCCACTTGACTATCGAAACGCACCCCTGAGGACGTATTGCCCCTCCTGGCCAGGAGGGGTGTCTCTGGTACTAAGAAAAAGACGCGATAGCGACCTTGTGGCCAGAGACGGGGTGGTGGCTCAAGATCGAAAAACTTTCTTGGCATTAAAGGAAGCTTCGCGATATCTCTCTTAATGTCGCGTCCACCCCTCCTGACCAGCAGGGGGCAATCGATCGCCATCGTACTTCCATTTTGTTGTGTCACTCCGTGTAGAATATCTCCCGTATGAAATCTGCCTCTGCTCGTTTCTTCTCCCTGTTTCTGATTGCCGGCTTCGCTTTTTCCGTTTCCGTTGCGCAGGTCGCACAGTCCCCGGGTCCATTGCCGGGAATGCCACCCGTTGAAAATCCGAACGACATTTATGCTGCGGATCGTGCCGGAATGCTCAGTCCCGTGGTGAAGGATTTTCCCGAACGCGTTTACGTTCCAAACACGCAAAGCAACACGGTCTCGATAATTGATCCCGCAACCTATAAGGTCATTGCGACTCACAAAGTCGGAACCCAGCCACAGCATGTGGTGCCCTCGTGGGACATGAAGACACTGTGGGTGCTCAACGACATGAGCAACTCCCTGACCGCTATCGATCCGATGACGGGGAAGCTCGGGAAGACGTACCCGGTTGAAGATCCTTACAACATGTACTACACGCCCGACGGTAAGTACGCGATCGTTGTAGCCGAAGCGCTGCAACGGTTGATGTTTCGCGATCCACAGACGATGAAGCTCGTCAACTCGCTGAAGGTGGACTGCAAAGGCGTCGATCACATGGACTTTTCCGCCGACGGAAGCTATCTCATCGCAAGCTGCGAGTTCCAGGGAAGAGTGATCAAGGTCGACGTCGCATCCCAGCAAGTTATGGGCTACGTGGATATAGATCCCAAAGCCATGCCTCAGGATGTGAAACTTTCGCCAGACGGAAAGATTTTCTACGTCGCGGACATGATGTCGAACGGAGTCTTCATGATCGATGGTGAGAAACCTTCAATGATGGGCTTCATTCCGACAGGCAAGGGCACGCACGGTCTCTATGTAAGCCGCGATTCGAAGGTACTCTACATTTCCAATCGAGAAGAAGGCAGCATTTCCATCCTGGACCTCGCCACATCGACGGTCATTAACAAGTGGCAACTTCCCAAGGGCGGCAGCCCGGACATGGGCGGAGTCTCGGCAGACGGAAAGGTGCTCTGGCTCTCGGGTCGCTACAATCAGGAGGTCTACGCGATCGATACCAGCGACGGCCACCTGATTGCACGGATCCCCGTGGGCAAAGGGCCCCATGGACTCGCGATCTTTCCCCAACCCGGTCGTTACTCACTGGGACATACGGGCGTCTATCGCTAAAGCTTGTGCGCGGCTGGTCGCGAATTGATTTCAGGCGACCGCTGCATTGCCGAGGACCTGCAGCACCGCCTGCGCCACTGCCTCCGGGAATTCTTGATGCATGAAGAGCTTTCCGCGCGGAATCGATCGGAACTCCACGACATTCGGAAACTGTGACGCCATCTTTCGGGCAAGTGGTTCCGGAAACGTTGGATCGGCAGCGCCCCAGACGAATGCAACGGGCATGGTGAGATCGCCGTGGAGAACTTCAAACCGGTCGACCCGCTCGAACTTCATGCTGAACAGAAATCGCAAGGCCAGCGCAATCCTGCGACGAGAGATCATCAGCGGTACCAGGAAGTCTTCTCCGAGCTCTTTTTCGATCAACTCAGGATTTTCGAAGCAGCCCCCGAATCCCATGCCGGATCGTCGCCATGCGCGGCTCGCCAGCATTCGCTGGAATATGTGAGTGCCACCGGGTACTCGCGCAAGCCACTGATAGAACCAGATCCACGGTGGGCGATGGCCCGGGATCTCCGTGTTCGTCAGCACGATCTGCCGAACTCGCTCGGGCTCCAGTAGTGCCAGCTCCCGCGCAATCCAGCCTCCCGAGTTATTGGCGAGCATGGCATACGATGAGATTCCAAGAGCGCGCAATGCGGCGCTGAACACTCTGGCCTGTCCCTGCGAAGAAAAATCCGGAGCATCACTCGACGAGGAGTGTCCGAGACCAACAGCGTCGATCGCGTAACAGGTAAAGTGCTTGCCGATTTCAGGGACGATTTTTCTCCAGGTTAGGCCGGACAGTGGGTATCCGTGGAAGAGCACAAGGGCGGGCCCCATTCCGGATTTCCTGTAGCAAACGGTCGCGGATCCAATTTCGAGAAAATGAGAGATTGCAAACTCTGAGGGAGTGTCGCGCACGTTAGCTGTCTTCCCAGGGACGCCGCTCTTTGAAACGGAACGAGACGCGCCAAAGGACCAAGATGCTAGGCAGGAAGGCAATGATTCGCCACCACATGTTTCCCACAGCAGCATAAAAGGCTCCCGCAATGGAGTAACGACTCAGGGTGTCGGGATCGTGGCCAAACAACCAGAAGTAGCCGGTCGTCATTGCAGCAGTTCCGGTAATCCACGCGATATGCTTCACCATGAGGGAAAAGAAATAGTCGATTTTTGCGATGATTGCTCCTATCCGGATCGAAGCCAGGGAGTCCACCGTTTGCTGCAAGCGATAAATAAACTTAATCCCCGATTCCAGAGTGTTCTCGATACCGATGAATTTTCGTGGCCGAGCCAGGCGGTGCAGCCTCTTCAACAGCCGCTTCTTTGCGCGCTTCCCCGCTCCCTTTTCGTAGAAACGAAACTCGCGGTAAGGATCCTGGTCGTGATCGAGCCTGACCGAAATTGTATCAGTCAGCATGGATGCACGAATCATGCGAAGGGTATTCAGTCGCATCGGAACCTGAAACTCGCGGCAGAGATTCAGGAAGCCGATCCAGAGACTCGACGGACTTCGCTCGGACCATGAGGAATGTTTGCTCTTGATCGCGTAAAGGTTGTTCCAGAATTCGGTCTCGAGCCGCTGTCCGAATTCATCCCTGTCGATTGGCGGCAAGGGTTCGATAATGCCGAGCGCGGCCTGGACCATTCCCCCAACGTCATCCACGCTCTGAGCGTCGAACCAGCGGCGCCAGGAATTCAGTTCCTTCCTGTTGAAGGACCCGCAGGATCCGAAGTCGATCAGAACGAGCTTGTTACCAGGCTGGACAAGAATGTTGGCCGGGTGGAGATCCGCGTGAAAGAAAATATTTTCGAAGTTGTTGAAGCGCGCGATCAGTTGAATACGACGTGCCAGGATCGTCCGATCAATGTTCATTTCCTCAAGCTTCTTCAATGCGGCACCATCGTCGGTTTCGATCGCGCGCAGGATCTCCGATAACCAGATCCCCGAGACAAATTCCGAGACCATGACCTCATCGTTGGAGTAATCGAAGAAGACCTTTGGAACCGCGACGAAGCTGAACTCCTTCACCTTGCGAACCCGGCGCCGATAGAGCTCGCTGAAACGAGCCTCGCGCACGAAGTCGAGTTCTTCGGTCAACATGTCTCCGAGCTCATGAATAAAATTCGACGTGAATCCCGGAGCGAGCACGGCCAGCTCGAGCAGGTAGACGAGCCAGCGCAAAGCTCGAAGGTCCGCGGCGAGACGGGGCCCGACGCCGGGCCGGCGCACTTTGACGGCGACGCGTTCACCAGTTTTAAGGATTCCCTGATACACGCAGGCAACGGATGCTGACCCGATAGGATTGCTGTCAAACACGGAAAACACTTCTGAGATCGGCTTTCCTGCTACACGTTCGATGGTGGATATTGCCTGATCCGAAGGAAACGGCGGCAACTCGTCAAGCAGCTTCTCAAGTTCGCGCGTGTAGACGTAGGGGAGCATGTCCAGACGCATCGAAAGCTGCTGCCCGATCTTGACGAAAGTAATGCCCATCCTTTCGAAGGTTTCCCTAAGCCGGCGTGCACGACTCTCCTGCGTGCTGCGTTTCCTCAGCCAGTCCCACGAAACGCCAAGACCAAACAGAAGGATGCCGCGGACCCACAGGAGGAGATGGAACAATGACCGCAGCACGCCGGCATGGAAAGTGAGTTCCCGCGGCTGGTCCAGCAAGGCAGACCCTCGCGTTGTTTCCTTGACCCCGAGTTTTACGGGTCGCGGCAGGTCTTGCAGAGTGCTTTCCGGCGCAGATGGATCAAAATCCGATGGAGCATTCTCGCCCAGCCATTTCTCCGTTGCGGCGTCGGCGATCCGCTGAAGTCTTTCCTTCCGGCGAAGCCGCGCCCGCCACGACCTGCTGGTTAACGCCTCTTCCCTCCAGTCCGCTGCAGTTTCCTGATCGAGGCTCTCGGTGATGCCCTCAGGGTGATTGCCGTTGGAATTGAATGTTAAGGGCACGATTGGAACTCCACTCTGGCGCCGGCTCACGGCGATCCATCAAGTCGTGATCACGTTTCCGAAGGTTGGTGATCGAAATGCGGTTCGTCCGTTGCACTTCGTCCTGTATGGCGTGGACGCCAGGCCTGCATCCTTCGGTCAATATCTTCACTCAAAAGCTGAAATGCCTCCCTGAGGGCGCCCTGCCGCGTATTCCGATCGATTAATGTCCGCGCGGTTGCAGAAGCCAGCGCAGCCGGTCCGAATAATTGTCGGGGGCGCTTGCGATGAAAGAAGATATCCAGAAAGTCCTTGCGCAGCTCGTCATCGCGGGCAACGCGGCGAAGCATTTCCAGCCGCACTGGCGAAATCGGACCGCGCTTACCGATATCCGTGGCAAACCAGTAATGCTGCAGCGCATCGGCATCGCGCCACCGCCACCAGCGACGCAGTTCCCCATCTCGTTGCGCTGGATTTCCGAATCCGCGAACAATCGCGGTCGACAACTTCTCGACCTGCCGAAGCGCATCAGAAATACCCTGCCCCGGAGTTGGATCCTTGAAGTGCCCGGAGTCACCGACGAGGACCCAGCCCGGACCGGTCGCTTCCCGAAAAAAACCTTCAAAACGCTTCAGGCCGCGAAACTTAAAAGCGCGCTTCGCGTTGGCGAGAGCATCGGCCAGCGGAGGACAACGCGCCACCGTGGTCTGGAACCAGTTGTCGCTGTCGGCTCGGAATGCGTTGAAGTATTCGACGGATGGGCAAAGGATCACCAAAAACAAGTCGTCATCCGCCGGTGCTGCGACGATGAAGTCGTCACCAAGCCGGTGGTAGTAAAGTCTTTCGACGGGCCGGTGCGGCACACCTCGAAGGTAAGTCCACGAGCTCATCCTCTCACTCTGCGTCACATGGTAACGGCGAGCTCCAGCCAGATGCGCCACCGTCGACAAGCGTCCATCCGCACCGACGACAAGATCCGCAGCGATTGTCGAAACCTTCCCGTCACGTCCTTCCACTCGAACTCCAACAACGCGTTCGTTGTCTTTAATGAGCTCCGTGAGACGAGTCTGAAGGCGCATTTCAACTCCGCTTCGCCTGGCCATTTCCACGAGATGCACATCCAGCGAAACCCGCCTGACGCACAACATGGGGATTCTCACGTCGGAATCGCGCAGACGCGGAGGGCCTGACATCTCGACATCTTCGAACTTCATATAGCAATCCGACACCGGTGGTGCTCCGCACTCCATCACGGCATTCAGCACACCCAGTCGTTGCAGGACTTCGATGCCGCTGATCTGGAACATGTGGGTGGACAGCGTGTCGCTGGGAAACTCCACCTGGTCGATCACGCACACCTTGAGGCCGGCGCGAGTGAGAAAAGTTGCCAGCGGTGAGCCGGCGCAGCGCGCGCCTACGACAACCACATCGAATCGTTCACTTCCGTTAACACGTGACATCGGCACCTCACGCAGCAGTCGGACGAGCAGCTACAGGAGATGTGTTCGTTGGCGGTTGAGCTTCAAATTTTCCAATTTCGGACCACCGTTTTCCAATGGCCGTGACAATCGCGAACAAAGTGAAGCCAACTCCCGCGAACACGAACGTCATCACAAGACACGGCAGAAGGTAGACGTAAGGCATGCGGATCTGCGCGGCCTTTCGGGCCATCCACGACCCGACGACGAGATCCATGCCGATGATGTTCAGCCAGGCCACCAGCAGCAGCCCGCGATTGGCAAACATGGCATAGACGCCTTCAAGCGTAATGAACTGCGTCAGAGTCGCGGTCGGCGGCTGGAACCAGTACGTAATCAGCAGGTACGTGTAGGTGAGCGAGAGTATCAGGGGCACAATCAGGCCCGCCAACCAGAAGTTTGCCCATCGCTGTCGTGGAAAGAGGATCAACGCCAGCCAGCCAATGGCCACGATTCCCATCACGACGAAATACAGGTAATACGGAAGCTTCTCAACCATTGCCTACCTCCTATACCGCTCGCCGGGCAGCAGCGATCAGTGGCGCAGTTTCAGCGGGAACCCTTCCAAAGCTCGCCCTGACCGGCGGCACCGGACGCCAGCGCGGCAGGTTCGGACTCACCAGATACCAGTAGGCTCTTCCATTCACAACGTTGACGTCCGTGTAGGTTGTGCCCGGGACTTCATCGGCTTCCTGGTCATCAGCGAGCACGTAGTCGCCGTCAATCGACTCGGCGCGCGTCACCTTGTATGAGATTGCTCCTTCGACCGGAGCCCACCGGAGGAGCACAACACCATCGCCTGGTATGGTCACCAGGCCCGTCGGTTCAGCGGTCGATTGCCAGACGAAAAGCCCCTTGGCCAGATTCCAGAGCATACGCTGCAGCTTCTGTATCCCTCCGGTTCGTTGCGCCAGGCTAAGGTTGGCGCTGATGTAGTCGTACAACTGGTCGTTGCCGAAGTTTTCCGATAGGTATCCGATAAAGGTAAGAATATCGAAGGTCGCCAGGCGAAAACTGACGCGGCCTTCAACGAAGCAGAACTTGTCAACCACCGGTACGAGAAGAGGAATCTTGGATCCTCTTCGTAGAATCCTGAATCGCCAGTTGATGAGGATTTCCCGTTCGTTCGCCGCCCACGAGACAACCTCACCACGCAACTCCGGGAAGTACTTGAAGAGCAGGATAAAGTTTGCGGCCGCCGGCTTGGCGCCCTTGGAAATTCCGGAAGGATCGATCATGACAGCCAGGTTTGTGAATACGGATTCATTCCAGCTTGTTGGATCGCCCGTATGCCAGATACCGTTGAACCACTCCACGTATTGCTCAGCGGCCGGCTTGTGAGAGTGGGGATCCATCCAAACTGGATACGAACCGTCGCTGCGTCTGCCGACGTTGTCCACGAGCGGGCGGGCTTCAAGATACGACGGCGTGAACTCGTCCTGCTCCGGTGAGTTGTAAAACTCTGTGGAACCCTGGAAACAGTAGTCCGGGCAGTCCTTACGTTTTTGAATGGGCACCGGGCCCGGGCCTTCGTAACCCTGGGGCCTTGCCGGTGAAATCGCAGGAGGCACGATGCTGGGGCGCCAGAAAGACAGTCGCCACGGCATTCGCTTCGACTCCAGCACGTGTCGCAGGAAACGCGTTCGATAACGCCTCGTGATTGCACGGTTGCGCGCCGTCACGATCCAACTCCAACCCGCGAATGCAGCTGAAGGCCTTCGCGCTGTGCCGGAACTTTGCAGATCACATCCAGCAACTGCACCACGCCTTCGGATGAAAGGTCTTCCATGTTCTCGATCATGCGACATCCTTCCGCGGCTCGTTCAGGCCCGATCACTCGAGCGGCCGCCTTTACAAACTTGCGTTTCATCAGCTCGCGTGGACGTTCCGTGGGATCGCGGGTGTCCGCCCCGGCAAAGCCGCGAGGTATCGATACCGATCGACTCAGCAACCGGCCGTCGGAAAGTCGAATGTCGACGCGGGCGCCCATCGGCTTGGTGGAGGTGCGAAAGTCGAGAGGTGCGGTCTCTCCGGCGCTGGTCGCTAAGGCGGCGATGAGTCTTACGGTCTCACCGAGATGCCGCCAGCGGCCTTCCCCGCCGAAGGCAGTGCCTGCAAGACTCCAACCAAAGAGAGCGGCCTGCCATCGGGGGAGTCGACGCATTGCGGCTCCAATTGGAATATCCGCAATGAGGGCTTCGCGCGTCAGCTTCAGGTCATGCCGGCTCCTGACGCGCGATGCCAACCTCCAAACTTCCGGCTCCCGGATCCATTGCCGTCTCAGCTGCTCGGTTCCGAACTGCCGCGCAAGAAGTGCCGACGCCACCGTAAATGGAGTGGAGAACGTCAGAGTCGAGATGCGCGATTCAGCTCCGTCCAGATAGGGGGCGGAATGAGCATCCATACCGACGACAAACAGCGAAGACCACACGTCGACCGAGACGACTTCCGAGGCTGAGAAGTTCTCGGTATGAACCAGGTCGAGCGTGGCATCAAGAGCGGAGCACAGGTACCCGCACACCGGATAGATTTTGTAACTCGAAGTCTCGGTGTGCCAGCGCTCGCCGAGACCGCCGAGAAACTCGCGTACCGGAACGCGCGCGGCCGAAGCGAAAAATCCTCTGGAATCGTCCAGAACATCCTTGCAGGCCGCGAGGCCTGCACGAACGGCCTCGACCGACTCAAAGCCAATTCGGATCGGCCATGCGGCGCTTAGTGTCTTCGCGTCCGAGCCCAGGAACGCCGGGTAGAGAGCTCGAGCAGGGTAGGAAAGAGCAAATCCGAGCGCATTCGCAAACGCATCCGCATTCATCCCTTCCAATTTGGCTCGCGCCGAGCACGCAGCCAGGAGATGAACGTGCGTTGCCATCTGTCCCCGGGTCGAGCCCACCGCGCATGTCATGTTGATGCGAGCCGCTATCTCGTTCGCAACAATTTGGGCAAGGAGCAGGTCCCCTCCGGAATGGCCGGCGGATAAAGCAAGCGGCGTCAAAACGGACGAGTGCCCCGTGTGTCCCCCGAGCATCACATCATCGAAATCCAGAACCATCGACCAGGCGGCCATCAGCATTGCCGCGTGCACCGGAGTTGTTGCGACGCCGGTCGGCAGGATCCTTGCAGGTCCGGGCGACGGTGCCGGGAAGACTCGATTGAGAGAATCTCCGAGATCGCTTTCCCAGCCGCAGTACACAGCGGACACAATCGACAGGACCTGATTGACCGCGTGCTCGCGAATGCGCGATGGGACGTCCTCCAGCTTGAGACCGGCCGCCCACTCTGCGAGTTGTTGAAGAGCAGTGTCGTTCATAACCAAGCCCCCTCGAGGACTTGCGCCTCGTTCCCCTCACATACCGTGGAGGTGCATCACTATCAATGCTTCGGGGGCAAACCGTCTTCGCTCACGACGACAACGCCGCATTTCCGTCCGTCTCAGCAAGGAACCGCGGAGTCATGTCGAGTATCTCATCGATGTTCGTATCCTCCATTCGGTCGATCCGAACCTGGAATCCCAGTGCTTCGGCGAGCCGTTCTATTTCAAATACCTGGTCCATTCGAAGATCGAAACCCAGGCTCATGTCTTCGTATCGCTTTTCCATCGCCAGCATCATTGTCTCGGCCATGCATGCATACGCGTTGTTCGCCCCAAGCGCCGCGTTGTTGAAGCCGAGCGAAGCTCCGAAAGGCAGGCGGATTATCCCGCCATCGAATACCGTCACGTCGGGCCGGCGGCTTCGTACGTCATCGGCGACATTCGTTGGACGCGACACATCACACACCACCGAAGACGGGCGCAGGATTCCCGCGCTCACGATGCGGTCGGTACTATTGGTACAACAGACCACGACGTCGCACTCCGGAATCAGTCCCGCCGCGTCTACCGACACCACGACCGCACCGGACCGGTTGGTCAATTCCCTGCCCAATCGAGTGAGGCTTACGCGATCAGGTCTTTCCGGCACATCGAAGTCCAGTTCAGCCGCCCAGGCTGCGACCGATCCCTGATGACAAACTTGAGGTCGTTGCAGATGCCGCATGCACCAGATGATCCTTCCCGCAACCTGCCACAAGCGTTGGCAACTCTCTTCCGGATGCGCGGGATTACCCAGCAGGACCAGCCGGCCTGTATGGGGAGAAAGCAGGACGGTGAGAGCCTGCCCGACAGCCCCGCTGGCGCCAACAACAGCGACGGTGCGCCTTGCCAGAGTCCAGCCACGCTTTGCCGCAACCGCGCGAATGCCGTTACGAGCCGCGATAGCAGTATAGGAATTGCCTGTAGTGAGAGGCGGCAGGCCGGCGCCCTTGAGCGCCAGGCCGCCCTGGGTAACGACGGATGTGTAGGCGCCAAGACCCACGATTCCCGCTCCCCGTTTTTGAGCAAGTCGGACGGCTGCGGCGATTTCCTGCACTGCTTCTTGCGGCGGCATGGCTTTCAGTTCCTCCGCTCGACGCGGAACAAGAATGAACTCGCCGTAAGCAGACTTGCCATTTTTGCCGCGAACTCGCGTCTCACCGATCACCATCGCCTCGAAGTTGTCCGCGAAGGTCGCCGACAGATTCCTGAGCTGGCGCTCTGACAGGACAGACAAATTACGATCCAGATCCGCATAGTCTTTCCATGTAAGGGGGTGCACGAGGAAAGCAAAGCGCCCTTCGTCCTGATGCCGCTCCTGAGGGCGGTCCCGGGAAGGCGAAACCATACCGGAGACGGAGACTCGCGGCTTGTCGATCTCCGACAGAGGAAAGCCGGTGACCTGGGCAGTCAGGGCGACGAGATCGCCTTGCACAATGCGCTGGAGAACTCTCTCGAACGCCTGCAGGAACCACTCGCACTCTTCCCATGTCGCGGTAAGAGGCGGTTCAATACGCACGACTCCGCCCTGGTTCAAAGTGCAACCGACCCGCACGCACTCCACGTGAAGCAGATGACTCACAACCATCGCAGCGAGCCCCTCGTGCTCGCCGAGGTATCCGAGCAGCCCCGCCTGGACCGAGTAGCGGTTGATCCCGAATCGCAGACCGAGCAGGTAACCTCGGCCTCGAACGTCACCAATCAAGCCGGGATAGCGGTCACCGAGCTCCAGAAGTCTTTCCCTTAATCTCGCGCCGTTCCTGGCCACGTTGCGGATCAGTGCGCCGCCGTCCTGCTCCAGAAGGTCGAGCGTTGCGATTCCGGCACGGCACGCGAGCGTATTTCCGGCGAATGTCGACGTGTGCTTCAACCCGAATTCGCCCGAGTAAGCCTCAGCGGTGGCAAGACAGGCGCCAATAGGCATGAGACCGCCTCCGAGAGCCTTGGCCACGGTCATGATGTCCGGCGTGATGCCGAGCTCGCCGCAAACAAACATCGTTCCAGTCCGTCCCAGACCGGTCTGAATCTCGTCGGCAATGAACATCGTGTCCGTCTCGCGGCAGGCTTTGCGCGCGAGCCGAAGGTACCCTGCCGGAGGTTCAACAATCCCGCCTTCTCCCTGCACCGGCTCCACCATGAAACCTGCGTAACCGCGAGTGGAGAGAGCACGACGCAGCGCATGAATGTCGCCGAATGGAACGTATTCAAAGCCGGGTGCCGGAGCGCCGAAGGGTTTCTGATATTTCTCCTTGTCCGTCGCAGAAAGAGCGCCGAGCGTCTTGCCATGAAAGCTGTTATTGGCTGAGAGGATGCCGAGACGCCCCGTCATCGACCGACATAGTTTGATCGCTGCCTCCACCGCCTCCGCGCCGCTGTTGGCAAATGTGACGTAAGCCATTCCCGGCGGTGCAGCGGCGAGAAGGCGGCCGGCCAGTTCACTGGCTGCGTTCAAATACGAGGGTTGAATGAAGCTGGGCTCTCCACTCTTGTGTACGGCGTTCAGCGCGGCCCAGATCTGCGGAGGATTGAACCCGAACGGCAGCGCGCCGTACTGCGCCAGAAAATCGAGATAGCGTCGCCCCTCTTCGTCCCACAACCAGCTGCCTTCGCCACGGACGAAAACCTTGTCCATTCCCAGTTGGGCCAGCATCCGACCCAGCTCGGGATTAACGCGTGTACGAAAAGGATGCGCCTTTGCGTCGGATCCGTTGGAGTGAACCGCAATCGAAGGCTGCGCAGGACCGATGGAGCTGCCCGTGTGCCCGAAAGTCGTCAACGCGTTCCCGCGATCTACAGCTACTCCGTTGGCCTCGCGTTTGTGGGCAGCGAAAGGCGCAATAAGGTTTGCGGCAGGCTTTACCACCTCACGGGCCACACTACCAGCCTTGCTGGTTCGCGCCGACCGAGCATTGTCTCGAATGCGCTGCACAAGCTCACGGAGAGACGGTGCCCCATGGAACAAGCCTTCTACATCCAACTCCACGCCGAATGTCTCTTCGATTTCAGCGAAGATCGAAACGATTTCCACCGAATCGAGGCCGTACGCGTGAATCGAGTTGGAAGGATCGATTTTCCCCGACTTAACGCGCGCTGCAAGGCGAGCCACGAACCAGTCTTCGAGCGAATCCAGAGAACGGAACTTCGTGGCTATCCTCGGCGGCTCTTGCCGGACGAAAACCGCGTCATCGCGCCACTCCACGACGGGTCGAAGCTTGCCGTTGAGGAAGTCCCGCAGCACTGCGGCTCGCTGAGTCTTTCCGCTGGAGGTTTTTGGCAACCCTCCGGGGCGCAGAAGGCAAACCGCCGAAACTTCGACTTCATACTCTGATGCCACAGCGCTGCGAATGCGCTGAATGAGCGCGCCGGTGTCGAGGTCGTGCCGTGCCTCCCGACGAATTTCCGCTACGATCACGAGCCTTTCCGCATTCCCGGTCTCAACCGATACGGCGGCAGCAAAGGTAGGGCGAATCACCGGGTCGCAGTTCTCAACCGTTTGCTCAATGTCCTGCGGAGTAAGATTTCGGCCGCGAATAATGATGAGATCCTTGATGCGACCCGTTATATAAAGCTCACCTCCATGAAGGAACCCCAGGTCTCCGGTGCGAAGAAACGGACCTTCGCCATCCTCGAGCCTTGCTCGAAACGTGTGCTCCGAAACGTCAGTCTGATTCCAGTAGCCCTGCGCGACGCTCGAACTGGACAACCAGATCTCTCCGACGACGCCCTCGCCACACCGGCGACAACTTGTGGGATCAGCGATGACCACGCGCGTATCCGCCAGCGGCCTTCCGCAGCTTACGATCGTAGTGCCGGCGTCGCCATTGGCCGGTTTCGGCCGGTGCTCTTCAAGTGAAACGCGAGAGAACGATTGCGGTTGCGTATGAAAGCGGCCGACGGCGAACAGAGTGTTTTCGGCGAGCCCATAACAGGGGAACATCGCACTGGAAGGCAGGCCACAGGAAGCGAACGTCCTGACGAACTGGCTGAGCGTGACTGCCCGCACGGGTTCCGAGCCATTGAAAGCGACTCTCCAACTCGACAAGTCCAGCTTCTGTCGATCCTGCTCTCCGATTCTGTCAATGCAAAGCTGGTAGCCAAAATCCGGAGCGCCACTGAAAGTCCCGCGATACCGCGTGATGGTATCCAGCCACAGCTTCGGCTTCTTCAGAAAGTCGACGGGCGACATCAGGTAGCAGGACGCGCCGTTATAGAGCGCAGCCAGCACCATGCTGATCAATCCCATGTCATGGAACAACGGCAACCAGGAAACGATCACCGTGTCCCTGTCATGCTGCACGGCTTCTTTCATCAAACACTGGTTGTGAAGAATGTTGCCGTGGCTGACCATCACACCCTTCGGTCTGGAAGTCGATGCCGACGTGTACTGAAGAAATGCGAGGGATTCCTCGGTGGTGCGGGGATCGGTCCACTCGTCGGCCAATGCGGCTTCTATACCATCCGTGATGATCCACTCGAGCCTGGCGAGCGCGGGCGCTTCGTCGAAGAAGTCGCGGACCTGGCGAAATACGGATTCTGTCGTCAGAGCGAACCTGGGCTTCGCGTCTTCGAGGATGGCCTCGAGCCGCCCGAGATTCCGATTCATCCGCGGCGGATAAGCAGGCACGGCTACGGTGCCTGCCGAAAGACACCCGTAAAAGGCACAGATGTACTCGATGCCTGCGGGAAATAACAACAGGGCTCGCTCGTTCCTGTCAGGATGGCGCTGCTGAAGCAGAGAGCCGATCGCGCGCGCGCGTCCCTCAAGTTCAGAAAACGTCAGACTCCCGGCTTCCTTACTTCCTGAAAGAAAACTGTAGGACTGTTTATCAGGCAGTTCCTGCGCCCGATCCCGCAATACATGTACTACCGAAGTGGCCATACTGCTCTACGTGATTCATCGTTAGCGCAGAGGGCAACAGATTTGCTTTATCAAAAGCGTTTAGAGTAAGGATTAACGTGACGTGCTCATTGCGAATCCGTACTGGATGGCAGGAAGACTTGAGTTGGTGAGCGAGAGCAGCCCTGGCAGCAAAAGCACTAGTGATCATTACCATAACTCTTCCGATCAGGCTTGCGTTCCCTCAAGATAACGCGTTGAGTTCAACAAGGTTTCAGGCTTTTGTCTTAAAAGGCGCGGTAAGTGTGGCATACGCACAGCAGGCATTGTCAAGTAGGTTGTCACTCGCCGGTCAGGCCGCTGTTTGAAAATTGTCACGTTCCGGACCGCGGGTACCAATGCATCGGCAGTGGCCGAGTAGTTCCCCTCCACGCTTCACGGATCCTACAATTTCGCCAATTGATTTGCATGCACGCTGAGAGCTGTGTTACAGCTTTGCACCAATTCTGTATAGATGCCTGATTGAAAATCATATGTGTTCGGATCCTGCCGCCACTGCGCAGGTCTACACCGGGAATGAGAGGTCCATGAACTTCCTGAAACGTGATCGGGCGACTCTTGACAAATTTCTTCCCAGCCTGGATACGCGCCTTGCCGCGATTCCCTTCATCGAAATCGAGCAACCCGGGAACTCGGGCCTGGCCATGCTGCGGGAACTCGCCGGCACTTCGCTTCTGATTCCGACGAAATACGGAGGCAAAGGCGCCATGCCGGCGGATGCGATTCAGATTCACCGTGCCGTTGGAAGCCGATCGCCATCGCTGGCGATCGCAATGACGATGCACAACTTTTCCGTCGCGACACTGGTCGAGTATTTGTTCTACGGCGACTATACCGTCGATCTGCTGAAACAGATCAGCGAGGGGCAGTTTCTTGTGGCTTCCGGCTTTGCCGAAGGTCGTGCCGGCACCAGCATCCTTGCTCCGACAATGAAAGCAACGCCGATTGAAGGCGGTGGCTACCGGATCGATGGCAGCAAGAAACCGTGCAGCCTGTCGAACTCCATGCACCTGCTGACCGCCAGCGTAGCGGTCCCGTCCGAAAACGGGAGCCGCCGCGGGGTGGCGATCGTTCCGGCGGACGCCGAGGGGATCAGTCGCAAGCCATTTTGGAATGCCGCTGTATTGCGCGGTGCGGAGAGCGATGAGGTCAGACTTGAAAACGTCAGGGTTTCCGACGAGCAGGTTTTCTTTCCCGAAGTGGAAGGGAGTCTCGACGCCGTTGAAGCGGGAGGATTTCTTTGGTTCGAGCTGCTCGTGTCTGCTTCATATCTGGGTATTGCATCTGCATTGGCTGAGCGTGTCTTCCTGAACAAGAGGGGCGACTCCACCGAGCGTACTCAACTGGCCATCGATCTCGAAGGAGCGATGACAGCTCTTGAAGGTGTCGCGCTGGCGATGTCGACCGGTGATCGGGGCGAACCAATACTAGTCCAGGCACTTCTCGTGCGCTTCGCCGTTCAGCGCGCCATCGAACAGGTCAGCTCCAGGGCAGCGGAGTTGCTCGGCGGCATGGCCTTCATCAACTCGCCAGACGTCTCGTATCTGCTCGCAGCGAGCCGTGCCCTTGCGTTTCATCCGCCCTCGCGGCTGAGCATCGCACCGGCAATCGACAGTTATTTGATGGGAAATCCTATGAGCGTCTCCTAGACCGAGTCGAATTCCGGATGGCAGATCATGGACAAACACAATCTATTCCATACGCGAACAATCTATAACCTCGTACGCCTTGACTGGTTTTTCGTCGGACTCGTTCCCCTGATCCTGGTCGCAATCAACTGGCGGAGTGTCGAATGGTGGCGATTCACGTATGCTTTCCTGCTGCCGGATCTCATCGCCACCTTTCCGGGACTCTACTTCTACTATGGCCGGAGGAAGGGTCCCCATCGATCCATTCCCGGGCTGATTCATATTCTGTACAACTTCGGTCACTGTTTTGGCGGTGTCGCCTTGTTTTGCGGAATCTGGTGGTTCATCAGCGGAAAACTCGAGTGGGCAATGCTGGCGTTCCCGATTCACCTTGCCGGCGATCGATCCATCTTCGGCAACATCTACAAGCCGCTCGGCACTGCATTCGAGCCCGTCAAGCATGAAGCCTTCAAGCAATTCGAGGAAGAGTATCAGTCTGCCGGAAATTGGTGAAAAGAGGGTGATCGACCCGGGAAGGAAGTTTTTGGATGAGCACGCCTTCAACATCTCGCGTAACCGATTGGAACACGGCTCCCGGCCTGATGGAAGGAGCCAGTCAGGTTGAATTGACAGCGCGTGACTGCAATCTGGACTACTGGCTTTCCGAAGTAACGCAGGGGACTCTTGCGGGTCTTGTGCATGGGCACACACCGCACGCAGCGGTACCCGACCACATGCTCGAGGACGGCCCGCTGCGTGATTCGATCATCAGCGAACTCGCCTTCCGATCAATCGCCGAAGAAAAGGCCACCCGCGCGATCAGCTACATCGTTGCTTCAGCTCCCGACATTTACGCCATGGAATTCTTCGGAACCCAGCTCATTGATGAAGCGCGGCATTCCCGGGTTTTTCGCGGCCACCTTCTCGAGCTCGGTGTCCCCGAGAATGAACTGGCTGCAACGATCGAACGCATCAGCGGCGCAGACAGCCGTGCCATTCTGGAGCCTCTGGAGCAGTTCGCGTTTCCCATGATCCGAGATCAGCGCGATTTCCTCGCGGGTGTCGTGATGCTGACGATCCTTGTCGAGGGAGTCCTCGCCCCATCGGCTGAGCTCTCGGAGAGGAAATGGCGCGTGCTGGATCCCGCAGGAGCAGAGATTGAACGCGGCGCCAACATCGATGAGATTCGACATCTGACTGTCGGCAGCAGCGTCGTTCGCGAATGCCTGCTGGCGCGTCCCGACGAGAAGCGCCGCGTGCTCGACATCATCGTGCGCGGTCGACAGCTGTGGGCGAATCTTCCGACGACCGAAGTGATCTTCAAGCGCGAACTGCAGTTTCAGGAAGGCATGCACCAGCACGCCGACGCCATCGGCGATTACGAAATCTGGAAAGGAAAACGCCTGATCGATACCACCCCGGAAGACCGCCTCGCTGCCGCAGCGAGCTGGTCGATGGAAATGCAGAACAGCAGGCTTCGATACATGGGTCTGCCGGAGGCGATCCTGTGACATCAAACACTCCTGGCGCCTCCGAGAGTGGCGCGCCCTCGATGGAAAGTCTGGTCGCTGCTGTGCGGCGCGGCATGGGTTTCAGCGATGCCGTTCCGGTTTCGCTGCGAGAAGAAGCGGATCTCGCCAACATCAATTACGTCTATCGCGTTGAAACCCCTGAACGCAGCCTCTACCTGAAGGTGGTGCCGGAACGGCCCAAACGATTTCCAGTCCGATTGCCGCGCGAGCGTGTCTTCTCCGAAGCCGAGGCGCTGCGCCGCTTCCGCGCACTCGTCAACGAGCATGTCGTGATTCCCGAGGTCCTTTTTGTCGACTCTCAGGAGATGGCCCTGGCGATGAGCGACGTCGGATCCGGAAGGCAGGTTCTTTTCGCTGTCCTCTCAGAACAATTCGACCTTCTCGTGGAACAGGCAAACGCACTCGGGCTCGCGCTGGGCAGGATCCATTCGGGGACACAAGGCGGTGGCTCGTTCCGTCCTCCCACCGAAGAAGCGATCCTTCGCAAAGTGGTGTTCGACGGCCTGCTCGCACCAGGCGCGAAGCAGGCATTCCCGGAAACGTGGGAGGCGATATCAGCGGAAATGCAGAGCCACACGGAGTGTCTCATCCACGCCGATCTCTGGAGCAAAAACCTACTCGTGCGGCGCGGCGAGCCTGTCGCCTTGGTGGACTTTGAAGGAGTTTGTTATGGCGACCCTGCATTCGATCTGGGGACTCTCGCCGCCGTTGCGCTTCTGCCCGCGCTCGAAAACCTTACATTGCTCCCCGGTGCGGTCTCTTTCATCGATCGCCTGCTGGAATCCTGGAAGGCCGCTTCCGTTTCCGATGCATGGGCAGCGCAGGTCGTACCGCGCACGTTTCGCGCCACGGCGACATTTCTGGCCACACGAGCGTTCGGGCCGTTCGCGTATGCGATGAGCGAGACGGCGAGGCAGCGCATTGGCGCGCTTGCGCGTTCATTGGCGTCTGATCCTCCACAGAGCCCGGACGCTTTCCGGGCGACAGTTCACCTGCACGCCAATCCGCTGGCGGCAGCCGGATAGCCGGCATGCGTTCAAATGTTTACAAATCGATCGATGACATAGGTGCACCTCGACTTGAAGCGTTGCCCACCGGTTTGGATTTCTCCTTTGGGCTCCTGCGTGCGATGGAACGATCGCTCTGGGGTGATCTGCTGGTGCGATATGTCACGGTCGAAGGCGCCGATGGAGTCGTGCTCGCGTTTACTCCCGTGTACGTGGGAAGCAATTTGAACTTCAATGCGCTCCTGCCAAAGCCCTTGCAATCCGGCTATAACGCCATGATCAGAGGAATTGGCATGCGCATGGCCACGCGAGCGGCGCTGGTCGGCTGTCTGATCTCAGACCGCGGCTGGATCCCGATGCTTCCTGAGGTGAAGGACCGCGCA
>Ga0207659_10000545_pt1 | contig 22491 bp, 15 predicted proteins | sample KBSM43metaG_FD_184330 | JGI IMG/M metagenome (GOLD analysis project Ga0207659, IMG submission 184330) | Miscanthus rhizosphere microbial communities from Kellogg Biological Station, Michigan, USA - KBS M4-3 metaG (SPAdes) (version 2) | ecosystem: Host-associated > Plants > Roots > Rhizosphere >...
GTAGGTGCCACGACGCGCGTCGAAGGGCGAGCGCTGCGGCCGCCGAAAACCGAGCGGTCCGCTGAGGGGGAAGGCGGGTCGATTGAGACCGACGACCGGGAACGAGGGACGGTTGATCGATGGCAATGGTGTCGCCGGCACGTTGCGTCCCTGAATCCGGAAGCCGCCGCGGCCCACCCCACTGCCACGGCCACCCGAAGGAGGAACCATCCCGCTTCCACGGCCGCCACCACCGCGGGCGCCCATGGCTGCACCGCCGCGTGCTCCACCCCCGGCACGTTGCGCGTTGACCGCGTCGGCCGTCGAGATTACGAACAACCCGACGAGTGCCAACCCAACCGCCAGTCTCGTCATAGTCTTCCTCGTAGCTCAATCTACTTCGACTCGATCTAGAATTCGAAGTTTGTTTCACACACAATTGCGAAGACGGTGCCAACCGCTACACATATGGAGATCACGTAAAACGAATGGCCAAAATCAAGGTGAAGACCCCCGTTGTCGAGATGGACGGCGACGAGATGACGCGCATCATCTGGCAGAAAATTCGCGAGACGCTCATCCTTCCGTACCTCGACATCGACCTGAAATACTTCGACCTTGGCATCGAAGAGCGCGATCGCACTGGCGATCAGATCACGATCGACGCCGCGAACGCGACCCGTCAGTACGGCGTCGGCGTGAAGTGCGCGACGATTACGCCGGACGAGGCGCGCGTCAAGGAATTCAACCTCAAGCAGATGTGGCGCTCGCCGAACGGCACGATCCGCAACATCCTTGACGGGACGATCTTCCGGGAGCCGATCATCTGCCGCAACGTTCCCCGAGTGGTGCCGCACTGGGACAAGCCTGTCGTCGTGGCGCGCCACGGGTTTGGGGACCAGTACCGCGCGCAGGACTTCCACTATCCGGGTGCCGGCACGATCACGATCAGCTGGATGCCTGCCAACGGCGGCGAGCCGATCGAGCGTGAGGTGATTAAGACAAAAGGCGGCGGCGTCGCGATGGGGATGTTCAACCTCGACTCCTCCATCGAAGGGTTCGCGCGAGCCTGCTTCACCTACGCGCTCGGCCGCAACTACCCCGTGTACCTGTCGACGAAGAACACCATCCTCAAGGTCTACGACGGAACATTCAAGAACACGTTCCAGCGGATTTTCGACAGCGATTTCAAGGCGAAGTTCGATGCACAAGGATTGACCTATGAACATCGCCTGATCGACGACATGGTCGCCGCCAACCTCAAGTGGAACGGCGGCTATCTGTGGGCCTGCAAGAATTACGACGGCGACGTCCAGTCCGACACGGTCGCGCAGGGGTACGGGTCTCTGGGGTTGATGACATCCGTGCTGATGTCGCCGGACGGCAAGGCGGTGGAAGCCGAAGCCGCCCACGGCACCGTGACCCGCCACTACCGGCTGCATCAGCAGGGCAAACCCACATCGACCAATCCGATCGCCTCTATCTACGCCTGGACGCGCGGCCTTCAATATCGGGGCAAATTCGACGACACGCCGGACGTCGTGGCCTTTGCCGAAACACTCGAAAAAGTGTGCGTGGATGTCGTCGAGTCCGGCCGGATGACGAAGGACCTGGCGATCCTGATTCGGAACGACCAGCCGCATCTGACGACCGATGAGTTCATGCACGCCATCGATCAAGAGCTTCGGAAGCGGATGCCGGTCTCGTGATATCTTCGGCCGCATGACACAACAGATCACGCGCCGAGACGTTGTTCGGACCGGCCTTGCGCTCGCAGGCCTCGGTATCGTCGGCCTCCCTGAGTGGGTGCTCCCCGCGCTCGCGCAGAGCGAAACGGTGCTCCCGTTCCTCGATTTTCCCGAACGCGTGATCACCAATCCGGCGCCCGACCGCCGCATCATCGACCCCCGGACCATCAACGGAGCGTTCACGCCGAAGGATCAGTTTTTCACCACGCAGCACTACGGTCATCCCAAGGTGGACGTCGCGACGTATACCTTGCGCGTGTCAGGGCTCGTCGACCGGCCGCTCTCTCTTTCGCTCGACGACCTTCGCAAGCTGGGAAGCAGAGAATTGGTCGCGGGTTTCGAGTGTTCCGGCAATCGCGGACCGGTGCAGGGCCTCTCGAGCAACGCGCGCTGGACGGGTATTCCGCTGAAGACGGTGCTGGACAAGGCCGGCGTGAAACCGGAAGCGCGCGAGTTCGTGTTCTTCGGCGCCGACCGCGGCGAGGAAGATGTCGAGTGGCGGACGCAGACGTTCAAAGTACAGCAGCAGTTCGGCCGTGCGCTGACGCGCGAGAAAGCGCTGTCGTCCGACCCGATTCTCGTCTGGGCGTTGAACGGGGACCCGTTGACGGTTCATCAGGGCATGCCACTGCGTCTGCTCATGCCAGGGTGGTACGGCGTGAACAACGTGAAGTGGCTCTCGGAGATTCACGCGCAGGAAGAGGCGTACCTCGGCAAGTTCCAGGCGCGGTGGTACCGGACGCTGAAGGGCGAGATGATCGACGGCGAGATGAAGTGGGTGGAAACCGCCATTACCCACATGCAGCTGAAGTCGTACATCGCCCGAATCAGCACGGACGGCACGCGTTACAAGGTCCTGGGCGTCGTGCTCAATGACGGCACGCCGCTCAAGGCCGTGGAGGTGCGTGTCGACGAGGGACCCTGGCAGCCGGCGACGCTGGATGCGTCAACCACGAAAGAGAAGTACGGCTGGAAGTTTTTCAACTACACCATCAGCAGCCTCTCTCCCGGCGAGCACACGGTCGTGTCGCGCGCGATCGATGTGACTGGAAAGATTCAGCCCACGGCACAGGAGCTCGAGAACAAGAAGTCGTTCCTCGAGGACAACTCTCAGACCGTTCGCAAGATCAAAATCTGAAGTAGAGGGCGGGTCCTTTTGGACCCGCCTGATTGTCTAGTACGAGAACCCGCACTGCATGTTCGGGTACACCTTGACGGCCTGCTGAGAGATGCCGCTGAGCGTCCCGTTTGCGTCACGCAGCTGCAGCGTGACGGTCATATTCAGGAACCGTTCTCCGTTGGGACCGTCGCCGCCGGTTCCTTGCTGATAGAAGGGGCAGCCGGTGCTTTGCGGGCTGCTGGCGGGGTTCGACGCCGGCGCGGTATGCCCTAGCGTCGTCGAACCCATCGTGTACTTCCACAGATACGCGCTCACGCCCCCTTGCGATGCGCTGGCGTCGAGCACGCATTCGAGTTCTTTCGTTTCCGAATCCACGACACAGGCGCCCGTCCCACGCGTGCGGGAGCGGACGACAAACGACGCGCCGAGCGGGCCGGCCCCTGCTGGACTCACGGTCAGCGTGGCTGACATCGCCGTACCGCCATACGTCGCGGTGATGACAACCGGTGTGGGTGCGACAACCGTTGATGTGTCAATGAGGAATGTGGCGCTGCGCGCACCTCCAGGAACCGTGATGCTGGCTGGAACCCGCGCGGTGTTCGTGTCGTTGCTCGATAGCAGCACCAGCGCGCCGCCGCCAGGCGCGTTGCTCGCGAGCGTCACCGTTCCCTGCGGCTGTCCCTGGCTCTGAATCGTCTGCGGACTGATCGACAGCGATCCGCCGCCGCCGGGCGCCGGACTCGGACTAGGCGTCGGCGATGGAGACGGTGATGGCGACGGGGACGTCGGCGTCGATGACCCGCCGCCGCATTGCGCGAGAGCAAGCGTCAGTAAGCCGATCGCCGCCAGCCAGAGCAGTCGGTGCGTTCGCATGCCAGATCGCACAGCAGAGTTGAGTCCGCTATGTAGCCCCACGCGTTGGGAGGCAGCGTTGCGCAGTCTCTCCGTAATTCAAAATTCAAAATTCAAAATGCAAACACGAAGTTGTCTGCGGCGTCTGGCCGTATCCGGGGCGACGTTTACAAGGTTGCAGCGACACCTACCGCGTTTGCATCTTGCATTTTGAATTTTGAATTGCGTCAGTTCGTCCCGCTCGCCGGCAGCTCCAGCACATCGTGCTGCGCGACATGTACTTCGACGGTTCGATCCTGCCCGGCGCCGGCCGCCGCGGACGTGATCATGCCGCTCACGAGATGGAACTTGTTGCCGATCATCGCCCCTGCCACTCCGTGGCGCGGCATCGGCATCGACGGCAGGATCGACCAGCTATTAGTCGCCGGATCGAACGCCTCGACGGCCCGGAACGCACCGACCAGCGAGTTGGTTGCTACTTCGCCGCCCGCGACGTAGATCTTGCCGCCGTAGGTCGCCCAGCCGCCGCCGCTGCGCGCGGTCGGCATCTTCGTCATCTGCGCACCCCACGTGTTGGTTGCGGGGTCATATTGCTCGACGACATCCGTGTTCTGTGAGGCAGCGACGAATGCGTGCGCGATGCGGCCGCCGATGATGTAGATCTTCCCGTTCACCACGCCCGAGAACATGTGGTTGCGCGGCAGCGCCATCGGTGCGCCGGCCGACCAGGTATTGCTTGCGATGTCGTAAATGTCGTTGCGCACCAAGTTGTTCGCCGTGGTCGCGTTGCTGATCGCGACATCTTTCGATCCCTCAGCCGTCGTCGCGCCACCCATCACGTAGACCTTCCCGTTGACGATGTTCGCCGCGGCGGAGCCACGCTTGATTGGCATCGGGGCAAGATTGCGCCACGAATCGTTGGCGGGATCGTAGACCCACGCATTGTCGATGGGTTCCCAGCCGCCCTGCGGACCCGACATCGGTGCGACGAAACCGCCGAAGACGTAGATCTTCCCCTGGTATTCGATCATCGCCTGATGATGTGCGGGGCGCGGCATCGCCGCCTTCTTCGTCCATTTGTCCGCTGCGGGGTCGTACTCGTAGTTCTTGCCACGCGCGTTGCCGAAGCCGCCGAGTACGAACATCTTTCCGTTCACGGAGATCCCGTACAGCTCCTCGTCGGGCTCGGGGAATGGTGCGGCCTTCGTCCAGCGCAGGTTCTGGGTGGATGCGGCGGTCGCGCAAATCAGGATGAGGGCTGCGGCGAGGAGGTGCTTCTTATTTAGATGCAGGAACATTGGATTTCTCCGCACAGTAAAAGTTATCGGCCTTGTCGATGCTGCCGGTTCCCTTGTAGGTCGCAATCTGTGGATAGGCGCAGAGCGGACGTGTACGGTCCACTGTGCCGCTGGTCGAGTGTGTCGCGAGGATGGAGGCAGGCGCCTTTCCCTGCTCCCGCCACTGCTCGAGCGCGGTCAACGCATCGAACACGTTCGGCCCTTCGCCGCCGCCGCAGTGGCCCATGCCGGGCGCGTAGAAGAGACGGATCGAGTCATCGACCGCCTTCTTGCCGATCGTCTTGACGACGCGGTCGTAATACATCAGCGGCGACCGGGGCGAGACGTTCGGATCCGCCCATCCCTGGTAAATCAGGAGCTTGCCTCCGCGCGATACGAACGGCTTCAGATCCGGATCGGCCGGACTGAGCGCGGAATTATCGAGCTTGTGAATGCGGTCGTAGTCCTTCGCGAGATCGAATGTCTTCGGATCCCAGTTCGGATCCTGCAGGAGGATGTACTTGAAGACGTCGTAGCCGACATCGAGCGGTTCGTTGCCGCCGGTGACGGCCGTCCACTGCAGTTCGCTGCCGGGTTCGAGTCCCGGGAAAATCAGCTCGCCGGTCTTCGGGTGCCGTGCACCCGAGTACAGCTTCCGCACCGCTTGCACCTGCGGTGTCGTCAGGCACGAGTCGTGGTTCGTCCCAGCTTTGCACTCGAGCGCCTTCGGATCGAACCGGCAGCCGAGGACGTCGCCGATCAGTCCGTCCTTCAGGCCGTCCAGCGCGTCGCAGGCATCGAGCGCCGCGCGATGAATGGCCGGGTACTTCGTCGTCGGGATGAAGCTTTCGGGCGTTTCGTGCGTCGCTTGCCACTTCGCCATGAAGCCAAAGGCTTCGTTGCCGCGGTCGTATGCGGGCGCGCCGGCGAGGATGGCGTCGAAGTCGGCCGGGTAGCGCTGCGCTTCCTGGAATGCCATGCGTCCGCCGCCCGAGCAGCCAGTGAAGTACGAGAGCTTTGGCCCGACGCCGTAGAAGTTCGTGATGGCCTGCTTGCTGCCGACGGCGGTCAGGTGCTCCGAGCGGTAACCCCAATCGATGATCTTTTCGGGGTGCCCCGCAGCCCATTTCGCACCAGGGCCCGTGTGGCCCGTATCGGTGGACGCCGCCGCGTAGCCGCGCTTCAGCGCGTCGCCAAGCGCGCCGTATTGAATCGAGCCGGCGAACGCGCCGTTGCCCACCTGCTGGAACTTGCCGTTCCATCCGGTGAGCGGCATCCACACTTCGGTCTTGATGTCCGAATCAGCAGACGGAGTGAGCGTGAGCTGCACGCGGCAAAATGTGGGCAGCCCGGTGATCGGTCGCGGCGCTGCGGTACCTTCCGGGGGCGGCGTAAACGAGCCTGCGGGCATTACAGTCGCCGCAGTGACTGTCGCATTCGTGAGGTTCAGCGTCGCTGCGACGCGACTACAGTCCTGCGCCGACGCGATGAGTGGAGCGAACGTGAGCGCGACGAACACAAGAAATAGCTTCATGTCGATCTACCGGGTTGCAGGAACACTGACGGGCGCACTGCACGAGAAATTCGCCGCTTCGTCGATGCTGCCGGTGCCCTTGTATTTCGCGACCTGCGGGAATGGGCAGAGCGGCCGGCTTCGATCGACCTTGCCGTTCGTTGAATGCGTCGCGAGAATCGACGCGGGCGCTTTTCCCTGCTCGCGCCACTGCTCGAGCGAGGTGAGCGCATCGAACACGTTCGGTCCGTCGCCGCCGCCGCAGTGCGCCATGCCGGGCGCGAAGAACAGGCGGACCGAATCATTTACCTGCTTCTGGCCGATCGTCCGGACAACATTGTTGTAGTAGTCAACCGTCGATTGCGGCGCCACGTTCTGATCGGCCCATCCCTGGTAAATCAGGAGCTTGCCGCCGCGGGCGACGAATGGCTTGAGGTCCGGCGAGGTTGGACTCAGATCCAGACTGTCAACCCTGTGCACCGCGTCATAGTCGCGCGCGAGATCGAACTGGCGGAAGTCCCACTTCGGATCCTTGAAGACGACGAACTTGAACAGGTCGGCGCCCACCGCGAGCGGTTCCGGGCCGCCCGCCGGACCGCCCCAGCTCAACTCGCTGCCGGGCTCGAGGCGCGGAAAGATGCGTTCGCCCGTCTTGGGATTCGTCACGCCCGCATAGAGCTTGCGCGCGGCCTCCACCTGTGGCGCCGTGAGGCAGTTCGGCGCATCGCCGGCTTTGCATTGCGTCACCGCCGGATCGACGTGGCAGCTCAGAGGCTCGCTGATGAGGCCGTCCTTCAGCCCGTCCTGCGCGTCGCACGCGTCGAGTGCCGCGCGATGCAGCACCGCGTACTTCGCGGGCGGAATGAAGCTCGCGGGATTATCGAGCGTCGCCTTTGCGTTCATCAGCATCCATACGCTCTGGTTCACCCGGTTGTAGCCAGGCGCGCCCGCGAGGATCGCGTCGAAGTCGGCGGGAAAGCGCTGCGCTTCCTGAAACGCCATGCGGCCACCGCCCGAGCAGCCGTTGAAGTACGAGAGCCGCGGCGCCATCCCGTAGAAGTTGGTGATCGTCTGCTTGCTTTGTACTGCCGTTTCGTGGACCGCGCGATAGCCGAAGTCTTTGAGCTTCTCCGGATGACCCATTGCGAAGCGCGCATCCGTCCCCGTGTGACCCGCGTCCGATGACGCCGCCGCGTAGCCGCGCTTCAGCGCTTCCGCGAGGGCGCCGTACTGAATCGAACCGGCCCAGGCCCCATTACCGACTTGCTGGAACTTACCGTTCCATCCGTTCAGAGGGAGCCATAACTCGCTCTTGATGTCCGAATCAGAGGAGGGCGCCAGCGTGAGCTGCACGCGGCAGAAGGCGGGAAGACCCGTGATGGCTTTCGGCGTTTCCGCACCCGGCGACGCAGGCGGCGTGAACTGGCCTCCCGTGACCGCTGTTGCGGAACTGACCGTCGTATTCGTCAGCTTCAGCGAGGCAGCAAGCGTGTCGCAGGTCGCAGCACCAGCGACACCCGGCACCGCGAGCAGGCATGAGACAAACGCAAGAATTCTCATGACGCGGATTTTACCGGTTGTCCGACGAGAAGTGCGGGATTTGCGCCTTTACGCGGGCGGAATTTCTCCGGCCGGCCGTTGTTGACTTCCGCGAGGTACAGGTTGCCGTCCGAATCCACGCTCATGCCGTGCACGTTCCAGATGGCCCCCGGCCACTGACCCTGGCTGCCCCAGGAGTAGAGGTAATGCCCCTCGATGTCGTACTTGACGATCTTCGAAGTGTCATTGTCGGCGGTCCACAGACTCTTGTCGGCCGCCAGAAACAGCACCTGCGGCGTGGAGGGATTGCCGGTGCTGAACTGGTCGAGGTACTTGCCGTTTTCGTCGAATACCTGGATGCGATGGTTTTCGCGATCGGTGACGTATACCTTGCGCGTGTCCGGGTCCACCTGCACGCCGTGCACCGCGTTGAACGTGCCAGGCGTCGTGTCGTTCGGTGTCGTCGATTTCTCTCCCCACGTCATCAGGAACTTGCCGTCCTTGTCGAACTTCACGACGCGCGTGTTCGCGTAGCCGTCGGATACGAACATCGTGCTGTCGGGCAACCACGACAGAAACGTCGGCCGGTTGAAATGCGTGCTGTCATTGCCCGAGACGCCTTTGACGCCCAGGGTCTGCACGAGCTGCTTGCCGTCGTGGGTGAATTTGTAGACAACGTGGTTGCGGTCCTCGACGATCCAGATGTGCTTCTCGGGGTCGTACGGATTCATCGTGACTGAATGGGGCCGTCGGAACAGCGAGTCCCACTTCGTCCAGTCTTCCGTGATGTTGCCGTCGGCATCGACAACGAGTACGCAGTGCTCCCATCGGGCATCTACACCCAACTTGCCCTTCCATCCGTTCCAGCCGTCGCTGCCCTGGTTGCCAGGGCTGGAAACAGGACCGACCGACGCGTTACGGAAGGGCGTCTGCGTGACGGGAAAGGAGATGCTCGGCCCGACACTCGGATATGGCACTTCCACCGGCCGTTCGAGGGTCGGCAGCTCACCGCGCTGCAGAATGAAAACGCGGTTCGGCGTTTCCGCGAAAATCCCCTGCATCGCGCCCCACGTCCATTTCTCGTGGCCGGGGAGCTGCGACAGCGGCTTCGGCCAGTCCGGGACGACTTCGTATGGCCCGGTCTGATCCTGGCCGCCTCTTTCACCTGCGACGGCGGCGAAGCCAATCTGTTGCGGCGGCGTTTGCGCTGCAGGTTGCGTCGTACGCTGGCATCCGGTGATGACGAGTGACAGAAACACAGAGACGCCGAGAATCGAAAATCTCGATAGTTTTTTCATTGCGAGGGATTTTAATGCGCGAACCATAAAGGTGCGCGATCCGTAGCGCAAGCCTTTATGGCTTGCGCGATGTCAGCTTTAGAGAGATTTAGTTGCCGAATCTGAAATTGGCGCGCTGAGTCGTGCCCTCAATGAACTTCACGACGAGCTGCCGGCACGTTCCCGTCCACGCTTTGTCGGTTTTCCAGACGTAGTTGTACCGACGCGTGGTCGCGTCGAACGACAGGCTGCTCGCGCCGACGGTGACTGTCTCCTCGATGCCGGCGACGAGAACCGATGAATCACAGGGGATCTCCTCGGACCGCGGATAGCCCGCGGCGAAGATGTTCAACCCCTCGTTGCTGCCCAGACTGAACTTGACGGGAATGGCGCGGCCGGCGTTGACGACGTTGAGCGTCGGCAAGTTGTCCACTGGTTGGAAGAACTCCGAAACATCAAAGGTCGTGATACGTGCGACTTGCGGATCATGGTCGCTCGCCTGGTCGGCAAACTCGGCGTTGACGTGCACTACGTCATAGTCGAATTGGTGAGCGTTGAACAGCGGCGTGCTGACCAGGATGTGATCGAGCGTCTGAGAGTTCCCCTCGAACACATAGCTGTATCGCTCGCTCGCGGGCAGGGTGTCGATTAGGTCCTCGAGAATGCCAGGCGTCCCTTTGAGGATGTTGACCGTGTCCGAGAACTCGAAATCGTTCAGATCGCCCATCACGATGACGTCGGCATTCGGATCGGCGGAGACGATAGCGTTGATGAAGTCGTGGGTGATCTGCGCTTGCTGATGTCTCTGCGCTTCTGAGATCCGCGCCGGCGGCTGGACGCGACCAAACAGCGGGTTGTCGCCCCCTTTCGAGTTGAAGTGATTGGCGACCAGAAACAGGTGACGGCCACGGAACACGAATTCGGCCGCTAGCGGCTTGCGGCTCGCAGTGAACGCCGCGTTGGTCGGCTCGATTCGCCCCGGGCTGTAAAGCAGCTGTGTGCCGACGCCCGATCCGACAACCGCGTTCGCGGTCGTCGAGCCCGCGCCTGGACGGTCGACAAAACTCAAACCGCGATCAGTGCGGAACAGGAATCCCTGTCGGATATTGCCGCCAGGCGCACCGCCGTCCTGACCGTCGACGGGATCGATTTGGCGGTAGTCGTACGTCGGTCCGCCGCCGACCTGAATCGCGCCGATCAACAGGCTCCACGTTGTCGTCGCACTCACCGTTCCGTTGTTGGTCGTGCCGTTGTTGTCCTGGATTTCCTCAATCGCGAGGACGTCGGGGGCTTTCAGGTTGTTGACGATGAGGCCTGCAAGCCTGGCGAACTTCGCCGGCGGATCCGTCGGCGCGAGGTTCTCGACATTGAACGTGGCGACCGCAAGTTGATCCGCTCGCGCGGTCGTCGTCATCTCGGGTTGCAGGCTGCCAGCCGACAGCAACGGCAACGAGATCACCTGCAGCTTGAAGTTCCCGAAGCTGTAGTCCATCACGCCCGTCGTGGCGCCCGGATAGGAAGCGTCGACGTTGACCGTCGGTAGCGTCGGGCCGCCGGCGATCCAGTCATTCAGAATGATCCGCTCGGGATTGAAATCGTTTGGTCGGATGACAATGCCGCCGCGCGTCGTTCGCACGGATGCGTTCACGCCGCTATCGACCACGATCGGAATTTCACGATTGCTGCCGAAGTCGCTCGTGGGGCCGACGGCCACGACATCGTTCACACGGACGAGCATCCCTTCGAGGCTCTCGTAGAAGTCGATTCCGTCAGAGGCTGGATCGAAGACACCGCTGGTCTCGACGTCGCCCGATGCATCATCTTCGATCATCGCTGGCGGTGTACGGCCCCCTGCACCGATGACAATCGGCGCAGGCAGCGCGTTGCCACTCGACAGCTTGCTGATACTGAGGGGCGCGACGAGTTCCGTGATCGTGAGGCTGTCGCCGGCGGGACGGAACTCGCTGACCCTGCCGCCGACGCGAACGATGTCTCCCTCCGTGACCATCGATGCGGGGTTTGAGCTCCCCCCTGTGAAGACAAACACACCCTCCGACGTCGCGTCCGATGCGTCGGGATTCAGATCCTGGATATAGAAGCCGCGCGTCGACCCGGCCGTGCGAAGGGCTGTCACGATCGACGGCACCGTCGTTACTGTCTGGTTGTTGAGCGGCGAAGTATGAGCCGCGCCCTGAATGTTATGGATGGGAACCAGCACCACGGCGGCGAAGCCCGCGGTGAAATTGACGGTCATGTTGTCCGGCGGATCGTGTCCGTCCTGGTCGGTGACGGCGCTTGCGACGACCGTCAACGTGCACGACTCGCCGCTGGCGAAATCGACATCGGGATTGATCATGAACGTCGTCGGACCACCGGTTACCATTGCGGTGTGTGCGCCGGAGGTGGAGCACAGGACCGAGAACCAAGAACCGGTGACATTGACCGCCTCACTGAACGTCACCGTGATGTTTTGATCGACCGCCACATTCGAGGCACCGTTGGCGGGCACGGTGCTCACGACCGTCGGGGCATCGTCCCCGATCTTGACTGTCGCGGTGGTGCTGGCGCCGAGGTCGTAATCAACGGTGTCTACGAGCGTCAGGACGACGGTTTCGCTGTCCTCCACGAGCCCATCATCGACAGGTGTGATCGTCACATCCACGGAGGGTTGTCCGGCTGGTATCGTGGCTGTGCCAGACAAGGCAGGCGTGTAGTCACCGCTGCCAGCCGTGCCGCCGACGGTGTAAGTGACGTCGAGCGCGTTGGCGGTGCTGCCAGTGCGACTTATGCGGAAGGTCCCTGAATCCGGACCTGTCTCGAACGCGCTGGCAGCTGGTGCCGTGATGGTGACGACCGGAGTGACAAACGGCGTGAGCGAGAAATCGTCGACGGCGAGCCCGTCGTCGGCGCCGGGCGTCAAATCTGAATCAAGCCATCGAATCCAGAAGGTGCTGCCAACCGGAATATTCAGCCCGGTGATCGTGAATGCGATTGCCGTTCGGTTCGGGACGTTGTTGCCGACGAGCGCACCGACCGTTCCGGTGACGACCGGCGACGAGAAGTCGAGCCCGTCGTAATTGGTCCACGTCCCGGTCGTCAGCGAAGTCGCATCAGTACTGAGCTGGAAATCGAGACGATCCGCGGCGCGGCCGGCCGTGTTTTGCCCGAGCCGCCACATCTCGCCGGTGAACGAGATCGCCACCGACGTAATGGCGGTTCCCGTGTTGTTCGTGAATTGCGCACCGACACGTGAAACGAGAGAGCCGCTCAGAAGCGTGCCGAACGCGCGTTCCGAATTGTCGGTTGCACCGAAACTGTACGTGTCTCCGGCGTTGCTGGACCCTGTTCCAGCAGTGTAGGTCGTGTTGGTGTTCGTCCCGGTTTCGACAAAATCCCATCCGTTCGGCACCGTCGACGATGTGCCTGTGCTGGCGAGCGTGTCGAAATTCTGTGTGTACGGTGTGCCAAGGGCCGTGAGGCTGATGCTTCCGGCGTCCCAGAAGGAGGTGGTCCCCGTCACTGAGGAGGTCACACCGATCGCTGTAATGATGAACCTGCTACCAACCGAGTCGTCAGGGTCCACGAACCATGTCGTCACGATGGCGCCACTGGCATCGGCGGTCGCGTAGAACGGCTGATGGCCGTTGCCATCCGTTTGCCCGTTCGCATGCACGACCTGCAGCTGCACCGGCTCATTCGGTGCGAATCCGAAACCCGTGATCACGGCCGTGTCGCCGGGCTGATAATCGCCTTTATCAGACGATACCGTCGCTATTCGGGCGAATGTCGCCGGCGCCACGTCGGCGGACGCGTTGCCGCTCAGCGTCACGAGCAATTGCGGCCCGGCGATATCGGCCGCGTTGGGCGTCCACGTGAACTGAAAGTTACCGTCGGATCCGACGATCACAGTCGTTGGTTCATGGCCCATTCCAGATTCAGCGGTGCCGTCCACGTGGGTCACCTGCAGGGTCACGATCTCGCCCGGGACGAAGTCGCGGCCGGTGGCGGTCACGAGCTCGCCCGCGACGTACGCTGGGCTATCGGTACTCACTGAGGGCGATTGAGTCGACGCCAACGTACGCTGGAAGGCGGCGTACGCAAGAAGAGCGGACACGAGAAGAGCACGGCGCACGAGCGTCATTGGAGCTCCGGTGGAAATGGGACTGGGTCGGCCTGAGCAGTTTATGATGCGAGCGTTGAGCCGCAACCATAGATGTGAAACGAATGCGTAAATTCCATGCACTCGCGTTTGTAATCGCTGCAGCCGCGGCGCAGCCGCTGCACGCACAGACGATGGCGGAGATCGACGGTTACTATCCTGATCTCCAGACGCTCTATCAGGACATCCATCGCAACCCCGAGCTCGCATTCCAGGAAGTGCAGACGGCAGCGAAGCTCGCCGCCCGCCTGAAGGCGCTCGGTTACGAGGTCACCACCGGCGTGGGGCGAACGGGAATCGTCGGCCTTCTAAGAAACGGCACCGGACCGACGGTCATGCTTCGTACGGAACTCGATGCGTTGCCGGTCGCCGAGAAAACCGGCGCGACGTTCGCGAGCACGGTCGTGACGAAGAACCTTGCTGGCGCCACGGTCCCCGTGATGCACGCCTGCGGGCACGACCTCCACATGACCGCGTGGATGGGGACAGCCAGATGGATGGTCGAACATCGCCAGCAGTGGCACGGCACGCTGATGCTGGTCGGACAGCCGGCGGAGGAGAGCACCAGCGGCGCCGATGCGATGCTCAAGGATGGGCTTTTCACCCGCTTCCCGAAGCCTGACTACGTGATCGGCCTGCATGATGACGACTCCATGCCGGCAGGGACGATCGGTTTCCACGCCGGACCGTTCCGCGCGATCTCGATCTCCCCGACATTGACCATGTACGGGCGGGGCGGCCACGGCGCGATGCCGTTCAACACAATCGATCCGGTCGTGATGGCCGCGCGGACCGTGATGTCGCTGCAGACGATTGTCTCCCGCGAAAACAACCCGATGGATCCGGTGGTGTTGACGATTGGATCCATTCACGGCGGCACGCAGGGCAATGTCATCCCCGACGAAGTGACGCTCGGCCTGAACATTCGCACCTACAGCGACGAGACGCAGAAGCGGGTTCTTGCCGCCGTCGTGCGCATCGCCAGAGCCGAAGCGGCGGCTGCGGGGGCGTCGCGTGAGCCGACGATGACGATGCCCGAATCGGGGCACGTGGTCGTCAACGATCCTGCGTTGACCAGGCGGGTGGCCGCTGCGCTGCAGAAAGCAATGGGGACTCAGCAGGTGATCGAGATGCCCGCAAAGATGACCTCGGAGGACTTCGCGGAGTTTGGACGCGCCGGCGTTCCCGCGCTGCTGCTCCACGTCGGCGCTGTGAGTCCGGCGAAGCTTGCCGAGTCGCGCCGCACGGGCATACCTGTCCCTGCACCCCATTCGCCCGAATGGCTGCCCGATCTGGAACCGACCTTGAAAGCAGCAATCCGCAGTGAAACGGTCGCACTCCTCGACCTCTTCAATGGCCGGTGATGATCCACACAGACCGTTACGCGCTGACGTCCGGCTGCTTGGGAAACTCCTCGGCGAAACGCTCCGAACGCACGGAGGCGCTGGCCTCTTCGAGACCGTCGAGCGCGTTCGGATGCTGTCCAAGGCCTCGCGCGCGCAAAGCCAAGAGGGCAAATTCGACGAACTCGCGTCGCTCCTGTCAGAACTTCCGGTCGACTCGGCGACACCGCTCGCACGTGCCTTCGCCCATTTCCTGAACCTCGCCAACGTCGCCGAGCAACACCATCGCATCCGGCGCCGTCGTGCCTATCTCGCGGATCCGAAATCGCCGCCTCAACCCGGTTCGTGCCGTGAAACCTTTGCGCGCCTCGTCGCCGCAGGCACAGCGGCGGACGATCTCTTCGCGTCGATTTGCACGCTGCGTCTCGAGCTCGTGTTGACCGCGCATCCCACGGAAGTGTCGCGGCGGACATTGATTCACAAATACAACCGTGTCGCCGAACTACTCGCCGAGCGTGATCACGTCGATCTCACGATTCCCGAACGCGATGCGGTGCTCGAGGCGCTGCGCCGGGAAATCGTCTCCGCCTGGGAAACCGACGAAGTCCGTCACGATAGGCCGTCACCTCTGGATGAGGTGCGCGGCGGCCTCATCGTCTTCGAGCAGAGTTTGTGGCAGGCGGTGCCCGCCTTTCTTCGCAGCGTCGATACGGCGCTGCGGCAGGTTGCGGGTCGCGGCCTTCCGCTCGACGTGGCGCCGCTGCGATTCGGCTCGTGGATCGGAGGCGACCGCGACGGCAACCCCAACGTCACCCCGGAGGTCACGCGCAAGGCGTGCCTCCTATCGAGATGGCAGGCGGCCGATCTGTATCTGCCCGAAATCAACGCCCTTCGTGAAGAATTGTCGATGTCACACGCCTCGGTGGACGTCATCGAACGAACCGGCCGCACGCATGAACCGTATCGCGTGTTGCTGCGCGAAGTGCGCAATCGTCTGCTGGCGACGCGCGAGTGGGCTGAAGAGTCGCTTCGGGAAGATGGTCGCGCAAGCCGCGAAGGCGACGCCGACGATATTTACATGGAGGCCGAAACGCTCGCCGAGCCGTTGCGCCTCTGTTACCGCTCGCTCGTGGCGACCGGCAATGAGGTGATTGCCAACGGCCGTCTCGCGGACCTGCTTCGCCGAGTCGCGACCTTCGGTGTCACACTCGCGCGCCTCGATATACGTCAGGAGTCTGATCGCCACACCGCGGCGCTCGCCGCGATTACGGCCGCGCGCGGTCTGGGCTCGTACGCCGAATGGGAAGAGGCGCGGCGCATCGAGTTTCTCGTCGGCGAACTGTCAACCTCGAGACCATTGATTCCGGCCCAGTTCACGCCGGCTGCTGACGATGCCGACGTCCTCGACACGTTCCGGGTGATCGCGCGGATTCCGCAGGAATCATTAGGCGCCTACGTGATCACGATGACGCGTCAGGCCTCGGACATTCTCGCGGTTCAACTGTTACAGCGCGCCGCCGGCGTCAAACATCCGCTTCGGATCGTCCCGCTGTTTGAGACTGCGGACGATCTCCGTCGCGCGCCAGACGTAATGGGGCGGGTGCTGGAGATTGATGCCTACCGAGCTTTTATCAAAAGCCTGCCTCGCCGAAGCGACACAGTCGCGAAGGCGGGACAAGAGGTGATGGTCGGTTACTCGGATTCATCGAAGGACGTCGGCCGCCTGAGCGCGGCATGGGAGTTGTACAAGGCACAGGAAGCGATCGTCCAAGCATGCCGCGAGCGCGGCGTGGATGTCACATTGTTCCATGGCCGCGGCGGAAGCGTCGGCCGGGGCGGCGGCCCCACCTACCTCGCGCTCCAATCACAACCGAGTGGTTCGATAGACGGGACTCTTCGCGTGACCGAGCAAGGCGAAATGATCCAGGCCCTCTTCGGGCTGCCCGGCATCGCGACCAGGACGATGGAGGTGTACACGAGCGGGACGCTGGACGCATGGCTGATGCCCGCCCCTCCGCCCGATGCCGAGTGGCGCGCGTGCATGGATCGTCTGTCCGCCGACGGAGCGCAGGCATATCGCAGCTGCGTATACGACCGCCGTGACTTCATCGAGTACTTCCGAACGGCGACGCCGTTGCCCGAGCTGGAACACCTCAACATCGGGAGCCGTCCGGCGCGGCGGACGAAGAGCGGCGGCATCGACACGTTGCGTGCGATTCCCTGGCAGTTTGCCTGGACGCAGACGCGCCTGATCCTCGGCGCGTGGCTGGGGACGGAGGAAGCGCTCGAACGCGCGTTCGCGCGCGGCGAACAGGCGTTGCTGCAACACATGTATCGCGAGTGGCCGCATTTCCACTCCGTGATGGACCTGACCGCGATGGTGCTGGCGAAGACCGACGCGCGGATCGACGCCGAGTACGAACGCCGGCTCGCGCCCGACCACCTGCACGCGCTCGGCGGTGAACTACGCGAGCGGCTCGCGCGCGCCATTCGCGCCACGCTCGAGGTCAGCGAACACGAGGATTTGCTCGAGGAGAATCAGGTGCTCCGGAGGTCGATCAACGTGCGGAATCCGTACGTCGACCCGATCAACCTCGTCCAGATCGAAGTGTTGCGCCGGATGCGGTGCGGCGAGGACGACGACCGGTTGCACGACGCGTTTGTCGTGACCGTGAACGGGATTGCGGCCGGGATGCGGAACGCGGGATAGCGACCTTCGCGCCATACGCGCGCAGCAGCTCGCCGAGCAGGGATCGGTGGCAGCGCCAGGGATTCTCGCAATAACACCCAATCGAAAAATTCGTCTGCTTGCCGAGGGCTCCGAGCAGCGCAATCGCGCGCTGGGCATCGGGACGTGCCATCTCGCGCAGGTATCGTTTCGTGAACGCGGCCCAGCGGGCGTCGCTCCATGGCTGCGCCTGGGCATACGCAACCAGCTCACGGCTCGGCGCGACTTCCGGCAGCCACACGTCGAAGAAATTGAGCTTCGCGTAATCCGCTTTCCTGACGCCACGCGGCAGCAGCCTCACGGTGCCGACCCGAACTCCTTCTCCTCGCGTTCGCGGCGTGCCAAGGCGTACGACCTGAATCATCTGTGACGCTCCACGGCTTTGATGATGTCTGCTGTGACGTCGTCAGGCAACCGCGCGCCGTCGATGCGGCAATAGGTCGAGCGGTTGCCGTAATACGCGATCAGCGGTTCCGTCTGGTCGCGGTACACCTTCAGGCGGTTCAGCACGACCTGCTCGCGATCGTCGGCACGGGGGACAAGTGGGCCACCGCAGTCGTGGCAAGCAGGGCCCTCGCCGACGGCATTAGCGCCGCATTCCGCGCACACCATGCGCGACGCAAGCCTCCGAACCACTTCGGTTTCGCTCAGCACGATGTCGACGACGACGAGCGGCGCGCGCCCCAACAGCATCCGGTCGAGCGCCTCCGCCTGCGGAATCGTGCGCGGATAACCATCGAGGAGAAATCCGTGGTTCGTATCCGGCTGCGCGAGACGCTCGACGACGACGTGCGTGATCACGTCGTCACTGATGAGTCCGCCGCTTTCCATGATGGCGGCCACTTCGCGGCCGAGCGGTGTTCCCGCCTGGACCGCCTCGCGAAGCATTGCGCCGGTGGAGATATGCGGAATGTTCCATTTCCTGCGGAGCTGGCGTGCCTGCGTGCCCTTGCCGGCGCCCGGAGGGCCGAGCATCACCAAATTCAGTTCCATGCAGAGGTATCAGGTATCAGGTGTCAGGTTTCAGGTATCAGGAGGTATCAGGGTACCTGACGTCCTGATTGTATATTCGCGATGATGGCTATCCGGTCGCCGACGCGCCGATGGTTTCAGCTGCGCAAGCTCGAACGTCACGAGATCACGTGGCTGCTCGTTGGTGTCGGTGTCTGCCTGTTGCTGTGGGGATTTCTCGCGCTCGCGTCAGAGGTGATGGAAGGCGATACGACCACACTCGATACCACCATCCTCCGAGCGCTGCGCAAAGCGGACGATCCATCGCGGCCGATAGGGCCCGCATGGCTGCAGGGCGTCGTACTCGATCTGACGGCGCTCGGTGGTCCTACTGTCCTCTGGCTGGTCGTGTTGTCGGTTGTCGGATTCCTGCTCCTGCAGGCGCGCTATCACACGGCTGTGGTCGTCATGGCAACCGCCGCGAGCGGCGACGTTCTGAATTTCGTCCTCAAGAATCTGTTCCTCCGGCCGCGTCCGGACGTTGTCCCGCATCTGCGTGACGTGAGCGGGACGACCAGCTTTCCAAGCGGGCATGCGATGGAGTCTGCGATTATCTATCTGACGCTCGGCGCCATCCTGATGCAGCTCGCCGAACGCCGGCTGACGAAGATCTACTGCATCGGGATGGCCGTTTTCCTGACGCTCCTGGTCGGCATCAGTCGCGTGTACCTCGGCGTGCACTATCCGACGGATGTAGCGGCCGGCTGGATGTTCGGGTTTTTCTGGGCGTCATTCTGCTGGATCATTGCCAAGCGCTTCGAGCGGGAGACGGGCGTCGCCAGCGAGCGGCGCAAGGCGGAATAGAATGACCGTCCCATGGCCTCAACAGCTATAACGGCCCACCCCGGATCGACAGCGGTTGCCGTGCATGCAGCGGCGGATATGCGCCGCCGCATCAAAGCGATCTTCATCGGCTCGATCGGCAACCTCGTCGAGTGGTACGACTTCTACGCATACACCGCTTTTGCGCTCTACTTCGCCGCGTCATTTTTTCCGGGTACCGATCCAGTCGTTCAGCAGCTGAACGCGGCGGTTCTTTTTGCCGCCGGCTTCATCGTGCGACCCGTGGGGGGATGGCTGTTTGGCTACATGGCCGACCACTACGGCCGACGGCGAGCGCTGATGGCGTCCGTGCTGCTCATGTGCGCTGGTTCACTGCTCATTGCGGTGACGCCCACCTACGCATCGATCGGCATCATGGCGCCCGTGATGCTCGGCCTGGCGCGCATCGTCCAGGGACTGAGTCTCGGGGGCGAGTACGGGGCCAGCGCCACGTACCTCAGCGAAGTGGCGGACGAAAAGCACCGCGGGTTCTATTCGAGCTTCCAGTACGTCACGCTCATCGGTGGACAGCTGTGTGCGATTGTCGTCCTGCTCTTTCTGCAGCAGCTGTTTCTCACACCCGCGCAGTTGAGAGCGTGGGGGTGGCGGATTCCATTTCTCATTGGTGCCGCGCTGGCGCTGACAGCGCTGGCCATGCGGCGCAACCTGCACGAGACCGACGACTTCACCGCGACCCAGGCGTCCGCAGCGCGCAAGACACCATCATTGCGAGCGTTGATGCAGTATCCGCGCGAGGTCCTGATCGTCATTGGCCTGACGATGGGCGGCACGACGGCGTTCTACACGTACACGACCTACATGCAGAAATTTCTCAAGCTGTCAGTCGGTCTCACCGACATGCAGACGACGCTCATCACCGGTGGGTCACTGGTGTTCGCGCTGATCCTTCAGCCCACCTACGGCGCGATCTCCGACAGAATCGGACGCAAGCCGCTGCTGATCTGGTTTGGCGTGATGGGAACGTTGCTGACGATTCCGCTGCTCGATGCGCTGCAGGCGACCAAGAGCGGCCTGACGGCCTTCCTGCTCATTTGCGGCGCATGGTTGATCGTCGCAGGCTATACGTCGATCAACGCGGTCGTGAAGGCCGAACTATTTCCGACGCATATTCGCGCCCTGGGTGTCGGCCTGCCGTATGCGATCGCCGTGTCGATCTTCGGCGGCCCTGCCGAATCGATTGCCCTCTGGTTCAAGTCCATCGGGCACGAGCGGTGGTTCTACTACTACCTGACAGCCGTCATTGCAGGGTCGCTGCTGGTCTACATCGCGATGCGCGACACCAGGCGGCATTCCACGATAGGGCGAGGGCAGGTCAGCGGCACGAGCTGACCTGCCCCCAGCGTGCGACCGACGACTGGGATCGATCGCTGCGCTTCAGTAGGCGGATGGCGCCGGTTTCGCGACGAGCGCGGGCGCTGGTGACGGCGCGTCGAATCCCACGGGTGCCGTCAGGCCGCCGTCGTGAATGTACGCCTCTTCTCCGTGCTGTGTGACGTCCAGGCCTTCCAGTTCATCGCCGGCCGCCGCGCGGATGGGCAGAACCAGATTCACGAGCTTAAGCAGAACGAAGCTCATGGCGCCGCTGTAGACGAGTGCGGCGAGGATGGCCGAGCCCTGGATGAGCAACTGCCGCGGGTTTCCGTATAGCGCGCCGTCCGCTACGCCGTTGAGCGCCTTCTCAGCGAACACGCCCGTCAGCAGAGCGCCGACCGTGCCGCCGACACCGTGCGCGGCGAGCACGTCCAGTGAATCGTCAAGCGAGGTCTTGGCGCGAAGCTGCAGCGTGAAGTAGCTCGGGATCGCCGCAATCCCACCGAGCAGAATCGCGCTCATCGGGCTGATGAAACCTGCAGCGGGCGTAATCGCGACCAGGCCGACGACAATCGCGGTCGCCGCGCCGACAGCGGTGACCTTACCCGAACGCATCACGTCAAGGAACGACCAGACCACCAGCGTCGCCGCCGGGGCGAGCATCGTCGTGATGAAGGCGAGGCCCGCAATCGGGCTCGCGGCGAGCGCGCTGCCGGCGTTGAAACCAAACCACCCGAACCAGAGCAGGCCCGCGCCAAGCAGGACGAACGGCACGTTGTGCGGAAGCAGCGCCGACGATCCGTAGTCTGACCGCTTGCCCAGGACGACCGCGGCGACCACCGCCGCTGCCGCCGCGTTGACGTGGACGACGGTGCCGCCCGCGAAGTCGAGCGCGCCCCACTGCGCGAGCCAGCCACCACCCCACACCCAGTGCGCAATCGGGGCGTACACGACGAGCACCCACAGCGTGATGAACGCCGTGTATGCGGAAAACCGCATGCGCTCGACGATCGATCCAGAAATCAGCGCGGCGGTGATGATCGCGAACGTCCCCTGGAATCCCATGAACAGCGCGTGCGGAATGGTGCCTTTGGCTTCGATACCGACGCCGTTCAGAAGTGCGTTCGACAGGTCGCCGATCCACGCATTGCCCGTGGTGAAGGCGAGCGAGTAGCCAAGCAGCGCCCAGGCCACACCAACGAATCCGAGTGAGACGAAACTCATCATCATCGTGTTGAGCGCGTTTTTCGAGCGTACGAGGCCGCCGTAGAAGAAGGCGAGCGCGGGAGTCATCAGGAGAACGAGCGCGGTGGACACGAGCATCCACGCGGTGTCGGCTTGATTCATTTGGACCCTCCAGTCAGGTCTGCGACGAAATAGGTGTGTTGAGGCGGCTATAACAAGATCCCCGCCAGCCTGAAGGTGCGCCACGGGTGGCGCGCTCGCCGATTTCTTCGAAATTCTTACTGTCGGGCCCTCGTGCAGTGACTACGCTGACGACTTTTTTGTTGGAAGCGATGTTTGCGGCCAACATTTGTGACGGCACTCCGTCGGCGCTCCTAGGCGGATGAAGGTCTGTGCAGGGGCGCCCCGCGAAGGGCCCAAGCGAGCTGCCGCGTGCGTTCCGATTGATCTCGACATCGATGTCGGATCGCTTCGGCGTGTGATCCATTTTTGTTGCTTTTGGCGAATGTCGATGATCGACGTGCTCCATCGCAGGCGCCATTCATGTCGCCCTCTGCGTGCGCGATCCACAAGGTTGTGGCTCCCGTCGATCGCGACGTTTCTGTA
>Ga0207659_10000547_pt1 | contig 22456 bp, 25 predicted proteins | sample KBSM43metaG_FD_184330 | JGI IMG/M metagenome (GOLD analysis project Ga0207659, IMG submission 184330) | Miscanthus rhizosphere microbial communities from Kellogg Biological Station, Michigan, USA - KBS M4-3 metaG (SPAdes) (version 2) | ecosystem: Host-associated > Plants > Roots > Rhizosphere >...
GGTTGGACCGCGTGCCGCACTCGAACGTGTGCGTCTGACCGCGTCAGGCGTCAACTGGATTTCCATTGACGCACCCGCAGCGCCCGTCCGCGTCGCGGCACAGATCCGGCACCGGCATAAGCCGGCGCCGGGGGTGGTCTGCGCGTTCCCTGACGGTCGCGCCGAGATGGTCTTTGACGATCCGCAGGCCGCGATCACACCCGGACAGGCCGTCGTCTTCTATGACGGCGAGGCGGTTGTCGGCGGCGGCTGGATTGAATAGCCGTCACGCGACGCCAGGTTCTGGCGGTGGCGTCGTCATCGGCGGTGCAGCGGGGCCACGCCGCATGTGAATCCACGTCTGTATCGCGGCACCGAATCCCACTGTCCAGGCCAGGTACTCCAACAGGTAACCTGCGATATAGAACGGCGCTCCGATCCCGCCAACCGCAAGCGCGAACAATCGACCAACGAGCGTGAGCCCGGCGATGACGACGATCCCGATCGCCGCGATGAGATACGGGTTCCGCTCCGTCCGGCCAAATCTGTCGAGCGTCCATCCGCCGACCATGTACGCCGTCCCCGTGAAACCGACGAGCATGACGATGCCGACGAGAATGATGGCGAACGGCACAAGCACGAGGAGCGGAATGCCAATGATCGAGATCACGAGCGCAAGGATCGTGACCACGAGCACGGGGACGAACAGGATTTGCGCCAGCAGCCCCATCAATCCCGAGCGCACAGGTTCGGCACCGATGCGGGCAGCAATCTGCTGCACCGGCCGCTGCCCCACCGCCGTCACGATCAACGCAAACAGAATGAACATCAGCACGCGGACGATGGTTGTCACGAACCGTTGGACCCGTGATGCGAGCGTGCCGAACAGGATGTTCCGCATGTTGATGTTGTACGGCGGAATCGTCTGACCGTTGGCGCCGATACCGATCTCGTTGATCTTGCCGAACACCTGCGCCTGCGGATCGCGCTTGAATGGCCCGCCGACAGCCGTCACCTCGCCACGAATGACAGCGTGCGGTCCGAGCGTGAGTCCGCCGCCAACGCCTACGACGTCCCCCGTTACTTCCCCGTTGACTGTGACGGGACCTCCGATCGCGACGACATCGCCCTCAACGCGCTCGTTCTCAGCTACATCGACAGCGCCGCCGCCGATCCGCACGACATCGCCTTTGCGTTCGACTGAGCGTGCGGGCGGCTCTGGCGCCGGTGGTACCGGTGGAGTCGGTGTGGCACTCGGTGGCGCCGGCGCGGCGCCGGGCGTCGCCTCGGGTGTAGCAGCTCCCTCTGGCGTCGCAAGCTGCCGTTGTTCCGCGGCGCTCAGGTACGTCAATTGAACGATCGGCCCGGCATCGGCTCCCAGCCGATCGCGCAACTGCGCAGCTGTCAGCGTATCGCCGTCCACCGTGACAGCGCCGTTGACGACCTGAATCATGCGCACACGCGGATTCGCGGCCTTCGGCACGAGCGCAATGCCCTGCTGCAGCGCCACGATGTCGTACCGCGACGACAGCTGCGTTCGCAACTCCGCGGCCGTGGCCGTTTGTGCGTGGACGATGTACGCCGTGCGCACCATCAGCGCGACAGTCAGTACAGCCAGCGCAATGAAAATCTGTCTTCTCATACCTGTGCGTCTCCGAGGCGCTCAGCGCTGGCAATCCGATGCAACGCATAGAACGCAAGTATTCCGAGGAGCTCCACTCCGACAACGGCCGCCACGCGGCCGGGCGTGATCAACGCCGAGGCAACCACGGCGCCGACATGGCCAAGTGTCAGCCACCCGTGCAACGCGACGCTCGCGTAGGCGATCAGCCACGGCACGATATGGCCGGTGAGAAACGCGATCGCCTTGACGGCAGACCCGCCAAGAAGCGGCGACGCGGAATAGGCGATCGCGGCGCCCGCGATGACGAGCGTGGCCGCAGCCGTCCACGCACCGGCGAGCAGCCGGCGGCGCCGTGCGCGCCAGCGCCAGGCGGTGATGACCGTCTGCTCGACAAACGCCGAGCGCGGCTGCACCTTCGGGACTGCGGCGAACAGGTGAGCCAGAGCCGCGTCCGCGGCATCCTCTTCGCCGCCGTGTTCGGCCATCAGCCACGCGTCCAGCTGTTTGCGGTCCATCTTTCGGTCTCTGATCGTGTCGCTGTTCACGTTACGGAACCTCCGCCTAAACGGTTTCAGACGGTTTTGCCTGCTGTCGGATCTGCCGCAACCGGACCCCACCCCTGCGCCGTGAGGATTTCAGCTAGCTCTCTCCTGGCTCGGTGGAGGTAAGTTTTGACCGTCCCCGCCGGGAGCCCAAGAATTTCAGCAATTTCGGGCTGCGTGAGACCTTCCTGGTAACGCAGCACTACGACTTCCCGGTAGTCGGGACGGATGCGCGATAACGCGGCGCCGACTGCCGATGCCAGCTCGCCCCGTCCGGCCAGCTCCTCAGGAGATGCGCTCTCGCGATCGACAGCCGCAGCCTGATGCCCCTCTTCCTGCAGCGCGTCGAGTGAGGCCGTTGGCAGCCGGTTGACCCGAAGGTAATCAATCGTGACGTTGCGAAGAACCTGGAAGAACCAGCTCGAGAACTTGCGGTCGGGATCGTACGTATTCAGCCGCTGGTAGACGCGCAGAAAACCTTCCTGCGCGAGATCCTCGGCAAGCGCGCGGTCGTGCACGAACCGGTAGGTGAAATTGACGGCGGGCGCGGCGTACCGCGCGACGAGCTCGCGGTACGCCGTCTCGGAACCGGAACGAGCGTCCCGGGCCAGTTCAGCGTCGCTTCGTTGCACGGCCACGGACTATACGGCCGTTCTCTGGTGGTGGTTTCAGTAGGTTGGTGGTTCGTGGTTGGTCGTTGTGATTCGTTGAGGTTGTGACGCTGAGGCACGAACCATCAACTACCAACCACCAACCAGGTCAGGGCTTGAACAACTCGTTGTTCGGCGGCGCGACGAGACATTCGGCGTTGTCAGTCGTTTCGTCGGGAATCGGCAAACCGTCGAGATACCGCTCGGCGTCAATGGCGGCCATGCACCCCGAGCCTGCTGCGGTGATGGCCTGACGGTAGACATGATCCTGAACGTCTCCTGCGGCAAACACCCCGGGACAGCTCGTCTTCGAGCCGTGATGCGTCAGGATGTATCCGGCTTCGTCGAGCTCGAGCTGACCCCGGAACAACGCGGTATTGGGAGTGTGGCCGATCGCGATGAATACGCCGTCGAGAGGTACTTCGCTCAATTTGCCGGTCTTCAGGTTGCGAACGACAATGCCCGTGACCTCGCCCCGTTTGACGTCATTGATGTCGGCGATCTCGGAGTCCCAGATGAACTCGATCTTCGGATTCGCGAATGCCTTGTCCTGCATGATCTTCGATGCACGGAGCGAATCGCGGCGGTGGACGACCGTCACCTTCGAGGCAAAGCGAGTCAGATAGATCGCTTCCTCCATCGCGGAATCGCCGCCGCCGACTACGGCAATCGGCTTACCGCGAAAGAAGTACCCGTCGCACGTCGCGCACGTCGAGACGCCATGGCCCGACAGCTTCCGATCGCAACCAATCTCGAGCCACCGGGCTGACGCGCCCGTCGCGATGATGAGCGCATCCGTGGTGATCGCTTTCCCGTCGGCGAACGCGATCGAGAATGGTCGGCTGCGGAGATCGACGCGCTCGACATTGCCGCTGAGGACTTCGGTTCCGAAGCGCTCGGCCTGCACGCGCATCTCGGTCATGAGATCGGGCCCCATGATGCCGTCCCGGAACCCGGGCCAGTTCTCCACCATCGTCGTCAACATCAACTGACCGCCTGCCTCGATGCCTTCGACGAGGAGCGGATTGAGGTTCGCCCGCGCGGTGTAGAGGGCGGCGGTCAAACCGGCCGGACCGGAACCGATGATGATGACTTTGCGATCGGCCATGCGGGTGATCAGAGCTGCTGATCGAGCTTCTTCGTGATCTCTTCTTTCGGCACGAGGCCGACGATTTGATCCGCGAGCTGCCCGTTCTTGAAGATCAGCAGAGTTGGAATGCCGCGAATCATGAAGCGGCCGGGGACGTTCGGGTTCTCGTCGACGTTCATCTTCGCGACCGTCGCGCGGCCGTTATATTCCGTCGCGATCGCGTCGACCGCGGGCGCCAGACGCCGGCAGGGCCCGCACCACTCCGCCCAGAAATCGACCAGCGTCACACCGTTTTTGATTTCCTCATCGAAATTGCTGTCCGTAAATATCTTTACGTTCTCTGCTGCCATTCTCGTCTCCATGAATGCGGTCCAAATTGGAGGGGCGGGCCTATAGACTCGCCCCTACAACGCCGGTGGCACGCGCATATACTTTGACGTACTGATGGGCGGATGCGTCCCAGGAAAAGTCCTGCTGCATTCCAGCGAGCTGAATCCGCTCCCATGCACCACGATCACGATAAATTTCGAGCGCCCAGGCCATCGTGTTGAGGAGCGCCTGGGCTGAGTAGTCGTCAAAGCTGAACCCTGTCCCCTCGCCTGTTCGCGGGTTGTAGTTCCGCACGGTATCGACAAGCCCTCCAACGGCGCGGACCACCGGAACCGTGCCGTAACGCAGGCTGTACATCTGATTCAGGCCGCAGGGCTCGAAACGGGAAGGCATCAGGAATAAATCCGCGCCCGCCTCAATCAGATGCGCCAGCGGCTCGTCAAACCCGATCTTCGCCGCGACTCGATCGGGATGCCGTGCCGCCAGCGCAAGCCACAAGTCCTCATAACGGCGATCACCGGTGCCGAGCAGCACAAACGACGCATCCAGTCCGGCGAGCTCGTCGGCAATCCCGGCGACCAGATCGAAGCCTTTCTGATCGACGAGCCGTGAGATCAAACCGACGAGCGGCCGTTCGAGCGCCGACCGGTCGGCGGCAAGTCCGAACCGGTCGAGTAGAGCCCGCTTCGCGGTGCGCTTTCCCGACAGGTTTCGCGCGTCGTATGGCTCTGGAATGTACGGATCGCGCGCCGGATCCCACTGATCGTAATCGATCCCGTTGAGAATCCCGATGACGTCGTTACCGCGATATCTCAGGATCCCATCGAAGCCGAAACCAAATTCCGGCGTCTGGATTTCGAGTGCGTAACGGGGACTCACGGTTGTGATCAGATTGCTGAACATCAATCCGGACTTCAGATAACTGATGCGCCCCCAGTATTCCAGGGCGTCGATACGCATCAAGTCCCACCCGAAACCAAGGCGCGGTAACCAGCTCGCGTCGAAGACGCCCTGGTACGCAAGGTTGTGAATAGTGAATACGGCCGGTAGCGCTGCCAGTCTCGACGGAGCGCGGCCCGTGCGGAGCAACATGGGGGCGAGACCGGCCTGCCAATCGTGACCGTGCAAGACATCGAAACGTTCAGAGACGGATGCCGCCCACTCGAGCGCCGCAGCGGCAAGAAACGCGAACCGCTCCGGGTTGTCCGGATAGTCCTGTCCCGCCGTGCCGTACAGGAAGTCCCGGTCGTAATACGGCGGATAGTCGATGAAGATCGTGCGGACACTCCCTTGGCTCTGCCGCGCGGACCCTTCGGGTCCGCGATCGACGGCAATCCACACGCGCGCGTCGGCAACCTGTCCACCCAGCCGGACCGTTACGCGACCCTTCTCCTCGCCCGCCGTGACGCCCCGATAGCGCGGCATCACGACGTCGACATCATGGCCGAGACGCGCCAGCGCGACCGGCAACGCACCTATGACGTCGGCGAGACCTCCCGTCTTGGCAAACGGCACCGCTTCGGCGGCGACCGTCAGGATGCGCATGGAGACATTATGGCCGGCCAAAATGCCCCGCCCTCTACCTCGCGCTTCCGGCGCAGGTATGATTCTTTAGGTGGCCGATCCCGCACGTCCGACTCGTCCGGCGCGCTCCGAAACGCGGGAAGTAGCCGAACTGCGATCCGTCGGCGTGTCACATCCGGAGCTGGCGGATGCGGTGGACATGCATATTGAGTTGCTGGAACTGCATCGGCGCGTGCAGGGGCGCGTGGCCTTGCCGTGGTTCGAGCTCAATGAAGCGGTCATAAAGACGCACAACGAGACTGGCGAGCCGCTGTTGCGCTTCCAGGACATTCGTATCGAGCCAAGTGATCTGCGCCTTCTCGTTCGACAAATCGCCGACGTGCTGCGGCGCCACAGCGCGCTCGACGATGCCGACTATCAACGGATTCAGACGATCGGACGTGACCTGAACCTGCTGGAATTTGCCGAACGATGGTATCGCCGCGGCGTGCATCGACACAGCGTTGCGGCAATCGGGCTGCCCGACGACACGGCTGCGGCCGCGCCGGACGAAGGTGGCGACGAAGCGCTGGATCAGGTACTGGCTCTGGCGATGCGCCCGTGGATGACGCGCTGCGCGGAAGTGCTGCAGCAGCGCACGGAGCTTGCGTTGTGGATGCATCCGCACTGCGCGCTCTGCGGCTCCGAGCCAGATCTGTCGGTAATCACGCCGGCCGCTGAACGGCATCTGATCTGCGCCCGCTGCGCTCTGCGATGGAAGTTCGAGCCGCTGACCTGCCCCTACTGCCGCAACAGCGATCGATCGCGGATTACGTCGTTTGCAACGCCGGACGGCCAGTATCGCGTCTACGCGTGCGATCAATGCCGCAGGTACTTGAAAGCGTACGACGGGCGCCACGCGACCCGACCCGTGATGCCGATCGTGGATAACATCGCGACGTTACCGCTCGACGCATACGCGATGCAGCGAGGATATTCCTAAACGAAGAGAGGCGTGAGGTACGAACCACGGAGACACGGAGAACACGGAGAGACTTTCTTACTCCGTGTGCGCTGTGCCTCGGTGGTTCGTCTCAGTTCGCAGCGGCGGGAATGGCGGCAGGAACTTGCGCCGTGCTCTGCGAAGGTGACGTCTCGCTGGTCTGACCGAACCAGTCCTGCGCCTTGGTCGAAATCCAGTTGAACAGGTGACGCGTTTCCCAGAACCGTCCCGGGTTCGATTTTGCGCCGAGCACGACGACGGCAACCTGAGGACCGCCCTGCGGGAGTCGAAGGAGTGTCGCCAGGCAGTAGCCAGCCTTGCTGATGAAACCGGTCTTGCCCGCCTGTACGTCCACGTCGCCCTTCATCACGAGCTGGTTGGTGCTGTGAATCGTGATCTGATTCCGGCCCGCGTTCACCGTGTAATAGGGCGTCCGCATGATGCTCGCAATGCGATCGTCACCGGAGACGTAGGTGATGAGCCGCGCGAGATCGTACGCGGATGACTCGTTGTCGGCGAGCAGACCCGATGGATCGGCGTACGACGTGCTCGTGAGGCCGAGCTCCTGCGCCTTGGCGTTCATCCGGTCGATGAACCCCTGCGATCCATACGGCGAGACGCGCGCAAGCACGCGAGCCGCGGCGTTGTCAGACCCGATCAACAGCAGATGTAGCAGATCGCCCGTCGTGACTCTGTAGCCGGCGCGCAGGTATGTCGTCGACGCGGCGCGAACGTCGAGACGTTCCACGACAACTTCGCGCGTCAGGTCTGGCGAGTTCTCCAGGAAGACCACCGCGGTCATCACCTTTGTGATGCTCGCAATCGAGCGACGGCTCGTCGAATTGCTCTCCCACAACACCTTGCCGTTTTCCGGGTCGTAGATGATCGCCGCTTCCGCGCGCACATCAGGGACGACATTGCCGGTCTCGTCGAACTTGAAGCGCGGCTCGAGGGCGTCGCGAAGCGCAGCGGCCTGCGTCGCGGCACGCGCGCGCGCGGCTCGCAGCCGACGGCTACGGGCCGTTGATGCCGTCGTGGATTTCGTGGTTTTTGAAGCTGTGGTCGTTTTCCGGACAGCAGGTTTGCCAGCCGTGGAGGTCGAGACCGTCTTACGAGTGGTCGTGGTTCGCGTTGCTGCACCCGATGGCGCAGGAACGCCTACAGCAGTGATCGCTGTTAGGACACAAATGAGGCGTGCGGCCGCAGCAAACCGGACTCGGATCACAGGGAAACCCTTATATGACAGGTTGTTACGGAACGTTTCGGCATTGTAGCAGACAAACTATAGTTGGCAAGCCTGTTCTGGTCGAAACTGATGTGCCGACCGACGCCCCGTCGAGTTATGAAATCGGTCATCTCTGCCGCTCGATACCACGGCGTCGTCCAAGAAGGGTGCCACCACATGAGCCCAGGGCTGTCCGATTCTGAATATGCCGTTCTGAGACACACGATCGCCTCCCGCGGGACGACTCGCATGGTGCTTCTTCCAATCGCGATGATCGCGTGGGCCGTGCTTGCGTTGATCGTTTTGACGTTCGCCGAGGCGCCGATCGCTTCCCTTTATCCGCTTGCGGTCCTCGTCGGCGGCTTCGAGGCGATCCACGCGCTGCACGTCGGCGTCGAGCGCATCGGCCGTTACCTGCAGGTCTATTACGAGAATCTGGAGACGGGCCCACGCTGGGAAAACACTGTGATGTCCGTTGGTCCGGCGCTGCCCGGAGGCGGCATCGACCCGCTCTTCTCCGTGGTCTTCGCCGGCGCCACGTTCGTCAACGTGATCCCGGTGCTTGCGCTGCAGCCACGTGCAACGACGACCGAGCTCGCCGTTATCGGCGCCTTGCATCTTTTGCTGATCGTCAGAATTGTTCGCGCGCGGGGCGCGGCGGCGCGCCAGCGCGCGGTCGAACTTGAGACGTTCCGAGCGATCCGCTCTCAAACTCCGACCTCGAAGCCGACCGTTCCAAGTCCCTAAGGATCGCGATTTCTGACGAACTACGGAGAGATCGGCGCCCCCGAAGAAGAACAATTTCTGACTTCACGGCGTGTACGCCTTGGGGCGGCTCGACTCGTTTGGATCGACCATTTGGGATTTTGGACGTCTCCAGGATGCAACACGCCAGGTTTCGCGATGGAACATTGACCGGCGGCTCACAGCCGGTGGTGTGCGGAGCCGATCGAGCCAGTTTCCCAACGTTCCAGGCGATTGCCACCCGGTTGAACGCCTCACGCACACTACGAGCTCGACGGGCATACTGCTTGCAGCCCAGACGCATCGGAGGTTCGAGTCATGAGTCTGGTGCGACTCCTCGGTTTCCGCACACTCGCTTGCGGGTGCGTCATCGGCCGGTATCGCGAACTCGCCACGAGCCGCGAGTTGACGTACATCGAGGAAAAAGGACCGGCGTGTGAGATGTATGGGCATCGCCGCAATCACACGATCGCGGCTGACCGTGCGTCGATCGCCCCCGAGCCACTGAGCGCCGTTCGCGTCAGTTAGCGTGGCAGTCCGCGACCTTTGTCAGGCGTGTCCGCGAAATCTGGAAACGGGCACCTGACAAACTCCGTCGCGCGCTCGCCATTGATAGTGCAACATCACCAATTACAATCCGGGGTTGGTGATTCGCCTTCCCAACGTTCACACAAAATTTAAGGTTCGCAGCGCGACGTTTCGGTTCTATCTCGGCGACTCGCTCGACGTGCTGTCGCGCATGCCCGCCCGGTCGGTGAACGTCATCGTGACTTCGCCGCCGTACAACCTCGGCATCCGCTACCGCACATACGACGACACGATGCCGCGCGAGCGCTATCTCGAATGGACCAGCCGATGGGTGAAGCTCGCGGCGCAGACGCTCGGGGAAGATGGCTCGTTGTTTCTCAATGTCGGCGGCAAACCGACCGATCCATGGACGGCACTCGACGTGGCTCAGGCGGCGCGTCCGTTTCTAAAGCTGCAGAACACGATTCACTGGATCAAGTCGATCGCGATCGAGAAATCGCTGGCCGGAGCACGGGCAGGACTGGAACAGGATCTCGCGGTCGGCCACTACAAGCCGATCAACAGTGAGCGGTTCCTGCACGACTGCCATGAGTTCGTGTTTCACCTCACGCCCCAGGGCCACACGCCGTTGAGCCGCCAGGCGATCGGTGTCCCGTACCAGGACAAATCGAACGTCGGACGCTGGCGCGCGGCGGCCGGCGACCTGCGGTGTCGCGGCAACACATGGTTCATTCCCTACGACACCATTCAGAGCCGAGACAAAGAGCGGCCGCACCCCGCTACGTTTCCGCCCAAGCTTCCTGAGATGTGCCTTCGTCTTCACGGCGTCGAACGCATCACCACCGTTGTTGATCCTTTCCTCGGTCTTGGATCGACGGCCGTGGCATGCGCGCAGCTCGGACTCGACTTCATCGGCATCGACATGGACGAGGGTTACCTGAACGAAGCCATCGCGCGGGTCAGAGCCGCCGAGTGAGGCTAGCCGGTTTGCTTATCCGTTCTGTTGTGTCGATGCGTACGAGTTATGTAAGCTTCGGACGTGGATTTGCGGCAGCTGGAGATCATCCGCGCCATAGCCGACACGGGCTCGTTCACCGCCGCCGGCGAGAAGCTGCACGTTTCTCAATCGGCAATCAGCCGACAGATTCTGCTGCTTGAAGAGGAGCTCGGCGAGCCGGTCTTTCACCGAATCGGCAGACGCATCCGTATCACGCCGGCCGGCGAAGCGCTGCTGCAACTGAGCCACCGGGTCTTTCAGGATCTGCAGGAGACCGTCACCGCGATCAGCGAAAAACAGGAGTCGCTGCGTGGAGCGCTGCGCCTGGTTGGAGGAATGACGGTCTGTCTCTACGTATTTCCGACGCTGTTGTCCGAAGTTCGACGTGTTCACCCGAATCTCGATCTCAAGGTGACCGTCGGAAGCACGGAACGTTCGATAGCGATGCTGCGTTCAGGCGCGGGTGATCTTGGTCTGCTGACGTTGCCGATCGACGCGTCCGATCTGATCTCCGTCCCGGTACTGGAAGAAGAACTGCTCGTCGCGACTTATCCCAACCACCCGCTTGCGATGAAGCGCCGCATCGCTCCGACCGATCTCAACAAGCAGCCCTTCATCCTCTTCGAAACCGGCTCGATCACGCGGCGTATCGTCGACGACTTCTTCTCGCGCGAACACATCGAAGCGGAAATCGTGATGGAGACCGAGAACGTCGAAATCATCAAGGCGATGGTTCGCAGCGGGCTCGGCATCAGCATCGTGCCGTGGCAGGCGGTGGCAGGCGACGTCCGAGCGAAGCAATTGTTTGTGAGCCGCATAGCCGGTCATTCGCTCGAACGGCAGTTCGGATGGCTCTATCCAAAGATGACGCGGATGCCGCGGTCGGTGTCCGAAGTCCTTCGAGTGTTCGAAACCGTACGGCCGAGGCTGGCTGCCGCCGCGCAAGCGCCCAAGAGCCTGTGAGCTAAGATCGCCCCGGCATGGATCATCAACTGCACGTTTCGGACAGTCTCGAACGCGTGATTCACATTCCGTTAACGGAAGCGGAGTGGCAGGCGTTTCTGAGGACGACGCCGAAGCCGGTAGACTGGCTTCGCGAGAAGATCCGGGAGGCGATTGCGAAATCCCAAAACCCAAATCCCAAGACCCAAATCCCAACCTCTTGAGGCAGGTTTGGGATTTTAGAGCTTGGGATTTGGGATCTGGGATTTACCTGAGATCTACTTCTTCGCAGTTTCCTGCGGAGTCGGCCGCAGCGAGTATGACGTCCGCGACCACACTTTCACGCCATCACGCTTGGTGACGACTTCGATTCGCCGCGTCCGGCGCAGTGGGTCGGGGTTGCTCGAATAGAACCCCAGCACGTAGTAATCGCTCGTCTCCGCGTCGATTCGCTTCAGCGCTTTGTCGAAGTCGTTCTGATTGACGACGGCAAATCCGCCGGTCAGATCGGCGATGGTGCGGAGGCTGTCGACCGTCTTCGACACGTAGCGGTCCCATTCAACCGGATCCAGGTTCTCGCCGATGTCGCTGCCCGCGACGAGGCCGCGCGGGTCGATGGTGTAGAGCGTTGCGTTCGCGCGATTCGCGGCGCGCGTTACGTCCGCCATGTCGCGCACCAGCTCTGCGTCCGCAAACTGCGAACCCTGCGGCTGCAAGTTGGGATCGACGCGTCCGTTCGCGCTGACGCAGTTCGACTGGCCGCTGCTGCTGTCGCCGCTGCTCCCGGAGTCGTCACATGGACCGAGCTGTTCCTTCAGGCGCGACTTCTCGAATGGGTTGAAGTCGTACCCGCTGCTGACCCAGAGGACCGCCTTGCGGCGGTTGTGCAGCTTCTCGAGATTCGACATCAGCTGATTCGCCGTCGTGAAGGCGACGTGTGCGCGATACCGCAGCTCGACAGGACCATCAGCGCCCTCCTGCCCCTTGATGATCTCGGTCGGTTTCAGGCCATTGCCGCTGATCCGGTTGATCGCGTCATCGAGCAGCGCGCGGTCGTAGGTGAGATCGATCGAAATCGAGGACGTGCCCGTGCTGACCATTCCCCACATGTCGCCGTCATGGATCAGGTTCTTCAGCATCTTGCGGAAGATCTCGCGGATGCGTGGCGTCTGCTGAAAGTCCATGTGGAGGTCGTCGACAAACAACAGGAACACGCGGCCCGCCGCGTCGTTGGTCGGACGCGCCACCGGCAGAATGATCCCTTCCTGAATCGGTGCGGGCGGCGGCGCGAGCGTGTTGTATGCACGGCCCCCGTGAATCAGCACCATCGATGCGAGTTCCTGCTTGACGCCGTCTTCGAGGACGTCGAAGTCCGTTGGCTTGAGGTCGGCGATGAACTGATCGTTCTTGGCGTCGCGCACGATCACGTCGGTCGTGACGAGCTCGGCGGTCGCCCGGAACGTCGGCGTCTGCTGCTGCTGCTGTTGTTGTTGTTGTGGCTGCTGCGCCGGAGGTTGCGCGGGCCGGGCCTGAGCGTATACGGCTGCGTTGCCCATCCACAGCGCAAGGATCGCCACCACGAGCGCAAAGGCGCCCGCCACCAAGAACTTAGCGGTGTTTCGCATGGTGCATAGTATAAGACACCTTCTGTCTATGCATCTTGCGATTGGTTCAGATCACGCCGGCTTTGCCTACAAGGAAGCGATCAAGGCGATGCTAGCGTCAGAAGGCCATGTAGTCAGGGATTTTGGGACCAATTCGGAAGCCCCGGTCGACTACCCCGACTTTGTGCGCCCCGTGGCGGAAGCGGTCGCCAGAGGAGAATTCGAACGGGGGATCGTCCTCGGCGGCTCAGGTAACGGCGAAGCCATGGTCGCCAACCGCATCTGCGGTGTCCGCTGCGGTCTCTGTTGGACCGAACAGGTCGCAATCTGGAACCGCTCCCACAACGACGCCAACATGCTGTCGCTCGGACAACGAACGATCACCGAGGCTCAGGCTCTTGCTATCGTACGGATATGGCTCGTGACGCCATTTGAAGGCGGGCGCCACATCGCGCGCATTCACAAAATCGATCAGCCGTGCAAATAGGTTTCGTCGGACTCGGCCGCATGGGCGGCAACATGACGCGTCGTCTCGTCGACGGCGGCCATGAAGTCGTCGCGTGGGATCAAAACGTCACCGCGGTTCAAACGATTGGACGAAGCGGGGCGACGGGCGCCGCCTCGATTTCCGATCTCGTGTCGAAACTCACGCCGCCGCGCGCCATCTGGGTGATGGTGCCCGCGGGCGATCCCACCGAACAGACAGTCACGGCGCTTGCAGAACACCTGCAGCAAGGCGACACGATCATCGATGGCGGGAACACCCATTTCAAAGACGACGTTCGCCGTGCGTCCACACTTGCGCGACGCGGCATTCACTATCTCGATGTTGGTACAAGCGGCGGCGTCTGGGGCGCCGAGCGCGGGTATTGCCTGATGATCGGCGGGCCTGAGCATGCCGCGACGCGGTTGATCCCTATCTTTCGCACGCTTGCGCCCGGCCAGGGACAGATTCCTCCATCGCGTGGACTCGACACCTCGAAAACAACAGCGCACGAGGGGTTCCTGTACTGCGGGCCTTCCGGTGCCGGCCATTTCGTCAAAATGATTCACAACGGCATCGAGTACGGATTGATGCAGTCTTTCGCCGAGGGGTTCGACATCCTCCGCAATGCGTCGGCCGAGACGTTGCCGGAAGAACATCGTTACCATCTGAATCTCGCCGCGATTGCCGAACTCTGGCGGCGCGGCAGTGTCGTCAGCTCATGGCTGCTCGATCTCGCCGCGCTTGCGCTCGCCGCCGATCCGCAGCTTGGGCAGTTTGTCGGAAAGGTCGCTGACTCCGGCGAAGGTCGGTGGACGGTTGATGCCGCAATCGAAGAAGAAGTGTCTGCCGATGTGCTGACGACAGCGCTGTACGCGCGGTTCCGATCGCGACGCGATCACACGTTCGCGGAAAAGCTGCTCTCCGCGCTGCGTGCGCAGTTCGGCGGCCATGTCGAACCGCGCTGATCCGTGCGTCTTCGTCATCTTCGGCGCGTCCGGAGACCTCACCCGCAGCAAGCTGCTGCCGGCAATTTTCAACCTGTGTGAAGAAGGCTATTTACCGGAGGAGTTCGCGATCCTCGGCATCGCTCGGCCGAAAATCGATCAGGCCGAGTACCGCAAGCAGATGCGCGAGCAGGTGCGGCAGTCCGAAGGCGAGCCGCTCGAACCTGCGAAGTGGAGACCCATTGAAGATCGTCTCTACTACGTCTCCGGCGAGTTCGACGATCCGGCATTATTCGAACGCGTGAAGCAGACGCTGGCGGCAATTTGCCAGCAGTATCGGATTGCTCCCAATTTTTTGTTCTATTTCGCCGTGCCGCCCGACCTCTTCGGACTGGTCGGCGATCAGCTCGCGGGCGCGGGTCTGCTCAACGAGAGCGACGGCTGGCGTCGCGTCATCGTCGAAAAGCCGTTTGGATACGACCTGGACAGCGCGCGCGCGCTCAACGCGGAGCTGAGAAAAGGGCTGCGCGAATCGCAGATCTATCGGATCGACCATTACCTCGGAAAGGAAACGGTCCAGAACATTCTGGCGTTTCGGTTTGCCAACGGAATCTTCGAACCGATCTGGAACAGACGCTACGTCGACTCCGTACAGATGACGGTGGCCGAAGACAGCGGCATCGGCAAACGAGGCGCGTACTACGACAAAGCTGGTGCGCTGCGCGACATCGTGCAGAACCACATGTTCCAGGTGCTCACGCTCATCGCGATGGAGCCGCCGATCTCGTTTGGCGGCGAGGATGTGCGAGACGAGAAGGTGCGCGTCCTGCACGCCGTGCCACCGCTCACCCGTGACGACGTGGTGCGCCACGTCGTGCGCGCCCAGTACGAAGGCTATACGTCGGAAGCCAATGTCGATCCGAAGTCGCGTACGGAAACGTTCGTGGCGATGCGGGTTTTCATCGACAACTGGCGATGGGCCGGCGTGCCGTTCTATCTGCGAACCGGTAAGCGGCTTCCGCGGCGCGTGACAGAAGTGGCCGTGGAGTTCAAACGCGCCCCGCTGATGCTCTTCCGGGATACGCCAGTACGCTCGCTCAGTCCGAATACGTTGATTCTGCGGATTCAGCCGGACGAGGGCATCTCGCTCTGTTTCAACGCGAAGGTGCCGGGCCCCTTCAAACGGCTCGAGACGGTAACCATGGACTTCAGCTACGCGAAATATTTCGACGCGGAGCCGGCAACCGGGTACGAGACGCTTCTGTTTGATGCGATGACCGGCGACCAGACGCTATTCCACCGCATGGACATGGTGGAAGCCGGATGGCAGGCAGTCGCACCGATCCTCGAGGAGTGGAAACGCGATACGCGTTCGCGCATTCCGACCTATCCAGCGGGATCATGGGGACCGCCGGAGGCGGACGTGCTGATCGAGCGCGACGGCCGTGAATGGCGCAACTGACAATCGTCGCCGACAAAATCGCCATGTCGGAGACGGCGGCGGAACGCGTCACGCGGCTCGTCGAGACCGCCATCGCCGCACGCGGTGTCGCAGCGGTGTCGCTGACCGGAGGAACGACGCCGGACCTTCTCTATCAGTTCATCGCCGATCGGAGCCGCCCCTGGCGCGATCGGATCGACTGGGCGCACGTGCATCTGTTCTGGAGCGACGAACGCGAAGTTCCACCCGACCACCCACAAAGCAACTTCGGCCTTGCCAATCGGCTCCTGCTGCAACACGTGCCCGTGCCCGACACACAGATCCATCGAATGCGGGGTGAGCTACCCGCGTCGGATGCCGGACCTCTGTACGACGCGCTGCTTCACGCGCGACGCGCCCAGATTGCCGGGCCGTTGTTTGACGTCATGCTGCTGGGGATTGGCGCGAACGCGCACATCGCGTCGATCTTTCCGAATAGTCCGCTGTTGATTCGCGGACCCGAAGGGTCCGCGACGCACGCGACCGGCCAGAGCGGCGCGGACCTTTCAGGTCCGCGAGAACCCCTCGCCACAGGCGTCCATGTCCCCGAGCTCTCGCAATGGCGCATCACGATGACGCCGCCCGCACTCATGGATAGTGGCGCGATTATCGTGATCGCGAGCGGATCGTCGAAAGCCGACGCCGCTGCCGCAACGCTGGAAGGTTCTCTCGACGTCGAACGCTATCCGGCTCAGTTGTTGCGCGCTGCCGGTCACCACGTCGAATGGATTATTGATTCAGCGGCGTCTGCTCGATTGCGCGCCGTGCCGCCCGCGTGATCGCCATCGTCGCGACGAACGTGGCAATCAGACCGACGATGAGCAACGCGTAGTACTCGGGACCGCGGGGCGGCGCGATACCCGCGGCAATCTTCGCGACGTCGCCGACAACCTTTCCGTAGTAGGCGTACATGATGATTGTCGGCATCATGCCGAAGCACGCGAGCCAGAAGTCGCGAAGACGGACGCCGTAGACGCCGAGCGCGTAGTTGAGCAGCACGTAGGGCACGACTGGTGAGAGGCGAAGGAGAAACTGCACCCATGCGCCCTCATGTGCGACCGCCCTGCGGACAACATCGACGCGCCGATCCCGCAGAATCCATTTCACGAGGCGCGTACCCGAAATCATGCGTGCGACGCCGTAGGCGGCCGTCGCGCCCAGCGTCGCGCTCACCAGCACAAGTACCGAGCCCTTCCAGACACCGAAGAGCGCGCCTGCGGCCACGCTGAGCACAAACGCCGGTGCGAGCGTGACCGCGGCGGCCACATACAAGAGGATGAAGAGCAGCACCCCCCACAGTCCCAGCTCTCCGACGCGCAGCAGCACGGCTGCGAGCCAGGACATCACGATTCCGGAGCGCGCTTCTTCGAGCGACGCCGTCGCTTCGCGAACACATGCGACAGGCGCTGCAGCGCTTCGGCTGCCTGTTCGAGACCTGCCGTGATCTCGTCGGCATCCGTCCACGCCGCGGGATTGAGCCGTTCGGCGAGCGCAAAGAGCGCCTGCTGCCGTTCGGGATCCGGCGCGCGCTGAGGAATCTTCTCGCGGACCGCGGTATACCACTGCGACAGAAACGCGATTTGCTCGTCCGGGGTGGCGCCTTCGATGGTGGAGGGAACGGTAAGACGTGGAGTCGGCGGCGGCGGCTGCTGCAAGGGAGCGCCTTCGACCGCACCTTCGCCCCCTGGCCGCTTGCGTGGGCGCCGGGGCTCGGTCGCGGTCTCGATCACCTGCTGGTTGTGAAAGACCGCGTTCCAGTCGAATTCGATGTCGGGATGCTGCGCCTCGATCTGCTTGAGCACGTCCGCCTCGAGCGCTTCGCGCCCGACACGAACGCCTCCCGGCGTTCGAAACATGTAGAGGATTCGCGATCGCTGGCGGTTGCCTTCACGGGACCAGTGCATCAGGTACGTGGTCTCGTATCCGCGCTTGTCGCGGATCACCCGCAGGAACGGCACGGACGGTTACTTGCGCTTCTGCGCACGCGCGGACGAACTCTTTTTCGCTGGAGACCGCGACGGCCGCGACGCCGGCTTGCGCGATGCCGCGCGGCGCACCGCTGGACGGGCGGTTTTCTTTGCCGCCGTTTTCCGGGCGACCGGGGCGGCGGCGCGCGCTCGCGTTTGAGCCTGGCCGTTCGGTCCGCCAGTCCTCGCGGGTGCCGCTGCCGCGCGACCGACAGGAGCCGTTTTGAGTGGCTTCAACTCCGGCTGCGCCGACTTCTGAACCAGCGTAAAGCGAAGCTGATCGCCGATCACGTGATAGGCCCAGATCTCGGAAACAGGAATTTGCATGTCCTGCACGAGCCGCCGGGCGACATCGATCATCGAATTGGGGACGTACAGATGGAAGGGCGTTCGGAGCCTCGAAAACGCCGCCCACTGCGACATCGCCTCGAGGTGGTTCACCGACTCGGCGGTTTCTACCTCAACGACGCCGAGGATCTTGCGCCCACGGTCGCTTTGCAGGACGAGATCGGGAAACCACGGCGGCGGTCCACCGACGGGAGCCGTCTGCTCAGTGCCGGGGTTGATGGCGACGTCGAACTTTCTCTTATATTTCGCCTGAAGCAGGCGGATGATGCGGTCGTGCTCGAGCTGCTCCCGGACTGGCCGGACGAGGATTGGGCTCACACAACCTCCGTACCCATAGACGTTCCCGCTGCAGATCCGGCGTCCAAAGTGGCTGAATATAGCATAATGGCGCCGGTGTCTTCTCCTGCTGACAACCCGGAAACCCCTCCGCGCATGCTCATCGTCGACGATGACGTAAGCGTAACCGATACATTTTCGCGAATGCTTCGTCTCGAGGGATATGAGGTTTGGGCTGCCCTGTCAGCCGATGAAGGGCTCAGCCTGGCCCAAACTCATCGGCCCCATGCGGTGATCCTCGACCTCCGGATGCCCCTTACCAGCGGTCTCCAGTTCCTGCGCGCTATCCGAGCCATTCCCGGGCTGACAGCGACTCCGGTCGCCATCGTAACGGGCGATTACTATCTGGACGATGCACAATCGAACGAGATTCGAGAGCTTGGCGCCGAGCTTCGCTATAAGCCGCTCTGGCTCGAAGAACTCGTCACGCTCGCCCGCGAGTTGCTCAACTCTAACGGGGCTTAGGGCGGAGCCCTGAGCGTTGAGCCGCTTTCTCAAAGCCTGCCGTCGCGAGCCGGTCGACGTGACGCCGGTGTGGTTCATGCGGCAGGCGGGACGCTATATGGCGGAATACCGCGCCATTCGCGAACAGCACTCGCTGCTCGAGATCTGCCGGACACCCGACCTGGCCACCGAAGTCACGCTGCAGCCGGTCAGACGGATCGAAGTGGACGCCGCGATCCTCTTTTCCGATCTGCTCCTGCCGCTCGAACCGATGGGATTGCCGTTCGACTTCGTCAAGGGCGAAGGGCCGCAGCTTGAACGACCGATCCAATCACCGTCGGATATCGACAAACTGAAACTGTTCGAGCCACGTCAGGCGCTTGCCCACGTGCTCGAGACGATCGAGGTTGTCAAAGAGGAACTGCGCGGTCGAGTTCCACTGATCGGCTTCGCGGGCGCGCCGTTCACGCTGGCGTCGTACGCGATCGAAGGTGGCCATTCCAATAACTTCGCCCGAACGAAATCGCTGATGTACGGCCACCCTGAGGCGTGGCATCGCCTCTGCGACCGTTTTGCGACCGTCATCGGCGACTACTTGAACGCGCAGGTCGACGCGGGCGTGAACGCGCTTCAGATATTCGATTCCTGGGTCGGCACGTTGAGCGCGTCCGATTATCGTGAGTTTGCGCTCCCGCATTCGAAGAAGATCTTCGATGCGATCGCAGGGCGCGTGCCGGTCATCCATTTCGGGACCGGCACCGCGACGATGTTCCAGGAGTTGCGTGAGGCTGGCGGCGATGTCATCGGTGTGGACTGGCGTGTGCCGATTGACGAAGCGTGGGAAGACATCGGCTTCGATCGGGCCGTTCAGGGGAACCTGGATCCGACGCTGCTGCTCGGCCCACCGCGGCGCATGCTGGATCAAGCCGAAGACATTCTGAAACGTGTGGCCGGCCGACCCGGACATATCTTCAATCTGGGCCACGGCATCCTTCCCTCCACACCGGTCGAAAACGTCCAGATGCTCGCGCAATTCGTTCATCGAGCTTCGCGGAGGTAGCTTTCCCGGGTGATCGAGTGCGACGTTGTAGTCATCGGCGGAGGTATCGCCGGTCTGGCGGCAACCTACGAACTGCGGCGGCGTGGTGTCAACGTTGTGCTCGTCGAATCGGGCGAGCGGCTCGGTGGTGTCATTCGCACCGATCGGTTCGATGGATGGGTCATTGACGGCGGCCCCGATGCGCTGCTGACGCAGAAGCGCGCGGCCGTCGCGCTCTGCGGCGAGCTCGGTCTGACCAATCGCCTTGTTTCGACGCTGATGCCGCGGACCGCGTACGTCCTGCGCGGCGCACGCCTGCATCCGATCCCTGAGGGCTCATTTCTCGGCTTTCCAGTGCGCGCCAGGGCGCTGGCGGCGTCCTCGCTGTTCTCGTTGGGCGGCAAGCTCCGAATGGCGTGCGAAACAATCATTCCGCGGAGTGACGATGACGAGGATGAGTCGATCGCGTCGTTCGTGCGGCGGCGGTTCGGCCAGGAAGCGGTCGACTACCTCGCCGAGCCGCTGCTGGCAGGAATCCACGCGGGCGACGTCGAACGCTTGTCGATTCGAGCGCTGTTTCCGCGACTCGTCGATGCCGAGCGACAGTCGGGGAGCATCATCCGAGCGTTTCGCGCGCTGCGGATGCGCCCATCAGCGCAGGGCGCGTTTGTTTCCCTGCCCGGTGGCATCGGCGAGCTGGTCGATGCGCTCGTCGGTGCGATTCCCGCAGGCACAGTGATGACCGGTGCGCGCATTACCGATCTGCGGCACGCGGGAACATTCATGCTCGACACGCCACGAGGTCAGGTCGCCGCGAGAGCGATCGTTCTCGCCGTGCCGGCGTACACCGCCGGCGGCATCCTGCGAGGCATTCACACCGGGCTGGCGGGGCTTTGTGAGGAGATCTCGTATGCCTCAACCGCCACTGTCGCATTTGGATATGAGCGCAATCAGATCTCGCATCCGATGCGCGGAAGCGGGTTCGTCGTTCCCCGCATCGAGCGTAGTCCCCTGCTGGCGGCCACCTGGGTTACGTCGAAATGGCCGCATCGCGCCCCGGACGGCCACGTGCTGCTTCGCGCATTTCTCGGCGGCGGCCGCGATCCGCATCGATTGGATCAGGACGACGGGGAATTGATCGAACTCGCAGGGGCGGCATTGACCGAGGTGATGGGTATCTCGGGACCGCCCCTCTTCTCGCGGTTGTATCGATGGACGCGGCAGAGTCCCCAGTACGAGGTCGGTCACCTGCGCCGGGTCGCCGCCATCGACGAGCACCTCGCCCGCTTCCCGGGTTTGTTCGTCACCGGCAGCGGCTTTCGCGCGATCGGCATACCCGACTGCATCGCTGATGGCCGCGCAACGGCCGAGCGTGCGGCGCGGTTCGTTGCTGCGCGCTGAATTGCGAAGCCGTGTCAGAATCGTCGGCAATGTCTCTCCGACTCACGCTTGTCGCCCTCGCGCTGCTCATCGCTCCAGCCGCCGCACAACAACGTTCGCCGGGCGCGCTGACACCGCAGATTGAATCCATTCTGAAGGGCATCAAGGCCGCCGACAAAGGCCTGCTCGCGGTGTCGGAGGAGGACGGCCGGTTCCTGCGCGTGCTCGTTGCGACCCGCGGCGCAAAGTCGGTGCTCGAGATCGGTGCTGCCAGCGGCTACAGCGGCATCTGGCTCGGCCTCGGCGCTCGTGAGTCGCGGGGGCGCGTCGTCTCGATCGAGTACGATCCGCAGCGCGCGAAGGAAGCAGCCGCAAACATCCAGAAGGCGGGACTGACGGATGTGGTGCGCGTCATTCATGGCGACGCGTTCAAGGAGATTCCAAAGCTGCAGGGCACGTTCGATCTCGTGTTCCTCGACGCGTGGAAGCCGGACTACAAACGTTTCTTCGACATCGTGTACCCGCGGCTCGACCCGGGCGGCGTCTTTCTCGCGCACAACGTTGTCAACAAAGCGTCGGAGATGGAGCCGTTCCTCAAGGCCATTGAGAACCATCCGGGACTGTTCACGTCCGTCGTGTCACCGGGCTCCGAAGGAATGTCTGTCTCCTACAAACTTCGGTGAAACCGGTCCATCTCATCGGCGTTCCGCTCGATCTCGGCGCCGGACGGCGTGGCGTGGACATGGGACCTTCTGCGTTCCGCATCGCCGGCATTCGCGATCAGATTGCCGCGCTCGGGCGGCCCGCGATCGACAAGGGCGACCTCCCCGCACCTATTCCCGAAACCCAGCGCCCGGCTGACGCGCACAAGAAATACGTCCGCGAGATTGCCAAGGTCTGTCAGAAGCTGTACGACCGCACGTTGAAGTCGCTCGACGAAGGCGCACTGCCGCTCGTTCTCGGCGGCGATCACAGCCTGGCTGCGGGATCCGTTGCCGCGAGCGCTGACTGGATTCGCCGTACGGCGTCCAAGCCGCTGGGCCTTATCTGGGTTGACGCGCACGGCGACATGAACACCCCTTCGACAACCGAGAGCGGCAACGTGCACGGGATGCCGCTGGCGGCGCTGCTCGGCCAGGAGCCTCTCGAGCTCGCGTCAATCGGATCGATGCCGTCGGTGCTGCCGCAGAATACGGTGCTCGTCGGGATCCGCAATCTCGATCAGCGCGAGAAGGATCAGATACGCGCGTCGGGTATTCACGTCTTCACG
>Ga0207659_10000548_pt1 | contig 22447 bp, 20 predicted proteins | sample KBSM43metaG_FD_184330 | JGI IMG/M metagenome (GOLD analysis project Ga0207659, IMG submission 184330) | Miscanthus rhizosphere microbial communities from Kellogg Biological Station, Michigan, USA - KBS M4-3 metaG (SPAdes) (version 2) | ecosystem: Host-associated > Plants > Roots > Rhizosphere >...
GGTGCCACAGGCTTGCCCGCCGTAGCTCCGGCAGCCGCCGTAGCTCCTGCAGCCGCGGGAGCGGAGGCGGGTTCCGCGGGCGTCGAACTGGCCGGTTTGTCCGCTGCAGCTTGCGGTTGAGTTGGGCTTTCGGGCGTCTTCGGGTCGTCGGCCATCTACGCTACACCCACTCTAACGCGCCTTTCTGCCAAGCGTAGTAGTAGCCGACCACGAGGATGAAAATAAAGACAAGCATCTCGATCAGGCCGAAAAGCAGCAGCTTGTCGAAGATGACCGCCCAGGGAAACATGAAGACCGTTTCCACGTCGAAAATCACGAACAACATCGCCACCAGGTAATAGCGGATGCTGTAACGGTCCCGTGCGTCGGTGGCCGGCTCGATGCCGCATTCGTAGGGTTCGAGCTTAACCTTGTTGTACTTACTGGGATGTATCAGGCTCGTGAAAACGAGCGTGAACAACGCGAAGCCGGTCGCGACGACAACAAAGATAGCGATAGGGATGTAGGCTTGAACCATCTGGGCGAGCGAGCGGTTTATACCACACGCTGCGCTGCAGGTGCAATTTCCCGCAACTCATAGAGCCGTCACATGTTTTTGACCTATACTCAAACGATGACCCGTCCGCGCAGCATCACGGTTGTGTTCATGGTCGCGGGGCTGTGTCTGGTCCTCGGCGACCGCATTTCCAGCCAGGGTTCGCGAGGTACGCGCGAGCGCTCGCTCTACGTCAGCGTCGTCGATTCGAACGGCGTGCCGGTTCCTGATCTGGGTCCATCCGACTTTCTCGTCAAGGAAGACAACGTGACGCGGGAAGTGCTTCGCGTGACGCCGGCCACCGACCCGATGCAGGTCGCCCTGCTCGTCGATACCAGCCAGGCGGCGCGCGACGCCATCCAGCACATCAGGCTCGCGCTGCCGCCGTTCGTCGCCGAGATGACGAAAGCCAACGCGGTCGGAAGGAAAAATGAAGTCGCGGTCTTCGGTGTCGGAGAACGGCCGACCGTCCTCGCGGAGTATTCGACCGACCCCCAGCAGTTGCAGAAAGGGATCGATCGCGTCTGGTCGTTGAATCAGTCCGGAATGTACCTGCTCGACGCGTTAATCGAAGTGTCGCAGGGCCTGAAGAAACGCGAGGCGGGACGCCCGGTGATGATCGCCATCGTGACCAGCGGACCGGAGTTCAGCAATCGGCATCACGATCAGGTAATCACGCCGCTGAAATCGATTGGTGCGGCGCTGTATGTAATGGCGCTGGGGCAGCCCGACACCAGCCTGAAGGACGAATCGCGCGAGCGAGCACTGGTGTTCGACCAGGGCACCCGCGACACGGGCGGGTCGCACGAGCAGGTGCTATCGCCGATCGGCCTGCCCAACCGCATGGCTACGCTCGCCGCGCAGCTCACTCATCAGTACAAGGTTACCTACGGCCGCCCCGAGTCGCTGATTCCGCCCGAAAAAATTACGGTTTCAGCGACGAAGAACGGCCTGGTCGCGCGTGGAACGCCGGTGAAAGAGGGACAACCGTGAAAGCCGCAACCGCCGCGGCCGCGCTGGCTGTGGCGCTCGCACTCTGCGCGACCGCACCACATCGGATATCGGCGCAGCAGCAGGCGCCGCCACCTCCCCCAACTCCCCAGGGGGCGCGCGGCGCAACCGGACCAACCGGACAGCAGCCGTCGTTCCGCGCCGGCGTCGAGTTGGTGTCGTTGAACGTCATCGTCACCGAAGGCGGCGGGAAGTACGTGACCGACCTCGCGCAGGAGGATTTCAACATCTTTGAAGACGGTGTGAAGCAGGATGTCACCTTCTTCAACAAGTCGAACCTGCCGATCGCGTTGGCGCTGTTGCTGGACACCAGCGCCAGCATGGACGTGAAGCTCAGCACTGCTCAGGCAGCGGCGATCGGATTCGCCAAAAGGCTACGACCGCAGGACCTTGCCGAAGTCATCGACTTCGACAGCCGCGTCGTTGTGCTGCAGACCTTCACCAGTAGCGCCTCCGAGATCGAGTCGGCGATTCACAAGACCGTCGCCGGCGGATCAACTTCGCTGTACAACGCGATCTACATCGCGCTGAAAGATCTCAAGAAGGCGGTCGCCAAGAACGTGGACGAAATCCGCCGCCAGGCGATCGTCGTGCTGTCCGACGGTGAAGATACGTCGAGCCTGCTGCCGTTTGAAGAAGTGCTCGACCTGTCGAAACGGTCGGAAACGGCAATCTATGCCATCGGCCTGCGATCGCCTGAAAACGGTTCGCTGCAGTCCAAAGGGTTCCGCGAAGCGGAGTTCGTACTGCGGCAACTGGCGCAGGAAACGGGCGGACGAGCATTTTTTCCAAACCAGATCAATGAATTGAGCGGCGTCTACGGCCAGATTTCCGACGAGCTGTCGAGCCAGTACACCGTCGGCTATACGCCGCGTAACCCCAAGCGGGACGGATCTTGGCGCCGCGTCATCGTCCGGGTCAACCGGCCGAATACGACGGCGCGCACCAAACAGGGGTACTTCGCGCCGACGCGCTGAGTGGGATGAACGCCGCACCGCTCGTTCTCTACGCCATCGCGCTCGCTGCCTACGCGTGGCACTTCGCGCAGCGGAACGCCACGGTCGGTCGCACTGCAACCACCCTGCTGATCTTCGCAGCACTGGCGCATACGTTCGTCATTGGCATGCAGACGATGGAAGTAGGTCACGTGCCGGTAGCCGGACCGACTTCGGCAATTTCCACATTTGTCTGGCTGCTTGGTCTCGCCTATCTCTACACCGAACTGACCACCGATGAACGCGCGATGGGCGTATTCATTCTGCCGCTGCTGGTCACGCTGCAGTCGATCCCGGCGCTGCGTCCCGGCGTCGAAGATCGCGCGGCGGTGTTGCAGGGACCGCTGTTCGGCGTTCACGTCTCCTCGCTGCTCTTCGCCTACGCGTCTTTCGCGCTGGCCTGCGTCATCGGCATCACCTACGTGCTGCTGTTCAAGGAAATAAAGGCCAAGCATCTCGGATTCTTCTATGCGCGCCTGCCGTCGCTGCAGGTGCTCGACCGCATGAACCAGGTGGCGGTCGTGGTCGGCTGGATTTTCCTGACGATTGGCATCATCGTCGGCGCGATCTGGGCGATGCAAGCGCGTGGCGGATATGGCGTCGACCCGCGCGTCCAGGCCATGTCGCTGCAGGATCCGAAAATTTTCGTGGCGCTGGTTTGCTGGTTCGTGTATTCGTTTGAGCTGTTCGCGGCGCGCCGGATCGGTTGGGGTGGCCGCAGGGCAGCGTATTTGTCGGCGGTCGGATTTGCGATTGTGCTGCTGAACTTTGTGCCGATCAGCTATTTCTTGACGAAGAGCCACAATTTCTAATGCACCTCCTGCTTGTCGGAATCAGTCACCGCACCGCGCCGGTCGACGTGCGCGAGCGGATGGACTTCGCTACGCGCGGACTGCCCGCTGCGCTCGACAAGCTCGCGGGGTGCGGCTCGACAGCTGAAACGATTGTCGTTTCGACCTGCAATCGCGCCGAGATCTACGCGGCGTGCGAGGATATCGAGACCGCACGAAACGACATCGCGACGTTTATCAGCGAGTTCAACGGGGTTTCGTCTTCAGCGGTCGCTCCGCATCTCTATGCGGCGCTGGATCTCGATGCGGCGCGTCACCTGTTTCGCGTGGCGGCCGGGCTCGATTCGCTCGTGGTCGGCGAGCCGCAGATTCTCGGACAGGTCAAGAGTGCGCACGCGGCGGCGGTCAGCGCGCAAACCGCGGGGCCAATCCTGAATCGGCTGTTTCACGCTTCGTTTGCCGCCGGAAAGCGGGTCCGCACGGAAACGGGGCTCGGCTCTGGTGCCGTGTCGGTCAGCTACGCGGCGGTATCGCTGGCGCGAAAGATTTTCGGTGATCTCGACGGCCGCGCGGTGGTCGTCGTCGGCGCCGGTGAAATGGGCAAGCTGACGGCGCTGCACATGAAGTCGCAGGGCGTCCAGCACGTGACCATAGTCAGCCGGACGCTGCAACATGCCGCGCGGACCGCCGAAGCGATTGGCGGCGCGAGCGCGGCGCCATGGGAAGAACTGGACAGTGCGCTCAGCGCGAGCGATATCCTCATTTCAGCCACCGGCGCGGCGTCGCCGATTCTGACCAAGGCGCACGTCGAATCGGTAATGCGGTCGCGCCGCAACCGGCCGTTATTCATCATCGACATCGCGATGCCGCGCGATGTCGAACCGGCGGCCGGTGAAATCGAACAGGTGTTTCTCTACAACATCGACGACCTTCAGGCGACCGTACGCGAAAACCTGCAGCGGCGCGCCAGCGAAGTGGCGAAAGCCGAAGCGATCGTCAGCGAGGAAACCGACAAATTCACCGCCTGGTTCCGATCGCGTGCCGCCGTGCCGACGATTGTCGCGCTGCGGCAGCGTTTCGAGTCCATCCGGCGATCGGAACTCGAGCGCCTCGATTTCAAGCTGGCAGCACTGCCTTCCGAAAGCCGCACGCGGGTTGACGAGATTACCCGCCTGATCGTCGAGAAACTCCTGCTGACGCCCACCGAACAGCTGAAATCCGCCGGCGACGACGCCGATGCGATGGCGGCGTACTCGGAGGCGCTGACGCGGCTGTTTGCGCTCAACGACCCGCCGCAAGCGACCCCTGAAGCTTCGCGGGGTACGTCCAAAGTCGAACCGTTCGCGCGCAAGCCGTCGCGCCCGCGCTGACCCGCCGTGAATCACGAGCTGCGACTCGGCACGCGCGGCAGCCAGCTCGCGCTCTGGCAGGCCAACGCAGTCGCCAGGCGCATCGCCGAAACCGGCGGTCCGCAGTGCGAGATCGTGGTGATCAAAACGACCGGCGATCGGCTTCAGGAGGCGCCGCTTTCGGATTCCGGCGGCAAGCGCCTGTTCGTGAAGGAAATTGAAGACGCGCTGCTCCGCAACGAGATCGACCTGGCCGTTCACAGCAGCAAGGACCTGCCGGTGGTGCTGCCCGACGGTCTGGCGATCGGCGGGGTGTTGCCGCGCGAGGACCCGCGCGACGCGGTAATCCTTCCGGCCAGCCATCCGGGTTGCGCATCGGTCGGCGACCTTGTCGCGATTCTCGGACAAAATCCTCGAATCGGAACGAGCAGCGTTCGCCGAATCGCTCAGCTGACACGAATGTTGCCAGGCGCCCGATTCGCACCAATTCGCGGTAATCTCGACACGCGCCTGAGGAAGCTCGACGAGGGCGGGTACGACGCGATCGTGCTGGCTGCAGCGGGACTGCGGCGACTCGGGTTCAGCCACCGCATTTCCATGACGCTGCCGGCCGAAGCGTGCGTTCCCGCGCCGGGTCAGGGAATCGTGGCGGTCGAGATTCGTGAGTCTGACGCGGAACTCGGTCGAGTAGTCAAACGGATCAGCGACGCATCGGCCAACGCGGCACTCGAGGCCGAACGTGCGGTGATCGACATGCTCGGCGGCGGCTGCCAGACACCGGTGGGAGCGCTGGCGACATTCGTCACGAGTCGCGAGTCGAGAGTAGGCGAGCCGCGAGTCGCGAGTGACGAGTCGCGACTCGATCTGAGGGTGATTGCTGTGGTCGTCGCGCTGGACGGCAGCCGGGCGGTGCGGGCGCACGCGTCCGGCGACGTCGCGAACGCGCGCTTGATTGGCAAGGCGGTCGGATCGCAGCTTCTCGCAGACGGAGCCGCCGACATTCTTGCGGCGGCAAGCGCGTCCGGGGCGGTCAAACCGCCAGTAAGCTCCGAATGAAGGCGAGCAACGAGCAACCAGCAACGAGCGACGAGTAACGAGCAACGAGCAACGAGCAGCGAGCAACGAGCAACGAGCAACGAGCAACGAGCAACGAGATGAGCATCGTCTACCTAATCGGCGCCGGACCGGGCGATCCCGGATTGATCACCGTGCGCGGCATGGAGTGCCTCGCGTCAGCCGACGTCGTGCTCTATGACCATCTGGTGCACAGCCGGCTGCTTCGCAACGCTCGCGCCGACGCCGAAAAGATCGACCTGGGCGTAGCGGCGCCACAGGCGCTCGAGCAGGAGGCGATTTGCTATCTCCTCGCCGAAAAGGCGCGCGAAGGAAAAGTGGTCGCGCGGCTGAAATGGGGCGATCCGTTTGTCTTCGATCGCGGCGGCACCGAAGCCCTGTTCCTTCACGAGCAAGGAGTGCGGTTTGAAGTCGTCCCCGGCGTCCCCGCCGGTGTCGCGGTGCCGAGTTACGCCGGCGTGCCAGTCACCTATCCGGGCGGCGGCGACACGCTGATCTTCGTACGCGGCCACGAAGACGACGGCAAGCGCAAGGCGTCGATCGACTGGGCCAGCCTGGCGCGGCTCGACGGCACGATCGTTTGCTATGCCGGTCCAGACCAGGTGCCGGAAATGCTCGACGCGCTCACCGCGCATGGCCGGCCGCGCGACGATCGGGCGGCGGTGATCTACGACGGCACCCTGCCGACCCAGCACACCATCACCGGTACTCTCGAAGAGATCGCCGCGCGGGTACGCGCTTCCGAGGACCGCCGCCCGGCGATTCTGGTGATCGGCCGGGTCGCCAATCTCCGCGATCATCTGCGCTGGTTCGATTCGCGGCCGTTGTTCGGCAAACGTATTCTCGTGACGCGGCCGCGCGATCAGGCGGCGGAACTGGTGCAGCGGCTCGAAGCAATGGGGGCGGAAGCGATCGAAGCGCCGATGATTCGTATTCTGCCGGCCGAGGACTTCAGCGCCCTCGACGAGACCTGCGCGCAGATCGACAGCTTCGACTGGATTGTGTTTTCCAGTGCGAACGCGGTCGACGCGTTCATGGGACGGTTGATGACCAGCGGCCGCGACATGCGCGCGTTGCACGGCGTTCTGCTGTGCGGCGTCGGACCGGCAACCGCGGAACGGCTCGCCAAGTACGGCCTGAAGATGGACGTAACGCCGCCGGAATATCGCGCCGAGGCGATGCTACGGGCGATTTCGGAACACGGCGAGGTGCGCGGCTTGAAGGTGCTGTTGCCGCGCGCCGACATCGGTCGCGAAGTGGTGGCGGATGAACTGAAAAAGCACGGTGCCGACGTCACCGAAGTGGTCGCCTACCGTACCGTCGTCGCCGAGCCTGAACGCGAGGGCGAGCCCGACATTTACCGGATGTTGCTCGAGCGCCGGATCGACGTGGTCACATTCACCAGTCCGTCCGCGGTGCGCAATATGGTTCGGGTGCTCGGCGAGGAACCGGCAGCCGACCTGCTGCAGGCCACTGTCGTGGCGTCGATTGGTCCGGTGACGGCCGAAGCCGCTCAGCAATCGAACATCACGACGACGATCATGCCGATGGAGTACACCGTGCCGGCACTGGTCGAGGCGATCGTGAAGTATTTCGAGGTTGAGGCACAGGTACAGCAGGAAACATGACTCCGATTCATACGCATACGTCGCTGAAGCTGACCCGGCGGTTACGTCGGCTGCGCACCTCCGAGGCAATGCGCGCGATGGTCCGCGAAACGCGGCTCGCTCCGGAGATGTTGATGCTGCCGCTGTTCGTCTGCGAAGGCGAAGGCGTGCGCCGCGAGGTGCCGTCGATGCCGGGCGTGTTCAACTTGTCGGTGGATGAAGCCGTCAAGGAAGTGCAGGCCGCGAACCGCGACGGCGTCGCCAGCGTCATTCTGTTCGGCCTGCCGGATCAGAAAGACGACATCGGCTCGAGCGCCTACGATCCGGAAGCGCCGGTGCAGGCTGCGGTCCGCGCGATCAAGCGCGAGGCAAAAGGCGTGCTGGTTGCCACCGACGTCTGTTTGTGCGAATACACCGATCACGGACACTGCGGCATCGTGATCGACGAAGAAATCTCGAACGACCCGACGGTCGAACAGCTGGTGCGCGCGGCAGTGTCGCATGCGGCGGCTGGCGCCGACATCGTCGCGCCGTCCGACATGATGGACGGACGGGTCGGCGCCATTCGCAGCGCGCTGGACGAACGCGGTTTCGAACGCACTGCGATCATGGCCTACGCCGCGAAGTACTGCTCCGCGTTCTACGGTCCATTTCGCGATGCGGCAGCATCGGCGCCGTCATTCGGCGACCGCAAGTCGCACCAGATGGATCCGGCAAACGTTGCTGAAGCGCTGCGCGAGGTCGAACAAGACATCGAGGAAGGCGCCGACATCGTGATGGTGAAACCGGCGGTTACCTATCTGGACGTGATCGCACGCGTCAAGGACGCGTTCAACTACCCCACCGCGGCGTACCACGTCAGCGGCGAGTACGCGATGCTCAAGGCGGCGGCGCGCAACGGCTGGATCGACGAGCGGCGCGCGATGCTCGAAACACTGACGGCAATTCATCGCGCCGGCGCCGATATCATCCTCACCTACTTCGCGCGTGAGGCGGCGCGGGCGCTCGCATGATCGCAGCGATCGTCCTGGCAGCGGCCGTCCAGATTCAGGCGACCGATTACGCGCTGTCGCTGCCGTCGACCATTCCTTCGGGCATCAACACGTTCACGTTTGAAAACAAAGGCGCCGAGCCGCACTACGTGCGATTCGTCCGCATCGCGCCAGGCCACAGCATCGACGATTTCATCGCCTGGCAGAAGTCGGAAACGTCTATCCCTGACTGGCTGATCTCGAGCGGCGGCATCGGCACGGTCGCCCCGGGGATGACCGAACGGTTTACGGCGACGCTGCCGACCGGCACCTACGCGGCGATCTGCACCTATCCCGCCGCCGACGGCACGCCGCACGTCGCGAAAGGCATGTACGCCGCGCTGCAGGTCGGTCCGGAGGCCAGCCCGGAACCTACTCCCGCCAACGAAGACTTGACGGTGACGATGCACGACCATGGTTTTCAGCTGACCGCGCCGGTTCCGCCAGGTAGGCCGCTCTGGCACATTCACAACAACGGATCGGAACCGCATCAGGCACTGCTCGTCCGGTTGCCCGAGACCGCAAACGAATTCCAGGAGCGGCTCTGGTTTACGAAAGACTCGCGCGGTGTCCGCCCGGGTGTGCCAACCGGTGGAGTCGTCGAACTGCAGCCCGACGCCGACGCGTGGTTCAGCGTTGAGCTGAAGCCTGGACGCTACCTGTTGATCTGCACCGTCCTCGAACAGGAAGGCCGGCATTTCGATCTCGGAATGATCTATCGTTTCACCATCGAGTGAGAGACCGGACCGGCGCATGAAGCGATTCCTGATCGCGCTGTCAATCATGTCAATTGCACTGGTCGCGGCGCCATTATCGGCGCAGCACGCCGCCTTTCGGGTGAAAGGCTACGTCCGTGACGACAAGGGCGCACCGATCGCCAACGCCGACGTTTACGTCGAAGCGTTCTACGGCTACTTCGCCGGGGCATTCGGCGGCGGTCAGCGCACGTTCAGCACCAGGACCAACGCCAAAGGCGACTGGAACATTGGCGCACTGCAGCCCGGTGTGTGGCTGTTCGAAGTGTTCTCGCCCAATTACGTCCCTGAGACGGTGCTCCTGCCGATTCGAATTCTTACTACGGTCAGCATCGGTCAGGCCGGCATGTCGCTTACCTGGGACGTGGTGTTGAAACCGGTTGCCGCAGGAGATGACGACAACGCGAAGTTTCTGATCGAGTCGGCTCAGGCCGCGCGCGACGGAAATGCCGAAGCGGTGCGGACGTCACTGCAACAGCTGCCGGCGGACGCCGACGCCGACTATTTGGCCGGCGCGGGACGGGTCGCGATCGTCGCGCGTGATTTTTCGCTGGCCCGTTCACTGTTTGCCCGCGCCGTCGAACGCGATCGCATGTCCTACCGAGCCACGCTGGGACTCGCCTCGACCTTCCTCTTCGATCGCGATTTCGACAGCGCCTCGCGGGCGTTCGATGCCGCGCGCAACCGTACCAAAGACAAGGAAGAGCAGCGCTTTATCTCGGCTGCGATCGCCGACCTCGCCACGATCAAAGTCCGGTGACCATGACCACCGCGCGCACCTCTCGATCCGCCAAGCTGTTCGTCCGCGCTCAGCGCATTCTGCCGGGCGGCGTCGATTCACCGGTCCGCGCATTCAAGTCGGTCGGCGCGTCACCGTTGTTCATCCGTAGCGCGTCGGGCGCGCGGATTCAGGACATCGACGGCAATACCTACATCGACTACGTGATGTCGTGGGGGCCGCTGCTCCACGGTCACGCGCCGCGCGGCCTGGTGAAGGCGCTCGCTGCCGCAGCGAAACGCGGCACCAGCTTCGGCGCGCCCAGCCCCCTCGAAGTCGCACTCGGCGAACGGGTCCGCGCGCTGATGCCGTCGCTCGAACGCGTCCGCTTCGTCAGCTCGGGAACCGAAGCCGCGATGAGTGCCGCGCGACTGGCGCGGGCGGCAACCTCGCGCGACAAGATCGTGAAATTCGAAGGGTGCTACCACGGCCACGCCGACCCTTTCCTGGTCAAAGCCGGTTCCGGCGCGTTGACGCTTGGTACGCCAACCAGTCCCGGTGTTACAGCTTCAGCGTCGGCCGACACCATCATCGCCTCGTACAACGACCTTGCCAGTGTGCGTCGCATCGTCGATGCGAATCGCGGGGAGGTTGCCGCGATCTTCGTCGAACCAATCGCCGGAAACATGGGGGTCGTGCCACCGGCCGATGGATTCCTGCACGGATTGCGTGATATCTGCACCAACAGCGGCGCCCTGTTGATCTTCGACGAAGTGATTTCCGGGTTTCGCGCCGCCGCCGGCGGCGCTCAATCGGTGGCTAAAGTGCGGCCCGACCTCACATGCCTGGGGAAGATCATCGGCGGCGGGCTGCCGGTCGGCGCCTACGGCGGCCGTGCGGATTTGATGGAGTTAATCTCGCCGGCTGGACCGGTCTATCAAGCGGGCACGCTCTCGGGCAATCCGCTGGCGATGACCGCAGGTTTGTGGTCGCTCGAACGCCTGACGCCCAGGTTATATAAGCAGCTGGCGGCACTTGGCGCGCAGCTCGCCGGCGGCTTCGCCGATGCGGCGCGCGACGCCGGGGTCGCGCTACAGGTCAACGCGGTCGGTTCGCTGGTGACACCCTTTTTTACGGACCGTCCGGTGCGTGACTTCGCATCGGCGACGACATCGGACACGAATCAATACGGACAGTTTTTTCGGGGGATGCTCGGTCGAGGAATCTATCCGCCGCCGTCGCAATTCGAAGCCTGGTTCCTCTCCACCGCCCATACGCGACGCGACGTCGCGAAGACAATTCAGGCGGCGCGAGGAGCCATGCGCGAATTGCGACGACGCTGATTACGATCGAACGTCACTTCTGCAGCTGCAGCGGCGAATCGAGCCGCACTCGAAGCACCGTGCCGGCTGGCAGCTCGACGTCCTTGCCTTCGGTCGCCACAATCGTCCCGCCGCCGCCGATCAGGATGCCGGCCAGCGCGCCTTTCACGCCGCCCAGAATCGCACCGATGACCGCGCCGGCGCCGGCGCCAATTCCGATTTTTTCCTTTTCGCCGCGGATGCCTTCGCTCTCGATGGCCTGAGTTACCGTGGCGCGCATCGGATAGTTGCGGCCATCGATCGTGACGCGGTCGAACGCGACCGTCATTTTGCCGGTTCGTTCGGTGCGCGTCGCCTTGGTCACGGAACTGATGATGCCGCGCATCGTCGAGCCGGCGGGAACAATCACCTTGCCACGCTCGTCGCGCAGGTCAACGAGAGTCGTCGCATCGAAGCGATCTTCGACCTGAGCGGTGCCGGAACTGAGAGAGGTTTGCAGCCGGACGTCGAACTCGGTGCCGACCATCACCTCGTTGGGGTTGGAAGAGTGTCGCGTCGCGTCCTGGTCGTTGTACTTTGGACTCGACGATGGCGATGATGAGCTCGACGGCGTCGAATAGCGGCCGCTCGAATCGCCGCGCGCGCGCCGGCGAACGTCTTCAATCCGATCCCGTACGTCGTTATACGCACTGCTGGAGATCGGTTCGTTGTGGCGCAGTTTCACGCGCAGGTAAATCGTCTCGTCGCGCAGGTCGTCGAGCTCGGCCTGGAGAAGAGTCGCCTGGCTCGCGTCGCGGCTGCGGAGCTGCGACACATCGCGCGAGGCGTCGTATATGGCATCTTGAAGACGCTGGATGTCCGCGTTAGAGAACGAAGCCTGAGCGAACGACAATTGCGGAGCAGCAGCGCTAAGTATCGTCGTCAGAACCAGTAACCCGGCATATTGCAGCAGTTTCACGTTGAAACCTCCGGTTCGGCTAGTGCAAGAGTGGGGCCTATGCGCTACCGCCAGGGCATCAGCCGTTCGATCCAGCTGATACGCGTCAGGTCGTTGTAGATCACCGCCGCCATCAACATCATCAGCGCGACGAAGCCGGCCAGCAGCATCTTTTCTTTCACTTTCACGCTGAAGTCGCGGCGAGCGACGCCTTCGAGCGCCATGATGAAGATGTGGCCGCCGTCGAGCACGGGTATCGGCAGCAGGTTGAGAATACCGAGATTGAGGCTCAGTGAGGCCATCAGGCTGAAGAGTGCAATCCATCCGAGTTGCGCGGATTCGCCGGACATCTGCGCAATCGCGACCGGGCCCATCAGCTGCTTCGGCGACGTTTCGCGGGTGAGCAATCCCCACACCGTCTGGAAGATCAGCTCGGCGTACTCAATATTCTTCTGCACGCTCATCGTCAGCGCTTCGACGGCGCCGGGCTTGAAGCTCTTGGTCGGTTCGCCGATCGCGATGCCGATGCAACCGACGTTGGCCGCGACGCCCGTGCAACCGCCCTGCGCGGGTACGACCGAAATGTCTTGCTCGCTGCCGTTGCGCAGCACCTTGATGGTGATGCCGGTATTCGGATGCGCCGCAATCGCAGCCATCAATTCCGAGCGCAACGTCATGCGTTCCTGGTTGACGAAAAGGATGACGTCGCCGGCCTTCACGCCTGCTTTGTCGGCTGGTTCGTTCGGATTGACCCGCGACACGAACGGATGGATGTCGGGCAGCACGCCGATGTCGCCAATTTCGAAGCGGCTCTGGCCGGCCTGAACCACCGGCGTCACTTTCTTGGTGATTTCGAGACCGTTGCGCAGCAGTTTCAGCGTGACTTCGCGGTTGGGGCGCGTGCCGATCGCGATCAGGAATTGCTCCCAGGTATCGACGTCGTGATCCTGGACCGACAGAACCTTATCGCCGGCGCGGATATCTGCCTTCGCCGCGGCCGAATCCGCGGGCACGGCGCCGATGACCACCGGCTGATCCTGGAACACCGGCATCTCGACGCCCTGATACAGCACAATCGCCGTCAGCACCAGCGCCAGGATCAGGTTCATCGCCGGACCCATGATCAAAACCTGGAACCGTTCCCACTTGGTCTTCGAGAGAAATTCGTCAGGCCGGCCGGTGGGCGCGCCTTCGGCGTCGGTTCCGCGATCTTCCGGCGTATCGCCGGCCATCTTGACGTAGCCGCCGAGCGGAAGCGCGCCGATGCCGTATTCGGTGTCGCCCTTCCGGAAACTCAGCACGGTCGGATTGAACCCAAGCTGGAATTTCAGGACACGAATCCCGACCCGCTTGGCGGCCATGAAATGGCCGAGCTCGTGAACGAACACGAGCACGCCGAGAACGAAGGCGAATGCGAGGATCGTGACCATCAGACTTCTAATTCTACCTTCTGAGCAATCTCAACCGCACGCTCCCGGGCCCACCGATCAACAGCGCGCACTTCTGCAAGCCTTGACACAGCAGCGGGCTGGTGTGCATCCATCGTTGCCGCAATCACTCGAGCAATTCCGTTGAATGGCAGCCGCTCGTCGAGGAACCGCGCCACCGCCACTTCGTTGGCTGCATTCAACACCACCGGCAGGCTGCGTTCGGCCTCGAGCGCCCGGTAAGCGAGTTGCAAACACGGGAAGGCCGCCCTGTCTGGCCGATCGAAATCCAACCGTCCGGCAACCGCTAAATCCACGGTCGGCAGCGGCGTCGGCCAGCGCTCCGGATACGAGAATGCATACTGGATCGGTAGCCGCATGTCGGTCGCGCCGAGCTGTGCAATGATCGAACCGTCCGTCAATTCGACCATCGAATGGACGACCGACTGCGGATGGATCACCACGTCGATCTGATCGGCCCTTGCGCCGAACAGCCAATGCGCTTCAATCACTTCCAGCCCTTTGTTCATCAGGGTGGCCGAATCGATGGTGATCTTGCGGCCCATCCGCCAGGTGGGATGTTTGAGCGCGTCGGCGGCAGTGACGTCTTTCAATTCTGACGCGGAACGGCCGCGAAAAGGTCCGCCGGACGCGGTCAGGATCAACTTACGGATTTCGCCGGCCGGCCGGCCATGAATGCACTGATGAATCGCGTTGTGTTCGCTGTCGACCGGAAGGATGGCGACGCCGCGTTCCCGCGCGGCTGCGGTCACAATCGCCCCCGCCATCACCAGCACTTCCTTGTTGGCAAGCGCGATGGTCTTGCCATGCTCGATTGCCGCGAGCACCGCCTCGAGCCCCTCGGTGCCGCTCGAGGCACACAACACAATGTCGACATCAGGATGCGTCGCAACCGCCGCGAGACCATCGCGGCCGGTGCCGACGATCCTGGTGGAGGGTGACGCGCCGTTCCGGTTCAGCCGATCGATGGCGGTACCACTAGCCATCGCTGCCACGCTCGGACGATAGCGGGCGATCTGCTCGGCCAAGCGGTCGGCATTCTCGCCGGCCGCAAGACCAACCACGGTAAGCCGTTCGCGATGCGCGTCGACCACCGCCAGGGCGCTCTGGCCGATCGAGCCGGTCGAGCCGAGGATCGCAATACGTTTCTTCACAGTCAAGAGCGAAACCGCAGAGAACGCGAAGAACGCCGCGCAAAATGTTGTTCGCGTGCTTTGCGAACTTTACGAATTTTGCGTTTAGACATACTTGAGCACGACGTAGTAGATCGGCGCCGCGAACAGCAGCGCGTCGATCCGATCCAGCACGCCGCCGTGTCCAGGAATCAGCGCCGAACTGTCCTTGACGCCAGCGCTGCGTTTCAGCATCGATTCAAACAGATCGCCGACGATGCCGAGCGCGACGATCGCCACCCCGAGCAGCGCGCGAAATGCCGGTGGAATACCGGGCAGCCACCATGCGCCGGCTACCGTCAGGATGATCGCGCCAAACACCAACCCGCCGACCGCGCCTTCAATCGTTTTCTTCGGACTAATCGCCGCGGCCAGCGGACGACGTCCGAACAAGCGGCCGCTGTAATACTGCGCCGTGTCGCTGACCATCACCGTCAGCAGCAACAGAAACAGCACCGCCGGACCTCGCATCGTCCGCAGCGCAATCAGTGTTCCGAACGGAAGCCCGAGGTAGAGCATTGGAAATACCGCGGCCGCCGCTTGCGCCAGGGCGGTGCGATCGCCACGCCACGTTGTCAACGACAACGCGGCAAGCACGACGAACGCCGACAACACGACCGCGTCGAGAGCCACCGCGTTGGCGAGTATTTCGTCGCCGATCCGTAGTGACGACGTCAGTCCCATCGAGGTGACCAGGGTCGCGACTCCGGCAGCGAATCGCGGCACACCGAGCCCGGACGCATCGGCGAGCCGCGCGTACTCGATGAAGGCGAGCAGCAGGACCAACTCGGCAAGCGTGAAGAAGACCGGCGGCGGCGCGAACCAGACGGCGGCGACGACAATCGCTATCAGTACCGCGCCACTCAGTACGCGTGTCATCCTTATCGGGGCTCCGCCCCGAACCCCGGCTCGGTCGCTCGCGGGGCCCCCAAACCCCGCTCCGCTCCCTCGCGGGCGCGCCGTGCGCGCCGCGCAAAATCACTACCTGACGGAAGCGCAATCACTTGACGCTGAGGGCGACGGGTGACGGCTTGATGCCGCCGTAGCGGCGATCGCGTTTCTGATAGGCGACCACCGCCTCGAGCAGATGTCGGCGGCGGAAATCGGGCCACAGGGTTTCGGTAACCCAGATCTCCGAGTAGGCGATCTGCCACAGCAGGAAGTTGCTGACGCGCATTTCGCCGCTGGTGCGAATCAACAAGTCGGGATCGGGTTGATTGGCCGTGTAGAGAAATTCGCTGAAGCGTTTTTCGTCGAGCTCTTCCGGCTTGGTCTGCGACGCGATGACGCGCCGGACTGCGTCGACGATTTCAGCGCGCCCGCCGTAGTTCAGCGCAATGTTGAACAGCATGCCGGTGTTGCGCGACGTCTGCTCGACGCCGATCTGGAGCTCGTGTTGCACGTCCGGGGCAAGCGCTTCAGGACGACCGATCACGTGAAAGCGGATGTTGTTCTTCTGCAGCGTGCCGAGTTCGAGGCGGATGTAACGCTTCAGCAGCGTCATCAGCACATGAATTTCCGCTTTCGGCCGCTTCCAGTTTTCGACCGAGAACGCGTAGAGGGTAAGCACGCCGATGCCGAGGCGGGCCGAAGTCTCGACAACGTCGCGGACCGAGTCGATGCCGGCGCGGTGCCCCTCAACGCGCGGCAAGTGACGTTGCGCCGCCCATCGGCCATTGCCGTCCATGATGATCGCGATGTGGGCCGGCAGCCGATCGAAGTCGACCTGCCGCGCCAGCGTCTCGTCAGGCGATCCCGGCGGGATCCACGCCAGGAGCTGCTCAAGCGACATGTCGGTTCCTTCGTGACAAACCCCGATGTTACAAGCTTTTAAGGCTCAGCCGCAAGCTCGTGGCGGTACTGCACCGACACCAGAAAGAGCCCGTGCGCCGGAGCGGTCTGGCCGGCCTGATTGCGATCGCGTGACGCCATCACCTCACTGACCCAACGCGAATCGCGCCGGCCCCGCCCAATCTCGACCAACGTCCCGACGAGGATTCGAACCATGTGCCGCAGGAAACCGTTGCCCGAAATTTCAAAATCAATCCGCGATCCGCAATCGGCAATCCGCAATCGGTTGACTGTTCTCGTCGTGGTCGACCTGTCGCTGCCCTGCCCCTGAAAGGCCGCGAAATCGTGCGTGCCTTCGACGAGCCTCGCGGCGTCGCACATCGCGGCGATGTCGAGTGCGCCCGGCAGGTGCCACGCGTAGCGGCATTGAAACGGACTCAAGACGCTTCCGTTCCAGAGCCGGTAGCGATAGGTTTTCTGGTGAGCATCGAAGCGCGCATGAAAACTGGGCGGCATCGCGCGCGCGCGGCGAACCCGAACGTCGTGTGGCAGCTTGTAATTGAGCGCTCGCGTCAGCGTCCGCGGATCAATAGTGCGATCGAGCGAGCAGGACGCAACCTGCCCCAGCGCGTGGACGCCCGCGTCGGTGCGTCCGGCACCGGCTACCGCCACGTCGCGGTCGTCGAATTCCCGCAGCGCGTCTTCGAGAAGACCTTGGATGGAAACGCCGGTCGCTTGCCGCTGCCAGCCGATGTAGTCGGTGCCGTCGTAGGCGAGGGTCAGTTTGAAGGTGGCCATTGGCGGAGCCGAATTTCGGATTGCAGATTGAAGATTGCAGATTGGAGAGTTTTCAGACTTCAGACTTCAGACTTTCGACTTTAGACTCTCATACAGGCCTCGACCCCGGCTTCGTCACCGGCAATCCTTGCGCGCACATCGGGCACCGATCGGGCTCGTAGGTTGCCAGATCGACGTTCAGCATCGAGGCAAACGGCACGTCGAACTTCGCGGTCGCGCCCGAACGGTCGACAATCGCCGCAACGCCGACGACGCGGCCGCCCGCAGCAGTCGCCACCTGCATCGTCTCGCGCGTCGAACCTCCGGTCGTCAGAACATCCTCGACAACCAGCACGCGATCGGTCTCGCTGAGAACGAACCCGCGGCGCAGCGTCAGCTCGCCGTCCTGCCGTTCGGCAAACATCGCGCGGACGCCGAGGGCCCGTCCAACTTCGTGACCGATCACGACGCCGCCGAGTGCCGGCGACAACACCACGGTCGGTCTGAGCTCGCGGGTTCGATCCGCGATGCCCCGGCCAAGCGTTTCCGCATGTTGCGGATGCGCCAGCACCAGCGCACACTGCAGGTAGCCGGCGCTGTGCAGTCCGGACGACAGCCGGAAGTGTCCATCGAGCAGCGCACCCGACCTGCGAAACAGATCGAGCAGTTCGTCGGTCGTCACTGCGAGCTCCGGGCCCCTCTGGCGGCTGCTCCAGCATTCGCCTTCAACGTGTCGTCGAACAGCTTCAGAATCCGCTTGTATTCGTCGGCCCAGCTCGATTCCTCTTCGAAGCCGTGATTCTCGACCGGGAACATGCCGACCGACCAGTTCTCCTTGCGCAATTCGATCAGGCGCTGCACCAGCCGGACCGAATCCTGGAACAGGACGTTCGTATCCACCATCCCGTGCAGGATCAGCAGCGCCCCTTTCAGCCCTTCGGCGAAATAAATCGGCGAACTCTTGCGGTAGGCCTCGGGATCGTTCTGCGGTTCGTTCAGGATGTTCGCGGTGTAGTTGTGGTTGTAATGCGACCAGTCGGTCACCGGCCGCAGCGCCGCGCCGGCCGCGAACGTGTCGGGCGATGTGAACATCGCCATCAGGGTAATGAAGCCGCCATAGCTGCCGCCGTAGACGCCGATGCGCTTCGGATTGACCTTCTGCGTGTCGGCCAGATATTTCGCGCCGTCCACGACATCATCCAGATCTTTGCCGCCCATGTGACGGTAAATCGCAGTTCGCCAGTCTCGGCCATAGCCCGAGCTGGCACGGTAGTCGGGATCGAGGACGACATACCCGCGGGACGCCAACAGGTTGTGGAACATGTATTCACGGAAGTAGCTGGCCCAGTACTTGTGCGCGTTCTGAGCGTAACCCGCGCCGTGGACGAACACCACCGCCGGCGCATTGGGATCACGCTTCGCGCCGGTCATCTCCGGGGTGAACAGCCGCGCGTATACCTCGACGCCATCGCGCGTCTTGTAAGTAATCAGCTGCGGATCGATCCACTTGTGCGCACGCCACTCGTCGGTCGGCGTCGTGGTGATCTGTTTCGCCGCCGCACCTGGCTGATTCGCCATCAGATAAACCTCGTGCGGCTTGGTGCTGGCCGAGTAAATCAATCCAATCGTCGAATCGTCCGGCGACACTTCGCCGGCGCTGCCGCCGGTCATCGACGTCAGCTTGGTGCGGGCGCCGCCGTCGATCGGCATCGAGTAGAGGTGACGTTCGCCAGGGTGCACTTCGGTGGTCGTGAGATAGAACCGGGTGCGATCCTGCGACAGCGCGATGTCGGTGATCTCCCACTTGCCCTGGGTCAGCTGCCGCGCCGTTGCGCCGGCAGCCGACGCGTCCAGCGCGTAGAGATGCATCCAGCCGTCTCGTTCGGACAGGAACCACAGGCGCTTTTGATCCGGCAGAAATCCGTATGACGAATCGGGCCCGAACCCGCCAAGCTCGCGAACCCACGCGTCGTCGTGAAGCGTGTCGATGACGCGCGACTTGGCGTCACCGTCAATCGCGACCAGCCAGCGATCTTTGTTGTCGTGAGCGCGAACGTTGGCAATCGCCAGCGCGCCGTCGTCTGACAGAATCGGCATCCCCCATCGCACTTCGCGTTTTGCGGCGAATCCCGAAGCGTCGGCCGCTTGACTCTTGCCGGTGGTCAGGTTCATCACCACCAGCGTTCGCTTGTCCTGCGAGTCGCCGACGAAAGTGCGCACCGGAATGTCTTCGGTGTAGCTCGATTCGGTGACGTAATTGGGCACATTCGGCCGCTTCGCTGCGTCGGCACGCTCGACGATCACCATGTAGACATGCACGCCATCCGGCGACAGCTGCAGGTCCTGCGCGGTCTGACGCTCGGCAAGTTCGTATTTCGGCAGCGCGCGGGCCTTGTCTTTTTCCTCGGCCTTCTTCTTCTTCTCAGCTTCGACGCGGGTGTGTTCGATCAGCTTCTGCTCTTCGTCCTTGATGAACTTCTGGCTGTCGGTGTCGTGCGGATCGCGGCGACGCGGCGCCACGTCGGTCAACTGGACAATGCCCTCGGGGGAATTGCTGTCGAGCGACATCAAAAACAGATTGTTGTCGCGGGTGAAGGTGATCGCCGATTCCTTCCGCGCCCAACGCGGATTGCCCTCGGCGCCGGTCATGCGCGTCCACTGCCGGCGCGTGCCGGACACGGAATCGACCATGACGATGTCGCCCTGATCGACGAACAGCACGCGCCGATGGGCTTTGTCCCACGCGCCGTTGACCGGCGGCGCAGCGCGGCGCTCGTCGTCGGTCAGTTTTCGCGGCTCGCCGCCCGCCTTCGACACGACGTAGGTGGCCGCTTCCTCATCACCCGGACGACGCCATTCGAAGTAGAGGCGCGCGGAATCGCCCGACCAGCGCAAGCCGGTCTGCGGATAGCCGACCAGCTTGGGTCCGCGCATCACACTGTCGACGGTCAACTCGAGTTTGGGCGGCGCCGCCGTCCGAGCGGCCGGCGCGCCACCGACCAGCGCGGCCGCGACCAGTCCGCACGTCAGGCGAGAGGCAGAAATGGGCATGAAATCCTCAAAAATGGGGTCGTCATTATACAATCAGGCTTGAACCAAACGTCCCAGCCGACCGTCTACTGATCAAACATCCTTGTTTTTTATGGAGTCGATAGCAATGCGTCTGTTTCACCTCTTTTACAGCCCGTCCCGTGCCCGAATAACGACAACGGCGGCTGCTGTGTTGTTCACGTCAGTGTCCGCTTTTGGCCAGACCGGACAATCTCGGGATACTTCCTTGTCACTGTTGGCGTCCGCGCAGGCGGCCACCTCGCAGGAGGCAGGTCAACCGGGCACATCGGGGCCGGTTCGCCGCCTATCGATGGACGATGCCGTTCGTCTGGGCCTCGAACAGAACCTTGGCATCCGGATTCAGCGTCTCGATCCGCAGATTCAGGACGTCGGCATATCGCAGGCCCGATCGCAGTGGGCGCCCGCACTATCGTCGACGTTGGCGCGGAATTCACAGACGCAACAGTCCACCAGTTCGCTGGCCGGCGGCGCAAATAGCATCGCCAACGCGACTTTCAGCACTGGCGTCGGGCTTGCGCAAACCCTGCCGTGGGGCGGCTCGTACACGGCCAACTGGAACAACTCGCGCTTCACTACGACCAACCTGTTCTCGTCGTTCAGCCCGCAGCTGAACTCGAACATCAACGTGCAGTACCAACAGCCATTCCTGCGCAACTTCTCGATCGACTCGATTCGCCAGCAGCTCGAGAACAGCAAGAAGACCCGCGAACTGTCAGACATTCAGCTGCAAGGCGTCATCACGCAAACGCTGCGCAACGTGCGCAACGCCTATTGGGACCTGGCGTATTCGATTGCCAACTTGAAGGCGCAGCAGCAGTCCCTGACGCTGTCGCAACAGTCGCTGCGCGATAACCAGAAGCGCGTCGAAATCGGCACGATGGCACCGATCGACATCGTTCAGGCGCAGGCCGAAGTCGCCAGCAACGAGCAGGGTGTGATCATCGCGGAGGCGAACATCAAGACGGCGCAGGACAACCTGCGAACCCTGGTGCTCGACCCTGGCACACCGGATTTCTGGAGCATTACCTTCGAGCCCACCGACGCGCCGTCGTTCGAAGCCCAGGCGATCGACGTCGACGCCGCGGTGCGCAATGCGCTCGAGAAGCGGTCCGATCTGCACCAGGCGAAAAACAGCATCGAGCAGAGCGACATCAACATCAGGTACTTCCGGAACCAGATTCTGCCCGACGTGAATGCCAACATGGGCTACGTGACGACGGCGGCCGGTGGCACTCAGCTGTCGCCGGTGGATTTCGCGGCAATCGCCACAGGTGCAGCGGTTAACCGGAGCATCGTTTCGGATCGCGGCTACGGCTCGGTGCTCGGCGATGTGTTTGGCAGCACATATCCGAACTGGACGGTGGGCGTCACCATCGGCTATCCGTTGGGCACCAGCACGGCGCATGCAAACCTGGCGCGGGCGCGGCTGCAGTACGAGCAGTCGCAGACGCAGCTTCGAGCCCTCGAGACCCAGGTGGCCACGCAGGTGCGTGCGGTCGCGCGCAACGTGCAAACCAATCAACAGCGCGTCCGCTCGGCACGCGCCTCGCGCGAACTGCAGGAAAAGAAGCTCGAGGCCGAAGAAAAGAAGCTGGCGGCGGGCATGTCGCAGAGCTTCTTCGTGTTCCAGGCGCAGCGCGATCTGTCGCTGTCCCGCACTGCCGAATTGCTGGCGATTTCCGACTACAACAAGTCGCTCGTCGACTTTGACGCCATTCAACTCGTTCCGCTCGGCGGCAGCAGCAGCCCCGTCGGGTCCGTCATTGTAGCCGGAAGATAAGGTTCGAGGGGTTCGAGGGGTTCGCGCGGTTCACGAGGTTCAGAGGTTCGAGGGGTTCACGAAGTTCGGGGGTCCACGAGGTTCAAACGTCCCGAGCCTTTCCAACCGCGGAACCAAGACTAGCGAACCACTTGAACCACGCGAACCTCGGAACCTGCGAACCTCGCGAACCACCTGAACCCCGCGAACCTCGCCAACCTCGGAACCCCGCGAACCACTTGAACCTCGCGAACCACTTGAACCACGCGAACCTCGGAACCCTGCGAACCTCGCGAACCACTT
>Ga0207659_10000549_pt1 | contig 22440 bp, 19 predicted proteins | sample KBSM43metaG_FD_184330 | JGI IMG/M metagenome (GOLD analysis project Ga0207659, IMG submission 184330) | Miscanthus rhizosphere microbial communities from Kellogg Biological Station, Michigan, USA - KBS M4-3 metaG (SPAdes) (version 2) | ecosystem: Host-associated > Plants > Roots > Rhizosphere >...
CACCGCGGGCGCCACGCTGACCGGCGGCGGGCCACCGCAAGGCCCGCCGCCGGTCAGCGTGGCGCCCGCGGTGCAGCGCGCCGTCGCCGAGAGCGAGGAGTTCAGCGGCCGCCTCGAAGCCACCGAGATGGTCGAGCTGCGACCGCGCGTCTCCGGTGCCATCGACAAGGTGCACTTCACCGACGGCGCGACGGTCCGCAAGGGCGACTTGCTGTTCACGATCGACCCGCGCCCGTTCGAGGCCGAGGTCGCGCGCGCACAGGCTCAGCTCGCGGCGTTCAAGGCGCGCGCCGAACTGGCGCAAAGCGAGCTCGCCCGCGCCACCAAGTTGCTCGAGTCACAGGCGGTGTCGCAGCAGGAATTCGACCAGCTCGCATCAGGCTCGCGGACCACGCAGGCCGACATCCAGAGCGCCGAGGCCGCCCTTCGGGTCGCTCGCTTGAACCTCGAGTACACGCGGGTGCGGGCGCCGATCTCAGGCCGCGTTTCGCGGGCCCTGATTACGACCGGCAACGTCGTCAACGAGCAGTCGGTGCTGACGACGATCGCCGGCGTCGACAAGGTCTACGCTTACTTCGACGGCAGCGAGCAGACCTTCCTGCGGCTGAGATCGGCAAGCGCGGGCACCAAGGCGCCGCGCGTCCGTCTCGGCCTCGCCAACGAGCAGGGCTTTCCGCACACCGGCCAGGTCGACTTCGTCGACAACCGGCTCAATCCGCAGACCGGCGCGATCCGCCTGCGGGCGAGCTTCGATAACGCGAAGGGCCTGTTCACGCCCGGGCTGAGCGCGAAGCTGCGGATGGAGGACACAACCACGTACGACGCGGTGCTGGTCCCCGATCGCGCGATCGGCACCGACCAGACGAAGAAGTTCGTCTACGTCGTCGGCGCGAACGGCCAGCCGCAATTTCGCGAGGTCAAGCCGGGCGCGCTGATCGACGGCATGCGCGTCGTGCAAGGCAGCGTGAAGGCGGGCGAGAACGTCGTCGTCGACGGGCTGCAGCGGGTGATGCCCGGGGTGCCGGTGACGCCGCAGGTCCTGAAGGTCGACGACAAGGGCATGCCGATTCCGGCACCGCCACCTGGATCGCCAGGTGCCGGCGGCAGCGCGCCGGCCGGCGATGCGAAGGGCGGCGCAGCGAAGCCGGCCGACGGCAAGGAAGCGCCGGCCAACAAGGCCGCGGACACGAAGCCCGCCGGCAAGGCCTGAGCGGAGACCGCCCGTGGACATCTCGCGCTTTTTCATCGACCGGCCGCGCTTTGCCGGCGTCATCTCGATCTTCATCTTCCTGCTCGGCGTGCTGGCGATCGTCCAGCTGCCGGTCTCCGAGTACCCCGAGGTCGCGCCGCCGCAGATCGTCGTGCGCGCGCAGTTCCCCGGCGCCAATCCGCGCGTCATCTCCGAGACGGTGGCGACGCCGCTCGAGGAGCAGATCAACGGCGTCGAGAACCTGCTGTACTTCGACTCGTCGGCAGCCACCGACGGCAGCCTGACGGTGACGGTCACGTTCAAGATCGGCACCAATCCCGAGGTCGCCGAGACCGCGGTGCAGAACCGGATCAACCGGGCGCTGCCGCGCCTGCCCGACATCGTCCGGCAGATCGGCGTGACGACCGAGAAGTCGAGCCCGAACCTGACGATGGTGGTCCACCTCGTCAGCACCGACGGCAGCCACGACGCCCTCTACCTGCGCAACTACGGCCAGCTCAACGTGCGCGACGAGCTGTTGCGGATTCCCGGCATGGGCTCGGTGATCATGTTCGGCGCCGGCGACTACGCGATGCGGATCTGGCTCGACCCGTCCAAGCTCGCGGCCCGCAGCATCACGAGCGGCGAGGTCATCGCCGCGATCCGCGAGCAGAACGCGCAGGTCGCGGCCGGCACCGTCGGCGCGCCGCCGTCGCCGAAGGGCACCGAGTTCCAGCTCGCGGTCAACACGCGCGGGCGGCTGACCAGCGAGGAGGAGTTCGCCGACATCATCGTCCGCACCGAGCCGGCGACCGGCGGGCTGACGGGTGTGCGCGACCTCGGCCGGGTCGAGCTGTCGTCGGGCACCTACTCGCTGCGCAGCCTGCTCAACAACAAGGAGGCCGCCGCCGTCGCGATCTTCCAGGCGCCCGGCTCGAACGCGCTCGCGCTCTCGAACAACGTGCGCCGGACGATGGAGCGGCTCAAGGCCAACTTCCCTCAGGGCGTCGGCTACAGCATCGTCTACGACCCGACGCGCTTCGTGCAGACCTCGATCGAGGAGGTCGTGACGACCCTGTTCGAGGCCGTGCTGCTGGTGGTGCTGGTCGTCATCATCTTCCTGCAGACCTGGCGCGCATCGATCATCCCGCTGCTCGCGGTGCCGGTCTCGATCGTCGGCACGTTCGCGTTCCTGCTGCTGCTCGGCTACTCGATCAACACGCTGACCCTGTTCGGGCTGGTGCTCGCGATCGGCATCGTCGTCGACGATGCAATCGTCGTCGTCGAGAACGTCGAGCGCAACATCGAGAGCGGGCTCAGTTCGCGCGAGGCGACCCTGAAGGCGATGCGCGAGGTCTCGGGCCCGATCGTCGCGATCGCGCTGGTGCTGTGCGCGGTGTTCGTGCCGCTGTCGTTCGTGCCCGGCCTGACCGGTCTGTTCTACAAGCAGTTCGCGGTCACGATCGCGATCAGCACCGTGATCTCGGCGATCAACTCGCTGACCCTGTCGCCGGCGCTGAGCGCGATCCTGCTGCGTCCGCACGACGCGCCGAAGGACTGGCTGACGCGCGGCATGGACCGCGTCTTCGGCGGCTTCTTCCGCTGGTTCAACGGCTGGTTCAAGCGCCGCAGCGACGGCTACACCCACCGGATCGGGGGGATCATCCGGCACAGGTCGATCACGATGGTGGTCTACGCGGTGCTGCTCGGCCTCGCCGCGCTGCTGTTCACGCGGATCCCGGCCGGCTTCGTGCCGGCGCCCGACAAGCAATACCTGATCGGCATCGCGCAGCTGCCGGCCGGCGCCTCGCTCGACCGCACCGAGGCGGTGATCCGGCGCATGAGCGACATCGCGCTGAAGGTGCCGGGGATCATCGACTCGGTCGCGTTCCCGGGCCTGTCGATCGCCGGCTTCTCGGCCGCGCCGAACGAAGGGATCATCTTCTTCGGCCTCGCGCCGTTCGACAAGCGCAAGACGCCGGACCTCTCGAAGTTCGCGATCCTCGGCCAGATCAACGGCGCGATCCAGCAGATCCAGGGTGCCCGCATGTTCGTCGTGCCGCCGCCGGCGGTCGACGGGCTCGGTAACGCCGGCGGCTTCAAGCTGCAGGTGCAGGACCGCGAAGGTCTCGGCGAGCAGGCGCTTTACGGCGCGGTCTGGGGCACGCTCGGCCAGGTCTATGGCAACCCGAAGTCGAGCATCGGCACGCCGTTCTCAACCTACGACATCAACGTGCCGCAGCTGTTCGCCGACGTCGACCGCGTGCGCGCGAAGCAGATGGGCGTGCGCCTGACCGACATCTACGACACGCTGCAGGTCAACCTCGGCTCGCTCTACGTCAACGACTTCACCAAGTTCGGCAAGACCTACCAGGTCATCGTCCAGGCCGACGCGCCGTACCGCGCCGACGCGCAGGCGATCACCGGGCTGAAGACGCGCAACGCGGCCGGCGAGATGGTGCCGCTCGGCGCGCTGATGAAGGTCGAGCCGACGTTCGGGCCGACCCGCGTGACGCGCTACAACGGCTACCCGTCGGCCGACATCAACGGCGCCGCCAATCCCGGCTTCTCGTCCGGCCAGGCAGAGGGCGAGATCGAGGCGCTGCTGAAGAAGACCTTGCCGCGCGGCATGGGCTACGAGTGGACCGAGCTGACCTATCAGGACCGGCTGACCCGCGACATCACGTTGCCCGGCACCTCGATCAAGGTGCCGGTGCTGGCCGCGGTGATGGGCATCGCGGTGCTGCTGGTGATCCTCGTGCTCGCCGCGCAGTACGAGAGCTGGAGCCTGCCGCTCGTGATCGTGCTGATCGTGCCGATGTGCGTGCTGGCCGCGCTGTTCGGGGTCTGGCTCTCGCACTTCCCGCCGTTCAAACAGCCGGGGGACCTGAACATCTTCACGCAGATCGCACTCGTCGTGCTGGTCGGGCTCGCCTGCAAGAACGCGATCCTGATCGTCGAGTTTGCGAAGGATCTCGAGGAGCAAGGCGAGAAGCTGTTCGATGCAGTGATGCACGCCTGTCGGATGAGGCTGCGGCCGATCCTGATGACGTCGATCGCGTTCTGCGCCGGCGTGATCCCGCTGATCCTCGGCAGCGGCGCCGGCAGCGAGATGCGGCGCGCGATGGGGATCGCGGTGTTCTCGGGGATGGTCGGCGTCACGCTGTTCGGCATCTTCCTGACCCCTGTGTTCTATGTGCTGCTGCGCAGCCGTCGCGCCCACCGCATCGAGGCTGCCGGCGGTCGCGGCGACCCCGGGCACAGCAGCGGGGGCGGTGGCGCCGGCACGTTGCGGCCGGTGCCGCAGCAGCGTCATCCGGGAGACGGCCATGTCTGAGGCCGCACGCGTTCTCGCTCGCCGTCCGCATCGACAAATCGGCGCGCTCGGCGCGCTGCTCGGTCTGGCCGGTTGCGCAGCGGTCGGGCCGAACTACCAGCCGCCGACGACTTCGCTCGACCCGGCGTTCGTCAACGCCGGGTCGAGCGCCACCAACGCGCAGGCACCGGCGGCCGACATCGCGACGTTCTGGCGCGGCTTTAACGATCCGGCGCTCTCCGACCTGATCGAGCGCGCGCTCGCTGCCAATGGCGACGTGCGCATCGCGCAGGCGCGCCTCCAGGGAGCGCGCGCGACCTTGCAGAGCGCGCAGGCCGAACTCCTGCCGAACATTGGGGCGGTCGCCGATGTGAATCGATCAATGGCGCCCGAAGTGCAGTTCCCGGGCACCAGCCGGAGCCAGCGCACCGGCACGGTCTACGACGCCGGCTTCACCGCGAACTGGGAGCTCGACTTCTTCGGCCGGAATCGGCGCGCGAGCGAATCGGCGGCGGCGCAGATCGAGGCCTCCGAGGCCGGCGTCAGTGCAGCGCACACCGCGGTCGCCGCCGAGGTCGCGCGCAACTACCTCGAGCTGCGCGGCCTGCAGCAGCGGTACGAGGTCGCGCGCCAATCGCTCGTCAACCAGGGCATGCATTGCGCCTGACCGAGGCACGGCTTGAACACGGCCGCGGCACCCGGCTCGATGTCTCTCGGGCGCGGCCTACGAGCAGACGGTGCTGACCGCGCTCGAGGAAACCGAAGGCGCGCTGTCGCAGTTCACGCGCTCGGCGCAGCAGACCGAGCGGCTCGCCAGCGCGGCCCGCAATGCCGAGGACGCGACCCGGCTCGCGCGCGTGCGCTTTGACGCCGGCGCGGTCGACTTCCTGGTCGTGCTCGATGCCGAACGGCAGGTGCTGACCTCGCGCGATGCGCTGGTCTAGAGCCAGGTCGGCCAGGCCACGGCGCTGGTCGGCGTGTACCGCGCGCTCGGCGGCGGCTGGAACCCGACCGACCCTTCGGCGCTCGCGCAGCGCTGAGCGGCTGCACAATCGCCTGAACCGGCTCGGCATCCTGAAGTCGACGTTCGACGTGAACAAGCACATAGAGCCGAAGCACATCCTGAAGGTGATGCAGGACAAGCCCGAGCTGTTCTCCGACCTGCCGCCGATCCCGGCCGACGCCGCGCTCAAACCGGGCTATGTGTTCAAGCCCTGAGCCATGACGGAAGCGCGCGACAAGGAGGTCTCATGATCGTGCAGATGCCGGGCATCCAGCCCGAGATCGCGATGCAGGCGGTGCCCGACGACGAGCGCGTCTGGGTGCCGCAGGCGCCGGGCGTGTGGTTCCGTCCGCTGCTTCTGAACACGGTGACGGGCAGCTGGTGCAACCTGCTGCGGGTGCGCAAGGCCGGTGTGCTGTCACGCCACATCCATCCGTCATGGGTGACGGGGTATGTGATCCGCGGCGCCTGGCGCTACCTCGAGCACGACTGGGTCGCCACCGAAGGCTCGTTCGTCTATGAGCCCCCCGGCGAGATCCACACGCTGGTCGTCGACGAGCAGGTCGGCGCGACCGAGATGATCACGTTCTTCAACATCCACGGGGCGATGGTCTACGTCGACGAAGCCGGGCAGGTCACCGGCTACGAGGACGTGTTCAGCAAGATCGCGATGTGCCGCAAGCACTACGCGGCCTGCGGCCTCGGCGAACGCTACATCGACGATCTGGTGCGCTGAAGCGACCGCTTCAGACGGTCACCGCGACGGCCGCGCGCGCCGCCTCTGCCGCGCGCTTCGCCAGCATCGCGCTGCCGGTGCGCGAGACGGGCTTTCTGCCGATCACGCCGGAGATGTAGTCGGCTGCATCGACGAGCCGATCGAGGTCGATGCCGGTCTCGATGTCGAGCCCGCGCAGCATGAACAGCACGTCCTCGGTGCCGACGTTGCCGGTCGCGCCTTTCGCGTACGGGCAGCCGCCGAGGCCGGCGACGCTTGCATCGAAGGTGTGGATGCCCATCTCGAGGCAGGCGTAGATGTTCGCGAGCGCCTGGCCGTAGGTGTCGTGGAAATGGCCGCTGACCTCGTCGAGCGGAAAGTGGCGGAGCGCGCGTTCCATCACCGCCCGCACCTTGACCGGCGTGCCCACGCCGATCGTGTCGGCGATGCCGCAGTGGTCGACGCCGATCTCCTTCATCAGGCGGACCACGCGCTCGACCTCGTCGGGATCGACGGCGCCCTGATACGGGCAGCCGACCGCGACCGACACCGCGGCGCGGACCTTGATGCGCGCCGCTTTCGCCGCCGCGACGACCGACTCGAAGCGCTCGATCGATTCGGCGATCGAACAGTTGATGTTGCGCTGGCTGAACGCCTCGCTCGCCGCCGCGAACACGACGATCTCGTCGGGCCGGCTCGCGAGCGCGGCCTCGAAGCCCTTCAGGTTCGGCGTCAGTACCGAGTAGCGCACGCCGGGCTTGCGCTCGACCGCCGCCATCACCGCGGCGTTGTCGGCCATCTGCGGCACCCACTTCGGGCTGACGAAGCTGGTGACCTCGATCTCGCGCAGGCCGGCGGCCTGCAGGCGGTGCACCAGCTCGACCTTTTGCGCGGTCGTGACCGGCTGCTTCTCGTTCTGCAGGCCGTCGCGCGGACCGACTTCGACGAGGGTGACGTGGGCAGACAGCATGGCGGACCTCGTGGGCTGGAACCGGATCAGGATGACTCTGCCACGAGCCGCAGCAGCTCGCCGCCTTCGTCGACCTGATCCCCGACGACGTAGAGCAGTTCGGCGACGGTGCCGGCGCGCGGCGACGCGATCGTGTGCTCCATCTTCATCGCCTCCATCACCGCGAGCGGCTGGCCGGCCTCGACGCTGTCGCCGGGCTTCGCGAGAAACGCGATCACCTTGCCGGGCATCGGCGCGGTCAGGCGGCCGGCCTCGGCGGCGTGGTCGCCGGCATGCGCGATCGGATCGATCTCGTCGACCGTCGCGGCGCCGTCGGCCGAGAACACGCTGACGCGCTGGCCGGTCACGTGCACCGTCAGCGCATGCCGACGCTCGCCGAGCACGACGTCGTGACGGTCGGCGTCGCGCGCAGTGGCCCGGAACGGCCAACGCTCGCCGTTGCGCACCAGCACCTGCGCGCCGTCGCGCGCGCGCTCGAGCGTGAAGACATGGTGCTCGGCACCGACCGCGATGTCGAAGCGGCGCAGCGCGCTGCCGTGCAGGCGCCAGCCGTCGCGGCGCGACCACGGGTCGGTGCCCTCCTCGGCGCGCTCGGCTGCGAGCGCATGGGCGACGACGCCGGCTGCGGCCACCTCGATCGGCAGGCCCGGCTGCTCAAACAGCACCGCCCGCTCGCGCTCGATCAGCGCGGTATCGAGATCGGCGTTCGCGAACGACGCGCTCCGCACGACGCGGCGCAGGAACGCGACGTTGGTCTGCACGCCGACGATCCGGGTCTGCGCCAGCGCGGCATCGAGCCGGGCGAGTGCTTCGGCGCGGTCGCCGCCGTGCACGATCAGCTTCGCGATCATCGGGTCGTAGTGCGGCGTGATCGTGTCGCCCTCGCGCACGCCGCCGTCGACCCGCACCTGCGCGTCGGCGCCGCGCGCGAACTCGATCGCCGGCGGCAGCCGATAGACCTCGAGCCGGCCGGTCGCCGGCAGGAAGCCGGCGTCGGGGTTCTCGGCCGAGATCCGGGCCTCGATCGCATGGCCGTCGATCGCGAGCTGGTCCTGCGTCAGCGGCAGCGGTTCGCCGGCGGCCACGCGCAGCTGCCACTCGACGAGGTCGAGGCCGGTGATCGCCTCGGTCACCGGGTGCTCGACCTGGAGCCGGGTGTTCATCTCCATGAAGTAGAAGCGCAGGTCGCCGCTGCCGTCGCCGATCGGCTCGGCGATGAACTCGACCGTGCCGGCACCGACATAGCCGACCGCGCGCGCCGCCGCGACCGCGGCCTCGCCCATCTCGCGCCGGCGTTCAGCGCTCATGCCCGGCGCCGGCGCCTCCTCGAGCACCTTCTGGTGGCGGCGCTGCACCGAGCAGTCGCGCTCGAACAGGTAGAGGCAATCGCCGTGCGCATCGGAGAAGACCTGGATCTCGATGTGGCGCGGCCGGGTCACGTAGCGCTCGATCAGCACCGCGTCGTCGCCGAAGCTGTTGCGCGCCTCGCGCTGGCACGACGCGAGCGCCGGCGCGAACGCCTCCGACGCAGCGACCGTCCGCATCCCCTTGCCGCCGCCGCCGGCGCTCGCCTTGATCAGCACCGGATAGCCGATCCTGTCGGCCTCGCGCTGCAGCAGCCCGGGGTCCTGGTCCGCGCCGTGATAGCCGGGCACCAGCGGCACGCCGGCTGCGCCCATCAGGCGCTTCGATTCCGACTTCAGCCCCATCGCCTTGATCGCCGACGGCGGAGGCCCGACGAAGACGATGCCGGCCGCCGCGCACGCTTCGGCGAAGCCCTCGTTCTCGCTGAGGAAACCGTAGCCCGGATGGACCGCCTCGGCGCCGGTCTGCTGCGCGGCCGCGAGGATGCGGTCGGCGCGCAGGTAGCTCTCCTTCGGCGCGGCCGGGCCGATGCGCACCGCCTCGTCGCAGGCCAGCACGTGCTTGGCGTCGGCATCGGCATCGGAATACACGGCGACGGTGCGGATGCCCATCCGCCGCGCCGTCGCCGCGACCCGGCAGGCGATCTCGCCGCGGTTGGCGATGAGGATCTTCTTGAACATTCAGTGCTCCGCGGCTCGATCGCCTGCGCGCGCTGCTCGCGCCATGCGATGTGACTTCGTCGCTGCGCCGCTGCGCGGCTGGTCGCCGCGATTGGCAATCAGGATCTTTTTGAACATCAGTGGTTGCTTTCGCGGCGATCGTTTGGTTCTTGCGCTCAGGCCGGTGCGGCACCTTGCGTGCCTGTGTAGACCGCGTAGAGCGACTGGCTTGCCGCCATGAAGAGGCGATTGCGCTTCGGGCCGCCGAAGCAGATGTTGCCGCAGATCTCGGGCAGGCGGATGCGGCCGATCAGCTTGCCTTGCGGGTTCCAGACCGTCACGCCGCTGTAGCCCACGGCACGGCCAGCGTTGCTCGAGCACCAGAGGTTGCCGTCGACATCGGCACGCACGCCATCGGGCCCGCACTTCACGCCGTCGACCATGAAGTCGCTGAACAGCTTGCCGCTCGAGAGCTTGTTGTCGGCGCCGACGTCGTAGACATACATGTCGCCCTTGCCGCCGGCGATCGTGTCGCCGGGGCCTTGGCCGGTGCTGACGATGTACATCTTCTTGAAGTCGGGCGAGAAACACAGGCCGTTCGGGTCGGGCACCAGATCCTCACCCGCGACCTGCGTCATCGCGCCGGCCTTGTCGACGCGGTACACCGCGGTCGGCAGCTCGCGCTTGTAGCTGCCGAGATCGGGCGGCTGGCCGAGGCGTGGATTCAGCCTTCCGGCCTTGTTGGCCGGGCCGCCGGTGGCGTCGACGGTGCCCTCGTAGAACTGTGCGCCGTACGGCGGGTCGGTGAACCAGTAGCTGCCATCGGGATGCGACACCACGTCGTTCGGCGAGTTCAGGCGCTTGCCGTTGAACATCGACGCGATGATCGTCGCCGAACCGTCGAGCTCGTAGCGCACGACGCGCCGCGTGAGGTGCTCGCAAGACAGCTGGCGGCCCTGGAAATCGAACGTGTTGCCGTTGCTGTTGTTCGACGGCGCACGGAACACGCTGACGTGGCCATCCTCTTCCAGGTAGCGCATCTGCCGGTTGTTCGGGATGTCGCTCCAGACCAGGAACTTGCCGACCGAATTCCAGGCTGGTCCTTCGGACCACAGCGCGCCGGTCCACAGGCGCTGGATCGCCGCATTCGGCTGGCGCAGGCCATCGAACGCCGGGTCGACCGTCAGCACGTCAGGGTCGGTGAAGTAGGTCGTTGGCGCACCGTTCGGACTGAAGTCGCGGGGTGGCTGCGTGATGGTGCTCGGCGGCCCGAGCGGCTGGCGATTCGCGCCTTGCGCACGCGCCAGCTGCGGCGCCAGCATCGCGGCGCCCAACGCTGCGCCCGCGGTGCGCAGCACCCGGCGGCGTCCGGCCACCGCATCTCGTTCAGTTTGAAGAATCTCTTCCATTGCCTCGCTCCTCGATCTGTTGTGATGGTTGATGTCGGCGCTGTCTCTGCAGCGTCGCTCGGCATTCTGCGCGCGCCGCGGTGGGGACACCACTGGAGACTCAACCGTCGAGCCCGCACCTTTCAGGCAGCGAGCAGGCAATCAACAACACGCTTCAAAGGGTGCGTTCGACGTGCGCTTCAAATCGCCGGCCCGACTTCCCCATCTCGCCGCCGGAAGCGCGCGATCAGCCCGCGCAGGAACCGCATCAGCAGCGCGATGATCGCGACCATCGACAGCGTCGCGATCGCCAGCACGATCAACGCGACGATCGGATGCGTGAAGGCGAGCCACAACGTGCCCGGCACCGCGGCATCGCCGAGGAACGACAGCGCGAGGTTGGAGAACGGCTCCGGCGACGTGTTGACCGCCGCGCGCGTGGTCGCCTTCGCGACGTGGCTGGTCGCGGCCAACGTGCCGCCGAGCAGCGCGGCGCCCGTCGCCCACGTCGCCTGATCGAGCCCGAACACCGAGGCCGCCAGCGCAGCGCCGGCCGGAATGCGGATCAGCGTGTGGACCGCGTCCCACAGCGTGTCGACGCCCGGAATCTTGTCGGCGAAGAACTCGACGAACAGCAGCAGGCCGCTCGCGACGAGCATCACTGGGTGCTGCAGCAGATGCAGCCCTGGGGGCAGCGCGACCCAGCCGAGAAAGCCGGCGAGCCCGGTCAGGAACAGCACTGCGTAAAGGCGCAGCCCGCTGGCCCAGCCAAGCGCCGCGGCGACGGCAAGCAGGTGTGTGGTGTCGGCGTTCATCGCGGGTCAGCCTTCGAGCAGCCAACTGGGCTTGCGCTTCTGCAGGAAGCTCTGCACGCCCTCGCGACCTTCGTCGCTGGCGCGGATGTTGGCGATGCGGCGCGCGGTCTCGGCGCGCACCGCGTCGTCGATCGGCAGGCCGCCGACATCCTGGACTAGCTTCTTGCAGGCGCGCACCGCCATCGGCCCGTTCCCGACCAGCCCGCTGACCAGCTCGTCGACCTTCGCGTCGAGGGTGTCGGCCGTGCACAGCTCGTGGACGAAGCCAAGCGCATGGGCCTGCGCCGCGCTGAAGCGCTCGGCGGTCGCGAAGTAGCGCCGCGATGCCTGCTCGCCGAGCGCGCGGATCACATACGGCGCGATCGTCGCCGGCAGCAGGCCGAGGCGCGCTTCGCTGAGGCAGAAGGTCGCGGCATCGCTCGCGACCAGGATGTCGCAGACGGCCGCGAGGCCGACGCCGCCGGCATAGCAGTCGCCCTGGATGCGCCCGACCACCGGCACCGGGCAGCGGTAGATCGTCCACAGCATCTCGGCGAGCGCCTGCGCGTCGGCACGGTTCTCGTCCCAGCTGTAGCCGGCCATCTTGCGCATCCAGCCGAGGTCGGCACCGGCGCAGAAGGCCTTGCCGCGGCCACCGAGCACAACCGCGCGCAGGCTGGGCTCCGCGGCGAAGCCGGCGAAGGCCTGGGCAAGTGCGGCGATCGAGTCCTCGTTGAAGGCGTTGCGGATGTCCGGGCGGTTCAGCCAGACCCGCGCGACCGCGCCGTTCGCGGCCCGTTCGATCTCGATCACATCGCTCATGGCGACTCCTTCACATCGAAGCCCTGCTCGCGCAGAAACGCGCGCACCGTCGGTTGCCACACCGCCGGGAAGCGCGTGAACAGCGAGTGCCCGTCGTCGCCATGCGGCGGAAACTGCATGAACTCGGCGCGGCCGCCGCCTTCGCGGAACGCGGCGAGCCAGGCCTTCGGATACTCGGCGCCCCAGTACTGGTCGTTCTCGGTGTAGATCCACAACATCGGCACGCGCGCGGCGCGCCCGAACTCGGCGTAGACGCGCTGCAACTGAACCGGCGCGCACGGTTCGCGCGCGCTGGTCTTCGGGTTGCCGCCGCTGCCGCCGGCGAAGTTGATCGCGGCGACCACGCCGGGCGGGTTGCGCGCCGCGACCGCCACCGCGGCCGCGCCACCATACGACTGGCCGACGATGACGGTGCGATCCTTCTGCGCCTCGGTGCGAGCCGTCGTCGCTTCGATCACCGCGAGGGTCTGCTGCGCTGCGGCCGAGAATCCCGGCGCATAGGCCTTGCGCGTGCACGCGCCCGAGTCCTCGAGGTCCTCGCCGCCGGTCGCGCCGTAGCCGATGCGCGTCGGCACGGCGACCAGGAAACCGAGGCGCGCGAACCACCGCACGACGTCCATCGGCCGGTAGCGACCGAGCGCAGCGCGATCGGATGCGTCCGACGCACGCCCGTGGTTGATGACCAGCACCGGATGCGGCGCCGGCGTCGTGTCGTCGACGAAGAACGTGACCTTGATCGGTCGCGCGACCGATTTGCCGTAGGCATCTTCGACCTGGACCGGCAGGTCGATCTGTTCCTCGATCAGCTTGGCTTCGGCAACGCTGCAGAGCAGCGCGGCGAGCGCGGCGGCAGAGGCGATGCGGCGAAGCCACTGCGCTGCTTCGCCACACGCCTCGAGGATGTTATGGCTCGAAGCGTGACCCGGGCCCGCGATGCGACACGCCGTTGCGAGGCCGTCCCGCGGCGTGTGCACCGATGCACCCGATGAGCTCACGGCTGCGCGTTCTCCGCTTGCAGCATCCACACCAGGTCGAGCTCGGGGCACGCGTGGCCCATCGCGGTGATCGCCGCGGTGATCTGTGCCCGATGGTGGGTGCCGTGGTTGAAGACGTGCGTCAAGGTCAGTGCGAACGGCAGCGACTGGTCGACGCCGCGCGTCGTCGTGTAGTCGAGCCGGCCGTCGAAACGCGCGGCCGGCCAGCCGGCGATCACCGGCTGCCAGCGGCTCACGGCGGTGAGCAGGCCATCGCGAAGCGCTGCGCGGTCGGTCTCGAGCTCGGCATCGAGCGCGACGTGGTTCGATGTGCCGTCCGCAAAACGCGGAAACCAGACCCGGTGCTCGGCCACCAGCAGGTGGTTCAAGGTGCCGTGCACGCTGTGGAAGAACAGGCCGACGTCCCGCCGGTAGTCGTCTTCGGATAGGCGATCGACGTGCTCGAACAGGCGCACGGTGGCCCAGCGGTGGTAGCGGGCGAGCGCATCGAAGTGGGAGTGCCACAGAGAGACGTCGGTCGCGGCCGGCGTGTCGGTCGACGTCGGACCGTCGCGCGAGGGGCTCGTGCTCGCGGCCACCATCGAATCAGTACCGCTTCGCCACTTCGTCGAGCATGACCTCGGTCGCGCCGCCGCCGATCGCGAGCACGCGCGCATCGCGCCAGAGCCGCTCGATCGCGGTGTCGCGCATGTAGCCCATGCCGCCGTGGAACTGCTGGCAGGTCTGCACGACCTCGTTGACGAGCTCGCCGGTCAGCGCCTTCAGCATCGAGACCTCCTGCACCACGTCGTGCTGCTGGGTCACCCGCCACGCGCAGTGGTACATGAAGGCGCGTGCCGCGCGCGTCTTCGCGTCGAGCATCGCGAGGCGCTGGCGCACCGCCTGCTTGTCGAACAGGCTGGCGCCGAACGCCTGGCGCGCGCGCACATGGTCGAGCGCGAGCTTCAGCGCCTGCTGCGAATGGCCGACCGCCATCGCCGCGAGGGCGATCCGCTCGGCCTGGAAGTTCTTCATCACCGAGTAGAAACCCTTGTTCTCCTCGCCGAGCAGGTTGGCGGCCGGAATGCGGCATTCGTCGAGGATGAGCTCGGCGGTGTCCGACGACAGCCAGCCCGACTTGTCGAGCGCCCGGCCGACCGTGAAGCCGGGTGTGCCCTTCTCGACGATGAACATCGACATGCCATGGCGCGCGCTCGTCGTCTTCGCCGCGATGAAGTACAGGTCGGCGTGCACGCCGTTGGTGATGAAGAGCTTGGTGCCGTTCAGCACCCAGTGGTCGCCGTCGCGGCGCGCCGTGGTGCGGATGCCGGCGACGTCGGAGCCAGCGCCGGGCTCGGTGATGCCGACCGCGGTGATCGTGCGGCCCGCCGTGATGCCCGGCATGTACGCCGCCTTCTGCGCCGCGCTGCCGGCGTGGTGCAGATGCGGGCTGGCCATGTCGGTGTGGACCAGCACGGTGATGATGAAGCCGCCGAATGTCGACTGCGACAGCGCCTCGGCGAACACCAGGTTGGTCAGCGCATCGGCTTCGGCGCCGCCGTGCGCGCTGTCGTACATCAGGCCGAGAAAGCCCGCTTCGCCCATCTGCCGCAGCACGGCGCGCGGCGTACAGCCGTCGCGCTCCCAGGCCAGGCCGTTCGGCTCGACCTCGCGCGCGATGAAGCGCGCGACCTGCTCGCGCAGCAGCTCGTGCTCGGGGGTCAGGTAGATGTTTTCCATGCCTACATCCGGAACACGCCGAACTTCGGCTCGCCGATCGGCGCGTTCAGGCTCGCCGAGATCGCGAGCGACAGCACGCGCCGCGTCGACGCCGGATCGATCACGCCGTCGTCCCAGATCCTTGCACTCGCGAAATACGGATGGGCCTGGTGCTCGAACTGGTCGAGGATCGGCTGCTTGAACGCGCGCTCCTCGTCGGCGCTCCACTGACCGCCCTTCTTCTCGATGCCGTCCCGGCGGACCGTCGCGAGCACGCTCGCGGCCTGCTCGCCGCCCATCACGCCGATGCGCGCGTTCGGCCACATCCAGAGGAAGCGCGGCGAGTAGGCGCGTCCGCACATGCCGTAGTTGCCGGCGCCGAACGAGCCGCCGATGATCACCGTGAACTTCGGCACCTGCGCGGTGGACACAGCGGTGACCATCTTCGCGCCGTGCTTCGCGATCCCTTCCGATTCGTACTTGCGACCGACCATGAAGCCGGTGATGTTCTGAAGGAAGACGAGCGGCACTTTCCGCTGGCAGCACAGCTCGATGAAGTGCGCGCCCTTCTGCGCCGACTCGGAGAACAGCACGCCGTTGTTCGCGACGATGCCGACCGGCATGCCGTCGATGTGCGCGAAGCCGGTCACCAGCGTCGCGCCGTAGCGCGCCTTGAATTCGTCGAACTCCGAGCCGTCGACGATGCGCGCGATGATCTCGCGCACGTCGTACGGCTTGCGAGTATCGGTCGGGATCACGCCGTGCAGCTCGCGCGCGTCGTAGAGCGGCTCGCGCGGCGCGACGCACTGCATCGCCGGCGCCTTGCGCCAGTTCAGATTGGCGACCGCGGCGCGCGCAAGCGCGATCGCATGGGTGTCGTTCTGCGCGAGGTGGTCGGCAACGCCCGACAGCCGCGTGTGGACGTCGCCGCCGCCGAGGTCCTCGGCGCTGACGACTTCACCGATCGCCGCCTTCACGAGCGGCGGGCCGGCCAGGAAGATCGTGCCCTGATTCTTCACGATGATCGATTCGTCGCTCATCGCGGGCATGTAGGCGCCGCCCGCCGTGCACGAGCCCATCACGACCGCGATCTGCGCGATGCCCTGCGCGCTCATGTTGGCCTGGTTGAAGAAGATGCGGCCGAAGTGCTCGCGGTCCGGAAACACATCGTCCTGGTTCGGCAGGTTCGCGCCGCCGCTGTCGACCAGGTAGATGCACGGCAACCGGTTCTGCAGCGCGATCTCCTGCGCGCGCAGGTGCTTCTTCACCGTCATCGGGTAGTAGGTGCCGCCCTTCACCGTCGCGTCGTTGCAGACGACGATGCACTCGACGCCCGAGACGCGGCCGATGCCGGTGATCAGGCCGGCGCCCGGCGCCGAATCGCGGCCGTCCTTCTCGGGGTACATGCCGAGCGCGGCGAGCGGCGCGATCTCGAGAAACGGCGAGTCGGGGTCGAGCAGCATCTCGACCCGTTCGCGCGGCAGCAGCTTGCCGCGCGCGACGTGCTTCGATCGCGCCGCATCGCCGCCGCCCTGCGCGATCTGGGCGAGGCGGGCATCGAGGTCGTCGACCAGGGCCCGCATCGCCGCCGCATTGGCCTTGAAGTCGTCGGAGCGGGGGGCGAGCTTGGAGGTGATCGCGGGCATGGGGTCCTTTGGTTCAGCGGCTGGTTCAGCTGCCGCCGAACAGATCGCGCTCGGTCCAGCCGAGCGCCTGTAGGTCGGCGATGCGCAATGGTGCATCGCTCGGCATCAGGAACTCATCGAGCTGCGGCGGCGCGACCGTCGTGCCGGACAGCATCGCATGGGCTTGTCCGCGATGGTGCGTCTGGTGCATCGTGAGGTGCGCCAGCACCGGCGCGACGCGGTCGACCTGCTGGGTCTCGCCGCGGTCCATCACGACCTCCGCCGACAGATCATTGGCGACGAGCGAATCGACGAATGCGATCAAGCGCTCGTCACTGACCCGCTGACGCTCGGCCAGCTCGACGACATCGCGGCACGGCACGAAGCGCTCGTATTGCGCCACCATGTCGGCTTCCCGATGAAGCGCTGCGACATAGTAGATGTCGACCGCGAGCAGATGATTCAGCGTCCGGGCCACGCTCGGAAAGAACCCGGTCCGCACCGCCTCGAATTCGCCCGGCGCGAGCGTCAGCATCGCTGCATGCAGCCGATGGTTGGCGAGCCGGTTCGCGCGTGCGGCGGTGCGCACGTGATCGAGCAGGTTCATGCGCCACTCCCGCACCGGCCTCGCCGCGCCCCGGCCGGAACACGCCCACGCAGCGCGCGGCGCGCTCGACGGCTCATCGCAGCACCTGCGGGTTGAGCTGCCAGGTGGACCAGGTCAGTGCCGTCGCGAACGTCACCCAGGCCCAGTACGGGAGCAGCAACGCGCCGGCGAGCGGCCGGATGCGCCAGAACGCGAACGCGGTCGCGCCGATCAGGAGCCAGAGGACGGCGACCTCCGCGAAGGCGAGCCCGCCGCGCCGCCACGCGAAGAAGAGCCAGGTCCAGAGCGCGTTGGCCGCGAGCTGGGCGACGAACAAGGCGAGTGCCGGTCCCACCGGCCGCTGCCGGCGCACCCGCCAGACCTGCCACGCGGCGATGCCCATCAGCAGGTAGAGGACGCTCCAAACCGGGCCGAACAACGCGGCCGGCGGGGCCCAAGCCGGGCGCTGCAGGCGCTCGTAGAAGTCACCGGCACCGGCAGATGCGATCGCGCCGACCGCGGCGGCCGCGAAGGTCAAACCCAGCCAGACGATCAGGCTCGCAAACTCCTTCGACCGGCCCGCCTGCGCTGTCAAAACGGACCCTTGTCGAGCCAGCGCTCGATCTGCGCGCGCCGGTCGTTGCCCCAGAACGGCTCGCCGTCGATCATGAAGAACGGGGCCCCGAAGACGCCACGCGCGATCGCCGCATCGTTGGCCTCCTTCAGGTGCAGCTTCCACTCGGGATCGTTCCAGACCGACTCGCCCTCCGCCGGATCTAGGCCGAACTCGGCGCACAGCGTCTTCAGCGCCACCGGATCGCTGAGGTCGACGCCGCGCGCGAAGAACGCGCGCAGGCAATGGCGGGCCCAGTGGCTCGCGGTCAGGTCGCCGCGCTGCTGCAGCCACCAGAACACGCGCGCCGCGTTCTGAGTCGGGATCGGAAACTTGGCCGGGATCTTGAGCGGCACGCCGGCGAATCGCGCCGAGCGCTCGAAGTCGAGCAGCGAGTACTCGCGCTTCAGCGGATAGGCGACCGGGCTCTTCAGCTCGGCGGCCTGGAACGTTGCGCCGAGCAGGATCGCCCGCCAGCTCACGGTGCGTCCGCGGCGCGCGGCGAGCGCCTCGATCCACTCGGACGCGATGTACGAATACGGCGACGAGAAGTCGAAGTAGAAGTCGATCGGGCGCTGCGCGGTGGTCATGGCAGATCAAGGCTAACGCGCCGGCTGCGCGGTCGGCTGCGCACTTTCCCGAGCTTCGTCCGGGGGGATCGTCTCGAACGCGCGCGCAGCATCGGGATAGAGGCGCAGCAAGGTCGCGCGTGTCGCGGCGAGCAGCAGCGTGGCGAGCTCGGCGCGCATCGGTGCAAGCGTGGCCGTGCTCGCGTCGTCGCCGGCGCGCTCGTGCCACAGCGAGGCCAGCGCCTCCCGGTGCGGCTCGAGCGCGGCATGCACCGCCGCCGGCCAGTGCGCCGGCGCGGCGCCATCCGACCAGGCGCCGCGACCGCGGCCGAAGTGGGCGACCGCAAGGTAGCGCAGCAGCTGAGCCTCGACGACCTGCTGCAGCGCCTCGTCCTTCCAGGCCAGCCACGAGCGGTCGGTACCGCGCACACGGTTGACGCCGTGCGCCAGGCCGACGCCACCGAGCGCGCCGAGCACGCCACCGGCGAGCAGTCCGCCGCCGAGCGTCAGGCCACCGGCCATCACGTCGGCCGAGAGACCGGCCAACGCGCCGCTGACCGCGCCGCCCCAGATCGCGGCCCAGCCGGCGTCGACCTTCTGGTGCAGGTCGACTTGCACCGCCTCGAGGATCGCGGCTTCCGATTCGCCTTCGAGCCGATGCAGGCGGATCAGCGCCGACGTGCTGTCGCGAACCTCCCTCTGCAACTGCGCGAGGAGGCGGGTCTGCGCGGCGGCGGTGGCGTCGTCGGCGCCGCCGCGGCCGATCCCGATGGTCGCGCCGATCTGGCGCAGCCGCGCCGCCAGGGTCGGGCCTTCGGCGACGACTTCGCGCGCCGTCGCGATGCGGGCGACGCTGTCGGCGAGGATCGCCATCGCCGCCTGCAGATCATCGGCGCGGGCACGCCGCCACGCAACGGCGAGCCGGGCCAGCGCGGCGCGCTGCGTCGGCTCCTGCAGCGCGGCGCCGATCGCGTCGAGCAGCGCGATCTCCTGGACCCAGCAGCGCGCGAAGGCGTCGAACGACAGCACTCGCGCGGTCGGCGCGAGCGCGAGAACGTGCCGGCGCCAGCGCGCGAGATCGGCGTCGGCGCCGTCGCCCGGCGCGCCGAGCTGGTTCAGCAGCACGACGACCGGCTTGCCGGTCCACGCCAGCAACTCCATCTCGGGCGCGACGTAGCCGGCCGCCTCCGGCGTCTCTGCAGCACTGAGCAGGTAGATCAGCACGTCGGCCTCGTCGCGCACGTTCTTCAGCGCCTGCTGCGCGAACCAGAACGGCCGATCGTGCCAGCGATCCCAGACCTCGGTGAGGAACCAGCCGATCGGGTTGGCCGACTGGCGCAGGCGCCGCATCAACCGCACGCTGTCGCCGAAGCCCGGCGTGTCCCAGAGCTGCAGCCGGTCGCCCTGCGCCGATTCGAGCATCGTGTGGACCTCGGCGAACTCGGTCACGTGCGGCGCGTCGCGCACCTCGCCGATGTCTCGCGCGAGCAGGGTGCGCGCGAGCGTGGTCTTGCCGACGTTGGTGTGCGAGACCAGGCTCAGCGAGACGGTCTGCGGCGCGTCGGTCATGGATTCACCGGCGCCGGGACGGGGGACGCGTGTGCGTCGGCGAACGCGGCGTGCAGCGCGGCGACGACCTCGGCGGTGGGCGCCGTATCGAGATCGATGAAGACCGGCCGGCGGCCGATCTTCGTGCCGAGATCGGACCAGGCGGCGCGGCGCTGCAGCATTCGATCGCGCAAGCCGCCGAAGCGGCGTTGAAACGCGGCTTCGTCGACGACCAGCGCGAACATCGCGCCCGGTGAAAGGCCCTCGATCAGCTGGCCGGCGAAGCGGCCGTGGGTCTCGACCTCCGGCGTCGCCGCGAGGTCGCACAGCATGAGCACATGGCTCGCGGCCGCGCGTGGCGGCGCCGGTGCCGCGCCGTCCTCGGCGCCGAACGCCGTCGTCGGCGCAATCCGCACCGCGGCCTTCGGGCCGAACGCCTCGGCGACCAGCGCCTGCAGGCCGAGCGACGCCTGCGGGCTCGGCGTGTGTGCATACGGCACAACGTCGATCTCGGCGGCGGCGCCGCGCTGCAGGCGCGCGAGGCGCTGGAAATACGGCTCGTCGAGCGGCAGCGCGAAGCGCCGCGCGAGGCCGCGCAGCCAGCCGATGCAGCCGGCCGCGAGCAGCGCGCGCGGCACGACGACGACCAGCGACAACGTGATCGCGAGGAGGTGGATCCACGGCGCCGCCGGCGCGCCACCGGCCGCATCGCCGGGCCGCGCCTGCAGCGATGCGAAGCCGGCCGCGTCGGGCAGCGCGATGCTTGACAGCGCGCTCGCCGGCGCCAGCGCCGTCGAGAGCAGCGTGTGCACGGTCGGTGCCGAGAGGAACGTGCTTTCCCAACCGATCCGGTAGTCGAGCGCTAGGCCGCGCAGATAGAGCCCGCCGATCAGCCCGATTGCGAGCGCCGCCGCGCCCACGTGGAGCAGCGCTTGCGCGCGCAGCGCAGCAGGGCGGGCACTGCGCGCCGACCACAGCGCCGCGAAGCGGGTCAGCGGCGCGATCGCCGCGGCCGGCTTCTCAGAGGCCGCGCCGGCACGTCCTGCGACCGAGCGCACCCATCCCGCCGCGCCACTGGAGGTCGGCATGCGCAGGCCAAGTCCCAGCAGCCGGTCGGCCGCTTGCCGCAGCCAGCCGGGCCGGCCCGGTCGCCGGCGCAGCATCGCGACGAGCGGCGCGCCGAGCAGCAGCAGGTAGACGACGAGGTTCCAGAGCACGACGCCCCAGAGCGGCGGCGTCAGCAGGTTGATGCGCTGCGATGCGCCGATCGGATCGGCGAACAGGCCGAGCCCGGCGGCCACGACAGCGACCACCGCGCACCAGGCGCCGAGGCGCGGCCGGCGCTCGAGCCAGCGCGCGGTCGCGCGCTCTTTCGGCAGCAGCCGGTGCATCGCGTGGTGCGCCCGCTCGGCGATGAAGACGTCGGCCGGCACAGCGCTGCCGACCGCCTCGAGTGCAACCCGGTCGACCCAGCGCCGGTCCTCGTCGGTCCAGCTCGGGCTGGCCGCCCCGGCGCTCTCGAACGCCTGCAGCAAGGTTGCCTCGCGGGCCTGGCGCTCGTTCACGCGCGACCCCCATGCGCGACAAGGGCGGTGTGGCCGCAACGCGCTGGCGAGCGGTCAGCGGGCCCGTTGCGCAAGCCGATCTCTGCCAGCACGGCGAACGCCACGGCCATGCAAAGCGCGGCGCTGGTCAGGTGGCCTCGTACGGTCGCTCGAACAGTCGCCATCGGTTCCCTGTCGTCGGTCAAGGTCGCGTGCCCGCTCCACGGGCCGGCTCTAGGCAGCCACTGCCCCGGTCAGGCCAGCGCGCGCCCGATCAGCAGCTTTTGGACGTCGCTGGTGCCTTCGTAGATTTGGCAGACGCGCACGTCGCGGTAGATGCGCTCGACCGGGAAGTCGCTGACGTAGCCGTAGCCGCCGTGGATCTGGATTGCGGCGCTGCAGACGCGCTCCGCCATCTCGCTGGCAAACAGCTTGCCCATCGCGGCTTCCTTCAGGCACGGCACGCTGGCGTCCTTCAGGCTCGCGGCATGGCGCACGAGCTGGCGCGCGGCCTCGATCTGCATCGCCATCTCGGCGAGGCGGAACTGCAGCGCCTGGTGCTCGAAGATCGGCTTGCCGAAGGCGACCCGCTCCTTCGCGTAGCGCAACGCGGCGTCGAACGCGGCGCGCGCCATCCCGATCGCCTGCGAGCCGATGCCGATGCGGCCGCCCTCAAGGCCGGACAGCGCGATCTTCAGCCCCTGGCCTTCGTCGCCGATCCGGTTCGCGGCCGGCACGCGGCAGTTCTCGAAGCGGATCTGCGCGGTGTCGCTGGCGTGCTGGCCGAGCTTGTCCTCGACACGGTCGACGCAGTAGCCGGCGCTCGCGGTCGGCACGATGAATGCGCTGATGCCCTTCTTGCCGGCGCCCTTGTCGGTCACCGCCATCACGATCGCGACGTCGCCGTTCTTGCCGCTCGTGATGAACTGCTTGACGCCGTTCAGCACGTAGTCGGCGCCGTCGCGGGTCGCGGTCGTGCGCAGCGCGTCGGCTTGCGAGCCGGCGTGCGGCTCGGTCAGGCAGAACGCGCCGAGCATCTCG
>Ga0207659_10000551_pt1 | contig 22404 bp, 24 predicted proteins | sample KBSM43metaG_FD_184330 | JGI IMG/M metagenome (GOLD analysis project Ga0207659, IMG submission 184330) | Miscanthus rhizosphere microbial communities from Kellogg Biological Station, Michigan, USA - KBS M4-3 metaG (SPAdes) (version 2) | ecosystem: Host-associated > Plants > Roots > Rhizosphere >...
AGAACTGAGAACTGAGAACTGAGAACTGAGAACTGAGAACTGAGAACTGAGAACTCAGAACTTTAGTTCTTAGTTCTCAGTTCTCAGTTCTCAGTTTGCGATTACCACTCTTCAATCCGTATCTTTTCTCTGCTTACGCCAATTTCCTGAAGTAGCCGCGGCACTTCGTCCACCATCGCAACCGGCCCGCACACGAAACAGAGCGTGTTCGGATCGTGAACGAGGTCGCCGAGCGTGTCGCGGCTGATCCGGCCTCGCGGGCCGGCCCATTCGGTCCCGCTGTCACGGGTAATCGTCTGGCGGAACTCGATCGTGCCGCCCGAAGCTAACACGCGAAATTCCTCGCCGAACGCGAAGTCGTCAGGGGTGCGCGCGCTGTAGACCAGGCCGATGTGTTCCGCACCGTTGGTTGCGGCAATCGCGTGGCGGAGCATGGCCCGCAGCGGGGCAATGCCGGTCCCTCCAGCGACAAACAGGAATCGGCGTTCGTCAGGGTCCGTGGGGAACGTAAACGAGCCGAGGGGCCCTTCGACCTCAATCGGTGTGCGTGGAATCAATGGCAAATGTGGACCGGTGCTTCCGTCGGCGTCGATGCCGACCAGCAGTTCGAGGCAGCCGGAGTGGGCAGCCTCTTCCGGCGCGTTGGCGATCGAATACGGCCGTTTGCGCTCGGGACCGTGCGCCCCGACCAATACCGCTTGCCCCGCCGCGTAGTCGAACCGGTTGCCATTCAAGTCGAGCCGCACGACGCTGGCTCGCGGCGTCGCCGGCACGATCTCGCGGATCGGCAGCGTGATGGGCACCACGGTTTATGCTACCAGCATGCTTCGGCGGCTGCGCGGTATCGTCCTGCGATTCGTGCGGCGGCGTCCGCTGGCAATCGCCGTTGGGCTGGCGCTGGTGATACCTGCGGCGTGGGTTGAGTTCTTCAGCCGCGCCGACGTCTGGTGGCTCAATGGCGCCGCGCTGATTGGCGGCGCCACCGGCCTGGCGATCTTGTGGACCGGATTGACGGGAGTGCCGCCGGATTGGATGGATAACGACGAAGTCTGAAGTTTGAAGTCTGAAGTTTGTAGTCAGAAGTCTGCTCGAGCGCGGCAGACTTCCGACTTAAAGAATTCCCAGCGCCGATCGCTGCAACTCGCTGTCGGTGAACGTCGCGGCTTCGCCGTGCTGGGTGACCGGTTCAGGGCGGCCGCCGCCGAGCGCTTCCCGCTTCCGGCGCGTCTTGTCGCGGTACATCCGGCTGTCGGCTGTGGCCAGGAGCGTTTCGTAGGAATCGCCGTCGTGCGGGAACACCGCGGCGCCGACGCTGATTGCCAGAGGCAGCATTTTGCCGGGCCGCGCTTCGAACTGCAGACCGTCCACCGCGCGCTGCAACTCCAGCCGCTTGCGCTCCGCTTCCTCGCCGCCGCAGCCCGACAGAACGACGATGAATTCGTCGCCGGCGTAGCGGACGCAGATGTCGTAGGGCCGAATCGCGGTGCGTAAGACCCCGGCGATGTCGCGCAAGGCGCGGTCGCCGACATGATGGCCGTAGGTGTCGTTGATGTCCTTGAAGCTATCGAGGTCCATGACCAGCAGCGATACTTCGGACTTCAACCGTTCGGCGCGTGCCAGCTCGCGCGTCAGATGCATGAACATGAACCGCGTGTTCGGCAGGCCGGTCAGCGGATCGGTCAGGGAGTCTTCCTGCGTCTGCTCGAACACGATCGAGTTGTAAATCACCGCGGCTGCCTGTTCGGAAATGCGGTCCAGCAGCCGGCGATGATCGTCGGTATAGACCGACGGCTCGGTGTGGTAAACCGAGATGGTTCCAATAAACCGCTCGTTGAACAGCAGCGGACAGACCAGCGCCGAATGCAGCGACGTCCGATCGGCGGGCTGGCCCGCCGCTTCGTAATCCGCGCTCGGCCGCGCGTTGACCAGCGGACGACGGTTTCGCGCGACCCATCCGGTCAAGCCGTGGCCGTTGCGAATGGTCAGCTGTTGAATCAGCTCCGATTCAATGCCGGTCGCAAACCGGCAGCGCAATGTTTCGTTTTCTTCGCTGTAGAGGAACAGTGCGCAGCACGAGAACGGCACGATGTTGCTCAACTTCGACGAGATCAGCGCCATCGTGTCGGACACGCCGAGACTGCTGCCCATCGCCTGGGCGATCTCGTAGAGCGCGTAGATTTCGCGGTGGGCGAGCGCGATGTCCTGGAAGACGTTGGTTTTGACCGGGGATTCGTGCACCAGGCCGACGGCGGGTGCAGCACTCGGCGCGTGCGACGGAACGCGCGTCAGTTTGCGCGCCGGTTCCTGGCTTTGTTCGGCCTCGGCGGCGAGCTGCGGATAGAGCTCGATGAACGTATTGACGACCCGCGGATCCAGCGCTTTGCCGCTCTCCTGCCGCAGAAGTCCGATCGCGGCATCAAGCCCCATCGGCTTGTGGTACGGCCGATCGGACATCAAGGCGTCGAAGTAATCGACCACCGACAGGATACGCGCCCCGAGCGGAATTTCCTCGGCTTTCAAGCCGGCCGGATAGCCTTTGCCGTCCCAGCGCTCGTGATGCGACAGGATCAACGGGGCAACCGGATAGGGAAACGGCACGCCGCTGATGATTTCCGCGCCGACTTGCGGATGGATGCGAATCTTCTGAAATTCTTCCTGCGTGAGCGGGCCGGGCTTCGAGAGGATATGTTCCGGCACCGCCAGCTTGCCGATGTCGTGCAGCAGCGCCGCGGTTTTGACGCCCTGGATCTCGTTGTCGGTCATGCCGAGGGTGCGGGCGATGCCGGCGGCGTACACCTGCACCCGTCGGATGTGACTCTGCGCGGTTTGATCCTTCGCGTCGATCGCGAGCGCCAGTGCCTCAATGGTCGCGAGGTGCAGGTCTGACACCTGCCGCACGTGCCGCTGCTGGTCCTGAATGCGGCCCATGTACACCTTATAGGTGCGATAAATCAGGTAGACCGGCGCGCCCGTCAGCAGCGCCATCCAGTAGCCGCCGCGGGCGACGATCGCCGCCGCGAGCGCCGCGGCGCCGGCGCCGAAGAAATAGCTCGGTGCGCTCCACAGGAAATTCTCGTTCCACACTCTGAATAGCGGCTGCCGCGTCGAGAGCGCGATCGCCGACGCGACGAATGCCGTGTTGAGCACGAAATAGGTCGTGGCCGCGCCGACCAGCGGCTTCGGGATGGCGATCAGCGAAAACGGATGCGCCGGCGCCGGTCCGCCGAGCCACGTATAAATGACGCCGACCGCTTTCACCGTCAACACCAGCGACGCCATGCTGAACAACGTGCGGTACGGGGCAGTCCGCGACTGCGTGCGGAACGTGCATTGACTCCACGCGCTGGCGCCGGCCACGAGCATGGTTTCGTCGGCGCCGAGCAGCAGCAGCGCCGCGAAGTCCACCGCGTACGACACCGACATCGTCGAACCACTGCTGGCGAGAGGCAGGCTGACTTTGAACGCGGAGGCGAGCGACGACAGCACCAACAACGCGGCAAACAGCGCTGGTTGACCGAAGGACCGGGGTGCGAAGACCGTCAACACCACCGCTCCCGCCGTCAGGACGGCCCCCACGAAAAGCCGCGCTGGGAGTGGAAGTTCCTTCATAACACCGGCGGGGGAGCCAAGTGCCACGGGATGATACTACGGTGCGTCTTCGCGTGCGCGCCGCCCGGCGGGACGTGCTTCGGGCTCCAACTGGTAGTCGACGATCTTCCGATACAACGTGCCGCGGCTGATGTCGAGCACCCGAGCCGCTTCTTTCTTGTTCCACTGCACCGCTTCGAGGACGCGCACGATGTGCGCCCGCTCCGCGTCGGCCAGCGTCGGCATTTGTTCGCCGCTCGCCTGCGGCGCGCTGTTGTTTGCGTGCAGAAATTCGACGTCCGACGCGCGGATCGTACGGCCCGGCGCCGACAACGCCGCACGCGACACGGTGCTTTCGAGTTCGCGGATGTTCCCGGGCCAGTGATACGAGATCAGCAGGTCCAACGCTTCACGCGCGAACCCTTTGCTGTCGAGCGGCAACCCCTGGGCGGCGCAGTAACGCGCCAGGAAACGTTGCGCCAGCACCGGGATATCGACTTGCCGCTCGCGCAGCGACGGCAGGCGGATCGCGAAAGCGTTGACGCGGTAGTACAAGTCCTCGCGGAAACGCCCGTCGCGGACGAACTGCTCGAGCGGGCGATTGGTCGCCGAAATCAGCCGGAAGTCCACGGCGATCGACTTATGTCCGCCAAGACGTTCGAAACGGCGCTCTTCGAGGACTCGCAGCAGTTTGGCCTGGGCGATCAGCGACATGTCACCGATTTCATCGAGGAACAACGTGCCGTCGTTCGCTAGCTCGAGCCGCCCGGGCTTGCGATCGTGCGCGCCGGTAAACGCGCCCTTTTCATAGCCGAAGATTTCTGATTCGAACAACGTGTCGGGAAGGGCGGCGCAGTTCACCGCCTGGAATTTGGCGACGCTGCGGCGCGACAACTCGTGAATCATCCGCGCCACCAGTTCCTTGCCCGAACCGGTCGGTCCCAGCACCAGCACCGAAATGTCAGACTTGGCCGCCGTGCGGATCCACTCGAAGACGACCAGCATCTTCTCGTCGCGGCCGATCATTTCGCGGAAGCGCTGCACCGACGGCGACTGATCTTCGGTGCTGACCGCGGCACGGCGTTCGAGGAAGTGGTCCAGTTGATCGGCCATCGCGTCGTCGGCCGGACGTTCGGCCATGAAGCGCGGTGGATTGCCCGGAACCAGCCGGGCGACGCCGAAGTCGACCAGCTCCTTGACGCAGTTTTCGACGTCCAGCTTCAGACGCCCAAACGTTTGCATCAACTGTTCGACATCAAAACTCTCGGCGGGGCGCGAGCTGAAGTAACGAAGCAGTCCGGCGCGCAGCGGTGATTGCACAAGACTCCGGAAACGGGTTTCCAGGTCCTGAGGCTCAACCGACCGCGCGGCCGCCGGCGCCGCGCTGCGGCGTGCACTAAAGATCAGATCGTCCATGTATCTCGTTTACTTATCGGCCGATCGGGACCGTATCGACAGTCAGCGGGGGGGTAGTGCAGCCGTGGGAACCGGCGGTGTTCCGGGGTCCTTGGAGCCCGCAACCCTGTAGTACTCAGTCTGATAGCGCTCGATCAGCTGCTTCATCCCGATGGCGTCCCGCTTCCGGTGCCCGTGGCACAGGATCGGATCGGACCCGCCGCTCGTTTCAATCAGCACATCGGACAGGACCGCCCCGGTATCGATATTGACCGAGGCGACGTGTGCCATATGTATCGTCTGTTCCTGCTTTCCGATCCAGCGGGGCTTGTATTGCACGACGCTGGTCGGGGTGATGGCGACCTGCGTCGGAAAGAGGCGGTTGCCGCGGCTGATTCGGCTGGCGCGAAACACATCGCCGGCCATGAACGGGCGGCCTTTTCGCCACACCCACCAGACGACGAAGACGATGATTGCCGCGCCTGCTGCGAGCACCCACCACAGCCAGTCGTATTCGCCAGTCATCAAACGCTGATGTTAAGCTAATTCGGCCGCGACCGCTCGAGGCCGCGGACGAACAGGAGCCCAGCCTTTGCCTCACCGAGCTCCCGGCGCCACCGGGAAGACCCGCCGGAACTATTTGTCAGGAAAGCCGATACGTTACTACCGCCCGAAAGGCAGCGCCGAAATCCGGCATCTGATCGACGAGGGGTTTCAAGCGTTCAACGCCGGCCGATTGTCGGAAGCGTGCGTCATCTTCGCCGACAAGATGCTGGCGCCCGAGAACAACACGACCATCGGGTTGACGGTGGCCGGCGCGATGACCCCGGCGGGCCTCGGCGGATGCGTCATCGAGCTGATGGAACGCGGCCTGATCGATTTCATGATCTCGACCGGCGCCAACCTCTATCACGATCTGCACTATGCGCTGAATTTCACACTTCGGCGCGGCTCGCCATTTGTCGACGATCGCGACCTCTACGACGAAGGCGTGATCCGAATTTACGACGTGCTGTTTCCCGCGACGGTGTTGCTCGAAACCGACGCCTACATTCGCGACTTCATTGTCCGCTCGAAGTTGAACGAGCCGATCGCTACGTCCGAGTTCCATTACCGGCTGGGTCAGGATCTGCTGCAGAAGTTCCCGGGCTGCGAGGAATACTCGGTCGTTGCCAACGCCGCGAAATGCGGCTTGCCAATTTACACATCGTCTCCCGGCGACAGTTCGATTGGCATGAACATCGCCTATCACGAGTTGATGAACGACAGCCGCTTCATGATCGATCCCAACAAGGACGTCAACGAAGTGTGCGCCATCGTGATGGCCGGCCAGCAGAACGGCTGCGTGATCCTCGGCGGCGGATCGCCGAAGAATTTCTATTTGCAGGCGCAGCCGACGCTTTGGGAAGTCTACGGAATCCCCAAAGGCGGCAACGACTACTTTATCCAGATCACCACCGACCAGGTGGTATGGGGTGGCCTGTCGGGCGCCACGCCCGCTGAAGCGGTCAGCTGGGGCAAAGTGAATCCGGGCGTGCTTCCCGACACGGTCGTGGCGTATGCCGATTCGACGATCGCGTTTCCGCTGTTCACCGAGTACGCCGTCGGCTCGAAAAACGCGCGTCGAGAACGCAAGCAACTGATCCATAAACGCGATGCTCTGGTCGCCGCGCTGAAAAAGGAAGCAAAGGCGGCGGACGAGAAGAAGAAGAGAGAAGAAGTAAGAAGTTAGAACTGAGAACTGAGAACTGAGAACTGTGGGAACGCTTTCTTCTGAACTCGCTTCGCATGCGGAACGGCTGACGCCGCGGCCGCGCATCTACGCCGACGCGAACGTGCCGGCAGGGCTGGTCGCTCATATGCGCGGGCCGCTGCAGTGGGATGTCCTGTTCGTCCTCGAGGAAGACGACCTTCGACGCGCGCCGGACCTGCGGCATTACCACCTGGCGCAGCAACTTCGACGTACCCTGGTGACGCTGGACCGCGACTACCTGGACGATCGACGCTTTCCGCCCACCGAAAGCGGCGGCGTGATTGTGATCAACGCGCCGGACGAGCGCGGGCTGCTATCGCTGCTCGATCGCATCGACCAGCAGTTGTTGCACAGTGACGAGAGCGATGATTCCGCGGCCGCGCCGCTCGCCGGCCAGAAGCTCCAGCTCAATAATGACTGGGGTCGATAACAGTTGTTGATCGGCGTGGAACTCGACGACACGCGGGTGATCGCCGTCGCTATCACGGAAGATGGCGTCGTACATGCGCGTGCCCAGGCCGCGGTCGAAAGCGGCATCGAAGCAGCGGCGCGTGCCGCGTTGAAGCAGCTTCAGCCGTCGGGCGAGGTCGAGCACTTCGGCTTCGCCTCGTCGATCCCGAACGACGACGCGACAGCGGCGATTGTCGCCATCCGGCAGCCCTTGACCGTAACCACGGCATCGATTGCATCAGGTACGGCTGCGACAGTCGCTGAAAGTTGGATTGGCGCCGCGCAGGGCGCAGGCCACGTCGCCTTGTTTTCGGTTGGCGACCGCACATCGGGCGGCTTCGTCCGCGACGGCCAGCCGATCCTCGGCGCGCGGGGACGCGCCGGCGCAGTCGGATGGATGGCGTTGAACCCGGTGGAGCGTGAGGACTATCGAAAAATCGGTTGTCTCGAAGCCGAGGTTGCCGCCAGCGGCATCGTCCGGCGATTGATCTGGCGAATCAAGGCGGGCGATCGTTCGGAGGTCCAGGACGCTGTCGATAACGAGTTATCAACCATTACGATGGCGCATATTCTGGACGCCGCCCGCAAGGGCGATGGCGTTTCGATCTCGGTGATTCGCGATACGGCGAAGTACATGGGCATGGCCGCCGCGAACATCGCGGCGCTTGCGGATCCCGAAGTCCTGGTGCTCGGCGGCCTGATGGCCTCGGCAGCCGACCTGCTGCTCGAACCGGTCCGCCTGGAAATCAGTCGTCGTCTGCCGCGCGCGATGCTCGATGGTCTGTCCATCGTTGCGGCCACGCTTGGCGACGATGCCGCGGCGATCGGTGCCGCGCGAATCGCGACCACACACCCATGATCGTCCTGTCGGGCGCCGCGTTGGTGCTGCCCGATCGGATTCTGTCGCCAGGCACGCTGACGATTAATGACGGACGCATTGTTGAAATCCGTCCCGACCTGCCCTCCGGCGCTCATGCGGCCTTCGGCTTTCCCGGCCATTACATCGTTCCCGGCTTCATCGACGTGCACGTCCACGGAGTGGCGGGCGTGGACACGCTCGATCCTGATATCACGGATGCCATCGACCAGATCGCTGCGACGCTGCCGCGTTACGGGGTCACGGCGTTTTGTCCGACCACCGTGGCCTGCACGCCGACCGCGCTGCGTCGCGTACTGGATCAAGTGCGACGTGCGCGCGAATCACAACGTGCCGGCTCGTCGCGTGTCTTGCCGGCGCACCTGGAAAGTAACTTCATCAACCCCGACTACAACGGAGCGCAGCCCGCTGCCTGCCTGCGCAGCCCGCGCGCGGCGCTGGGCCCGGGAGGCGAACGAAGAGCAGCGAACACCGGCGGATTGCGCCAGTCGCGCGTGGAAGACACACAGTTCAGCGGCAGCGAGATTCTCGCCGAAATCGAGCGCGCGAGGCCGGATGTGGGCATCGTCACGCTCGCGCCGGAGCTCGATGGAGGGATCGATCTGGTTCGCTGGCTCGCCGAGCGCGGTCATCGCGTGTCGTTAGGCCATTCCGGTGCGACGTTCGACGAGGCGCTTGCCGCGATTACGGCCGGCGCATGCCATGCGACACATTTGTTCAACCGCATGCCGCCGCTCAACCATCGTGCGCCCGGTCTGGCTGGAGCGGTGTTGCAAGCCGACGAGGTCGCCGCGGAGATCATTTGCGATGGTTTCCACGTGCATCCCGCGCTGGTGCGTGCGGCGATTGCCGCCAAACGCCCGTCGCGGGTCATGGCGATCACGGACGCGACCGCGGCGGCCGGGCTGCCGCCCGGGTCGCGCGCCAGGCTCGGCGGCCGGCCAATCCTGGCCGGTGATTCCACCGCGCTGCTCGACGACGGCACCATCGCCGGGAGCGTTTTGACGATGGACCGGGCGTTTCAGATCCTGATCGGTCGGGTCGGCTTGTCGCCGGTCGATGCGGTAACGCTCTGCGCCACGACGCCAGCTCGTGAACTCGGGCTGGTCGGTCACGGCATACTCGCACCGGAGGCGGCCGCCGACCTGGTGGTGCTCGACCAGAACTTCACGGTGGTTCAGACCTATGTGGGCGGCCAGCTGGCCTATTCGCGAAACACCGCCGCCCCTGGATCCGTCTAACCCGCGAAGGAGCGTTCCGATGCGTGCTGTCCTGGCCTTTGCGGCGGCGTTCGCCTGTTCCGGCTGCCTGCTCGACGCGACGGTCGAGTACAAGGTGGTCGAACAGGAGCAAAAGCATTTCGCGACCTCCGGCCGGCCCGAGGTCACCGTCACGACGTTCGATGGCGCCATCGAGGTCCGTCCCTCCGATAAATCCGACGTCGACGTGACGATCGAAAAGCGCGGACCGAGCAAAGAATCGCTTAACGATCTGATAATCGATTCTTCGCAGAAGGGCGATCACATCACAGTCGAAGTTCGTTCGAAGCGCCACGGAATGGGCGGCTGGAACTTCGGAATGTCCGCCAACGCCAAGCTGATCGTGTCGCTGCCTGCCGCCAGCGATCTCTCGGCGCGCAGCGGCGATGGATCGATTGACGTCGAGCGCGTGAGCGGCCGCGTCGACCTGTCGTCGGGCGACGGCAGCATTCGCGCTCGCGACCTGGGCGGCGACGTCACCGTGCACACCGGCGATGGCCGTGTCACGCTTGACGGAAAATTCGCGACCCTGAAGGCGAGCACCGGCGATGGCAGCGTTCACGTCCGCGCCGGCGCCGGCTCGAGTCCCGCAGGCGACTGGGCGATTACGACCGGCGACGGCTCGATCACCCTGGAGATTCCGGAGGGCTTCAGCGGCAACCTCGACGCGCATACCGGCGACGGCCGCGTGCGGGTGGAGGATGTGACGGTGTCGAACGTCAGCGGCGAACTTCACCGCAATTCGTTGAAGGGCCAGCTCGGATCGGGCGGGCGAGTCGTGAAACTCCGTACCGGCGACGGTTCAATCGTGCTGAAACGTGCGTTTTAAGGTTTGATGACTCTGCCGCCGGTCAGGAACCGTTTGTAGTTCGAAAAGACCTGCGTTTTTCGGTTCGATTGCGCACCGTGAAGAAGCGCGAGCTGCTCGATTGAGGCGGGCAGCAGCAGTGTCTCTTCCGGATCCTGAAACGCCACCGGCTTGTAGCGCGTGATCATGTCAAAGCGGTCGACGACGATCGAATCCGGTAGATTCTTTTTCCGCTGAAACGCCCACGGCACGCGCACGTCGACGCGTGCCGTCAGCCGCTGTTCGATTCGCAGCACGTCATAGGTCGTCGCGTCCACCCAGACCCGGCCCTTGCGTTCTACCGGCAGCGACAGCTGGAAGCAGTTGTCCCGACCCTTCTCGTCTTCGACAAATGCCGCCTTCTCGGTTTTCACGGGCTGGTAATCGAACATCAGCGTGTTGGTGTCTTTGCCCTTGCCGAAGCCGACCCAGCTGAAGACGTATTCGCCACGGTTTCTCGACAGCAGGAACGTCAGCGGTTCGGGCGTCAATGGGTTCGGATCGAGGCAAGTATTGCGATCGTCGAGATCGTAGCGGCGCGGCGCGTGGCCGTTAACCTTGCGCAGCTCGCGCACGAAGTTGGCGTCGGCGTCGTCGATCGTGTCGGCGCTGGTCATCTCGACACGCAGGTCGTACTCGAGGACGCGGGCGAATCCCTCCGGCGACAGATCATTGCGAAGCTGTTGCGACGTCACCTTCTCGACGCACATCAGATTCTGGATTCGCTTGTAGAACGTTTCGATGCGCGTGCCGATGCGGGCGAGCAAACCGTCCATCTCGGGAGCGGATTGCGACGCCGACACGTTCAGCGTCGCTGCGGCGGCGAATGCCGCAATCAGCGATCCATTACGCGCGCACGAACCGCTCGTCCACATAGACGGTTGGATCCGTCAATCCAGCTTCGATAAACGCGTCGTGCCGCTCCCGGCACTTGCTGCAGGTGCCACAGTGTAACCGAGGTTTCCGGGGTTCGCGAGGTTCGAGGGGTTCGAGGGGTTCGAGGGGTTCGAGAGGTTCGAGGGGTTCGCGAGGTTCGCGAGGGCTCATGCATGAGAGCGTGAGTTCAAACGGCACGCCGAGCTGCTGGCCGCGGCGAATCACCTCGGCTTTACCGAGGCCAGCGTACGGCGCGTCGATCTGCAATTCGTGGGCGAGGCCGAACGACAACGCGCGCGCCATCGCCGCGCGGAATTCCGGGGTCGCATCGGGAAAAGGATTGTGATCGAGGGTACCCAGTACCACTCGGTCCAGCTTCGTCATCGCAGCGAAGATGCCGGCCTTCCCGAGCAACACGATGTTGCGGCCAGGCAGATAGACGTCTTCATCCGGCGTGTGATACGCCGGCGGCTGGCCGGTGACCGCCCAGTGCGACGTCGCGTAGACGTCGCGCATATCGACCGTCAGCGCGGCGAGCGGTCGAGTGCGCCCGGCGACCGGCGGCGCGGCAAGCAGTCGCGCGACCATGTCGCGCTCGGCCGGTTCCCAGGCAAGCCCGGCGCTGATGTAGATCGGCTGAATGATGCCGTCCGCGCCGGCGCGGGCCACCTCGTCGGCGAGAAGAACCGCGCTGTCGAGACCACCAGAAAGAAGGACCGCACAAGTGGTCATTTGGTCATCTAGTCATCTGGTCATTAGAATTGAACAATTAAATGACCAGATTACCAGATGACCAGCTGACCAAATGTACTCTGTAACCAAACGCATCGACTTCTGCTACGGCCATCGTCTGCTCGATTACGACGGCATCTGCAAGCATCCGCACGGTCACAACGCCGTCGCGGAAATCGAGGTCCGGACCGGCACGCTCGACAATCGCAACATGGTCTGCGACTTCAGCGACATCAAGCGCGTCGTCAAAGGGTGGATCGATCGCGAGTTGGATCACAAAATGATTCTGCGGCACGACGATCCGCTTGTGGCCCCGCTCAAACAGCTGGGCGAACCGGTTTACATCGTCGACAGCAACCCCACTGTGGAACGCATTGCCAAATTGATCTTCGATCACGCCCGCGAGGCCGGCATGCCGGTCGTCCGCGTCACGGTCTGGGAAACGCCAACGTCGTTCGCGGAGTACCGGGAAAACAAGCAAGGTGATTAGGGATTGGCGATTGGGGGTTGGTGGAGGCCGAGTGATTGATCCCCAATCCCTAATCACCTAAGGGTGCCCCCCGTGCCTCCCTTCCGCCTCGCAGTCTTCGACCTGGACGGAACGCTGATCGATTCGCGCCGCGATCTGACGGACTCGGTCAACGCCCTGCTCGTCGAATGCGGTGCGGCGGCGCTTCCTGAAAACCAGGTCGGACGCATGGTGGGCGATGGCGCGGCGACGCTGGTCGCCCGCGCGTTTGCAGCGCGCGGCATCGCGGAGCCCGACGACGCGCTGCCGCGATTCCTGGCGATCTATCAGCAACGACTCACGGATCACACCAAACCCTACGACGGGATTCCCGAGGTGCTCTCGGCGTTTACGGCCAACAAGACCGTCGCTGTGCTGACCAACAAGCCGATCGGGTCCACGCGCGTGATTCTCGAGCGTCTGGATCTTGCGCGATTTTTCGCGCCCGCCCTGGTGCTCGGCGGCGACGGTCCGTTCGCGCGGAAACCGGATCCTGCAGGGTTGCGGTGGCTGATGCAGACGGCTGGCGCGGACCCAGAGCAGACGATCCTGATTGGCGATTCGTTGATCGACTGGCGAACGGCGCGCGCCGCGCAGACGCACATCGCGTTGGCGCGGTATGGCTTCGGATTTGAAGGATTCCCAGAAGGAGAACTTAGTCCCGGCGATTTTCAGATGGATTCGCCGCGGGGCTTTCTCTGCCTGTAAGGAAACAGTACGGTGGACTGGCTTGGCCGTTGGACTTCGATGCACCACTACGCGCCTTCCTGTTCCAAATGGCCCAAGGCCGTTGGCACTTCCATTGCTGAGATAAGGCCCGCCCTCACACAGCAACGCTCCAGACGCTGAATTGGGTACGCACTAAAATACGCAGCCTATGCCGACGCCACTGAGTGATGGGCACGTCCGATCGACGGGCCTCGTTGACGTCCTGGACCGCGTCCTGGACAAAGGCCTCGTCGTCGCCGGCGACATCAAAGTGTCGTTGGCGGAGGTCGAGCTCCTCACGATCCGGATTCGGCTGCTGGTGTGTTCGATCGACAAAGCCGAACAGATTGGCCTCGATTGGTGGAAGTTCGACCACCATCTGTCCCCCGGAAAGCAGGCACTGTCGGCCGAGAACGAAGAGCTGAAGAAACAGGTGCGGGCGTTGGAGCGCCGGCTCGCCACTCTGATGCGACGGCGCACCGCGGCGTTGAAGTGAGCAGTGATCTGACGTATGAAGGAGTAAGAGTCGATGCCCGTTGAACGAGCAGCAGGCGGAACAAGTCTTATCGACGTCCTCGATCGGGTACTCGACAAGGGGATCGTCATCGACGCGTGGGTTCGCGTCTCCCTCGTAGGCATCGATTTGATTACGGTCGAGGCCCGCGTGGTGGTTGCGTCGATCGACACCTATTTGAAGTACTCGGAAGCGGTGGCCCAGTCGGCGCCGGTCTCCAAGCCCGCGATCGAAGGCAAGGGGTATGAGGAAGTCGTTGCTGAAAACGCGGCCCTCCGTGCTCAGCTCCAGAGTGGCGTCGCCACCCGCACCCGTCGCACTCGCGGCGGTCGGTCGACGCGCAGCTGAGCGAGGACGGTCAACGCCGTACATCGGTGTCCCGCGCGTGCGGGTTGCCGTCGACCATGCCGGAGACGGTACGGACGACGACGCGACGCTCGCCGCGCGCGTGCGGCTGCTGGAGGGGTTCGTCAGCCGCACGGAGATCGCCGACTGCACGCAGTTTGCGCTGCAGTGGCTCGGCGAGACACTCGGCGTGTCGCAATCGATCTGCCTGGTGCGCCCCGGCACTGAAGCCTCGATTTTCGCGATCGGCGCCTATGGCCTGCGCGGCGGCGGGGTCAGTTCGTTTTCGATCTCGCTCGACGACTGGAGCAACCCGCTCGTCAACACCTTCCTGCATCGCAAGCAGATCTTCTTTCCGTCTCCGCATTCCGCCGCTGACCGCCGCCGCCGTCCCTCGACGCCGTTCGAAGACAGTCCGTTCCACGCGCTGCCACTCGGGATGTCGTCAGCGAACGACGAGCCGTTTGCGTTGCTGCTGCTCGGCGGCCGCGAACTGCCGGCCGCCGGCGACGTCCAGTGGTTCGCCACCGTTCTCAGCCAGAAGCTCGACCAGATTTTGCGGCAGCAGCACCTCGCCGAAGGCGACCGTCGTCAGAGCCGCGAACGATCGCTGCTGAACAGCATCATCAACGCGGTGACCGACCCGATTCTGTTGACCGACACCGACGGCCGCCTGCTGATTGCGAACTCGCGGGCGCTGACGCTGTTTACCGCTTCCGAGGAAGAAAGCGAAGGCCGGCGCGGCGCGGTGCGGATGAACAACATGCTGCTGTCGTCGGCGCTGTCGAGCAAGGCGATCGAAGAAACCGGCGCTGCGCGCCGCGAACTGCTGCTGGTCAATCCGGTCGACGGTTCCGATCTGGTCTTCGAGCTGCTCAGCACGGTCACCGAAGATCCGCGACAGGGCAGCGGCGTCGTGTCGATCCTTCGCAATGTCACCGACCTGCGGCGGGCCAGCGAGGAAATCGAAGAGAACTACCGCAAGATGCGGATCGCCGAGGTGCAGGCGCGCGCCGAAAGCGACCGTCTCAACCTGATCATCGACTCGGTGGCCGACCCGATCGTCGTGACCGACGCCGGCGGCGCGACGTCGCTGATGAACGAACCGGCCGAGCGGCTGTTCACGATTCCGGCGCGCGCCAGTGCGATCGAACAGCGCTGGGTGCAGGCGAACGACGCGCATTTTTCGTCGTTCATCGCCGGCATGCTGGTCAGCGCCGACCAGCGGCGCGTCGGTGAAATCGGACTGGTCGATCCGAAGTCCGGCGAGCCGATGCCGGTCGAGGCGATCGCCGGAAAGATTCTGTCCGATCACGGCGAACTGACCGCCGTCGTGACCATCCTGCACGACCAGCGCGAGGCAATCGAAAAGGCGAAGCTCTACGAACAGCTGAAACAGGCGTCGGACGAGCTCGAGCGGAAGATTCAGGCGGCGACCGGCGACATCGCGCAGCAGAACGAACTGCTGCGGCGGCAGGCGATCGAACTCGAGCAGGCGTCGCAGCTCAAGTCGCAGTTCCTGGCCAACATGTCGCACGAGTTCCGGACGCCGCTCAATGCGATGCTCGGCTACACCTCGATGCTGCTGCAGGGAGTCGCCGGGCCGATCGAAGGGCCCGCCAAACGCCAACTGGCGCGCATCGAATCCAACGGCCGGCACCTGCTGACGATCATCAACGAAATCCTCGACATCTCGCGCATCGAAGCCGGCCGCATGCCGCAGCAGATTTCGCGGTTCAAGGTGCCGGAGTTAATCCATGAAGTCCGCTCCGAGCTCGAACCGATCATCATTCGCTCGCGGCTGAACCTGACGATGCAGCTCGACAAGGATCTGCCGCCGTTGACAAGCGATCGCCAGAAAGTCAAACAGATCCTGTTGAATTTCCTCAGCAACGCGCTGAAGTTTACCCATCACGGATCGGTGACGATATCAGCGGTGAAAAACTCGCGCGAGAAGATCGTGTCGCTGTCGGTGACCGACAGCGGCATCGGTATTGACACCGCCGATCAGGATAAGATCTTCGAAGATTTCCGGCAGTTGGATAACTCGCCGACCCGCGCCTACGGCGGCACCGGTCTCGGTCTGTCGATCTGCCGCCGCCTGGCGCAAATGCTCGACGGACGGATTACAGTACGCAGCCAGCTGGGCCGCGGCTCGACCTTTACGTTGACGCTGCCGTTGAAGGGACGGAGATGACGAACAAAACTGACCGCCCGCGTGTGCTGCTGGTTGACGACTACCCCGATGCGCGTGAGATGTACACCGAATATCTCGAATTCTCGGGCTTCGACGTCGTCGAGGCCGGCAATGGCATGGAGGCGCTGCAGCGCGCCGTCGACTCCGCCCCGGACATCATCCTGATGGATTTGTCGTTGCCGGTGATGGACGGCTGGGAGGCAACGCGCCGGCTCAAGGCCGACAAGCGCACCGCCTCGATTCCGGTCGTGGCGTTGACCGGGCACGCCCTCGCGGGAATTTCCGAGAGCGTCAAACGCGCCGGGTGCGATGCATTCGTCACCAAGCCGTGCCTGCCTGAAGATCTGGTGAAGGAGATCCGGCGTATTCTCGATTCCCCGAGTACCAAGAAGGTCCGCAGGAGCGGCAAGTATGCGAAGACCGTCAACTAATTCCCGCAAGAGCGATCGCGGGCGGCCGGCGCCGGTCGCGGTGAAGCGCGCGAAAAACGCCGTCAAGAAATCGGCGAAGGTCGCCGCCAAGCCCAATGGCGCCGCGTCACCGGCACGGGCACAGGCCAAGACCGGGCGCATGCCGGAACGGCGCGCCGAACGCATCGTCCAAGCGGGAAAAGTTGCCAGCCACGCTGATGTTGCCGCCGCCGTCAGTCGCGGCAAGTACGTCTACTGCATCATCGAATCGGGCGACCCGCTGCGGTTCGGCCCGGTCGGCATCGGCGCCAATCCGTCGGATGTCTACACCGTGCATTTCAAGAACCTCGCCGCCGTCGTCTCGGACGCGCCGCTCGAGGTGCTCGACTCGACGCGTGAAAACGTGCTGGCCCACGAACGGGTCAACGAAACCGTGATGCGCGAGCACACCGTCATTCCGATGTCCTTCGGGACTATTTTCAAAACCCGCGAAGACATCGTCGAGCTGCTGCGCTCGGCGGCTGAAGCGTTCGGCGACGTGCTCGACAAGATGCAGAACAAGCTCGAATTCGGCCTCAAAGTATTGTGGGATCGCGACCAGGCGATTCGCGAGGTCGAAGGCGAGGACGAAGACATCAGCCGGTTGAAGAAGGAGATTTCCGGCCAGAAAGGTCCGACCTACTTCGCCCGGATGCAGTACGGCCGGTTGATCGATACCGCGCTGCAAGCCAAATCGGAACGTTACGTGGCGGATATTCTCGAACAGTTGCGCGAGGTCTCAGTCGCGTCACGGATCAACAAGCCGATCGGCGACAAGATGATCATGAACGCGGCATTCCTGATCTCGCGCGATCACGAGCAGGCGTTCGACGCGAAGGTCAAATCGATCGCCAGCCGGTTCGACAAGCTGACGTTCAAATACACCGGTCCCTGGCCGCCCTATAACTTCGTGAATATCAGGCTGAAGCTGGAACGGGCCTGAGATTTCATGTTCATCCTCGACACCCTGCTGATCGGCTCCCTGCGCTTTGTTCTCGACAAAGTCGTCGCCGCGGCCGAGGCCGAGATGCAGGACGACTCGGCGCTGCGCGAGCAGCTGCTCGAGGCACAGATGCAGCTCGAGCTCGGAGAGATCTCCGACGAAGAGTTCGCCGCAACCGAGCGCGACATCCTCGCGCGTATCCGCGAAATCAAGGGCCAGCAGTCGGGTGCGATCACGATGTCGCCGAGGGACAAGATCACCGGCGTCGATATCGAAAGCTTCGAGTCTGAGCACTAGGCTCCAGTCTTCAGGCCCCAGTCCCCAGTTCGTCTTCTTCGCCGGCAAAGGCGGCGTCGGCAAAACCACCTGCGCCGTCGAATACGCACTGGCAGGTTCCACGACGAAGCGGTCGGCAGGCCGCGGCCGGCTCATCGTATCCACGGATCCGGCGCATTCGCTCGGCGATTTGCTGCGCGTTCGGCTCGGCGCCACACCGAAGCGCGTTCGGCCGGGCGTCAGCGCCGTGGAACTGGATGCGCCCCGTGCGTTTCGCCGCTGGCTGACGCAACATCGGCGTGCCTTAACCGACCTTCTCGAACGTGGCACCTGGCTCGATCGCCAGGACGTCGCCGCGCTGCTCGATCTTACAATCCCCGGCGTCGACGAACTCGCCGGCTTGATCGAAATCAACGCTCTCGCGTCAGGCCCGTACGCGCAGGTGATCGTCGACACGGCACCGACCGGCCACACGCTGCGCCTGCTGGCCGCACCGTCGGCGGTAACAGTGGTCGCCGACGTGCTCGATGCGCTCCAGGAGGACCACCGCATCATCCAGCAGCGGTTTGCCCGTGTGCTGCGCAAGGATGCCGCGGATCGATTGGTGGAACTGCTGGCGCGGCAGGCGGCTGATGTCGCGGCGCTGCTGCGCGATGGTCAGCGGACGACGTTTCACTGGGTCACGCTGCCAGAGGCGCTGGCGGTTGCGGAAACTGAAGACGGATTGCGGGCGCTGGCCGACGCGAGCGTCCGGGTCGAGGACATCATCGTCAACCGCGTGTGGCCGGCAGGCCCGCGTTGCTCGTTGTGCGACCGCCGGCGAGCCGCCGAGCGTAAGGCCATCGCAGCGATTCGAGGGCGGATTCGGATTGTCGAGAATCGCACCAAGGACGCAAAGGAAATAAAAGGTACAAGCAGCACAACGGACACAAAGGATACAAAGGACACAAAGGAATTCGGAATCGATGGAATTCGCGGCGCTGCGCAGCTGATTCTGGTCGGCGGCAAAGGTGGTGTGGGGAAGTCGACGGTGTCCGCGGCGTTGGCGCTGCGGATTGCGCGGGCGGATCCGACGCAGTCCGTATTGCTGCTATCCACGGATCCGGCACACTCGCTCGGCGACGTGTTCGACGCAACGCTCGGGGACCGGCCGCTGGCCGTTCCAGGCGGACCCGCGAACCTGATGGTACGGGAACTCGACGCGCTGAGTGCGTTGGCGGATCATCGCGCTGCACTGGAACGGGCCTTGGACGATGCGGAAGCGCCGCTCGGCGCTGGTGCGGCGCAGGCGAAACGATTGATGGACCTCGCGCCGCCGGGCGTCGACGAATTATTTGGCATGTTGTCGATTCTCGACGCGCGAGCGAAGCACGGCGCGATCGTCGTCGACCTGGCGCCCACCGGTCACGCGCTGCGATTGCTCGAGATGCCCGAGACAGCTCGCGAATGGGTGCAAACACTGCTGCGTGTGCTGTTGAAATACAAAACACTCGTCCGACCGGGAAAGCTCGCCGCCGAACTGGTCGAGGCGTCGCAATCCATTCGGCGATTGCAGTCGGTGCTCCGCGACGCCGCAGCGACGCGGTTCCTGGTCGTGACCAGAGCTGAAGCGCCGGTTCTGGCGGAGACCGAACGCCTGCTGCGCCGTCTGCGCGCGATGAAGCTGTCGGTGCCGGCGGTCGTGGTCAACGCGCGAACCCTTGAACCGACCTGCCGGTTGTGTCGCGCCGCGTCGTCTGCCGAGCGGCGACAAGCGCGCGCGTTGTCGCACATCGTCCGCAAGGCTCGGCTGCGCGAGTGCGTTATCATCCAAGCACCGGTTGTGGCGCCGCCGCCACGTGGCGCAGAGTCGCTCGACCGCTGGGCGCAGACGTGGATTCAGTCCGGAACTGGCCGCCGACCAGCAACTCGTTCATGACCTACGTGTACTGCGTCGTTCGCTCCGCGCAGAGTCCGCGCATTGCCCGGGTGCCACGCGGCCTCGCCGGCATGAGTGCGCCGCGAGCCTTGACCATCGATCGCGGCCTCTTCGCCATCGCAGCCACCGCGCCAGTGAGCCGCTACAACGAGTCGGCAATCAATCGGGGGTTGTCGAACATCGACTGGGTGTCGCGCGCGGCGGTTGCCCACGAAGCAGTCGTCGAGCACTTCATCGATGCAACGGCGGTGCTGCCGATGAAGCTGTTCACCATTTTCACCAGTGACGATCGCGCGCTCGAGTACTTGCGCGGCGAGCGAACGCGCCTGATGGCGGCAGCCAGGCGTGTGGCGAATCAGCAGGAGTGGGGGGTCCGCGTGCTGCTCGACCGCGATCGCGCGGCGCGAGCCGCTCGAACGCCGCGCTCGGGTCGTGCCGGCGGTGCGGCCAAACGCAGCGGCCGCGCCGCCACGGGCATCGCCTACCTGGCCGAGAAGAAAGCGCATCGCGACGCGGCGACCGAGTTGACGGTTCGCGCCCACGACACCGTCGCCGGTCTGTTCGATCGCCTCGCCGCACAAGCGCGTGACGCGCGTCGCCGCGCCGCCGGCGAGCTGCCAGCGCAAGGTTCGCTGCTGCTCGACGCTGCGTTTCTGGTGCCGCGCGGCAAGGCGGCGTCGTTTCGCGCGCTCGCTGCCCGCGAATCGCGCGCGCTCGCGCCGAGCGGCTACGCGATTTCGCTCACCGGACCGTGGCCGCCGTACACTTTCGTGAAGGAATCCTGATGCCACGAGACGATCATCCGCTCGTCGAACAGATTCTGCCGCCGGATGCGTCGCTGCTCGACGTGATCGACGAGTTGCTGAATAAAGGGGTGATGGCGAATGGTGACGTCACGCTCGGAGTTGCCGGTATCGATCTGATCTACCTACGCCTGTCGGCGCTGTTGTGTGCGGCCGATCGCGTGTTGCCATCGGACCAGGTCGGTCCGAAGCGCGTCAAAAGGCGGCGGCGCCGCAGGCGATCGTGAAACGCCGTCCCCGACGCCGCACCAGCGGCCGCCGCGGCGCTCAACCGCCCGCCCAGCATCGTCCGAAAACAAAATCGAGCGCCGCCGCGCCGGTGACAGCCGCCGAGCTGCGGCGGCTCCGCAGCGAGCTGACGCGCAAACTGGAACCAATGCGCTGGAATCCAGAACCCGAAGACGTCCAGCGTTCCGTCGCGCAACTCATCCTGACGATCGTCGAATTTCTCCGGAAACTGATGGAGCGTCAGGCGATCCGCCGGATGGAGCAAAAGACGTTGACCAAGCGGGAAGTCGAAGCGGTCGGCGAGGCGCTGATGAAGCTCGAACAAACTGTTCGAGAAATCGGCGCGCGGTTCGGACTGGCGCCCGAAGACTTGAACCTCGACCTCGGACCGCTCGGCAAGTTGATGTAGCGCTAGAGCGATTTGAGGAACGCCATCAACAGCGCACGATCGGTTTCGCGCAGCTGAGAAAAACCGCGCCGCGCCAATTCGCCCTCACGCGAATGGCGAACGACTGCCTCGTCGATCGTCGACGCACTTCCGTCGTGCAGCAGTGGACGCCGCAGACGAAGTCCCCACAGCGCCGGCGTCCGGATTTCCTCGCCGTTCGCCGCCGCCTGCAGAATGCCGTCCCCGGTCCCGATGTCATGAAGCAGCAGGTCCGAATAGAGCGGCACGGTCTTGCGATTGAAAAGCGGGTTCACGCTCGGCCCGGTGGTGAGTGCCGGAACGTGGCAGGTAGCGCAGCCGAGCGACTGAAATACCCGCTCGCCGTCTCGTGCCGCCTGATCGATCGGACCGCGCGCGATTGGCGCGAGAAATTTCATGAACGCTTCGAAATTATCGATGCCCCGCTTGTGCGTCAACGGATCCCGGACGTCTTCCGGATCGGGACGGAGATCGCAGCGGCGCATCGCGGCGTCGCTGATACCGTAGACGTATTCCCTCGGAAAGAGATCATTGGTAATCCCCATTTCGTTCCGGTACGCATCGCCGGCAAAGGCGAGCAGCGTGGCTTGTTGCGCCTTCCAACCGAACCGGCCGACCCGCCGTGTGCCGGTGGCGACGTCCATCACGATCGCCGCCCGTCCGCGCACCCCGTTGCCGTCGCGATCGAACGGATCTTCGAGTGCGAGAATCGTTTCGTCGGGAATCGCTTCGATCAGCCCGTCGCCGAATACCGGCAGCGGTGCCCGGCGCGCAAACACGTTGGCGTCGTCCGGCGCCGCCGGCTGGCAGTTGTGCGGCGGCACGGAGAACAGATGCATCAAGGTGTTGCCGTCGTGGTCGAGCCCGGCGAGGCCCTGCTCGGTGCGATACCCCGCCCTGGTTTCGACGACGACGCTGGCGCCGCCGATCGCCGGAACGTTGTGGCAGGCGGCGCAGCTGGTGCCGTTGAACGCCGGACCGAGTCCGTCTTCAGCGGTCTCGACCTCCGTGAAGTCCTCGAGGCCGAGACGGAATTCGGAGAACTCCGACGCCGTCAGGCCAGGCAGCGGATCGCCCGGCAGGACGGCCGGCTGCGCCGCTGGCAGCAATGCGCTGACTGCCAGCGTCGATCCAAATACGCCGATTGCGGCGGCAGTTCGAGGTATGCGCATCATCGTTTCTTCGCGCTGTCTCGAACGATCAGCACGCCTCGCATGAAGTTGTGGCCGGCACCACACATCCGGGTGCACTCGAATTCGTAGCGGCCCGGCGTGTCGACGCGAAGCGTCGTCACGATTTCCTGACGGCCGC
>Ga0207659_10000552_pt1 | contig 22400 bp, 17 predicted proteins | sample KBSM43metaG_FD_184330 | JGI IMG/M metagenome (GOLD analysis project Ga0207659, IMG submission 184330) | Miscanthus rhizosphere microbial communities from Kellogg Biological Station, Michigan, USA - KBS M4-3 metaG (SPAdes) (version 2) | ecosystem: Host-associated > Plants > Roots > Rhizosphere >...
CGTGATTTCCCGCAGTTCGAGCATGCAACTGAAGGGATCGAGTCAGGATCTCAAAACGGTCGCGGCTCAACTGAACGTGCGATACGTTCTGGAAGGCAGCGTCCGGAAGGCCGGCAACGCCGTCCGCGTGACCGCGCAATTAGTGGACCCCGAATCGAATCGGCCTCTCTGGGCGGAAAAGTACTCGGGCAAGCTCGAGGACATCTTTGAAATCCAGGAACAGATCTCGCGCAAGATCGTCGACGCCCTGAAGATGCGATTATCGCCTGAAGAAGACCGGAAACTGGCGGCGCGGCCCATCGACAACATAGAAGCGTTCGAGTGCTACCAGCGGGCGCGTTATGAAATCTACAAGTTCACGGAAGAGGGCCTGGACAAAGCTCGTGAGCTGATCGAAACCGCTATCGCTCTCGTCGGCGACAACGAATTGCTATATGCCTCGCTGGGAACCCTCTACTGGCAGTATGTGAACGCTGCGGTCAAGGCCGACGACGGTTACGTCAAGCGGGCCGAAGAACTGGCACAAAAGGTGTTCTCGTTGAATCCGGATTCCGGCCCTGGACATGCGCTGATGGGGATGGTCCGGCAGAACCAGGGACAACCGCAGGAGGCGGTTCGAAGTTTCAAGCGGGCTCTTGAGATCGATCCGAACAACGTGTACGCATTGGGTGAAATCGCTCGTGTGTACATGTGCGTGGGCGTCGAGCAGGCCAGAAAAGCCTACGCGGATTGTGTCAAAGCGGATCCACTTCAATTAATTGTTCACGTGGGTGCCTACGCCGTGGAGTTGTGGTTCGGGAACAACAACTTCGTTCAAGGGGAAGGTTTACGTTTTCTGCGCGCTGTGCCTGAATTTCCCATGATGCGATGGCCAGTGGCAATGTCGTTTATTAATGACCGGCGGCCGCACGACGCCATCCAGGTTCTGCGGCCGCTCTCGGAAAAGTCGCCCACAGTAGCCGGACGGGCCTGCCGCTTTCTGCGTCTGGCATTGGAAGGGCAGCTTGAAGATGCCAAATCCTGCTTCGATCTGGATCTTTTGTCGCGTGCGCAAAACGTCGAGTTCTGGTCGTTCTGGGTCAGCGAATGCTATGCCTTCACCGGCGAGACGGACCTGGCGATCGACTGGCTGGAAACCGCATTTCGCAAAGGTTTCTGGCATTACCCTTACGTCTCGAAACACAGCACAGCCTTTCGGAAACTCGATGGGCGTCCGCGCTTCGAGGACGTTCTTGCCCGGATAAAAACCGCTTGGGAACAATTCGAACCTTGAGTCTGCGTAATTTTTCCGACTCCGAGCTTCAGCTCGCGCCCTATGGTTCGGGAATCACATAATTTTGCTGCGCCTCGGCGAATGGTTGTCACAAGCGTCTCACGCCGTCTCTTGCATTGCCTAGTTTGCGGACCGCCTCGCGATGTGGTCGATGATTAGAACGTCGATCGGAGCTTTACCTGTCGCTGGTCAGACACGAATCAAGGAACGAATGCCGCTGAAACGTCTCTAGCTAATATCCGCGGTGCGTGGCACCACTCCCGCCGTTTTGCTGCTTCGAACTCTTCGTTTCCAGGCCGCAGTCCTTTGTGCGCGACCGTCCAAAGTCGAAAGCCTCTGAGTTGCGGAGCCACGGGTCTCTTCTGTTCGGACGTGGCTTTGTTTCTCAGAGCGTAGGAATTTCAAACGAGGGGAGGGAGTAGTCGCTTCGTCGTGTAACGCCGCATAAGGGCGATTCTGTTATCGAGGCACGGAAACGCCGTGCCGGGGAGCTCGATTCCGGGGACGGCGAAGAACGGGATCGTTTGCGGGATGAGGCCCCATGGCTGTCGGACGTCCTCGTGGCATCGATCACGGGCCGGATCGCGACAGGCCCGCACGCAGGCGCCCGCGTCCAGACTGGTGGAGATCGCGTCGATCCGGAATCGCTGGAGGCCACGCCGTCAGAGCGCTGTGCGCGAGTCTCGGGCTTTAGTGTACATGCCAACGTCGCCGTATCCGCAGGAGACCGCAAACGGCTCGAACGTTTGTGTCGGTATGTGGCACGCCCTCCGTTGGCCAGCGAGCGGTTGGAGATGACGCCGGATGGGAGGCTCGTCTATGAGTTCAAACGCCCCTGGCGGAACGGCATCTCACGAGCCTTTTACTCGCCACTGGAGTTCATCGAAAAACTATCGGCTTTGGTGCCGCCGCCCCGCGCCCATCTGGCGCGGTATCACGGTGTCCTGGCGCCAGCAGCGAAGTGGAGAGCGAAGATCGTTCCCCGTGCGGAGATGCAAACGGCACCGGACTTCGCAGCGCCTCAGCGGAGCTCTGCTCCGGAAGTTTCGATGCGTGACCCCCAACGGGAACCCAAGGGTTCGGCTCCGCCGCTGCGGCATCCACAGAACTACTCCTGGGCGGAACTGATGAAGAGAGTTTTCGAGGCCGACGTTTTGGCCTGTGATCGCTGCGGCGGCAGGCTGCGCATCGTTGCAGCGATACATCCGCCAGAAACAACCCGGAAGATTCTGGACTGCCTGGGGCTGCCGTCACGCCCTCCGCCGATGTCTCCGCCCGCCCGCGAAACCGACATCTCCTGGCTCTACTAACTAACCTGCGCGCCTCCGAAGGTCAAGCTCCCCGTATGTCCTGCTGAAGTGGACACGCCCTCTTATTTGCTCTGTGCAACCCCGAAGAAATACGGCTCTCTCGACATACAGAGACGGAATAGTTCTTATCCGACATTCCAAACGCGGAAACGGGCTGGAACAAATCGGCGAGCTATGCTCTGCACGATGCTTGAAATGCCTATCCTCCGATGCTAAGGGAATGGAAAAAGTCCGATTTAATGCTGAACTGATCGAGGGTCATAAGGGCGTCACTGTTGTGCTCGTCCCGTTCGATCCGGAAAAGATGTGGTTGCAGAAACCCATTCGTCTATACGGACGCCGGCACGGTTGGCTCGTGACCGGAAGGGCGAATGGTACCCCTGCTTGTTTCTCCTATCCTCGAATCCCGCGCTTCCCGTCAATCCGAGCTGCGTCACATGCATGGATGCCAAAGCGTTTACGGATATGGTTGCGAGGACCGAGGAGACCTTCATGCGAACCGTGCGCGAGGCGGAACAGAAGCAGTAGGACATCAGGGGTCGCCTAATTTCGTCGGGTTTCCACTTTCCGCTTCGCTGTGGAGATCAGGTAGCTAACTTCACCAGCTTCAAGCGTCGAAGGTCGTCTTCTGTCCAGCGCGCGGCGGATCACTTCTGCTTTAAGAGTGACTGCCAGTTGAGTATCAGGGTGATTGGTGACGGTGGGGCGTTCGCCTGAGGCGCTGCCGAGACTGCGAAAGGCAAAGAAGTCACGGAGGAAAAACTCAGTCCTTCGTCGCGGTCCGACGTTCAGCCTGCGCGCGCTGTTCGCTCACTTGATCCAGCACCGGTTGTAAGGGTCGGCAGGTTTTGCGGATCGTATTTGAGCTCTGACGGACCCAGGGAAACTTCTTGAGCCCTGCAAACAACCGAACTCAACTTGTTGTTGCGCCATCACTGGAAGGATCGGAACCGCGTAGCTGGTTGAAATGGCCATCATTTCCAGCGGCGTCGATCGCGGGTCGGTAATCTCGACGATGACGAATCCGCTCAGGCCCGCGAGGAGGAGAGGCACGCTTGGCCCGCGGAAATCGGCGTCAATCGTACTCCGACTGTTCGATTCGGCGGCGGCCGGGAGACGATTCCGAGACTATAGAGAATCAGGCAAGCCACTTCAGGAGACTCGACAGCCGCGATGATTTCCATGCGTCCGTGCAGCGCGGGCAATGCAGGACAGCAAGGCCGTCGCCTCCTGCAACCAGGACATCACCGTTCGCGAGCAACGTGAGTGAGAAGTGTGCCCTGCCCGTCGTCATATCGCCGGTCGCCGTGAACGAACCGAAGGATTGTGCATTGCGATTGGCACGTGCCCGGCAACGGCCATGAAGAAGACCGCAACGACAATGAACGCTTTGATGGATAGCTTGATTTTCTTTCCCACCGGTTTCATATCTCACCTCTATTACAAAAGGCGGTGTTTGTGGCGGAAAGTGCTAACGAACGGGGCGTGGGAAGTAATGTGTGACGCCCATAGCGAGGCCCATCCGGAGTGAATGGCCATTGTGGCCCCACACGGACTTCAGCACGTTGGCTGAAAGATCCATTGAAGGAGTGAGCGCATAGTCGAGGCCACCTCCCAATTCTAGATAGCCGACACTCAATATCTGATCATGATGCAGCCATAACTCACTCGCCCGGTCAGGGAAATCCTGCGGGAAGTTCAGCCCGCCATGGGTGATCTGCAGTATTTCGATCGCCTTGGCGGATAGGCGCTCGGTGAAAAAATATCCAAAATCCCCGCGCAACAGGCTTTGATTGCCGCCATACGAAACACCGTCGATTTTTGTTCGTTCGGTGATTCCGTATGCGTACCGCAGATGAAAATAGGAGTTGGGCAAAAGGCTGTTGGCCGACCCCCCGATACTTGCGCCAATATTCACCTGCCACAGGTTTCGGCCCACTGCGGAGTGGGCAAAGAACGGGTAGTCGTGGCTGGGCTGATTCCACGCAAGAAACGGCGTGATGGCGAACGGCCTGACAGTGAGATTGTATCGAACGCCTAAGCCAAGATCCTGCACGCCGCCGTGGTACGTGCCATCGTCGATGACTTCCTGGCCAGGATCGTGAACGTGGAGTGCGTCCGGATTATGCGGGGCTGATCCCTTGTAAAGGGACATGATGTATGGCACAGAGAAACTGGCGGCCAGCTTGTCGGTGACGCCGTAGTCGACCTGGGCGGACGCGATGTGAGAATAAATGCGACCGGCCTGGAACACGCTTCCGTCACTTCGAAGGTGGTCATGGACGTTGGTGTACTGATAGCTCAAAGTGACGGTGCCTTCGCCACGCAGCGGAACAAACGCCTGGCCCAACAGGTTATTCGGGATTGCGAACGTGAACAGGGAGATCACGGCAACGACCTTCAGCGATTGCAGAAAATTGGGGATTATTGGGGAAGCCCTCTCAGGAGGCCGCTCATTTGGTGCGCGTCTTCTCTGCATCGGAAATCAACGCGACATAGTTGGGTTCCTTTGCCTTTGCAGGAACGCCCATGGATATGAGAACTGGTTTCGAGAGCGAGGACGCGATCGGACCCCGCACGGATTCCAGATCTGCAGGCGCGGCGACAAGGTAATCGAAAGTCGCCGACTTAAGCGCTTCGTTGATTTGCACGATGTCTTTGGCGATCCGCACCTTGTGACCGACGCGCTTGACGGCGGCCTCAAAGTCACTTGATCCAGCTCGTGCCAGACTTTCGCTCTTGTAAAGGAGGATGGAGCGCGACTGGCCTGCCTTATGGACTCTTGAAACACGGACGCCGGCCCCGAGAAGCAGCAGCTTGTCGCCACACGCTCGGATATCCAGAGCGGAAAGTTGAACGACGGCGGCAACAAGAACTGTCCATGCGATGAATTTCCGTGTGTTCATTAATCTTCCTTTATAAGGTCGTCTGGACTATAGCCCCCGGGTAAAGCGAATCAAAGACAAATCCCGAAGATAAGAATCCCGCTCACAGCGGCAGCCCGACCTTCCTCATGAGATTCAGATATTCGGGTTCCGAGCGCATCTTCTCGAAGTCGGGTTCCACTTTGAGATAGATCAGGCGGTTGTGGTGCTCCTGGAAGGCCTTGCCGAGCCAGATTAAGGCCTCCTTCCGATTCCCAACCCTGGCGTGAAGTTTCGCCCGGTTATAGGTCCAGATAAAGTCCCCACCACTTTCCTCTTCCTCAGTCCGTGCCAGCCACTTCCGCGTGTATCCATCCAGACCGCCCGATTGATAGGCCTTTGCCTGGGCGGAGAGGACCTTTTCATCGGTGAGGCCGGCCGCAAGGTACTGTTGGTAATAACCGAATGCTTCACGGTCTTTCGCGGCCAATGCGGAGGCATCTCCCAGTCCCAAGAAAATGAGCTGACCGGAAGGGTTGAGCTCCAGGGCCTTCTTCCACCCTGCTATTGACGCTTCCGGCTTCCGCGCCATGTATTGGATCCAGCCTTCACGTTGGGCGGAATCCACGGACTGGGGATCCAGTTCGATGCTCCGTCTGTTCATCACAAGAGCGTCGTCAAACCGCCCGAGCGCGACAAGCAATTCTGTATAGAATGCATAGACGGACACGTTGTTGGGATTTTTTTCGATAAGCTGTTTGTACTCCCCCTCCGCTCCGTTGAAGTCCCAGTCCTGATCCACTCGTATCCGAACCAGGGTGATGCGCGCGTCCTCGTTTGACGGGTCCAGGATCAGAGCTTTTTGCGCTTCTTCTTTCGCGAGGGGATAGGCTTCAGCGGGCAACATTACGGAATTGAAACCCATGTTGGCATAGGTCTTGGCCAACCCGGCGTGCGCCGGGCCGAAACCAGGATCGATTTCGATGGCTCTTTCAAACTTGTCCATGCTCACGATTACGCCGGAAGGATCCCTGGAATCCAACTTCTTCAGGCCCTCCAGATAAGCCTGGTATGCCTCAGGAATGACTTTCCCGCCGCCCGCCATGCGATTTTCGTCTTCCGGTGTGAGCTTAAGATTGATTTGAAGCGCGATGTCTCGAGCCAGTCCTCGCCGTAGTGTGAGCACATCCTGGTAGTCGCGCTGGTAGCTGTCGGACCACAGTTGCCTGTCTTCGGCGGCCTCGAACAGCGAAGCGTGGATAAGGACTTGCCCGTGAGATCGCTCGACAGAACCTTCCAGCAGGAAGTCGACCTTCAGGTCCCGCGCAATTTCCCTAAGAGTTTTTTGAGTGCCTTTGTACATCCGGGAGGAGATAACCCTCAGATCCCGAAACCGGCCCAATTCCCCGCTGAGTTCTTCGGTCATGCCGTCCGCGAAAGAACCCGACTCTTCGCCTAGCGCTGACCGATCCACCAGGGGCAGCACAGCCAGGGATCGGTTTGGTGGCTTCGTGCCAGACGACCTACCTGAAACCAGCCCATAGACCAGGCCCAGGGCTACTAAGATCCCGAGCACAGCGGCGGCAAGACCCAAGCGTCGATTTGAACGATTCGTGGCGGTCAGGGATTCGAGTTCCGCTTGTACTCGGACCATGTTCGGGATCCGACGGGTTGAATCCTTTTGGAGACATCGTTGCGCGAGAGAGCGGGCCCTTGCAGCCGACCGAGGAAGCGCAGACCAATCGGGATCACGATCGATAACGGTGGCAAGGACCTCGGTCGTCGTTTCTCCCTTGAACGCTCTTTTCCCGCTGAGCATTTCGTACAGAACGCAGCCAAAGGCCCAGATATCGGTGCGGACATTTGGAGGTTCGCCTCGGGCCTGTTCCGGGCTCATGTAAGACGGCGTGCCGATGATCGCATCCGAGGCGGACGAGAGCGTCGGCAGACTGGCCTGGACCGAAGAACCCGGCGATTCCGGCACTGTCAACTTGGCCAATCCAAAATCGAGCACTTTCACTCGGCCTTCAGGGGTGATCTTGATATTGGCGGGCTTAAGGTCCCGATGGACGATTCCTTTGCCGTGGGCGGCAGTCAGCGCGTCGGCAACCTGCTTTGCGATCGACAACGTTTCGTCGGAAGACAAAGGGCTGCGAGCGATGCGTTCGGCAAGGGTATCTCCTTCGACCAGTTCGAGCACGAGGCCGCACAGACCGTCTTCTTCCTGGACGTCGTGGATTGCGCCGATACAAGGGTGGTTGAGGGTGGCCAATGTGCGGGCTTCCGTTCGAAGGTGGGCGATGCGCTTGGGGTCTGCTGAGAATTCGGGCGACAGCACCTTGATCGCCACGTCGCGACCCAGATTGCGGTCATGCGCCCGATAGACTTCACCCATGCCACCGACGCCAATCCGTGAGAGAAACTCATATTGTTTGAGACGGCGCCCGACTAGGGAGCCGGCCGTGGCGTCGCCGGCCAGGGAGTCTTTTTCAGCGAGCAGGCGTGCGGCAACTCCCACGGCGGGAATGTCAAAATAACTACCCGCCTGCTCATGAGCGTCGAGCAACGACTGCACTTCCCGGAGGAGCTCCTCATCTGAGCCGCAAATCTTATGGAGGAACTGGGCGCGTTGAGCGAGAGGAACTTCCAGGGCTTCGAGAAAGATTGCGCTGACTTGATGGTGACGGGCGGGCATTGGATTAACCCTGCCTCAGTTCCCTGAAGAGCCACGCTTCGGCAATGCTCCAGTCACGCGAGACGGTTGCGACTGAAACATCCAGGGCTTCGGCCGCCTCTTTGAGGCTCAGCCCCGCAAAAAAGCGCAACTCGACAACGCGAGCCTGACGCGCATCCAGTTCCGCCAACTTTTTCAGGGCATCATCCAGCGCAACCAGATCCGCACTTTTGCGGGGTGCAATGTTTTCAGCGGCCGACAGCGAAACCTGAAGCCCATCCCCACCCCGCTTTTGGCGGCCCGTCGCGCGGGCAAAATCCACCAGAATACGACGCATGATTTGCGCGGCTAACCCAAAGAAATGAGCCCGATTCTTCCATTCGACGTTTTTCCAGTCGCTGAGCCGAATATAAGCTTCGTTGACTAGCGCCGTGGGCTGGAGCAAATGCCCGGCGCGTTCACCAGCCATATAGCGTTTCGCGATGCGCCGGAGTTCACGATGAACGAACGGAGTGAGTTGCGCGAGGGCGTCCTCGTCGCCCCGTTTCCAGGCAATAAGCATCTCCGTGATCTCGGAAGGCGAGGGTGTATCCATATGCGTTGTGCAGAGGATAACAAGAATAAGAGGCATCTGGGGATAGATCGGCCGATCTCGCAAAACACTGCATCGATCTTGAGCGCTATAGTCCTTCAATCCGTTCACAAGAGGAGATATCTCCATGGCGAAATATCTATTTCTGGGTAGCTACACGGCGGGAAGGTGCAGTTGGCCTTCGTAGGAGGCGGATCCAAACGCCGTCAGGTCGCAGAGGGACTTGTGAAAGAAGCAGGAGGCAAGCTCGAAGCGTTCTACTTCACTTTTGTCGACTCAGACGTCGCACTCATCGCGGAGCTGCCAGATAGCGCTTCGTCGGTTGCGGTGTCGCTGGCCGTGAATGCCAGTCGGATAACGCACATCAAGACAATCCCCCTAATCACGGTGGAAGAGATGGATGTAGCTTCGAAGAAGAAACTCGCCTACCGTCCGCCGGAAATTTAAAGGAGTCGTGCGAGAGCCGAGGGTTTGGCCAAGAACCCTCGACTCAAGAACGAACAGCTTTAGAACTTAAAGAACGTCACTGACTTTGGGTCGACCATCCCCCCGTGAAACACGTCATTGAAATCTAAGCACCAGGCAGTGTTACTCGTTCGAAATGGTGGCCTTGGTTCCGTCGAATTTCGTGATGGTGATAGTGAATGGCTCGTTATAGGAACCCGCCCGGTCCCGAAGTACGCTTAGTGCAACCTGCTCGCCCAGCAGGATGGACCAGTAGGTTGAACTGCGGAAGTGAATGCCGGCGTGAATCCCGTGACCAATTGAGATGTTGTACGCCAGCTTATTCAGTTCTCCGTTGATGTCCAGATTGTTCCTGTCCGCACCGGTGTAAGTGTTCAGCGACAGGCCATCCGCGCTCGGCACGTACACGTCCCGTCCGGCGCCGGTGAGCAACTGGCGGATATTCTGGCTGCCGTCAAAGAAAAACTTAAGCAGAGTGATGCATGCGCCGCCGACCGTCCCGTGACCCGTTGGGTAGCATGGATGTGTTGGCGAACCTTCAGGGAACGCCTGCGGAAGCAAGTAACTGCCATAGTTTGAAAACGTAATGGGAAGCGCCGCGGATCCGAAGATGTCGGAGTGCAAGGCCCCTGCGGCTTTGGGAAACGGTGTAGTGTGCGTCAGGTTCGCCTGTACCAGGGCCCCATACTCCTCCGGCCGCATGCGCATGTTGACGATCCACTTGTGAAACCAGGAGGCTTTGAGCGCTCGCGTGGCCATTTCTGCCAGCGTCGCTGCGACGTCCGGCCCGCCGAGCGTACCGAAGCCCTTCTCCGTCTTCGAACTAATGTAGGGATTACAAGGGTTCGGTGGCGCACCCATTCCCGCCAGGCAGAGCATGGCCGTGAAGTACGCCTGATAGAGCACGTCCACACGAGTGTAGGCGGCGAGGTCCCGACCATTCCGGATGTACCGGAATCTTGGGTCAACGGCGACCTGGCGACCCGAATCCCCACCGTTCTGGACTAACTGGTACTCGCTGACCGACGTCATGAAGGCGCTGCCGCCACCGCCCACAGGAAGGAACGTCTGGTACTGCTGGCTAAGGAACTGCGCGCCATAGTAAGTCGGCTGGATCATGAACTGCGATACGTAAGGCCCCTGAACGTTACCGTCGCCTACGACAAACTGACCGCGGAACAGATTCTGCGGTGTCACCGGAAACGGGAACTGATTGTTCCCGGAACTCCTGAGAAATGACAGCTTGTTCATGTCCGACGCGGCCTGGGCCACCAGGGCATTCATTGGGTATTCAGTGAACGGCACATCGGCCAGCAGAGCAGCCCAGTAGTGCTCAATCTGTTCGGCCGCGGTCTGCGCGCTGGTGACGCCTGGGGCTGGGGGGATGACGGTGGCATGGGAGTCGAGGCCTTCCAGGTCAAATGCAAGGGCGCCCTGAGGACAATTCAATTTCGAATTGGGCCCTCCGCCCGGGGCTCCCATGATGATGTCTTTGAAATCTAAATGCTCACCGGTGAGCAGGGCATTTTTCAGGCTGAGGCAGGCAGCAGCATTCGGGACGCCGAGACCATCGTGCAGCAGGGCTTTGCTGAAACTACCGCTGAAGTCTGAAAAGGCCGTCGCATCTCCATTGTCTGGTTGATTTCCAACGTTGATGCCCTCATCCTGGGCTACTTTCTTGCGGTATTGCATACTGCGGGCCGCGCGCACGGCAGGTTTAAAGTCGACGATGGAGGCGCCCGCCACCGAGTGCTTTTCGCCTAGCAAAGGTTCGAGGGGAATTGAGCCCGCTGCCATTGTCACTGCGGTCACACCACCGATGCGTCCCAGGAACCCGCGGCGCGTCACGCCGTCCCTGAGTTTCTTCTCCTGATGCGTAATTCCTTTTGAGTTCTGCTTCGTTTGACTATCCATAGGTACCTCCAGCAATTTTGGTATCACCCGAAACCATTTCTGCGCGTCCGCACTACGAACCGCTGAGGGTTAACGGATCCATCGGCAAGGGCTGATTACGCTCGACTCGCCGCGTTCAAGGCGCGGCGAGTCGAGCACAAGCCGGACCTCGACCTATGGTGCGTGCGGTGCCGACTGTATGGTTAAACACGTGTTTGGCGGACAGCCGCCGTTAAACATGTTTAGCTGTTGTGAGAATGCTGGCTCCATTAAAGCTACTCCGTGATCCCGGACCGCCAGGTGGATTTCGGCTCCGCGCGGATCGATCAAACCGGGACCGGAAAAGGCGTTTGTCGTGTCGCCGACGGCTCGGACTTCGGCAAAATCCGCCGTCCCGGCGGGACCGACAAGCGCGCCTCCCATATTTACCAGCGAACCTTGCACGAGAGGATTGTTAAGATCGACCGGCGGGCTGCATGGGCGCGTCGAGCAATGCTCCGGATGGTTAAAAATGCCAAACCAGCCAGTGACCACATGGCCAGGCACAAGGCCTGACGTGTGAATCGTTCCGGTCACGTCGTCCCGCGTTCTGACGAGCATTGTCGCCGAGCGATAGACTATGGCGCCGCTCATCAATGACCGCTCAGGTTCAAAACTAATTGTTGGAACTTTATCAGTCGCCGCTTTCTGCGCCGTTACGGATGGGACCAGCACCAAGGCGGATAACACTACAGCAGAGGCGACAATCTTCGCCCCCCTTAGCAAGTGAGTCATCATTCGGACCTCCTTATAGATGTACGATCAAGTTTCTTCACCTAAACGAAATTCAACGTTTGCCCACACGGCCACGAGATGCGCCGCCTTTTTCGGTGCGAGCGTTCTGACCAAACCTTTTCGTTTGCGAGTAAGGGTGACGACGTTCCACCCTACAGTTGAGCAGGCGCTTTTTGCGGCCCAAACCTCTCACGCCGCGTCGTGTTTTTTGCGTGACCTTCGTCGACACCGATAGCTGTCGCCCGGAAAATAGCGGCTTGGTCCGGTCGGACAGCGCCAATCGGAGTCACGGCTGTGCCCGCGGCGCAACATATTGCGGTGCGATGCGACATCAAATCAGGGACCAAGCAGATTTCGATTCAGCAGATTTCAAAGAAGGTATTGCAGATTCAGCAGGCTCCCTATCAGGCTTCGGTGATTTACAGAGCGTTCGGCGGCCCATGGAAGTTTGGAATGTCGTTCCAATAGGCCGCTCTGAACTAATCGGCGAACACGCCAGTTGAAAGAGGACCTCTGGAATTCGTACAAGCCCAGACGCATGAACCGCCTCGACGAAGCGACCGCAATGGGAACGTGGCGTGAGCTGAAAGCAGAATTTTCACGAAACGGAGGTGACGACCCGAAGATTGCGGACTTCGCTCAGGAGAAAAACAGGAGGCAAGATTCGGAGGGCGAAACAGAAAACGCAACCAGCAGCTCTAACTTGTTGATTGCAGAATGCCGAAAAGAGGACTCGAACCTCCACCCCCTTGCGAGGACTAGAACCTGAATCTAGCGCGTCTGCCAATTCCGCCATTTCGGCCAGGCTGAGCTTGATAGCTTACAACAAGGCGCGTTTAACCGGTACACACGTCGATCGATTTCGCGCTAGATCACGCAGGAGCAGTTCATTCCGCAATATTTGATGGTTTCGCTTGGCCGGCCCTCCAAAGTCACGCATCATTTCATACTGATCTTTTGCGGCCGGAAGGTCTTCCCGAGTGATGGCAGCCAGGTATCGTGACACCGCTCGCCGAGCGAGCAGGTTCGTCAATGCCAGGCCGTTAACGACCGCGATTGTTAAGGTCCAGAATTCCCAGCCTTCGAGGAAACTCTTTGCCCCGACGATGATTGTGTGTGACAGAAACCATAAGAGGGCTATGGTTCCAGCCGCTAGTCTGACCTGATTGCGAAGGCTTGAGCTCATGCCCGCATCGTCCAGCCGTGACACCATTATGGTGCTGGTCGAATTGCCACACGGCGCCGTTTGCTTTCTTCGATCATTGGAGTGAGATCTGCCGCTGGCCGGATCTCCCACGCACCCATCTTCACGCCGGGGTGCTTCGAGATCAATTCAACGGCCTGGTTGAGATCCTTAGCCTCGATAATCAGCAACCCTCCGAGCACTTCCTTCGATTCTGCGAACGGACCATCCGTCACCGCGACCTTGCCGTTCCGAAATCGCAGCGTTTTGGTGCTGTCCGGCCCCCCGAGCCCTTCGCCTCCCGCCCAGTGACCGCTTTTCTGCAACACTTCATCGTAGGTAAAACAGGCGTCGATCATCTCGTTCTGTTCGGTCTGCGAGTAGGTTCCCCACGTCTTCACATCCAGATACCCGAAGCAAACATATTTCATTTCCTTCTCCTTAAAAACCGGGTTTGACCAGTTTTCATCAGCTAGTCGATCGTGGAGCAACCAAATCGACAGTGCACAACGCTACCTGAAAAAATAAATTGTTCGCTCGGCCGCTCCAGGGTGTTGCGCCGACCGCGACAAGAGCGTGCGGTCCAGGTTAGCGCGCCACCGATGCTGATCCTCTATATCTAGCACGATGAGGGGTTATACTGGAGTCCTTCTCCCGTATGCGCTTTCATTGGCGCACCCGCATACGTCGAGATCGGGAATGGCGTATGTCCGACAGCGCGTCAACGGGTCGGCGGTCATACGTTCCGTTCGTATCGTCCGCAGACTGGTTCAGCAAGCTCGCAGAGAGCCCCAAACCGTGCGTGGAAAGGGACGGGTTCGCGGGCCGAGACACGGAGTCCTTGTGCGATATGCAACTTCAATCTTCGGAGGAATGCTGCTTGCAGCACTCGTTCCGATGTGGGTCTCGGCCGATATGCTTGTCACTATCGACAAGACCGATTTGAAGAGGAAGTTCCTGCTGCAAATCAGTTACGAGCAGGCAATGGGGTGGCAGGACTTCATGAACAGCCGCAGCCGCGTTGTGCTCTTCGAGCGGCATAAACGAACGCTTCGCATGGTTGAAGCGCCGCGCGACTCGGCGGCTTCCTCCCGCGAGCTCGCGACGTTCCCGATTCTTGAGGAAACAGATCACTCATTCATCGTCGACTTCAATGCCGGCTTGAACAAGATTTCGGGCGAAGAGGATCGGACGGGCGAAGACTACTACGGACGCGAGAGCCTTCCGAACAATTCATTCTTTCGGCTCCTGCAACGCAAGATGCTGAGCGTGACCCGCAATGGCTCCATGCTCGTCCTCGAACAGGAGGGGCTGACGCAAGATAACGAGCGCGTGCTCGTTTATTACTATTTGAGCCCGTATCGCCCGGATCCGGACTTCAAGCGCTTCGAAATAAAGAATCTCGACCGCTTTGGCTTCTACGAAACGTATCCGGAGCGGCAAGGTAACCGGACAGTTCTCTACGCTATGAAGTTCGGCAACCCGATAGTCTTCGCGCTCTCCTCGGAAATCCCTGAGCCATACCGGCAGGCGGTACGTGAAGGCGTGCTCTATTGGAACAAAGCTTTGGGCTCTCCAATGCTTCACGTGATCGATGCGCCCGCAGGCGTTTTCGCTCCGAATCCTGAATACAATGTCATTCAGTGGGTGCCCGACGGCGCCTACGCATCAACGGCCCACATCCAGGGGGATCCGCTCACCGGCGAGATTCTTCACGCCCAGATCTTTCTCCGTTCGGGAACGACGAGCGAGGGTGGCCTTGACGAGCAGCGAAATCATTTGCGGTATGTCGTCGCTCACGAGGTGGGCCATGCCCTGGGGCTCAGACATAACTTCGCAGAAGGTCCGGCCAGCACGGTCATGAACTACTTTGACTACCACGTAACCGTGCGAATCGGCCGGGAGGTCGTTCTATCCGGCGACCACGCCCTCGAGTACGACCGGCAAGTCATCCGCCACGTTTATCTCGGAGAGCCGCTGGATCTCCACACCCTACCCGCCTTTTGCACGGACAGCCAGCCGGGTTGCAGCCCGTTCAGATCACGGATCAGGTTGGGCTCAAGCGACGCGCCGAAACCCGAATGATTTCTCCCGCGTGTCGCACGCACACGCGCCGGCGAGGCTTCAGAGAACTTGTCGAGTCTCCGCGTCGCAACGAGCTTCAGGCTTTCCTACGCTTACCGCATGAAGACTCTGGAACCCCGACGTTTTGTTCCCGAAAACCAGTAGCGTTACATTTGCTTGAATCGTCTTCGCTCATTTCGGGTGATAGTTCGGGTACGGCGGCTTCTTCAATTGAGCGGGCGGATTCTTCTGCAACTCGTCCATCACCACTTGGACCGCGCGTTCGAGCTGCGGATCGTGACCCTGGCGGACAGCCGCCGGGTCGAGTTGTATTTCGATATCCGGCGCGACGCCGCGGTTCTCAACGTCGAACTGGCCATTGGGATTCCAAATCGCCGCGTTGGGAGCCGTGACTCTGCCGCCGTCCATAAGGCCGGGGAATCCGCTCAAGCCGACCAGCCCTCCCCATGTCCGCGTCCCGACCAACTTCCCCACACCGGCGCGTTTGAAATACCAGGGCATGGCATCGCCGCCCGAACCGGCAAATTCGTTGATGATCATCACCTTGGGTCCGGAGATCGCGCCAAACGGCTGATTCGTGTCGAGGCCGTCGCGATAGGAAGCAACGCTCATGACCTTACGTTGAAGGTACTCGATGATGTCAGTGGCCAACTGGCCGCCATGATTAAACCGTTCGTCGATGATGACCGCATCCTTCCCAACCTGCGCGTAGTAGTAGCGCGTGAAGCTCTGGTACCCGCCGAACGACGTATCAGGCATATGAACATAAGCCACGCGTCCGTTGGTGAGCTGTTCCACTTTGCGCCGGTTGTCTTCGATCCAGGCCAGGTAACGCAGCCGGTTTTCATTGGGAACCGGTACGACAGTCACCTGCCGCGAACCTGCGCCTGTGGGGTCGGCACCGACGGTCAAGACGGTTGCCTTGTCCGCCGTTGCTTCGAAGAAGCTGTAGATGTTGTCGGTGGCGCGCAGGTCTCGCCCGTTGACGCCGAGCAGGTAGTCGCCTGCCGTGACATTCACGCCCGGTTGTGTCAGAGGCGCTCTCAGATCCGGGTTCCAGTTTTCGCCGTTGTAGACGCGCGCGAAGCGGTAGCGCCCGTTCTCTACTTTATAGTCGGCGCCGAGCAGACCCGTCGCCACCTTCTTGACCTCCGGCCTGTCGCCTCCCCCGATGAACATATGGCCGACGGTCATCTCCCCCAGCATCTCCGTGAAGAGGTAGTTGAGATCGTCGCGTGAAGCGAGGCCCTCGAGGAACGGCGCATACTTCTGTTCGGTCGCCTTCAGATCGAGGCCGTGGAAGTTCGGGTCGTAGAAGAAGTCACGTTCAATCCGCCAAACCTCGTGGTACATCTGCTTCCACTCGGCGACCGGATCCACGCGGACTTCGAGGTTTTCCATCTTCAGCGGGCCCTTGCCGGAGTCCTGGGCGCCTTGCCCGTCACTGATAGGTGGAAGTTCGGAGATCACCCATTGCTCATCCTTCTGGTAAAGAACCTTCTCGCCACCGAATGAGACGGAGAAGCGAGTGATCCGCTTATACGGCGTGTCGGATTTCCGCTTGCCGAGATCGTAGCGCTGGGCCGACATGAGAAACGGTTCATTTGGTAATTCGTTCAGGGACTCCATCGCGAACACAACGCCCGGCTTGCCCGCCTGCAGCCATGCATATCGTCGAGGAGGAAATGGCAGCGCCAGGATGCGCTGCCCGACATTGTCGAAGTCCACTTTGATGTCCGGCTTTTCCGCCGGTTTGTCTTTGTCGTCTTTCTTCGAGTCCTGTTTCTTCGGGTCCGCTTTGTTTGTTTCATCGGCCGGTTTCTCATCGTCGCTTTCCGGGGCAAGCGGTGACTTCTCATCCTTCGAGAGAACGACCAGGTAGACGCTGCTCGTGACGCGTTGCACGGAGGATTGCAGATTAGGCTCATTGCCCGGACCGGAGTCGGTGCTCGCAATGAAGTAGACATACTTGCCTTCCCTGTCGAACACCGGATGACCGGCGTCGCTCAAGCCATCTGTTATCTGAGTAGCTTTTGCGCTGGCGAGCGAATACAGGTGGATTGCCGAAAGCCCGCTCTTCAGCGTCTTGGCGTACACCAGCCATTTCGAGTCGGGCGACCAGTCCGGCGTGAGACTGCGGTCGGCCCTGTAGGTATCCAGATCCACCCGCACCGGGTTCCTGGCTTCAAGGTCGATATACCAGAGGCCCACGTGGTTATCGAGGTAGGCGATCTTTTTGCTGTCCGGCGACCAGCGGGGAGCCATGTAAAACTGCGCCTTATCGCCCAGCGCAATCTTTTTGACTTCGCCCAGTCCATCCTGCGCGCGGATGTGCAGTTCGTACTCGCCGGATTCATCGGAAAAGTACGCGATGGACTTTCCATCCGGGGACCAAACGGGTTCTCGCTCGTGGATACCCGGCGAGTTCGTCAGGTTGCGGGGATCGCCCTTCTCGGCTGGCACGGTGAGGATCTCGCCCCTCGCCTCGAAAACGGCGCGCGCGCCGTTCGGCGAGATATCCGCGCTCTCCACGCGCTTCGCCACGTTCACATAGTGCGGGCGAAGTTCCGGCAGGTCGCCCGCGAGTTTCACCTCCACAATTTTTGTCTGACCGGTCCTCAAATCGTAGAGATGGACCGAGCCAAACTGCTCGTACACGATGGCGCCAGGTCCGGCGGATGCGGACTTAAAGTCATAACCCTTGTTCTCAATGAGCTGTTTGACCTGCTTGCTGCGCGTGTCATAGCTGAAGAGCGTAACGGAACCGTTGCGGTCCGAAAGAAAGTAAAACTGATCACCGACCCACATTGGGTTGAAGTCGTTGGAATTCTGGCGAGGAATCTCGATCACCGAAGAGTTGGAGAGGTCGGCAATCCAGATCTTGCGGGTCTGGCCGCCACGATAGCGCTTCCAGGACGCCTGCCATTGAAAGAGCGGCACGTATGCCAGGTGCGACCCGTCGGGCGAGTATGAAGCCTCGTCCACAATCGGCAGAGGGACCTGCTCGGGGAAACTGCCGTCGATGGCCATCGTATAGAGCTGGCTGGCGTCGGTTCCACTGGAGCGATGCGACACGAAGGCCACACGCTTCCCGTCCGGAGTCCATCCGACAGGTATATCCTCTTCAGGATGCCAGGTCAGACGCCGCGGAACTCCTCCCTCGGCCGGAACCAGGAAGACATCCACGTTGCCGTCGTATTCTCCTAAGAATGCAACTTGCGAACCGTCCGGAGAGAATCGCGGAAGCTGTTCGAACCCGGCTCCCGCTGTTAGACGCCGCGCCTCGCCCCCATCGCGCGGCACGCTCCACAAATCACCGGCAAAAGAAAAGACAATTGAAGTGCGGCTGAGCGCCGGGTCTCGAAGCAGCAGCGGCGGCGGGGCCGCAAGAGTGACGACGCTGGTCAGGGCCAGACCGGTCAAAGCCACCAGGAACTGCAAACGGCAAGCGACGGACTTCTGCATGGCGGGATCCTCCAGAGAGTGAGACCGAGAGTGTAACGCATCGTAAGCGCAGGAAATTCAAATGGGTGAGGGAGATGGTTCAAAAGAAGCCTTCCAAATAACTGCGGTGCTTCTTTTCTTCGTGATAATGCCGAGCGCGTTCACTCTTCGGAACGGAGGGGATCCAGAAACGGGCGGCCGCCAAGGGACGTCCGAAAGGCGAAGAGACAGATCGCGGCGATAACAAGGAGGGCCGCGAAGCAGTAGCTGGAGTACCAGGCTGAAGGCTGAAAGGTCATCGGAATGGACTCGTCGCCGAGGATCCTTTCGACAAAAAGGGTGGTCGCGAGGCATACGACTCCGAACCGCTTCAGTACGAAAAAAATCAGGATCCCGCCCAGGAAGACCTCTATCCCAACGACCCATGAAGAGTAGAACAACCAGTTTCTTATGGCCCAAACCAACGCCAGAGCCACGCCAGCTATTTTGTCGTTTCGCAGCAAGACGCGCAGAAAGAAAAAAAGGCAGAGGTACCCGAGAGCGACAGCGATAGCAGTCCATACAAAATCGACAAGAGAGCCGGCAAATGGGCCGGCGCCCGTGATAGTGGAGACGTCAAATAATGCCGGACCCGACGCTTCCGGATATCCGAACCACGTCGGGACTGCATATGGCAGCCAAACTGTGGACGAAAGCACCACACCAAAACCGCAACCGGCAAGCACGTCACGACCGACCAGAGGATCGCGCCAGTCTCCCGACAAGAGACGAGTCCAGGAAACCAGAATCTGCGGCCAGCGCCGCCGCACAAAAGGTTCCAGTGCGATGTACAGCGTCCAGGCGAGAGCGCTGAAAATCAGAGCCCAACCGAGGAACATCATGAAAAGGTCGAACTCCCCCAGGGTTGGAACGTGATGGGTTTCAAGGATCCAGGATGCCGAACAGAGGCAGAGACTGAAGACTGCAAGCCGTGCTGCCCCTCGACGATCTCCCCGGCCGAGCCGCAGGTTTCGACGTGCAAAGAACGCTGCGACTCCCATGATTGTAAGGAAGACTGCCAACGCGATTCCATTGCCGATGCGTTCGCTCATTCGCTGCCCTGCCAGTTCCATCCGCCATGCTCGAGTCCACGGACCGATGATCTCAAAGCTCACCGGCCTTCCATGGTAAGCCGCCGCCTCGATTCGCATGGGAATGCCGGGCCACTCTTTCATCGAACCCTGCCACGCCGCGCGTGTATCGGCAAAGAAGACGGGACTCCATTGAGGATCTGACGGCATCCATTTGGAGGCGTCCAGGCCGGCTTCGGAAAAAAGAAGCGTCCAATCGATCGCTGGCGGAGCGCCGCCGGGGGCCGATTCGACCTGAGGTGGAATTGCGCTAAACGATCGCAGGTGGCCCTCCGTGTCCGTGGTGACCAGCACTTCTCCAGAGAACTCCATCGGCGGATCGCTTCTCCAAACTCTTTGAGAGGGGTTGAACCAGTTGGGCTGCAGCGAACGCGGGCTCTGCCGATACCAGAAAAGAATGGCGTCGGAGCTCAGATTGTTCCAACGGCTCGCGGTTTTATCCGAGTCCATGAGGTAGCGAAGATAGTCGTCATTGGCGGTGAAACGAGAGGCGCTGTCCGCGAAACTCGCCGAATATCCCATGCTCTTGATAAATTCCCGCGATCGTTGGGTCAGGATCTCGGGAGATTTCTCGAATGGTACGCGCCGGTGGAGCATGGTGCGTGAGCTCATCGCAATGGAAGCCACCACGCCAACAATCATGAATGCGAGGATTGCCAGAGCCGCCGCCGGACGAAGGCCTTCCTTGTGTCCACACGCAGCCACCATTTCCGGAGACGGAGTCTCACCGGCAGCGATTGCGGCAGCCAGCGGATCGCCTCCGGGCAACGCAAGGGCCACCTGCGCCACCGATGCCGGCCTGGCGCGTGGATCGCGGTCCAGGCAGCGCAGAATAAGCCGCTCGACGACGGGGTCGAGCCCCTGCCGAAGATCCGAAGGGGCCGTCGGCGTTTGCCCATCTTTCTGCGCGCGCAGTTCAGCGATCGTGCCGGCGGTGAAAGCTCTTTTCCCGCTGTAGATCTCATAGAGGATGAGGCCGAGCGCATAGATATCGCTGCGGGTTGTCGCGCCCTTGCCGGCAAATTGTTCCGGCGCCATATAGGCCGGCGTGCCGAGGATATCGGCCTCCTCCTTCGTATCGTCTCCGGTTGCAACGGCCAGCCCGAAATCGGTGATGCGCACGCGTCCATGCCCATCAATCATGATGTTGGCGGGTTTAAGATCCCGGTGCAGAACGCCTTTCTCATGGGCAGCCGCCAGTCCCGCTGCAAACTGGCGAGCGATTTCGAGCGCCTTTTCGTTGGAGAGATAGCCGATGCGTTTGATCAGCGATGCGAGATCTTCGCCGTCGATGTATTCCATCGACAGGAAATGCTGGCCCTCGAATTCCGCAATGTCGTACACGCGACAGATATTCGGGTGCGACAACTGCCGGGTGATCCGCACCTCCGCAAAGAATCGCTCACGCCGCACGGGATCCAGGGCCAGAGCCTTTGGAAGAAACTTCAACGCGACGGGTTGTCCCAGTTTCAAGTCGTCCGCTCGATACACTTCGCCCATCCCGCCGCGGCCCAAAAGGCCGATGATGCGATAGCGGTCCGCCAGGATCGCCCCAGGGGTAAATCCGCCGGCTGGAATCGAGTCCGAGGAAATCAAACGCGAGGCCCGAAGCGGTGATGGCGGCACGTTCGAAAACGCCCTCGTCGGTGCCTGCGACTGTGAGATCACGGCCTGTCCACAGAAAGAACAGAACAGACTCGTGGCCGGAATCTCAGCTGAACAACTTGAACATTGGATGGGCGGTGCGGTCGCGCGCTCCATAGCGTCCTAATCTATGGTCATTCGTGACCGGAAGATAGGCTTTTCATGCCAGTCGATCGACCATCGGCTTCGAGCTTCGATACTTGGCAGCTTGAAAAGAAGGCCCGCTTTGTACCAAGGCACTCTCGAAGATCGTATACTTTACGCCCTGAGTATCGTTGACGAACTGAATGGCCGCCTTTTTCAACCACCTGAAAGGAGAACCTGTATGGCGCACCTGGGTTCAAAGAGTCTCTTGACGATTGTGCTGGTTCTGACGATGTTTTCAGTAGCCCAAGCGAACACGATCTACATTGAGTCAGTTAATGGCGAGTTGTCGAACGACGGGTTGACTCCGACCGTAATACTGGTCAACGCCGGATCCAACATCATCTCGGGTACCACCGGTGGCAGCACAGCGCCGGATGTACGGGACTACTTTACGATCTTCGTGCCGCCTAATCTTGAATTGGTTTCACTGATTGAATTGGGGGGAACACAAGCCGGAAATGTCGGCTTCCTTGGATTGCAGAGCGGGTCGCAGGTAACGCTGCCGACGAACGCAGTGACGGCCGACGGTCTGCTCGGCTGGGTTCACTACGTTCCAACGGCGTCAGACATTAACGTTCTGCCGACGATGGCCATACCCGCTAACGGGTCAAGCGGTTTCACCACACCGCTCAGTTCAGGTAATTACGCGTTTTGGCTCCAGGACAGCTCCCCCGGCACGTTTCAGTACTCTTTCAACATAGTGTTGTCTCCGGTACCAGAGCTGCCCACTGCAGCGTTGACCTTGGCGGGTTTGTTGGCGACGCTTCCGCTCCTGCGGTACCGGACGTTTCGGACATCGTCGCGGACGGAGTAATGCTCAATCGCTCTACGAGCTGCGCCAGTTGCAAGGCGGGCAAGAGCAATGTCGTGGTGGGTGATTCCAGAATTGCGAGACATTCGACATGCTTAGCGGCATAGGTCT
>Ga0207659_10000553_pt1 | contig 22395 bp, 27 predicted proteins | sample KBSM43metaG_FD_184330 | JGI IMG/M metagenome (GOLD analysis project Ga0207659, IMG submission 184330) | Miscanthus rhizosphere microbial communities from Kellogg Biological Station, Michigan, USA - KBS M4-3 metaG (SPAdes) (version 2) | ecosystem: Host-associated > Plants > Roots > Rhizosphere >...
GCAACGTGCCGACCGGATCGCCACCGCCGATCGGCACGTTGCCGACGAAGATTTGCCTTTTTGAAGCCATATCTGGAGTCTATTGAGCCAGAAACACCGGCCAGCTACCGGACTTCGAAGCCTTCGCCGGTGATCCGGCCGATGTCGTTGGAGAGGCCGAGGAAGAAGAGCATGAGGACGATCGCGATGCCGACCATCGTCGCCCGCTCCATTACCCGCAGCGAGACCGGCCGGCCGCGCAGCTTCTCGACCACGGCCCAGAAGATGTGGCCGCCGTCGAGGGGCAGGATCGGCACCAGGTTGACGAGACCGAGGGAGAGGCTGACGAGGGCGAGCAGGAGCAGCGCCTTTTCGAGCCCCCTTTCGATCACCTGGTGGCCGACGTCGCTGATCCCGACAACCCCGGAGACCTGTTTGCGCTGTTCGGCTTCGAAGAGGTGGGTGAAGACGTGGATGGTGCCGGAAGCCACTTCCCAGATCGACTCTCCGGCTTCCCTTGCTGCCGTCCCTGGTCCGACCTCGATCCGTTCGCCGCCGTAGGAGAAGCCGACGAGGGCGCGTTCGGCTTCCTTGTCGTAGCGGGGCCGGACCGAGATCGTCATCAGCCCGCCGTCACGGCGGACCTGAAGCTCCACCGGCGTCGCCGCTGCGCAGCCGTCGACCTGCTTGCCCTCGCATTCGTGGGAACCGACGACCTTGCCGAACCGGATCAGCCGGTCTTCGGTGTCGAGGCGGGCATAGCGGTTGCCGTCGACCGCGACGATTTCGTCGCCCGGCTTCAGCACCTTCGCGGCGGGGCTGCCCTTCCGCACTTCGCCGACGCTCTGGTCGATCTGTTCGTGGCCGTTGACCCAGTAGACGCCGAAGAGGATCGCGAAGGCGAGGACGATGTTCACCGCCGGTCCCGCGGCGACGACGACGATCCGCTTCCAGACCGGCTTGCGGAAGTAGGCGTTGGCTTCATGCTCCGGAGGGACGTCCTCCTCCGGGTTCATGCCGGTGATTTTCACGTAGCCGCCAAGCGGGATCGCTTTCACCCCGTACTCGGTTTCCCCTCGCTTGACCGACCAGATCGTCGGCCCGAAAAAGAGGAAGAAGCGCTCGACCCGCATCCCCGTCGCCTTCGCGGCGACGAAGTGGCCCGCCTCGTGGAGGACGATCAGCAGGCAGAAGCCGACGAAGACCCAGAACCAGCTCATGCAGGCATCAACCCCCTGACCTGCTCCTCGCTGCGCTCGCGGGCCTCGGCATCGGCGGCGAAGAGGTCGTCGAAGTGGGTCACGGGTCGCGCCGGCATCTCCTCCAGCACCCGCTCGATCACCGCCGGGATGCCGGTGAACGGGATCCGCTCGGCGAGGAAGGCGGCCACCGCTACCTCGTCGGCGGCGTTGAGGACGCAGGGAGCCGTTCCCCCCGCGGCGCCTGCCTCCAGCGCCAGCCGCAGGCAGGCGAAGGTCTCCAGGTCGGGCTCCTCGAAGGTGAGCGAGCCGGCGGCGGCGAGGTCGAGCCGCGGCACGTCGGCGGGGGCGCGCTCCGGGTAGTTGAGCGCGTAGGAGATCGGCACCCGCATGTCGGGATAGCCGAGGTGGGCCAGCGAGGAGCCGTCGACGAGGTGGATCAGCGAGTGGACCAGCGACTGCGGGTGGACGACCACCTCGATCCGCTCGTAGGGGACCGCGAACAGATGATGGGCCTCGATCGCCTCGAAGCCCTTGTTCATCAGCGTCGCCGAGTCGATCGTGATCCTCCCCCCCATCCGCCAGGTGGGATGGGCGAGCGCGTCGGCGACGCTGACGCCGGCGAGGTCGTCGCGGCCGCGGAAAGGCCCGCCGGATGCGGTCAGGACCAGGCGCTCCACCGTCCCCGGCGCCTCGCCCCCGATCAGCTGGAACAGCGCCGAGTGCTCGGAGTCGACCGGCAGCAGCCGTGCCCCCGTCGCCTCGGCCAGCGCCATCACAAGCTCGCCGCCGAGCACGAGGCTCTCCTTGTTGGCGAGGGCGACGTCGATCCCCTCGCTGAGCGCGACGATCGTCGAGCCCAGCCCGGCGGCGCCGACGATCGCGTTGAGGACCAGGTCCGGCTCGCTCGTCCCGATCAGCTCTCGCACCCCCTCCTCGCCGGCCAGCACCCGCCCGCTCCAGGCGCCGCGCGCCCGCTCGGCCGCCCCGGCGTCGGCGATCGCGATCACCGGCACCCCGTGCTCGCGCGCCTGCGCCACCGTCGTCTCCCAGCCCGAGCCGGCCGCGAGGCCGACGGCCTGCAGCTCCTGCGAGGCCCCTATCACCTCGAGCGCCTGCGTTCCGATGGACCCGGTCGACCCGAGTACGAGGACCTTCTTCATGCCCGACAGAGGATAGGGAGCCGACTCAGGCGGCTGCGGGCTCTGGCGCCCGCCCTACCTCGCGCTCCGGCTCCTCCTCCGGAACCTGCCGTTCGACGCCTATGAGCAACTCCTCGTCGAGGACCGCCAGGATCCGCTGTAGCACCGGGATGGTCGGGATGTGCTCTCCGCTCTCGACCTTCGAGATGAATGAGTGCGACGTACCCGCCTGCTCAGCCACCGCTTTCTGCGTCAGCTCGAGCTCGTACCTCCGCTCCCGGATGTGGGCGGCGATCCAATTTCGCTTTCGCAGCTCCGCTATGGCCGCGTACTCATCGCGGGCATCCCGATAAGCCTCGTGACGCTGGCTTCGGTCATTGGCCGCTGCCGCCGTGGCCCTTCCCTTCGGAGAGAGAGTTTCGTCGCCGCCTCTGCTCATCTTTTGAAGTTTATCGATTTTGGTAAATACCCCATCGTCATCTCCGGCTTGGAGGCGCATCGCGCCCGACTGCGCGAGGAGGGACCCGTGGCTGAGCGTCCATTCTGCGCTTGAAGTCGTCCATCCGCCGTTGCGCCAGCTCGATGTCAGCAACGGGGACGGGTCCCGTGTTCTTCTCGAACGCGTGCAGCAGGACGACCAAACTCTCCGATCGCTGGTAGAGGATCCGGAAACGGCTCTTCGCGAACCTCACCCTCAACTCACGCAGCTCCCCATCGATCTGAGAGCTGAAGGGGAACGGCGGCGGCGGGGCTGCGGCCGGCTGTCCGCTCAGATGCTGTTCGATGAAATCGTCGATCTTCGCCGCAGCCCTCGCGGGAAGCGCCTCGATGAAAGCGTCGACCGGTTCGGCGCCGTTGCCGTCCCGGTAGAAGATTGCCTGCGTCCACGGCATTGATCGAGCATCGCAGGTGGACCTGTCGTCAATACACCACCGCGACGGCAAGGTAGTAGCCGACGACGACGGTGAAAAAGACGGCGTCGAGACGGTCGAGGAGGCCGCCGTGGGGGCCGAAGAGGGTGCCGGTGTCCTTGGTGCCGAGGTCGCGCTTCAGCATCGACTCGAAGAGGTCGCCGATCGGGGCAGCGGCGGCGACGGCGGCGCCGATCATCAGGGCGTCCACGCCGGAAAGCCAGTCCTGGTAGAGGCCGGCGAACCAGAAGCCCATCGTCCCGATCAGGAAGCCGCCGACGAGGCCCTCGACGGTCTTGTTCGGCGAGAGGTGGGGGGCGATCTTGTGGCTGCCGAACATGCGGCCGGTGGCGTAGGCGGCGGTGTCGGCGACGAAGGTGCCGACGAGGACGTCGATCAGCAGGGCGGCCCCGTGGTCTGGCAGCTCCCGCAGCAGCACCGCGTGTGCGAGCGGGACCCCGATCCAGACCACGCCCAGCAGTGTCACCCCCATCGCGACCGTCGCGCCCTCTCTCCCCTGCGCTCTGGCGGCGAAGGCGAAGATCAGGACGAAGGCGGCGGCGAGGACGTAGAGGACGTTGAAGGCGGTGCCGAACTCGGCGGCGAGGACGAGCGCCGCGACGCTGAGGTAGGCCGGGACGACCAGCGGCCGGTAGCGGGCGGCCATCTGGGCGTACTCGCGCAGGGCGACGACGCCGATCGCGACCATCGCCGCGGCGAAGACGACCCCACCGGCGACGGTGATCGCGATCGCGAATACGATCCAGGGCAGGGCGACGAGGATCCGCTTCGCGGTCTCGCCGCTGCCGCCGCCGCGGCGTCGTTTCCGCTTCGGCTCGCGCGGTGGCCGCTGGCGCGGCCTCTCCGGCTCGGGGTCGAACAGCTCGTCGTCGTCGAAGAGGTCGATTTTCACGCCCGGCTCCCGAAGCGGCGCTGCCGCGTCTCGTACTCGTGCAGGCAGGCCTCCAGCGCCGAGCGGTCGAAGTCCGGCCAGAGCTCGTCGCGGAAGACGAGCTCTGAGTAGGCGCACTGCCAGAGCAGGTAGTTGGAGAGACGTTGCTCGCCGCTGGTCCGGATCAGCAGGTCGGGGTCGTGCATCTCCGGCGCGTAGAGCAGCCGCTGGAACTCCTTCTCGGTCTCCCCGTCGAACCGCCGCGCCGCGTCGAGGATCTCGGCCCGGCCGCCGTAGTTGAAGGCGACGTAGAGGGCGATTCGATCGTTGGCCACGGTCTCTGCTTCCGCCCACTCCATCTGCTCGACCAGGTCTTCGTCCACCCCGCCGCGCCGGCCGATGAACCGCATCCGCACCCCTTCGGACTTCAGTTCGGGCGTTTCGGAGGCGATCCGCTCGCCGAACATCCGCATCAGCCCCTGCACCTCCTCCTCGGGCCGGCTCCAGTTCTCGGTCGAGAACGAATAGACGGTCAGCTCCTCGATCCCCAGCTCGGCCGCGTCGCGCAGCCGCGCCTTCAGGGTGTCGGCGCCGGCCCGGTGGCCCTCGACGGTCGGCAGCCCCCGCTGGCTCGCCCAGCGGCCGTTGCCGTCGGTGATGATCGCTACGTACTTGGCTGCGGTCACGCTGCGGCGGCCCGCCCTCAGACTTCGAGGATCTCGGCTTCCTTGCCTTTGAGCAAGCCGTCGATCTCGGCGATTGCCTCGTCGGTCTGTTTTTGCAGGGCGGCCTCGGCGCGGCGCTCGTCGTCCTCGCCCGCTTCGCCCTCCTTCTTCAGCTCGCGCAGGTCGCTCATGATGTCGCGGCGGACGTTGCGGATCGCAACCCGGCCTTCCTCGGCGACGCCGTGCACGACCTTGACCATCTCCCGCCGCCGCTCCTCGGTCATCTCCGGGATCTGCAGCCGGATCAGGTTGCCGTCGTTGCTCGGCGTGAGGCCGACGTCGGACTCCTGGATCGATTTCTCGATCGCCCCCAACGCGCTCTTGTCGAACGGGGTCACCGTCAGCAGGCGGGCGTCGGAGGCGGCGACGTTGGCCAGCTGCTTCAGCGGCGTCGGGTTGCCGTAGTAGTCGACCATGATCCGGTCGAGCAGGTGCGGCGAGGCGCGGCCGGTGCGGACGGTGGCGAGCTCGCCGCGGCTGGATTCGACCGATTTGGCCATCCGCTCCCTGGCGTCCGCAAGCAGTTCGTCGATCAGCTCCACAGGTTCCCGTCCTCGTCACTCGGCGGGGGCGCTCGAGACCAGCGTCCCCACTTCTTGGCCGCAAACGATCCTATCTATGTTGCCCTCGTCGCCCATGTTGAAGACGTAGATCGGCAGGTCGTTGTCCATGCAGAGGGAGAGCGCGGTCGAGTCCATCACCCGCAGCCCCTGCTCGATCGCCTCGCGATGGGTGATCGCGGGGATGAACTTCGCCTCCGGGTTGGTCGCCGGGTCGGAGTCGAAGACCCCCTCGACCCCGTTCTTCGCCATCAGGATCGCCTCCGCGTGGATCTCCAGCGCCCGCAGTGCCGCCGCCGTGTCGGTGGTGAAGAACGGGTTGCCGGTGCCGGCGGCGAAGATCACGATCCGACCCTTCTCCAGGTGGCGCATCGCCCGGCGGCGGATGTAAGGCTCGGCGACCTCCTGCACTTCGATCGCCGACATCACCCGCGTGTGCTGCTGTTCGCGCTCCAGCGCGTCCTGCAGCGTCAGCGCGTTCAGGACCGTCGCCAGCATCCCCATGTAGTCGCCGGTGGCACGGTCCATCCCGCTCGCCGCCCCGTCGAGGCCGCGGTAGATGTTGCCGGCCCCGACCACGATCGCCACCTCCACCCCGCGCTCGCGGACCGCCGCCACCTGCTTGGCGATCCGGTCGACCTCGGCGGCGTCGGTGCCGAACTCCTGGCTGCCCATCAGGGCCTCGCCGGAGAGCTTCAGCAGGATGCGCCCGAAACGAGGTTCGGCGGGGTCGGTCACTGCAGGTGACTCTATTCGCCGACGCGGAAGTAGGAGAAACGGGCGATCTGGATGTTCTCGCCGGTTTTCGCCGCCAGCTCCTGGCGCAGCTCCTCGATCGTCTTGCCCTCGTGCTTCTCGGCGTTGACGTGGGTCTGATCGAGCAGGGCGACTTCGCTCGCCCACTTGTTCAGCTGACCCTCGACGATCTTCTCGACGACGTTGTCGGGCTTGCCTTCTTCGCGCGCCTTCTCCTCGAAGACCTTCCGTTCGGCCTCGCGCTCGGACTCGTCGATTTCGTTCGTCGAGACGTACTGGGGCGCGGTCGCGGCCGCATGCAGGGCGACCTGGTAGGCGAAGACCCGGAACTCCTCGTTGCGGGCGACGAAATCGGTCTCGCACTGGACTTCCACCATCGCCCCGACCTTGTCGTTGGCGTGGATGTAGGAGGCGACGACGCCCTCGTTGGTGCCGCGGCCTTCGCGCTTGGCGGCGGAGGCCTGCCCCTTCACCCGCAGCAGCTCGACCGCGCGCTCGACGTCGCCATCGGCCTCGACCAGCGCCGATTTCGCGTCCATCATCGCCGCCCCGGTCCGGTCCCGGAGCGCCTTCACGTCAGCAGCAGTGATGCTCATTTCGACTCCTCGGCTTTCTCACCCTCGGTGCTCTCGGCGGCCTCGGCGCTCTCGCTCGGCGGCGCCGGCGGCTGCTCCTCCGAGGGCTTCGCGTCCTCGGCTGCGGGCTGCTCGCCGGCGACCGTCGGAGCGGGTTTCTCCTCCGTGGGAGCGGCCTGCGGCTGTGGGGGAGCCGCTTGGGACTGAGGCGGCTTGCCCTGAACCTGCTGGGCTTTCTGCTGCGCCGCCGCGGTCGCCTGGGCCGCTTTCTCGGCCTCTTCGGCGGCTTTTTTCGCTTCCTCGGCTTCGACGCGGGCCTTCTCTTCCTCCTCGCGTTTCTTCCGCTCTTCCTCGTCCTTTTTGCGACGCTCCATCTCCTCGGCGATCCGCTTCTCCTCCTGAACGCGCCAGGAGCTGGAGCCGTCCTCGACCGCTTTGCCGATCGTGCCGATCACCAGCTGGCAGGAGCGAATCGCGTCGTCGTTGCCCGGGATCACGTAATCGACCGGGGTCGGGTCGCAGTTGGTGTCGACCAGGCCGATGATCGGGATCCGCAGGCGGGCCGCCTCGTTGACCGCGATCTCCTCGGTTTTGAGGTCGGCGACGAAGACGGCGTCGGGCAGGCGGTCCATGTCGCGAACGCCCCCGAGGTTGAACTCGAGCTTGGCGAGTTCGGCCTCCATCCCCATCCGCTCCTTGGTCGGCAGGAGGTCGAGTTTGCCCTCCTCTTTCCAGCCCGTGAGCTCGTGCAGGCGGGCGATCCGGCCCGACATCGTGTTGAAGTTGGTCAGCAGGCCGCCGAGCCAGCGCTTGTTGACGTAGGGCATCTTGCAGCGGTCGGCCCATTCCTGGACCGTGTCGCGGGCCTGCTTCTTGGTGCCGACGAAGAGGACGGTGCCGCCCCCCGTGGCCAGCTCACCGGCGAATTTGCGGGCGTTCTCCAGCAGCGCCTCGGTCTGCAGCAGGTCGATGATGTGGATCCCGTCGAGCTCGCCGAAGATGAAGCGGCGCATATTCGGGTTCCAGCGGCGCGTCTGGTGGCCGAAGTGGACTCCGGCCTCGAGCAGCTCTTTGAGTTCTGCCTCAGGCATTGGGCTCTCCTTTTTGGGCGAAGCTCCTCGTCCTGCTCCCCGGGGACCTGGTGGTGGCCAGGCAGGATCCGGTTCTGCCAGCGGGCGAGGGTCGGATTCGAAGCGCCGATTGTAGAGAGGCGGGGCTACTCGGCGTGGGCCGCCTCCAGCGCCTCCTCCAAGTCCTTCGGCAGCGGCGAGGAGAAGCTGAGCCGCTCGCCGCTGCGCGGGTGCTGGAAGGAGAGCCGGTGGGCGTGGAGGAACTGGCGCTGGAGGCGGTAGCGCGAGGCGCCGCCGTAGGTGGTGTCGCCGGTCAGCGGGTGGCCGATCGCCGCGAAGTGGGCGCGGATCTGGTGGGTGCGCCCGGTCTCCAGCCGCGCCTCCAGGTAGGTCTCCCGCGGCAGCAGCTCCAGCGCCGTGAAGTGGGTTCGAGCCTGGCGGGAGGCGGCTCCCGAGACCGCCATCCGGTGGCGCTGGCGGGCGGCGCGGCCGATCGGGGCGTCGATCGTGCCGGTGCGCGAGGCGAGCCGGCCACCGGCGAGCGCCAGGTAGATACGTTCGACCTCGCGGTCGCGGACCTGCCGCTGCAGCGCCGCGTGCGTCTCGTCGTCCCGGGCGACTACGAGCAGTCCGCTGGTTCCCTTGTCGAGGCGGTGCACGATCCCCGGCCGCTCGGGGTCGGCGCCTCCCCCGAGGATCTCTGCCAGCTCGTCGACCAGGGTCGGCCCCTGGTGCGAGGGCGCCGGGTGGACGACGAGGCCAGCCGGCTTCTCGACCACCGCCAGCGCCTCGTCGAGGTGGACCACCCGCAGCTTCGGTTCAGCCATCGTCGGTCTCGGCCTCGGCGTCGAGCAGGTAGAGCAGGACGAGAAGGACGACGCCGGAGGTGATCGCGACGTCGGCGAGGTTGAACGGCGGCCAGGAGCCGATGTCGACGTAGTCGGTGACGGCGTCGGCGCGGATCCGGTCGACGAGGTTGCCGAGAGCCCCGCCCGCAAGCAGCCCCACCGCCACCCACATCCCCGGCCGCTCGGGTTTGCGGCTGAAGAGGTAGCCGATCAGCGCCAGCGCCCCCAGCGTCACCAGCACGAGCCCGACACCGGCGCCGCCGGCGAGGCCGAAGGCGACGCCGGTGTTGTGGGCGAGGGTCAGCTTCAGCGGCCCGAGGACGTCGACCACCTCGCCGGGGACCAGGTCCGCTTCGATCCTCGCCTTGGCCGCTTGGTCGCCGACGACGATCGCGGCGCAGAGGATGCCGGCGAGGCTCCAGGCGCGGGCGGTGGCGCTCACCCTGCAATCAGGTTGACGAGCACCCGCTGGGCGACGAAGAGCACGATCAGCCCGATCATCGGGCTGAGGTCGAGCGCGAAGCCGCCGCCGCCGAGCGCCGGGATGAAGCGGCGGAAGAAGTTGAGGTAGGGATCGGTGACCTCGAAGGCGAAGTCGAGCACCGCCCGCAGGTAGGGGTTGTAGGGCATGCGAGGGACGAAGGAGACGACGATCCGGATGAAGATCAGGATCACGTAGACGACGAAGAGGGCGCTGACGTAGTCGGCGAGGTCGCCGCGGGTGAGGGCCAGCGGCGCCATCATTCCCGCATCCGCTCCAGGGAGGCCTCCACCGCGGCCGCGAAGGCGCGCCGGGCACCCTCGCGCTCGAGCGCCTCCAGGCCCCGCTCGGTGCTGCCGCCGGGTGAGGCGACGGCGCGGCGGAGGGCGGTGGGATCATGGCGACGCAGCATCTCCGCGGTGCCGACGGCGGTCTCCGTCACCAGCCGTCGCGCCAGCCCCGGATCGAGCCCGTCGGCGACGCCGGCCTCGGCGATCGCCTCGGCCGCCAGCGCCAGGTAGGCGGGCGAGCAGCCCATCACCGCGGTCGCGGCGTCGAAGTCCGCCTCGTCGATCTCGACGATCAGGCCCAGCACCGCGATCTTCATCCAGATCAGGTCGGTTGCCGTCCCGGCCGCGCAGAGAACGCCTTTACGGATCTCGACCCCGACGTTCGGCATCACCCGCAGGATGTGCTCGGCGCCCGGCAGCGCCGCCTGCAGCCGCTCCAGCGGGGTCACCGCGAGGACGGAGACGACCTCTCGCGCTCCCATCAGTTCCGGAGCCACCTCATCGAGCCGGTTCGGCTTAACCGCCAGGACGACCAGATCGGCGCGGCGGGAGATCTCGGCATTGGAGACCGCCTCGCCCCCCATCTGCGCGGCCAGCTCTCGCGCCCGACCCGAGCCGCCGTCGGAGAAGAGCCTCTCCTCGAACTCGCCGACCCAGCCGCGCGCCATCGCCGCAGCCATGCTCCCCGAGCCAATGAATCCAACGATCACGATCCGTGAGCCTAGCTGTGAACCCAGGGCGGGTGGGGGGTGTCCCCCTAAGACTGGTTGAAGAAGCCCTTGTCGATCAGCCTCGCCTTTTCCTCGGCGGAGACCTCGACGTTGCGGGGCGTCAGCAGGAACATCTTCTCGGCAATCCGCTGCATGCCGCCGTCGAGCGCATAGGTGAGACCGGAGCAGAAGTCGATCATCCGCTTCGAGAGCTCGTGGTCGGCGGTCTGCAGGTTGAGGATCACCGGCACCGAGCGTTTGTACTGGTCGGCGACCTGCTGGGCGTCGTTGAAGTTGCGGGGGATGACCAGGTGGACCTGGACGTCGGTTCCGTTGCCGCCGTTGTCGACCGGGCGCAGCGTGCGAGTGCGGCTGGCGGCGATCGGCTCGTCGTCGGCGAAGATGTCGTCGATCTCGTCGCGGCGCGGCCGGCGCGAGGTCGGCAGGCGGCGGACGGACGAGGAGCGGCCTTCCCCACGTTCGCGGCCCCCTTCGAAGGCTTCTTCGGTCCCGGTCTCGGGCTCGAAGTCTTCCTCGTATTCGGGGCCGTAGTCGTGATCCTCGGCCAAGCCGAAGTAGACCAGCGCTCTATGCCAAGTGTCCCGTAGGGCCATCTGTCGCGTTGTTTCGGCCTCGGAGGGCCGACTCCTTTACAGATTATTCCCAGTTTTCAGGCGAAATCACACGAACAGGGCATGTCCGAGGCGGACGATCGTCGCTCCCTCCTCGACCGCAACCCGCCAATCCTGCGAGGTCCCCATCGAGAGATGGCGCAGGCCGAGCTCGTCGGCGAGCTCGGCGAGACGGGCAAAATAGGGTCGCGAACGCTCTGGGTCGGGGCTGAACGGTGGCATCGTCATCAGCCCGGCGACGGTGACGGGGCAGCGGGAGACGAAGTCCGCCAGCGCCCCCGGCTCCACCCCGCCCTTGCCCTCCTCGCCGGAGAGGTTGACCTCGACCAGGACCTCGGTCCGGGGCCCGGCGTGCTTCTCGAGCTGGCCGAGAACCGAGTCGGTGGCTACCGAGTGGATCAGGTGACAGAGCGGCAGCACCTGCTTGACCTTGCGGCTCTGCAGGTTGCCGATGAAGTCCCAGGTGAAGGTGTCTCCCCAGCGCTCGTGCTTGGCGGCCAGGTCCTGCTGGCGGTTCTCTCCCACCAGCTCGACCCCCGCCTCGGCCAGCTTTCCCATCTCCTGCAGCGGCACGTACTTGGTGGCGACCAGGATCTCGACGCCCTCGCCGGCGAAGGCCCTCGCCTCCTCCAGGTTGGCCCGGACCGTGGCGGCGTCGATGTCGTGGATCAGCTCCGCCATCAGCCGGCCCGCGCCGCCTCCAGCGCCGCCTCCAGCTCGGCCGCCCGTCCCGCGATCTCTCCTTCCAGCTTGCGCCGCCGCGCCGCCCGCAGGCCGCGCCCGACGGCGGGTCCCTGCGGGACGCCGGCGGCGATCAGGTCATCGCCGCCGATCTCCAGCTCGACCCTGCGCCATTCGGTCAGGTACTGCTCGATCCAGTCCGCTCCCATCGCCCGGGCGAGGACCAGCTCGACCGGGCTGCGCCCGCCGGCGACTTCCACCGCCTCCCCCGGCCGCGGCGGCCACATCGAAGCCAGCAGCTCCTCTCCCCCCGGCGGGCCCAGCGCGGCGGCCAGCATCGCATCCTCGCGCGGGACGAACTCGGCCCAGTGGCCATGCTGCAGCAGGTCCTCGACCGCCCGCAGCAGCTCGAGCCCGTTCTCGCGCAGGTCGACCAGGCCCCACTGATCGAGCCGCTCGAAGCCCTGACAGGCACTGCCTTCGGCGGCGAGCCGCTCCAGCTCGGCGCGGCGGCGATCGGCCGAGACCGTCGTCAGGTCGGTCGCGCGCAGGAGCCCGGCGGTCTCCGGCTCGAGCGCGAAGTCGAAGCGCGCCACGTAGCGGGCGGCGCGGAGCGCCCTGGTCGGATCGTCCTCGAAGGAGCGCGGGTGCAGGACCCGCAGGACCCCCCGCTCGAGGTCCTCCCTGCCGCCGTGGGGGTCGATCACCCGCGGCTCGCCGGCGAGCGGGACCGCCATCGCGTTGATCGTGAAGTCGCGGCGGCCGAGGTCGACCTCGATCCCCGCTGCGGGGGCGACGACCGGCAGCGCCCCGGGCTCGGGGTAGGTCTCGGTGCGGGCGGAGGCGATGTCGAGCTCGTGCCCCTCGACCTCGACCTTGACCGTGCCGAAGCGGTCGTGCTCGGCGCTCGCGCCGCCGAGCCGCTCCGCCAGCGCCGCCGCGTCGCCCTCGACGACCAGGTCGACGTCGGCCCGCGGCCGGCCGAGGAGGAGGTCCCGCACCGCCCCGCCGACGAGATAGACGGGCTCCCGGGCCTCGCCCCGGACCCGGTCCAGCTCCGGGTGGGCGTGGCGCAGCGCTGCCGCAAGGTCGGTCATGGAGCGCCTACGATGACCGCTCTCGCGGATGGTCGGCAACTACGGAGAGGACGCAGCGCGAGCGCGGGCCGGGGAGCGCGCGCGACGCCGGGCGCAAGAGCGACGCCGCCTGCGCCGTCAGCGCCTGCTCGCGATCCTCGCCTTCCTGCTCCTGCTCGGCGGGACCGCGGTGGCGGTGGCGGAACTGCGCGGGGGGAAGACGGTCGCCGCCTCCCGCGATCGCCGCGCCGACTGGCGCCCGTACACCGGGCCGGTCCCGATCCTCGAGTACCACGTTCTCGGTCGGCCGCGGACCGAAGTTCCCTACCCCGACCTGTACCTCAGCCGGGCCGCCTTTCGCAAGCAGATGGACTGGCTGCAGCGGCAGGGCTACGAGGGGGTCACCCTGGAAACGGTCGAGGACGCCTGGTACCGGGGCGGCAAGCTGCCGCCGCGGCCGGTGGTGGTCAGCTTCGACGACGGCTACCGCCCGCAGTTCACCTTCGCCCTGCCACAGCTGCGCCGGCGCGGCTGGCCGGGCGTCCTCAACCTCAAGGCCGAAGGCTCCGACCTCTATCGCAGCAACGTCGAAGCGATGATCGACGCCGGCTGGGAGCTGGCGGCACACACGATCCACCACTCAGACCTGACCACCCTGGAAGGCGAAGCCCTCGAAGAAGAAGTGGCCGGCTCCCGCAAGATCCTCCAGCGCGATTTCCACGTCCCCGTGAACGACTTCTGCTACCCGGCCGGCCGCTTCGACCCCACGGTCATAGCTGCAGTCGAAGCTGCCGGTTATACCGGCGCCACCACCGAGATCCCGGGCTTCGCGACCCGTGACCACCCCTACGAACTGGCCCGCATCGAGGTATTGGGCAGCTGGACCCTCCGCGATCTGGCGGCCTCCCTTCAAGGATGACCGGGTTATCTACAACCTCACGGGGATCCCGTCTTTCGCCATCCGCTCCTTCGCCTCGCGGACGCGGTAGTGGCCGTAGTGGAAGATCGAGGCGCAGAGGACGGCGTCGGCGTGACCGCCGCTGACCGCCTCGCTGAGGTGTGAGAGCTCGCCGGCGCCGCCGGAGGCGATCACCGGCACGCTGACCGCGTCGGCCACCGCCCGCGTCAGCTCCAGGTCATAGCCGTCGTTGGTGCCGTCGCGGTCCATGCTCGTCAGCAGGACCTCCCCCGCCCCGCGCTCGACCGCCTCTTCGGCCCAGGCCACCGCGTCCCGCCCCTCGACCCGCTTGCGGCCGCCGTTGACGTAGACGCCCCAGGTGGTGGGTGCGGCGCAGGGCGAGGAGGCGACCGGCGGCTCCCCCTCGCGCTTGGCGTCGATCGCGATCACCACGCATTGGGCGCCGAAGTGGTCGGAGAGCTCGGTCAGCAGCTGCGGTCGCGCCAGCGCCGCCGAGTTGACCGAGACCTTGTCGGCGCCGGCGTCAAGCACGGCCTGCGCGTCCTCTACCGAACGGATGCCGCCGCCGATCGTGAAGGGGATGAAGACGTTGTCGGCGGTTCGCCGCGCCAGCTCTACGATCGTCTCCCGTTGCTCGTGCGAGGCGGTGATGTCGAGGAAGACCAGCTCGTCGGCGCCCTCGGCGTCGTAGCGCTCGGCCAGCTCGACCGGGTCGCCGGCGTCGCGCAGGCCGACGAAGTTGGTCCCCTTGACGACGCGGCCGGCGTTGACGTCGAGGCAGGGGATGACGCGCTTCAGTGCCATCGGATCAGGTTAGGGCGGCGATCGCCTCGGCGACCGTGAACCTGCGCTCGTAGAGGGCCCGGCCGACGATCGCGCCCTCGACGTTGGGGGCGGCATCGCGGGCGAGTTCTTCCAGATGCGGAAGATCGCCGACGCCGCCGGAAGCGATCACCTGTGCCGAGGTCGCGGCGGCGATCCCGTTCAGCTCGCCGATCGCCGGCCCCTCCATGGTCCCGTCGACCTCGATCGCGGTGCAGAGGAAACGCCCGACACCGCGCCGGCTGAGCTCGGCGACGGCGCTCGCGGCGTCGAGCTCACTGGTCTCGGTCCAGCCGGCGAGGGATACCTTGCCGCCGCGGGTGTCAACCGAGACGACGACGCCGTCGCCGTGCTCGGCCACGATCGCGTCGAGGAACTGCGGGTCGCGCAGCGCCGCGGTCCCGATCACGACCCGCGCCGCCCCGGCCGCGAGCACGGCGGAGACGGCCTCGGGACCGCGCAGGCCGCCGCCAACCTGGATCGGGCAGGAGACCGCGGCGGCGATCCGCCGGACCGCCTCGAGGTTGCGTGGCTCTCCCGCTTTCGCCCCGTCGAGGTCGACGACGTGGAGGAACTCGACCCCTTCCTCCGCCCAGCGCCTTGCGGCGTCGACCGGGTCGGAGTCATAGGTCGTCTCGCGCTCGTAGTCGCCCTGCAGCAGGCGCACGGCCTGGCCGCCGCGGATGTCGATCGCCGGGTAGAGGATCACGCGCTGTCAGGCAGCTGCAGGCGCTTTGGCGCAGATGCCGGCGAAGTTGGCGAGCAGCCGCAGGCCGGCGCTGCTCGACTTCTCGGGGTGGAACTGGACGCCGAAGACGTTCTCGCGCTCGGCTGCGCAGGCGAACGGGCTGCCGTGCGCGGCGGACCCAAGGAGGTCCTCGCCGCTCGGCCGGGGGGCGAAGGAGTGGACGAAGTAGAAGGGCGTCCCGGACGGGAGCCCGTCGGTCAGCCGCGAGTCGCGCTCCCAGCTGACCGGCGACCAGCCGATGTGCGGGACCTTCAGGCCCCCGGCCTCGAGGGCCTCCACCGGTCCTTCCAGCAGCCCCAGCCCGTCGGAGCCGCCGAACTCGCTCGTCGACTCGAACAGCAGCTGCAGGCCGAGGCAGATGCCGAGGATCGGTACCCCCGCCACGCGCCGCTCGGCGATCAGCTCGTCGAGCCCGTACTCGCGGATCCGCTCCATCGCCCGTGGCATCGCCCCGACGCCGGGCAGGATGACGCCGTCGGCGGCCTGCACCTCGACCGGATCGCGGCTGATCCTGGCGCTGACGCCGACGTGCTCCAGAGCCTTCTCGGCCGAGCGCAGGTTGCCCATCCCATAGTCGAGGATCGCGATCCGCGCGCTCATTCGCTCAGCGTCCCCTTGGTCGAGGGCACGCCGCTCTCCTCGGGGTCGATCGAGACGGCCACCCGCAGGGCGCGGGCGAAGGCCTTGAAGGAGGCCTCGATCATGTGGTGGGCGTTGGTCCCGGAGCGGACCCAGATGTGCAGGGTCAGCTTGGCGCTGTTGGCGACGGCGCGGAAGAACTCCTCCGCCAGCTCGCTGTCGAAGCCGGCGATCGAGACAACCGGCAGGTCGGCGGCGAAGTCGCAGTAGGGGCGGCCGGAGATGTCGATCGCGCACTCGGCCAGGGACTCGTCCATCGGCACCAGGGCCGAGCCGTAGCGGCGGATCCCGGCGCGGTCGCCGAGCGCCTCGTCGAGCGCCTGCCCGAAGACGATGCCGACGTCCTCGACCGTGTGGTGGGCCCCGGTCTCGAGGTCGCCGTCGGCCTCCACCTTCAGGCCGAGCCGGCCGTGGCGCGCCAGCAGGTCGAGCATGTGGTCGAGAAAGCCGACGCCGGTCTCGGCGCTCGCCTCCCCGCCGTCGAGGTCGAGCGACAACCGGATCCGGGTCTCGGCGGTCTCCCGCTGCTTTTCGGCGCTGCGGCTCATGAGCTGCTCCTAATCATCGCTGACTCGCCGTGGACTGGGAAGCCCTCGGCGCGGGCAAGGGCGTCGACGTGCGGCGCCAGCTCGGCCGCGGCGCCGCCGATCTCGACGCTGGAGATGCGGCGGCGGAAGGCGCCGGGGCCGAGCGGCCCGGCGTAGCGGCCGGCGCCGCCGGTCGGCAGCACGTGGTTGGAGCCGGCGAGGTAGTCGCCGAAGGCGGTGGCGCCGTGGCGGCCGACGAAGACGCAGCCGGCGGTGGTGACCCGGTCGGCGAGCAGCGCCGCGTCGGTCTCCAGCAGCTCCAGGTGCTCTGGCGCGTAGCCGTTGGCGAGCGCGATCGCCGCCTCGGCGTCGGGGACCTGGACCAGCGCCAGCGGCGCTTCGGAGACGCTGGGACGGGTGGCCGCCGCGGCTTCGCTCGCCTCGGCGATCGCCTCCAGCACCCGCTCCTCGACCGCGACCGCGACCAGCGGGCTTTCCGGCCCGTGCTCGGCCTGGGCGCAGAGGTCTAGGGCCGCCCACTGCGGGTCGGTGTCGTGGCCGGCGATCAGCATCAGCTCGGAGGGGCCGGCGAGGGAGTCGATCCCGACCTGGCCGTAGACGGCCCGCTTGGCCTCCCGCACCCAGGCGTTGCCCGGGCCGGCGATGACGTCGACGGGGACGATCGTCTCGGTGCCGTAGGCGAGGGCGAAGATCGCCTGCGCCCCGCCCATCGCGTAGACCTCCTCCACCCCGCAGAGGGCGGCGGCGGCGAGGACGAGCGAGTGGACCCGGCCGTCGGGCCCGGGCGGCGAGGCGACGGCGATCCGCTCGACCCCCGCCACCTGGGCCGGAATCGCGCACATCAGCAGCGAGGAGGGATAGGCGGCGCGGCCGCCGGGTGCGTAGACCCCCGCCGCCCTGACCGGGACCTCTCGCAGCTTCACCTTCTGTCCGGCTGGAAGCTCGACCGTGCGCTCGCCGCCGATCTGCGCCTCGGCGACCGCGCGGATGTTCGCCGCCGCGGCCTCCATCGCCGCCCGCAGCTCCGGCTCGACCACCGCCAGCGCGGCCTCGGCGTCGACGGGATCGACCCGAAGTCCCTCCAGCGCCGCCCCGGGGGCGTCGTAGCGGCTGGTCAGCCGCAGGACCGCCTCGTCGCCGCCACCGCGGATTTCGGCCTCGATCGGGCCCACGTCGACGAGCGGAGCGGCCTCCACTGCCCACTCGCGCAGCTCCTCGGCCGTCTCGAAGGCGCCCCGCCACTTGAAGCTGCGGGTCCTCATCCCCGGCTCGCCTCGCGCAGCTTCGCAGTCAGATCGTCGATCGCCGCGGCACGCAGTTTGTGGGAGACGCGGTTGGCGACGAAGCGGGCGGTGCACTCGACGATCTCCTCGCGGACCTCGAGTTCGTTCTCCTCCAGGGTTCGACCGGTGGCGACGAGGTCGACGATGCCGTCGGCGAGGCCGACCAGCGGCGCCAGCTCGACCGAGCCCTTGACTTCGACCAGTTCGACCTGGCGGCCGGTCGACTCGAAGTAGCGCTCGGCGATCCGGCGGTACTTGGTCGCGATCCGCATCGTCCCCAGCCGCCGCTGGGCTTCGGCCAGGCGGTCGTTGCCGGTGCGGGCGGCGAGGACCATGCGGCAGCGGCCGAAGCCAAGGTCGAGCAGCTCGTAGACGACTCGGTCGGACTGCTCGAGCAGGACGTCCTTGCCGGTGATGCCGAGGTCGGCGGCGCCGGCCTCGACGTAGGTCGGCACGTCGGAGGGCCGTACGGTCACCAGCGTCACCCCGGAGGTCTCGAAGATCAGCGAGCGGGAGCCGCCGCGCAGCTCGGCGGTGTCGATCCCGGCGCCCTCGAGGACGTCGAGCGTTTCGGTGAAGAGGGCGCCACGGGGGACCGCGATCTTCAGCGCGCTCACGACGGGTCCCTCCCCTGCTCCTGCAGCTGGGCGGTGTGGATGCGCTGCAGGTAGAGGCCGAAGCCGGCGGCGGAGAGATCGAGGCCGAAGCGCTTCATCAGCCCGTCGTAGCGGCCGCCGCCGCCGAGGACGTAGCCGACGGCGGGGTCGTAGACCTCGAGGATCGCGCCGCTGTAGTAGCCGAGATCGCGGAGCAGGCCGAGGTCGATCTGGACGCGGTCGGCGGCGCCGCGGCGCTCCAGCTCCTCGAAGGTCTCGCCGAGCCGGGCTATCGCCCGCCCGACGGCCTCGCCGCCGAGCCCGCGCGCCCGCTCGAGCACCTCGCTGCCGCCACGCAGCTGGGTCAGCGCCACGCAGGTCTCGACCCGCTCGGCGCCGATCCCGGCATCGGAGAGCTTCTCCTCCAGCCCGACGAGGTCGTGCGCGGCGAGGCTGGCGAGGACCGCGTCCCGCGCCTCCCCCTCGACCCCGAGCTCCTCCAGCAGCTGCCGGTAGAGGTCGGCGTCGCCGAGCCCGATCACCGCACGGCCGAGGCCGGCGGCGTCGAGCGCCGCCTCCAACACCTCGATCACCTCAACGGTTCCCTCGGCCGCCGGGGCGCCGATCAGCTCGACCCCCGCCTGCTCGACCTCGCGCAGCTGCCCGCTCTGCGGACGCACTGCCCGGTAGGCGTTGGCCAGGTAGCAAAGCCGGTGCGGGGGCTCGCTGTCGGCGTAGCGGCTGGCGACGAGGCGGGCGATCGGCACGGTCATGTCCGAGCGCAGCGCCAGCAGCTCGCCGCCCTCGTCGAAGAAACGATAGGAGGAGCGGGCGGCACGGCCGTCGCCGCGCGCCATCACCTCGTCGTACTCGATCGCCGGGGTCGCCACCTCGCCGTAGCCGCGAGCCTCGAAGACCTCCAGCAGGGCCTGCTTGAGCCTGCGCAGCTCGCGCATCTCGTCGGGGAGCACGTCGCGCGTTCCCGGTGGGATCGGGTGGATCATCGGCCTGACCTTACGTGGGCGGTGGAGATTCCCCTGCTCGGCGCGACCCTAAGCAGGGACCTCTGCAGAGACGCGCTCGATCTGGGCGCCGAGGCCGCGCAGGCGCTCGTCGATCTGCTCGTAGCCGCGGTCGATCTGCCGGATCTCGCCGATCTCCGAGGTTCCCTCCGCCGCGCAGGCGGCGATGAGCATTGCCATCCCGGCGCGGATGTCGGGGCTGGAGACGCGCTCGCCGTGAAGCCGGCTCGGACCGCTGACGATCGCCCTGTGGGGATCGCAGAGCGTGATCCGAGCGCCCATCGCGACGAGCTTGTCGACGAAGAAGAGACGGTTCTCGAACATCTTCTCGAAGATCAGGACCTCGCCTTCGGCCTGGGTGGCGAGGGCGAGGGCGATCGAGGTGAGGTCGGCCGGGAAGGCGGGCCAGGGGCCGTCCTCGATCTTCGGGATCGCGTCGCCGAGGTCGGCTTCGACCTGCAGGTGCTGGTCGGCGGGGACGAGCATGTCGTTCCCCTCGATCTCCGAGCGCAGTCCGAGGCGCTTGAACTGGCGCCTGACCATCGTCAGGTCGGCCGGCTCGACGTCGCGGATCCGCAGCTCGCCGCCGGTCGCCGCCGCCAGAGCCATGAAGCTGCCGACCTCGATGTGGTCGGCGCAGATCGCGTGCTCGGCACCGCCGAGGCTCTCGGCCCCGTGCACGGTCATCACGTTGGAGCCGATGCCCTCGACCCGCGCCCCCATCTTCGCCAGCAGGCGGGCCAGGTCTTGGACGTGCGGCTCGCAGGCGGCATTGGAGATCCGGGTCGGCCCCGGACAGAGGGCGGCCGCCATCAGCGCGTTCTCGGTCCCCATCACCGAGGGCTCGTCCATGAAGATCTCGCAGGCGCGCAGCCCGGCCGGGGCGGAGAGCTCGATCCAGCGGCTGCCGTCGACGCGGGCGCCCAGGTCCTTGAAGGCGTCGAGGTGGGCGTCGAGGCGGCGGCGGCCGATGAAGTCGCCCCCGGGGGGCGGCATCCGGGCTTCGCCGAAGCGCGCCAGCAGCGGACCCGCGAGCAGGAAGGAGGCGCGGATCTGGCGCGATAGCTCCTCGTCGACGGCGCCGCCGGCAACCCCGCGGGCACATAGCCGGACACTGTTGTCAGCGACCCAGGCGACCTCGACCCCGAGGTTCTCCAGCAGCGCGATCTGAGCTTCGGTGTCGCGGATCCGCGGCACCCGGTGCAGCAGCACCTCCTCCTCGGTCAGCAGGCAGGCGGCGAGGATCGGCAGCGCCGCGTTCTTATTGCCGGCGACGGTCAACTCCCCGGAGAGGGGCACGCCGCCCTGGATCACGAACTTCTCCATGTTCCGGCTAGGGTAACGACCGGCCATGGGGAGACGGGTGAAGATCGGCATCGGACTTCTTGTGGCGCTGCTGGCGCTGCTGGTCCTGAACGCCCTCTGGGTCGACGGGAAGACCGAGCCGGCCGAGGTGACCTACCCGGGCGCCCGCATCCTCGACCTTCCCGGCGGCGACCTGCAGGTGGCCGAACACGGCAGCCGCAACGACCCTCCGATCGTCCTCATTCACTGCTTCAGCTGCGCGATGGACTGGTGGGACGGGATGCTGCCGCCGCTCGAACGCAACCACCGGGTGATCGCGATCGACCTGCTCGGGCACGGCGGCTCGGAAAAGCCGGGCGGCGGCTACACGCCGCCGAACCAGGCGAAGGCGATCGCGGAGGCCCTGGAACGGCTCGGCGTGCGCGACGCGACCGTCGTCGGCCACTCCCTTGGTGGCGCGGTCACCGTCGCGCTCAGCGAACAGAGCCCCCAGCTGGTCAAGCGCGCGGTGATCGTCGACATGCCGCCCGACAACTCCTACGGCGACCTCGGCTTCATCGCCGGTCTCGCCTTCCAGCCCGTGGTCGGCGAGGCCCTGTGGGAGATCAAGCCCGACTTCTCCGTCCGCGACGGCCTCGAGGTCGCCTTCGCCCCGGGCTACGACGTCCCCGACGCCTTCGTCGAGGACGTCAAGCGCCTCACCTACACCGCCTACGACGACTCGCCTGGCGGCAACGACGACTACCTCGCCGAAGAGCCGCTCGACCAGCGAATGAAGGCGACCGGGAAGCCGCTGATGGTCCTGATGGGAGCCGAAGAGCAGATCGTCAACGACCCCCAGCGCGCCTTGGACCAGTACAAGGGCGCGGTGCCTTCGGCCGAGACCCACCTGATCGCCGGCGCCGGCCACTCCCCCAACGTCGAGCGCCCCGCCCTGACGGCCAAATACGTCCTTCGATTTGCAGAAGAACCCCAGGTCGGGCTACGATCCCCCCAGCACCGCGCTTCTGGGGTTCGCAGCGCTACTGGTCGCCAGTAGCGCTGCCTTGAACCAAACGCATGATTCCGCTCCGCAGAGCCGAATCCAGGCCCCACTTGCAACGCCTCTTGCAGGCAGCCAGTGTCGTCCGAGAGCCCACCTACAGTACGAACCCATGTTCGATTCAAAGACCAAAATCACCGGCCGGCTGACCGACGCCGCCGACCTCCTCATAGACTTCGCAACCCTCGGCGAGTACGGGCTGGAGCCCGTTGGGAGCACTCGCCAGGGTTGCGCAGACCTTGCTGCGCCACGAACTCGCACCGCCCACCGCCGATCCCAGTGTTCCTTGCTGGAAGAAGCTGGGTTCCGCGGTCCGCGCAAGCAGCGCGCCTAAAAAAGAGCCCGCGCCAACTCGTGGCGCGGGCTACAGGACAAACCGGCGGCGACCTACTCTCCCAGGGGGTTGCCCCCCAAGTACCATCGGCGCTGAGTGGCTTAACTGCTCTGTTCGGAATGGGAAGAGGTGTCTCCCACTCGCTATGCGCCACCGGAAATTTTGCGAGACCGCCCCGGTGGAGCTTGAAAACCGCACAAGACCAAGTGGATATAAAAAATATCCGTCAAGCCCTCGACCCATTAGTACCGGTCGGCTACGCACATTGCTGCGCTTCCACCGCCGGCCTATCAACCTGGTGGTCTACCAGGGGTCTTACTCCCTCAAGGGGATGGGAGAGCTTATCTCGAGGACGGCTTCCCGCTTAGATGCTTTCAGCGGTTATCCGTTCCGTGCGTAGCTAATCTGCGATGCCCTTGGCAGGACAACAGATACACCAGAGGCACGTTCATCCCGGTCCTCTCGTACTAGGGATGACTCCTCTCAACTCTCCAACGCCCACAGCAGATAGGGACCGAACTGTCTCACGACGTTCTGAACCCAGCTCGCGTACCGCTTTAATGGGCGAACAGCCCAACCCTTGGGACCTACTCCAGTCCCAGGATGCGAC
>Ga0207659_10000555_pt1 | contig 22383 bp, 16 predicted proteins | sample KBSM43metaG_FD_184330 | JGI IMG/M metagenome (GOLD analysis project Ga0207659, IMG submission 184330) | Miscanthus rhizosphere microbial communities from Kellogg Biological Station, Michigan, USA - KBS M4-3 metaG (SPAdes) (version 2) | ecosystem: Host-associated > Plants > Roots > Rhizosphere >...
CGGCTACTTCCTGGTGCCGCCGCGGATCAAAGCGCTGAACGAAGCCGGCCTCGACTTTCTGCAGATCAGCGTCGACAACGTCGAGCCTGACGAAGTATCAAAGAAAAGCCTGCGCGTTCTCGACAAAAAGCTCCAGAACCTGAAGGACTATGCCGAGTTCGACGTCAACATCAACTCGGTGCTCGGCGGCGGCATCAAGAACCCGGAAGATGCGCGCACGATCAATACGCGGGCGCGCGAGCTCGGCTTCTCGACCTCGATTGGCATCATCCACGACGGGTCGGGCCGCCTGAAACCGCTCGGACCGGTTGAACGCAAGGTATTCGACGACGTGTCGGCCGCGATTAACGGCGTCGGGCAGATCGCGAAAAACCTCTACTCGGGCATTCGCAGCTTTCAGGACAACCTGGCAGATGGGAAACCCAACCAGTGGCGCTGCCGTGCCGGCGCCCGCTATCTGTATGTCTGCGAGGACGGTCTGGTGCACTACTGCTCGCAGCAACGCGGCTTCCCCGGCACCCCCCTCGAGAACTACTCGATCGACGACATCAAGCGCGAATTCGCGACGCCGAAGTCGTGCGCGCCCTACTGCACGGTCGGCTGCGTCCACCGCGTCTCGACGATGGACTTCTGGCGGTCTCCACAGGAAGTGGGAACTAAGAACTTAGAAGTGAGAACTTAGAACTAAGAACGCCTTCAGTTCTAAGTTCTGAGTTCTGAGTTTTCAGTTCTAAGTTTACGACGCCTTCGCCAGCTCTTTCTCTTCCTTCTTCGCCTTCTTCGCTTCCTTCTTTCCCGTTTCGGTCAGCGCCCAGTCGTCCTCGAAGGTTTTCTTCAACTGCGAAACCACCGACCGGTCGTCGACGATCACGCCGATCTCGCGGCGCTTCTCGAGTTCGAGCCGTCGCAGGCTCTGGCTGCCGACGAACGCACGCTCGCCGTCGCGGATGATCGCGCGAATGTGCAGCCGCTTTCCTGGAAATTTCTCGCTCTTCATGTTCCACTTCGCTTCAACCTTGCCGAGAATCTTCACCTTGACGCCTTTCTTGATGCGCTCGGTGATGATTCGCAACATCGCATCGTCGCTGATTTTCGGATCGTAGATCAGCAGCTGCTTGCGGGCGCCCTTGAGGAACTTTACCAGGCGCTCTCGCGCATTGTCGGGGCTGACGATGAATCGTTCGCAGGTCGACGTGTAGGGCTGCCGCTCGAAATCGGCCTCGAAGAGTTTTGCCGCCTCGCCGACCAGCTTCTTGTTCTTGGTGACGATCCCGAAGCTGCGCGACTTCGCGATGTCGAGGGCCGTGAAGTTGAAGCCGTAGACGTGCAGGAACTTGCCGTCGACGATCATCATCTTGCCGTGATAGCGAATCAGGTCGTCGGCGGTCCGCGACACGGTGACGCCGCCTTCGAGCAAATCCATCTCGAGCTTTCGCAGACTCTTCGTGCCGCCGCGATTCTGATGGGCCGTCAGTGCTCGCACGCGTACCCCGCGGGCATTCGCCGATTCAAGAGCCTGGACGATTTCGTGACGGTCGAGGCGGAAGATCAAGATATCGATTGTCTTCCGGGCTTGTTTGATGGCGCTGACGATGGGAGCCACCCCGTCGTCAGGCTGAATGATGAGCTTCATTGATAGTCAGTCTCGACGTCACCCCTTCTCAGCAAGAAGCTCGCCAGTAGTTCAGCAGGACCCGGAAGTCACCGCCCCGAAAACCGGATCCGCACGCCGCCGTTCACCAGGCGAGGGGTGCCGATGGTCGACGGATTGGTCTGAACGAAGTACTCCCGGTCAAAAAGATTCTGGACGCCGAAGAACACCTGGAGATTGCGTCCGAGATCCCGCAACGCCGAGAGATCGACGACCTTGTAGCCCGGCAGACCGGCGGGGACCGGATCGTAGCCGGCATCGGCCAGCGTAGCGGTCGGAATGAAATTCACGTTCTGATCGTCGTTGTATTGCAGGCCGACAAACTGGATGGCGACTGCGACTGTCGCATAACGCGCATTGGAGTACGACGCCTGCATTGACCCGCGGTGCTTTGGCACCTGGGCGATGTATTTGCCGACGAGTGCGGCATTCGCGACGCCGCCGTCGGTGACCTTGGCGATGTCGTAAATATACGCACCGGCAAACCGCCAGTTGGTGCCGACGCGATACTCGACGTCGGTCTGCACGCCACGCACGTGAGTCTTGCCAAGGTTCTGTTTTTGGGCCAGTGTCGCGGTCAACGTGACGTTGGTCACCGGGTTCTCGATCCGATTGTCGAACCACGTCAACCGTGCTGTGGTGTTCTTCGCTGGCGCGACGTTGACTCCCAGTTCCCCGCCGAGCAGGCGCTCGGGGCCGAGTTGATCGTTCGGTCGGGTTGTAACCGCGCCTACCGAGAATTGCCGGTACAACTCGGTCAGCGTCGGCGCGCGGAAGCCAGAATTGAACGCTCCCCAGGCGGTCAGGCGATCGGTGGCGTGAAACAGCGCCCCGAGATGCGGGCTCACCACGGTGTCGCTCTTGTCCGGAATCGACGGGCGATTGTTGGCGGTCGGCAGACCGGTGATGGCGCTGGTTTCGAGATTGTGTCCGTCGTAGTTCTTCCAGTGATCAACGCGCGCGCTGAGCGTCAGCACGACCTTCGAAGTCGGCGTATAAATGTCCTGCAGAAAAGCGCCGGCGGTTTGCTGGCTGCCACCGGAGATGCGCCGCACCGACAACGTCGCCGCCTGGACGACGCCGACGATGACCGTTGGGACGGCGGGCACGTAGCCGTCCTCTTCGCTGTCGCCATCGACCCAGCGCAGGTCCGCCCCCGCGCTGAAAACGTTGGCCCGGCCAAACGAGCGCGTCCATTGCGCCATGCCGCCGACGCCGTCGGTCGGCACGTTTTGGTCGGTCGCCAACCGGACGACGTTGCGCGTCGTTGTCGCGTTGGTGACGGCCAGGAAATTGAAGTGCGCCCGGCTGCGATCGATGAACAGGTTCGCCTGCAGGTCGCTCTGATCCCCGAGCCGGGCGCGGATCCCGCCGCTCGCCGTCGTCCACTGCGTGTCGTTGACTTCGCCGACCTTGCCGTTGTTGCGATCCTCGGTGAAGTAGCCGGCGCGTCCGAACACGTGGATCCCGTCGCTCGGCGCATACTCAATCTTGCCCGTAACGTTTCGATACTCGACGTTGGCGTTGTTGTCGATTGGACCGCGCTCGCGTTCGGCAACAATCGGGAATCCATCGGTGTTCAGGAAACTGCCTTCGACCGCGACCCCGACCTTGCTCCATTGATCGCTGCCAAAGAAGTCGAATTTGGGACTCGACTTGTTGCCGTACTGCGGTTTGAGTTCCAGCGTACGCCGCGTCGGCCGGCTGGTAATGATGTTGATCACCCCGCCCATCGCGATGTTGCCGTACAAATTCGACGACGTACTCTCCGTAATCTCGACCCGGTCAACGCTGGCGAGCGGCACCCTGCTCCAATACACCCAACCGCCGAACGGATCGTTGAACGGAATGCCGTCGAGCAGGACGAGCGTGCGACTCTGACCGCTCGGACCGATGCCGCGCAATGAGACGCCCTGGGTTGTGGGTTGCGCAACCAGACTGCTGGTGCGTCGGAACAAACTGAAGGTTGGCACCTGCCGCAGCACATCGTCGGCCATCAGCGCCGGCGACTGCTCGATTGTTTCATCGGTCAGGACGCTGATGCTTGCCGGGACATCACCGAGCCGCTGCTCGACACGCCCGGGCGTGACCGTAACCGTTTCGAACAACGTCGCTGGTTCGACGACGACGGAGATTTCTCCGGAGCGCTCTGAGGCCTTGACGGTTCGCGCAGTCTCGGCAAAACCTCCGGCCTTCACCAGCAGCACGACGTCCGTGTCGGGGACATCGATTGCAAACCGACCGTCTGGTCCAGTGATCGTTTGGCGTTCAGGTCCGGTTGCCGGCCGCGCAATCACGACCGCGCCCGGCACGACCGCGCCGGACGAATCGTGGACCACGCCGGATAGAGACGAGGCTGCCAACGCAAGAATCAATGCCGCGATCAAGACTGCCCTCCAGGTAGTGCGAATGCGACCAGCACGGCGTCTTCGCCGCCGCCGGTGGCGATGATCACAAACTGACGGCCGCTTCGCGAACGGTAGGTCATCGGTGTCGCGTTTGCACGACGCGGCAACCCAAAGCGCCAGCGCTCGACGCCGCTGGAGGCGTCAACCGCATGAAACGCCACATCGCCGCCGCCGGCGAAAACCAGTCCACCCGCGGTCGCCAACACGCCAGGGGCACCCGCGACGCCGAGCGATTCGGGAAGAGTCACGTCCTTGAGCGCCGGATGTCTGCGCATGGCAGGGACGTCGCCGAACGGCACACGCCATCGGATCGACCCTTTGTTCAGGTCGATCGCCACCAGGTGCCCGTATGGCGGCTTGAGCAACGGGATGCCGTCCATGAACTCCGCATTGGTGTCGCCGACTCGAACCAGTTCAGCGTCGACTTCAGCGGCTCGAGGATTAGCAGCACTGCGATCGGGCTTGCCGACGCGAATCAGGTTCGCAGAGTTGGTGGTCTTCAAATACAACAGGCCACTGCGTGCATCGAATGCCGCACCACCCCAGTTGGCGCCGCCGATAATCCCCGGCCGCTGCAACGTGCCGCCGAGTGTGGGCGGAGTGAACAACGGTCCAAGGCGGTACTTGCGCATTTCCGCTTGTGCGGCTTCCTTGATCGCCGGCGTCAAATCGTTCGCATCGTCAAGCGTGACGCCTTGTTCAGTGAACGCCGGCGGCTTACTGGGAAACGGCTGCGTCGGCCACGCTTTCTCGCCTTCAACATCGCTCGGTGGAACAGCGCGCTCTTCGATCGGCCAGATCGGCTTGCCAGTGACGCGATCGAATACGTAGGCGAAACCTTGCTTGGTCAGCGCGACCACAGCGTCAACCGGCCGGCCGCCGTTTTCAGCCGGCCGAATCGTGACGAGGCTCGGCGGTGCCGGGTTGTCGTAGTCCCACAGCCCGTGATGAATCAGTTGATAGTGCCACTTGCGTTTGCCGGTGTTCGCGTCGAGACAGACCAGCGATTCCGCGAACAGGTTCGCGCCGGGGCGACGGCCGCCGTAAAAGTCGTTGCTGGGCGTGGTGACGGGCAGATAGACCAACCCGCGCGCTTCGTCGAGCGACATCGGCGCCCAGACGTTGGTGTGGCCGGTGAAACTCCACGAATCGGCGAGCCAGGTGTCGTTGCCGAATTCTCCCGGCTGTGGAATGGTGTGAAACGTCCACACCAGTTTGCCGGTGCGCGCGCTGAACGCGCGCACGTCGCCGGGCGGATCGTTTCTGTAGGCGAGCCGATCGCCGACGCCGTTGCCAAGAATCACCAGGTCTTTGTAGACGATTGGCGGCGACGTGTTGGTGTAGTGCTTCTTGTTGATTTCCCAGATCAGACCGCGACTGAGATCGATCGATCCGGCGTCGCCGAACGACATGACCGGCTGTCCGTTGGCGGCGTCGAGACAGAACAGCCGATAGCGGCTGTTGATGAAGATTCGCAGCCGTCCGCCGTCTCGCCACGCCGCGACGCCGCGGTGGACGAAGCCCGTTCCATTCGGCGGCTGGCCATCTTCATACGCCTTCGGATCGAAGGCCCAGAGTTCGACGCCGGTATCGGCATTCAGCGCGACGACGCGGTTGTATGGCGTGCTGAAGTACAGCACGTTGTCGATCATCAACGGCGTCGTCTGAAAGTTGCCTGGCCGGGTGCCGTACTGGTCCAGCGCCTTTTCACGGGCCGACCACTCCCAGGCCACCTTCAGCTTCGAAACGTTCGAGAGGTTGACCTCGCTGAGCGGCGAAAACTTGGTGCCGGCCTGGTCGAAACCGTAGGCCGGCCATTCACCACTCGAGGCATTCTGGGCGGCACCACCAAGAGAGAACCACAGAGACACAGAGACACTGAGAAGCAGAAGCAAGCCACCCAGCCGAACCGATCCGACGGTAGCCGTCCGGCCTCTTTTATCTCTGTGCCTCTGTGACTCTGTGGTCATGAAGTCTTTGTGGTCAGGATTATAATTCGCGCCATGCCATCCAACGCATCCGTTGTCGCGATCGCGGCGGCCGCCGGCTTGACGGTTATGACCGCTACGCTGTCCTCGCAGTCCCCGACAATTCGCGTCCACGCGAACACGGTGCTGGACGGAACCGGCAAAGTGTTGCGGAACGCGACCATCGTGGTGGAGGGATCCAAAATCTCGAGTATCGAAACCGGCAACCCGGCCAACGTCACTTACAACCTCGGGCAGTTGACCATCGTGCCCGGCTTGATCGACGTGCACGCGCATGTCGGCTGGCACTTCGACAAGGACGGCCGGTACGCCGCGCGCCCCGGCAGCCCGGCGCAGGAAATCCTGTACGCCGCGGAAAACGCGTATACGACCCTGATGGCCGGGTTTACGACCATCCAAAGCCCGGGTCAGGCAAATGATGTCGAACTGCGCGAGGCGATCGCGCGCGGGGTCTTGCCCGGGCCGCGCCTCTTGACGTCAATCCGGCAATTCAACGAGCGCAGCGGCACGCCGCAGGAAATTCGCGAGAAGGTGCGGCAGCTCAAAACCGACGGCGCCGACGTCGTCAAGATCTTCGCCTCGGCAAGTATTCGCGACGGCGGCAAGCAGACGATGACCGACGAACAGCTGCAGGCGGTGTGCGGCGAAGCCAACACGCTCGGCATGCGCACGATGGTTCACGCGCACAGTCCCGAATCGATCAAGGCGTCGGTCAACGCCGGCTGCAAACAGATCGAGCACGGGGTGTTCGCGACGCAGGAAGTACTGACGCTGATGGCGCAGAAGGGCGTGTTCTTCGACCCGAACATCGGCGTCGTGCTGCAGAACTACCTGACCAACAAAGCGAAATTCCTCGGCATCGGCAACTACAACGAAGAAGGCTTCAGTTTCATGGAGAAAGGTTTGAAGCTGAACGCCGAGATGATCAAGCTGGCGGTTGCGACTCCCAACCTCAAGCTGGTGCTCGGGACCGATGCGGTCGCTGGCGCGCACGGCCACAATGCCGACGAAATCGTCGAGCGCGTGAAGCAAGGCAACCAGAAGCCGATGGATGCGCTGATCTCCGCGACTTCGATGGCGGCCCAATCGCTTGGTCTCGACAAAACTATCGGCACGCTGGCTGCCGGCTACGAAGCCGACCTGATTGCGCTGAGCGGTGATCCGCTGACCGACATTTCCGCCGTCAAGCGGGTCGCATTCGTGATGAAGGGCGGCAAGGTCTACAAGCACGTGAATTGAGTTCCATGCAATCTCTGGCCGGCGCCGCACTCCTCATCGTTGGCGTCAGTGCCGCAGCTGCGGCCGTCGAGCCGCCATCAGCCCGCATCGCCCGGTTGAACGAATATATCCAGGCGGTCCGCACGCACGAGCCGGGCGGAGCCGATGCCGCCCTGTATACCGTGGCGAGCTGGAGCAACGACCAGATCGGTCTGTTATGGCTCGACGTTCAAACCTTGATTCATTTCGTGCACTGCGGCAGTTGCAACGGCGCGAGCGTGCGCGGCCTCAACGATCGAGTCGTCCCCATCCGCTACAGCAAGAGCGAAATCATCGCCCTCCACGAATTGGCCGGTACGCTGCGCGAGCGTCGCGAAACCGACGAGATCCTGAAACGGGGCGCCATTCTCCACGCCGACGTCGTGATGATCGGCCATCGCGAAGGCGACTTACACGTCGAGCAACCGCCCCAGCCGGGGCAGCGCGGCTTCAATCCGCTGCCAATGACGGCCGAACGCATCATCCTAAAAAGCATTGATGGCCGCCAGGATCATTTGTTCGACGCGGCGGTTCATTGGGAAATCGCCTACGCGCTGCTCGATCGCATTCCGACCGGCCAGAAACCCGCGCCGCAGGAGGATCCGACCGTACGGCAGTGGTACCACGCCACGATCGCGTATCTGCAGGATACCGCGATGCACGATTCTGTGCATTTCGATCGGGCCCTGCGGCTGTTTCCGAATGACGCCGAAGTGCTGTTCCAGGCCGGCTGCCTCCACGAAACACTGGCCTCCTCTCGCGTCCAAGCGGTGTTGCGCTCGGCCACGATTCCGAGCGGTCTGGTCATGTCGTTCGGATCGGAACGCGCCGAGCTCGAAGCGGCGGAGCGATTCTTTCGCCGCGCGCTTACGGTCGACCCGTCGCGTCAGGAAGCGCGTCTGCGCCTCGGACGCGTCCTCGCACTGCTCGACCGCCACGAACAGGCGGCGGCCGAACTGCGTCAGGTGACGGACGACGTGGATCATGTGGCGTTGCGCTACTACACTGCGCTGTTTCTCGGGCGCGAGGAAGAGATGCTGGGACGCCGCGACGCCGCGCGGGAGGCCTACGAGCGCGCCGCCGCAATGTTCCCACTCGCACAGTCGCCGCTGATTGCGCTCAGCCACCTGGCGCGCGACGCCGGCGAACGCGACCGAGCGCTGGCCAGCATCCAGCGTGTTCTCGAGCTGCCGCTCAATGAGATGGATCGACGAGATCCGTTCTGGGTCTACCACTTCATCCAGGCCCGGCACCTCGATGAATTACTCGACCAGTTGCATCGGCCGTTTCGGCACAAGGAGCGGTCGCCGTGAAATGGCTGGCGCTCGCCACGCTGATCCTGACACTGCAGCCGGATTTCGCGACGCGGCGCGAGGCAGTGCGCGTCGACGTGCTGGTGACCGAGCGTGGGCAACCGGTGCGCGGCCTGACCGTGTCGGATTTCGAAGTGTTCGACAACGGCGTGGCGCAGCGGGTTGACCTGGCCAGCTTCGAACAGATTCCGTTGAACGTCGTCCTGGTCTTCGATACCAGCGGCAGCGTCACCGACGAACGCCTCGGACACATGCGCGACGCCGGAACCGCCGTCCTGAAACGGCTGACGAAAAACGATCAGGCGGCGCTGGTCACCTTCAGCCACGTCGTCGCGCGGCGTGCACCGCTGACTGCTGATCGCGAGCAGGTGCGAACGGCGCTCAACTTTCAGCCGCCCGAGGGTGATACGGCGCTCGTCGACGCGGTCTACACCTCGATGATGATTGGCGAATCGGATGCGGGCCGCAGTCTGGCGATTGTGTTCAGCGACGGCGTCGACACTGCCAGCTTCCTGACGGCCAACGCGGTGCTCGACACCGCCAAACGATCCGACGTGGTGGTCTACGGCGTGTCGGTCGGCCCACGCGTCCGGTTTCTTCGTGACTTGAGTGCGTTCAGCGGTGGAACGGTCTTCGACGTCGACGGCACCAAAGACCTCAGCACGACGTTTGAAAAAATCCTCGACGAATTCCGTCACCGTTATTTGGTCAGCTATTCACCCGAACACGTCACCCGTGGCGGATGGCATCGGCTGGAGGTGCGCGTCAAGAATCGCGGCGTTCGCGTGCAGGCCCGTCCGGGCTACATGCGAAATGCGGAACCATAGGATGGCTGATGGCTGATGGCTGATGGCTGATGGCAACCGTGCCGCAAAAAACACCGGAAACGGACCACAGAGCCACAGAGCGCCTCCGCCGAACGGATCGGCGTTCACATTCCGCTCACGCCTGCTGTTGGATGCAGCTGCATCCATGCCTCCTCGATCAACTCGGTGCACTCTGTAGCTTTGTGGCAAAGAGATTAGAAAAGCGCGGCATGGATGCACCTGTCGACGCCATTCTCTCAGCCATCTCTCAGCCGCTCGAGCAGCGTCAGCATATCCTCCGGCATCGGTGCCTCGAACTGCAGTTCGCGACCGTCGGCGGGATGTCGGAATGCCAGCCGGTGTGCGTGCAGCGCCTGACGTGGAAAGCGAATCGTCCGGAGCGCATCTGGTCCGAAGGTGTATCGCTGTTCGCCGACCAGCGTGTGACCTCGCAGTCGGGCTTGCAGGCGAATTTGATTGCGGCGTCCGGTGACCAACGTCACTTCGATCAACGACGCCTCGGCAAAGCGTTCGACGACGCGATAGTGACTGATCGCTTCTTTGCCTCTCGGATCGCGCGGGTGGGTTTCTTTCTGAATCAGCGCGCGGTCGTCCCACACCAGATGGTCGTGCCACGTGCCCGCTGACGGCGACGGTCGGCCGTAGACCACCGCCAGATAGATCCGCTCCGCGGAGTGGCGGCGGAACTGATCCTTCAAGTAGTGTTGCGCCCGCGCGGTCTTGGCGAACAACACCAGTCCCGACGTGTCGCGATCGATGCGATGCACGACGAACGGCCGCGGCTTGCGCCGTCGCGCCAGGTAATCCTTCAGATCCTCGTAGACCGATCGCGCCTCGCCGCGGCGCTCGAGCGGAACCGCGAGCAGGCCGGCTGGCTTGTTCAACACCACGATCGCCGAATCTTCGTGAACGATCGGCAGGTCGCGCTGCTCACCGAGCGTCGGCCGGCGCCGGGCGCTGCCCGGCCGGTCCATCCAGACGCACACGACGTCGCCCGCAGCCAGCATGTCGCCGGCGTTTTTGGGCGTGGCTTCCCGCTCGTTCAGGTAGATTTTGCCGCGCGCCAGCGCCTGCGCGGCGCGACCACGCGAGCCAAGGCGCTCGGCCGCCGCCAGGAACTTGTCCAGCCTGGCGCCGGCGTCCGCGGCGTCAACCGTCCAGCGATCCACGCGTACAATTGTCGATCACATGGACGAGACTTTCCCGGTCGTCTGTCCGTATTGCGGCGAAGAAGTCGAAATCTACGTCGACCCGTTCGTCAATGGTACGTTCGTCCAGGACTGCGAGGTCTGTTGCAACCCGTGGCGGGTCAGCGTCGGCTACGACGATGATGCGCGCTACGTCGAGGTCGCGCGCGCCGACGGCTCGGAATAGTTGTAATTTGCATTCTGCATTTCATCTCGGCATCTTCAACAGCACGATCGTTTCCTGGCCGCGCCTCCACGACAGGCCGGTTGTTTCCCAGCCGCTCGTGCCCAGCGTCTGCAGCGCCGCCGCCGGATCGGCGGTGTCCGCGATCGACACGGTGCGATAGGTCCAGGTCGGCGGGACGACGCGAACCCGGACCGGGTCGGCGTTGCGCACCTCGACCGGAATCGGTCGGTCGACGTGCAGTTCGCGCACATCGACCGGAATCGGCTCGGTCGGTCCGTTCTTGATCCAGACGTCGGGACGCGGAATGTCGCCGGGACGCGTCGTCCCCTGCGAAAACATCAGGGCCAGACCGGCCGTCAGCAGCATCATTCGCATCAGAATCTCCAGTCGGATTTCGTGTCGCGGAGGATTTCCAGCACCGCCTGCCGGTCGGGCGCGGACAGATGCTGGTACTTCGCGTCGCGCACCTTGCCGGTAAGGACGTCGGCGAGCCGCAGATAGACGGCGTCGTGGATCGCCGCCGGCAGCTGCGCGAACGCGTCGGAGTAGATCATGTAGCTGCAGGGATAGCGCAGTAACCGCGTGTCCAGCGCCAGCTCGCGCAGCGAACGGCCGTTGCGATCGCGCGGACCGATTGACGAAAATCGCTGCGCAAAGCCGGACGGCCCCTCGATTTTCGACGTGAGTGGCGCCTCGTCCACGAACAGCATGTAGTCGACAATCGCGCCGGCCAATTCGCGGTTCGATGCGGCTGGGTGCTGCTGCTTCGCGGCGGCGACGCGGACGTCCCAGCCGGCGCGGGTCAGCAGATTCGTCATTCGCATCTGATGGTCGAAGACCAGCAGCGCCGCAATGTCGGCGTGCGGAGACGGATAGGCGTCGACGTCGAACCGATCGCGCAGCGACATCACGTTTTGCGCCGTCGCGTGCGACGCCTGCGGGTCGTTGCGATCGACCAGCGCATTACCCAGATGCTCGATCGAACCATGACGGCCGGTCACGTAGTAGCCGCCCCACCGCTCGGCGAATGGCGTGCGGTGATCGACCACCGCGTTGCCAAGCTGAGGCAGCGTACTGCCGGTCGGCGAAGTAGGAATGCTGCGGACCAGCAGCCCGGGCACTTCGAGCGTCGCCGTGCTGATGTGGCACGACAGGCAGAAGTCGCGTCGCTGAATCAATGGCCGGTCGGACGGCTTTTGATCGAGCGTATAGAAGATGGTGCCCTGCTGCGGATCCTGTGCGGCAAATTCAAGGTAATCGGCGCCGCGAATGTAGCCCAGCGCCACCGCGTCGCCGAAGTAGATCCCGCGTGGATTCTTCGGATTGATCCGCAAGGCCTGCACGCTGGTCTTCGAGTAGACGAGGACCTGCGAGTCGGCCTCCAGGCGCAGCGCCCGCATCACCGAGCGCAGATACCCCTGCTCCGGTTCGTAGGTAAGTGTCGCGGTGCCGTTGTCGATCTGCTGTCGCAGTAGCGCCACCGGGTCGGCAGGGGGCTTCCGGAAGTAGTCGATGACCGGCTCGCGAACCAGGTCGGTCGCGGTCGGCGGCAACTGTGCGAGGGCGACACCGACTGAGGCGTTCTCCAGGGTCAATAACGTCGCCAGCGTCGCCGGGGTTGCCAGGGCCAGCACGACCAACGCCCGCCACAGCATCACGGCATCATGGTAGCTGATGTCGCCCGCCCCGCCTGCGGCGCCAGGGGCATTCGAACCTGGAAGCTCGCTCCCCTGCCGCCGCCCTCGCTGGACGCGGAGATCGTTCCACCGTGCATTTCGACGAGATGGCGCGCGATCGCCAGACCGAGTCCGAGGCCGCCGTGCTCGCGGGTGAATCGCGCGTCACCCTGGCGGAACCGCTCGAAAACGTACGGCAGGAATTCCGGCTGGATCCCGGCGCCCGTATCAGTCACCGCGATCGCCACCGTCTCGCCATCGCGTTTGACGCTCACCTCGACGTTGCCGTCCCTGGGCGTGAACTTGACGGCGTTGGCAACGAGATTCCAGACAATCTGCTGCAGCCGATCGGGATCGGCGGCGACCTGACCGAGCTGCGGATCGATGTCGACGGCCACCCTGACGCCCTTGGCGTCGGCGGCCGGCAGAATCGCCGCAATCGCATCGTGCATCAGCGCCGGCACGTCGATCGTCTTCAGGTCGAGCCGTAACTTGCCGGCAATGATGCTGGAGACGTCAAGGATGTCGCCGACGATCTGCGCCAGCGCCGACGCATTGCGTTCGACGACGGCGATCGCCCGGGTCTGTTTGTCCGCGGCCAGCGAGCCATCGCGCAACATCCGGCTGTAACCGAGAATCGCGTTGAGCGGTGTGCGCAGCTCGTGCGACAACGTCGCCAGGAATTCGTCTTTCAGATGATTCGCACGCCTCGCTTCGGCGTAGGCGCGCGAGTTTTCGACGGCAAGCGCGGTGCGTGAGGCCACGTCCTGCGCGAACCGCAGATCGCTGTCGGTGAACTGCCGGCCGGCGGCGCCGGTCACAAACGAAATCGCACCGATCGCACGTCCCTGCACGATCAGCGGCACACACATGTAGGACGACAAACCGAGCGCCCGGACCAGCGCGATCCGCTCGGCGTCACCGCGCGCCGCAGCCACAATCATCGCATCAGTGATCCGCGGCACCATCACCGGCGCGGCGGTGCGAATCACGTGCGGCACGCCGAGCGGCGAGTCCGGTTCCTCGTAGCGCGTCACAATCGTCTGAGCCAGTTCAACTTTCGCCGGATCGATATGGGTAACCGCGAGGCGCTTGACCGCGCCGCCATCGTCCACCATATCGACCGCGCACCAATCGGCGATGCGCGGCACGGCGAGCCGCGCCACCGTGCGCAGCGTGTCGTCGTAGTCGAGTGAACTGGCCAGCGCCGCAGCGGCCTCGGCGAGGAAGGTCGCGCGGTGTTCGGCCCAGGCCGCGTCGGCTTCGCGGCGCTGCGCTTCCTCGTAGAGCCGCGCGTTGTCGATCGCCAGCGCGCAGCGGCGCGCCAGATCCTGCGCGAACTCGATGTCGCCTGCCGCATAGCGGCGTGGGCCAGCCTGCAGCGCGAAGGTCATCGCGCCAACCAGCCGGCCGTGGGCCTGCATCGGCACCGACAGCTGGCTGACCAGCGCCACTTCGGCGAACGCGGCGTTCAATTTCGGATCGTCACCCAGCGCCTGACGGACCGCCACCGGATCGATCTCTTCGAACAGTTCGACCGTGCCGTCCACAATCGTCCGCCCCCAGCCGCGATGGCGATTAGGTCGTGCTCGAGCGGCAAGCACCAGCATGGCCGCGCGTTTCGACGTGTCGACGTGTGATGCGGCGACCAGCCGAACTTCGCCGTCGGGGCCCGGGACGTGGATGGCGCAGGTGTCGGCAAAAAACGGCACCGCGAGATCGGTGACGGTCTGTGCCGTGGTTCGCAGATCCAGCGACTCGGCGAGCGCGACGCTGGCGCGATCGAGGAACGCCAGCCGTTCGCGCATCAGCTGCTGTTGTTCGTAAAGTTCGGCGGCGGTCAGCGCGGCGGAGGCCGTCTGGCCGAGCGCGCGCGCCGTCTCGAGTTCGGGTTGCGTGAACTGATGCAGCGAACGGTAATAGAGGGCGAGGCTCGCGGTGTAGCGGCCGGCAATAATCAGTGGAACGGCGGCCATCGAGCAGACGCCTTCCTGCTCGAGCGCGGCGCGGCGTTCATCGAGGATCGCGGTCTGGCGGATGTCGTTGAAAACGAGTGGTTCCGTTGCCTCGAGCGGTCCGACCGGCACCGAGCGTTGGTGTCCAATCGACTGGTTGGCAAAGTCAGCCGAGACGCCGGCATAGGCACGAATCGTCCACGCGCCGCGGTCGAGACGCCAAATCGCGAAGCCATCGGCCTGCAGGACGCGACGCGCGACGTCGAGCACCGAAGCGAGCACGTCGGGTTGATGGGATCGGGTTTCGCTACTGCCCGAGTGCTCCGGCATTGGTCTCGGCAAATTCTAGTAGAAATCGTGCGCGTCGAAATCGATGTCTACCCCCTTTAACCCTTGCATCTGCTCGGCGCGCACCGACGTCACGCCGTCCTGGTTCTGCAAAACGCCGTCAACAATCAGAAACGGCTCTTCAATAACCGTCAGCCGCTCGCTGGCGAACAGATCCGGTCGAACAATGATGTTGGCAATCCCGGTCTCGTCTTCGAGCGTGAGAAACACAAATCCTTTAGCCGTGCCGGGACGCTGCCGGGTGATGACCATCCCGGCGACGCGGACCCGCCGGCCTTGCCGCGCGCTGGCCAAGTCCGACGCGCGCAGGATGCCGCGCATCGTCAGATCGTCGCGGCGCAGCGCCATCGGGTGGCGGCCAACCGTCAGCCCCATGCCGGCGTAGTCGGCGACGAGGCGCTCGGCTTCGGTCATCGGCTTCAGAGGACACGGAGAAGAAAAAACCGCAGAGTTCGCAAAGTCTTCTTTGGACAATACGTTCTCTGCGTTCTCAACGAGCTCTGCGGTTTCTTCTTGACCAGAAAAGAGCACGCCGGTTGGCCGCACCGCACGCTCGGCCTGCCACAGCGCCGACCGCCGGTCGTACCCGAATGCGTTCAGCGCGCCGAGATCGGCAAGCGTCACCACTTCGTCACGATGCAGCGCGGTGCGCGCCACCAGCTCATCGAGCGTCCGGAAACGCGCCGGCCGCCGCCGCACGTTCCAGTCGTGCGAGCAGTTATTGCAAAACGATTTGTGCTCGTTCACCTGCTCGAGCATCGACGGATCGTCACAGCCGCACTTGGGGCAAAAAACGGGTGCTGGGTGCGGGGTGCAGGGTGCGGCGGAACATGACGCAATCGTTTTCCCGATTTCCTGCCTGAGGCCGCTGACGTATCGCAATCCGAGACGGATGCCGCCGTCGGCTTCGACCGTGCAATCCCAGTCCGACACCTGCACGTCGATCGGATGAAAGCGGACGCCGCGGCGTTGCGCATCTTTCACCAGCGTGGACGGATGGTAAAACCCCATCGGCTGGTTATTGAGCAGCGCGGTGTAGAACGCCGCCGGATAATAGGTCTTGAAGTACGCGCTCGCATACGCCAGCAGCGCGAAGCTGGCAGCGTGCGACTCGGGAAATCCGTACAACGCGAACGAGGCGATCGAGGTAATGATCGTTTCGGCGGCGTCGCCGGCGATCCCGTTTTTCGCCATGCCGTCGCGCAACTGCACTTCAATTTGCTTCATGCGTTTTTCAGAGCGCTTGAAGCCCATCGCGCGGCGGAGGTCTTCGGCCTGACCGCCAGTAAATCCGGCGGCGACCATCGCCATGCGCAGCAGCTGCTCCTGAAAGAGCGGCACGCCGAGCGTGCGCTTCAGGATCGGCTCGAGCGATGGATGCGGATAGCTGACCGGCTCGCGGCCGGCGCGGCGGTTCAGATAGGGATGCACCATCTGGCCGACGATCGGGCCGGGACGGATAATCGCGACTTCAACGACCAGGTCGTAGAACGTCGTCGGCTTCAAGCGCGGCAACGTCGCCATCTGGGCGCGTGATTCCACCTGGAACACGCCAATCGTGTCGGCCTGCCGCAGCATCTCGTAGACGGCGGGATCGTCCTGGGGGAGATGGGCAAGGTCGACCACCGGACGTTGTTGGAACGCCGAGCACGCCGGGACCGCGGAGGAAAAGCTGTGCTCGGCGACCTTCGCGGACTCGGCGTTCGGCTTTTCTCCGTTGACTAACGCCAACGTATCTTGCAGTACCGCCATCATCCCGAGCCCCAGCAGGTCGACTTTGACAATCCCCATGTCGGCGCAATCGTCCTTGTCCCACTGCACGACGACGCGGCCGGGCATGCTGGCGTTTTCGAGCGGCACCACCGCATCGAGCTGGCCCTGGCAGATGACCATTCCGCCGGAGTGTTGCCCAAGATGGCGCGGCAGGTCCTGCATTTCATGCCACAGCCGCGCGAAGTGACGGACGTGATCGGTGTTGAGATCGAGGCCAACCGACGACAGCTGCCGCACGAATGAATCGCCGGTGTCGACGTATTCGAAGTGGTGCAGCACCTTGGCGAGTCGATCGATTTGCGCGTGGTCGAAACCGAGCGCTTTGCCGACTTCACGCGCGGCGCTGCGGCCACGATAGGTGATCACGTTCGCGGTCATCGCGGCGCCCAGCCGGCCGTACTTCTCGTAGACGTGCTGGATCACCGATTCGCGGCGGTCGCCGCTCGGCAGATCGAGATCGATGTCCGGCCACTCGCCGCGTTCTTCCGAGAGAAACCGCTCGAACAGCAGATCCATGCCGACCGGATCGACGGCGGTGATGCCGAGGCTGTAGCAGACCGCGCTGTTCGCGGCGCTGCCCCGCCCTTGCACCAGCACATCGTGCTGCCGGCAGAAATTGACGACGTCCCAGACAATCAGAAAGTAGCCGGCGAGATTGAGCTTTTCGATCAGATCCAGTTCGCGGGCAATCTGTGCCCGCGCCCGGTCGTGATACGGCCGGTAGCGTTGGCGCGCGCCGACGTCGGTGATCTTGCGCAGAAACGACATCTGCGATTCGCCCGGCGGCACCGGATAGTCGGGAAAGCGGTAACCGAGATCGGCCATCGTGTATTGCAGCCGGTCGGCCAATTCGCCGGTGCGCGCCACCGCGTCGGGCTGATCGGCAAAAATCGCCGCCATCTCGTGCGGCGATTTCAAGTAGCGTTCGCCGTTCGGTGCGAGCCGGCGGCCCGCCTGCACCAGCGTGGTGTGATGATGAATGCAGGTCAGCACGTCGAACAGCGGCCGCGACGCCGGTGCGGCAAAGCGCACACCGTTGGTTGCCAGCGTCGGCACGCCGAACGCGCCGGCCAGTGCGATCAGCGCCGCGTTGTCCTGCTCTTCGTCGCGGCGGAAATGCCGCTGCAGTTCGACATAGACGTTGCGGCGGCCGAAGACGCCGACGACCCGATCGAGCAGGCCGCCAACGCCGTGGCGGCGGCCGTCGAGCGCGGCACGGCCGACCAACGCCACCAGTCCAGTGACGCAGCCATCGAGTTCGTCGAGCGTCAGCGCGCCCTCGCCTTTGGGCGCGCGCATTTTCATGCGGGTGATCAGCTGGCAGAGGTTGCGGTAGCCGGCCTGCGATTCGCAGAGGACCGGGAGGACGAAGTCTGAAGTGTGAAGTCTGAAGTCTGAAGTCTGACTTATCCGGGTAATCGTCAGTTCTGCGCCGATGATTGGCTTAATCCCGGCGGCGGTGGCGGCTTTATGGAATCGGGGAATGCCGTAGACGCCGTCGCGATCGAGCAATGCCAGCGTGGTATGCCCGGCTTCGACCGCACGGTCGATCAGGATTTCGGGAAGCGATGCGCCCTGTAAAAAACTGAAGGCCGATGCGGCGTGAAGCTCGATGTACACAAAGGACACGAACAGCGGAAACGGTCACCAGGCAAGGACACAAAGGACGGGATCAGTCGGCGATTGCATCGATGTACCACGCATCGGTCGATCGATCCCGAAACACGCGATAGACGGCGCCGTCGCCTAAGGCGACATCCCATTCGTCGCGATCCCAACAACCCGAAGTCTGAAGTTTGAAGTTTGAAGTCTGGCTCAATCCACCACCGGGTGGTCGCAAATCATTCTGACTTCGTACTTCAGACTTCGACATCCACCAGTCGCCCGACGTTCTCCACGGGCCGGCGCACTGCACCACTGCACCGCCGGTGTAACCGCGGCGATCGGTCGTGATCCGCACCGGCCTTCCATCCGTGCCGACCGTGGCGCGTGCCGGCACCGGCTGGCGACAGCGGCGAAATGCCGCGAGTGGATATTGCGAAGTCTGAAGTTTGAAGTTCGAAGTCTGTCTCAGCCCAACGTGGGAGTCTTCCCGACGTTCGCTCGAAGCGAACTTCCGACTTCCGACTTCCGACGTCTCCGCGCCGTGCTCGGTCGCGAATCGCACCATGCCGAAGGCGCCCGGCCGGTAGGTATCGACGACGGTCGGCGATCCGACGCGGTCCTGGCCGATCACCGCACCGAGCCGGGCCAGCAGCGTCGACAGTTGCTCGGGCGTCGGATGGGCGCGCGTGAACAGCCGATGCTGCAGCACGCGGCCGGGCGTCGGATCGATGACGACCGTCACGCGATCGATCGCCGCGTCGGGTGGATGCGATTCGAGATCGAGCAGCGCCAGCGTGCGCAGCGCGCGGACGTCGCGCATCGGCGTCGGCAGTTCGAGGCGGCACGGATGCACCGTGTTCGTCACCAGATCGAGCAGCACGTGCAGCACCGCCGCGCCGCGATCGCGCCGTTCGAGACGCGTGCAGAGCGGTTCGAGCAACCGCGTCAGCACGAACGACAACGGTTCGAGCCCTTCGATCGGCCATTCCAGTTCCAACGCCGCTTCGAACCGCTCGTCCTCGAGCGTCGGGATCAACGGACGCTGATCGACGCCGCGCGCCAGCATCTGCCACGCGACGGCAGCACGCCCGAATCGCGAGACGAGTTCGGCGTCCGGCAACGCCGCCAGTTCGCCCAACGTCCGCACGCCCCAACGGTGGAACGCCGCGAGCGCCGAGCTCGCCGAGTGTTGTGGATCATTCTTTCTCGGCGTGCTTGGCGGCCGCGGCGTTCCAGCGTGGTGAGTGATTTTTTCCAGAATGCCAATCGCAGTGGGCGCCAGCGCAGTGGCTTCGTCGCCCGGCGCAATCACCGTCAATCCCGGGCGGGTATGGGCAAGCACGATTGCCGCGGCTTGCGTCGATGCAATCGCCACGTGTGCGCGAATGCCGTGCGTCGAAACCGCCTTGCGCAATTCGTCGCCAATCGCGCGCGCCGGTCCGAGCAATCGGTGGAGACCGGCGACATCGATGACGACCAGGTCCGGATGGTGCAGCTGATACCGCGGCGAAAATTCGCGCGCGATCGCGGCCAACTCGCCGCCATCCTCCGCGCGCGGCGGACGGTAGAGGGCGGCGTACAGCCTCCAGTGATTGGGGATTGGGGATTGGGGATTGGGGGTGGCACACAACTGGTGATTGGGGATTGGGGATTGGGGATTAGGGGTGGCCAGGTGATTGGTGTCGGGTGGTTGGTGATTAGACATACGAGGCTTCCGTCCGCAACGTGACACATTGCTCGGTTCGACCAACGGCTCGCGAGCGGATCACTTTCGCGCTTGCGTCTAATCCCTTGAACAGCTGTCCGCTGAACCGCGCTCCGCTCTTGCCAATCCCCTGACCACCACCAATCCCCAATCCCCGATCCCCAATCACCGTCCCCAGTTGCAGTGTGAGCCCCGCCGCACTGCGCGCCATGGGCTCGGCTCCGATCAGCAGGCACGCGGTCGTCGATCCTTCCACCATCCGCTGCAGCCGTAACCAGGTCGTGAACGGCAATCGCCGGATCGCATCAGCTGGTGCGTCGGTGGCGTCGAGCACCACGAGTCCGAAATTACCCGCCTGCAGCACCAGCGCGAATGCGCGCAGGGTCTGTTCGATTGCGCGCTGGTTCAGGTCGCGGCACATCCCCGGATTCATCACCACGTGGCCGCGGATCCACAGCAACCGCGTCAGGTCCACGCCGGCCGCGGCCGCCGATTCCACGTCGAACATGTCCAGGACGTCGACGACCGCCGTCAATTCGCCCCGTGCTGTCGCGGCGGCCAGCGCCTGCAACAGCAGGCTGGTGCGGCCCGACGATCTCGGGCCGATAAGTTCAGAGACCTGACCCCGCGGGAACCCGCCGCCGAGATGTGCGTCCAACGACGTAATCCCGGTTGCCGCAACGGTGTCATCACCGGCAGCGACCGGATCGGGCGGTGGCAGTGTGGTGGTCAAGGTGCGATCGAGTTGGCGGGAGCGGAGCAGCGATTCGAGGTCGGCGCGGGCGAGAGCCATTGTTTCGCTTTATTTTCGCCTTTCTGTCGCGAACTATAACACAACTCTCGCCGCGTACAGGTAAGATACGTGGCTACTACCGTTTAGAGACATCTCTTTGTCCGAATCCGCCCAAGCCCAAGCCACCAGTACGGCCGCTGCCGCATCGGAAAACGTCGCTGGCGCCGCAACTCCGCCGGTCGGGACCTTCCGCCGCACCCTCGCCGCGTTCGCCTATCGCGACTTCCGCGTCCAGTGGATAGGAGCCTGCACCTCGAGCATCGGCACGTGGATGCAGATCGTCGCCCAGAACTGGCTGATCGTTTCGCTGACCAATTCGTCGCCGTTTTTCCTCGGCCTCGACGCATTCCTGCAGCAGCTGCCGATCATCCTGTTTTCGCTGGTCGGCGGCGTGTTCGCGGATCGCTACGACCGTCGCCGCACGCTGCTGGTGTCGCAGGTCATTCAGATGGGCACGTCCGCCACGCTGGCGCTGCTGATGTATCTCCGGATCGTCGAGATCTGGGAGGTGCTGGCGCTGTCGTTTGTCACCGGCTGTGCGCAATCGTTCGGCGGGCCCGCGTATCAGTCGTTGATCCCGTCGCTCGTCGACAAAAAAGATCTGCCGAACGCGGTCGCACTGAATTCCATTCAGTTCAACGTGGCGCGCGTGCTCGGCCCGCTCGCGTTCAGCCTGACCCTCGCCGCCTTCCAGCGCTGGGGCTACAGCGAACCGCAGGCGATGAATGCCTGCTTCCTGCTCAATGCGCTGTCGTTCCTGGTCGTCATCCAGACGTTGACGATGCTGCGCGTGAAACACATCGCATCGGCGAGCACCAACAGCGTCGGCGACGAGCTGAAAACCGGCATTTCGTACGTGCGCGATCACAAAAATCTCGCCTCGCTGATCGTGCTGGCAGCCGCCACCACGTTCCTCGGCTTCGCGCTATTGACCTTCCTGCCAATTTTCGCGCAGAAGATTTTCCACGAAGGCGCGGACACCTACAGTCACCTGATGGCGTTCTCGGGCGCCGGTTCGATTGTCGGCGCGCTGCTGGTGGCGTGGCTCGGCAAGTACAAGAAGATGGGATTGACCGCGCTGATCGTGCAGGCGATCTACGGCGCGCTGATCATCGCGTTCGCCGTCTCGCGCACGTTGTGGCTGAGCGACATCCTGCTGTTCCTGACCGGCGCCACGCTGATGATCGTGTTTTCAACGGTGACGTCGCTGGTCCAGCTGACCGCGCCGAACCACATGCGCGGCCGCGTGATGAGCATCTACATGCTCGCGTTCCGCGGCGGCATGCCGCTCGGCAGCCTGGTCAGCGGCTGGTTAGCCGGTCCGCCGATCGCGCTCGGTGCCCCGATGGTAATCGGCATCAACGGCGTGCTGCTGGTCCTCGTCGCAGCCTATTTCCTGATCCGCAGCCACGGAATCCTCGACTCGTAGACACACCACAGCGGGTGTGCACCACAGAGGCACCGAGAGAGAGAGATCTACACTCTCTGTATTTGTGGATTTGTGGATTTGTGGATCTGTGGATCTGTGGATCTGTGGATTAGGGAGGGTGAAATGAGCCGTCTGATCGCTGCTCTCGTCGTGGTGTCCTCGGTGGTGGTGGTCGCACAACCGCGGCCGCAGCCGGGAATCCGGCTGCCGATGACCCAGCTCGAAGCGGAGATGTTCCACGTCAGCGCCGGCAAGCGGCTCAAGCCAAAAGCCTGGCCGAA
>Ga0207659_10000556_pt1 | contig 22376 bp, 21 predicted proteins | sample KBSM43metaG_FD_184330 | JGI IMG/M metagenome (GOLD analysis project Ga0207659, IMG submission 184330) | Miscanthus rhizosphere microbial communities from Kellogg Biological Station, Michigan, USA - KBS M4-3 metaG (SPAdes) (version 2) | ecosystem: Host-associated > Plants > Roots > Rhizosphere >...
GGACGTGCGACCCAGCGCGCACCCAAGGTCTGGTCCAGCGCGTGATGACAGAGATCGATGCTGTCAGGCAAACGCTGCTGATGCCGGAACAGGTGGCACGCGTGCGCACTATCCTCACGCGGGATTTCGAGAAGAAGAGCGAAGAGAACGGGTACGTGCTTGGCCAGATCTCGCGCCGCTACGAGGACGGCGACCGGGCCAACGTCGGCGCCGCGGTCCACCCGGCGAAGCAGATTTCCGAGCTGAGCGGCGCCGCGATTCAACAAGCCGCGCGGCAGTACCTCGATACCGACAATTACGTGCGAGTGACGCTCGTTCCGGAAACGAAGTAGCTGCGGGTGGCCGAGGCAGGAGAGATGAATGCGACGACCGATCTTGTTCGCAGCGTTGATTGCGGCCGTGGCGGGACAATCAGTGGCGCTGACGGCCGAGATCGGGACCTATCGCATCGATCCGGCGAGAAGCCACGCGTCGATTCATGTGGGGAAGGCCGGCGCATTCAGCTTCATTGCCGGTCACACGCACGAAGTCAGCGGTCCGATCCAGGCCGGTTCAATCGATGTCGATCTCGACACACCCTCGCGGTCGCGCCTTCAGCTTGTCATCGCCGCGTCCGAACTCAAGGTGTTAGCGGCCGGAGAGCCGGAAGGCGATGCGCCGAAAGTGCAGGAAGCGATGGACAGCGAAAAGGTACTCGACGTCCATCGCCATCCGAAGATCACCTACGAAAGCAGCAGCGTGACGCTGAAGAGCAGACGCGGCAGTGTGCTGGAGTTGAGCGTCACGGGTCAGCTCACCATTCGCGGCGTCACGCAGCCGGTCACCGTGCCAGTGCGAGTCGAGCTCGCCGATAGCCGGCTGTCGGCGAACGGCCACTTCGAGATCAAGCAGTCGGCGTTCGGCATCAAGCCGGTTTCGGTCGGCGGCGTCGTGGCCGTGAAAGATTCACTCGGTATCGATTTCGCGGTTGTCGCGACAAAGTGATCCCGACTGCGCCGCACTCCGCGAACTTGGGTGCAATGTCGTGGACGCGCCAGTCGTCAGCGTGAGATCGCCAGAGTGATTAGGGTTATGCGTTGCCGTCCAGTCGTAGACGGCCCATCAGCCTTATCAAGTCCACCCCGTCGGCCAGGACCCATCGCTTGTCGTGCCACTTCAGTTCAACCGTGTTCCCGGCGATGTCGGTCACGATGATCTGATACACGGCCCCGGAATCGACGGCATTCGCCTCGACGAGAAAGTCCCGGAGCAGCGACGCCATGATCATGGCCTCGTTCATCGGTCGGCTCTGGCCGGCAGGACGAAATGCGCGCGCAGCCGCGCCACCTCAACCAGGGTCGTCGTCATGAGTGTCCCATCAGGGTTTCGATGACAGACCATCCGTGCTCGATCAGTCGTTCGCGGAGGTGGGATTCGTGCTGCGCGAGAAAGCGCAGCGCCTCGTCGCGCGTCCAGGTGGGCCGCAGCTCCAGGATGTCATCGACCGACCAGCTCACCATGGCAAACGTCATCCTTGCCGCCGGCACTGCCCATGCTGGATGGGAAACAACGGACGCCGATCCGAGCTTCGTCATGTCTTTGCTCATGCCGCCACCGCGCTCGATTGCAGGGTCCAGTACTCGATGACGCGCTCGAGAATCTGGTCGAGCTGCACCTTCGGCTTGTATCCAACCAGCGCTCGAAGCTTGCCGATGTCCGGTACCCGCCGCGACATGTCTTCGAAGTTGTGCCCGAAGATTTCGTGATGCGGCACGTACTGGATTGGCGAGGCACTGCCGGTCATCGCCTTGATCCGTTCTGCGAGTTCGCGAATGCTGACCTCGGCACCGTTGCCGATGTTGATCACTTCACCAATGCTGCGCGGCTCGTTCGCGAGCGCGAGCAAGCCCCACACGACGTCGCCCACCCACGTGAAGCTGCGCGTCTGCAGACCGTCTCCGTGCACGATGATCGGCTGATCGGTAAGCGCCTGGCGGACAAAGTTGGGAATCACCATGCCGTAGCGCTCGCTCTGCCTTGGGCCCACCGTGTTGAAGAAGCGCACGACAATGACCGGCACCTGATGCTCTTTCCAGTACGCCAGCGCGAGGAACTCGTCGATCAGCTTGCTGGCCGCATATCCCCATCGCGTCTTCGTCGGCTGTCCGAGGACCAGGTCGGCGTCTTCGCGGAACGGAAACACGGTGCTCTTGCCATAGACCTCTGAGGTCGAGGCGACGACCACCAATTTCTTTCGCTTCGCCGCCTGGCGAAGGACCGTTTCAGTGCCGTGAACGTTGGTCTCGATCGTATGGACCGGAGCGCTCACGACGAGCCGCACGCCGACCGCCGCCGCGAGATGAAAGACGATGTCCGCCTTGTCCATCAGCCCGGCCAGCACCGGTTCGTTCCGCACCGAAGCGACCGCACAGGTGAACCGCGGGTTCGCCAGCAGGTGGGCAACGTTGTTGATGTTGCCGGTAGATAGATCATCGAGGACCATCACCTCGTGCCCAAGGGTGAGAAGGGCCTCGGAGAGGTGCGATCCGATGAATCCGGCGCCGCCGGTGATGAGTGCACGCATGGAAGAGAAGCTCCCTGTCTTTAGAAAAGAGTACGGATTAGAAACGACGGATGAGCGACACGCCCGCGCCGTACCCGCGGAACGCACCGGTTCCCAGCCGCTGATTGAACATTTCGCCGCCGCTGATTTTCAGGACCCACGCGTTGTAGATCCCGAATGTGGCCTCGCCCGTTGCGTTCCCGCCAAGCCGGAAGCTGGGGCTGAAATCGTCGCGCTGCACGCCGAGCGCGAGCGACAGTCCGAGACCGATGCTCTCGCTCACTTTCCAATAGGGATAGGCTGTGCCTGCGTAGTACTCGTATCGATTAGGGTCGTAATACCCGTTGTTGAAGTTCGTGTCCGTGTGCAGCAGGGACACCTGTCCGCCAAGATCCAGGTTCAGACGCTCCATGCGCACTACGCCATGGCGCGGAGCGACCGTCAGTTCCCAACGGTGATTGCCATCCGAAAGCGTTTGGTACGACGCGTCGACGACGAGCTGCGAGCTGAACGTCGGCGACCAGTCAAGCTGAGCGCGGTGACTCACCTGCGTCAGGCCGAGCCCGATCGTTCGAGGCGATACGATTAAGTAGCCCGAGTTGCGCTCGACGGAGAGTTTCACGCGGTCCACCGCCATGAGGTCCGCACCGATCGCATACGCGGTCCGGTCGCCGGCCATCGTTCGCTCCTGGCCGACCCGGCCGCGGACGTTCATCACGCCGAGTTGCTGCGCCGCAGTCACCCAGATCTCCTGGTGCTTCGCATCCGGGCGTCCGTTGGCCTGCGCGAGATCGCCTCCCGCCGGAGCGGTGAGCATCTCGTGCGTGTATCCTGCGCTGACTATCGTCCCGGTTGACCACTGCACAATGGCGTGCGGCGCAAGCCGCTGCACCTCGAGGCCGCTCGAGTCGCCATACACGCTGACGCCAGGGTCGGCGGCCGATGCGAGGACCCGCCGGACGACGCGTTCGGCGGCCTGCGTGTCGCCGGAGTTCGGCTGCAGATGGCGAAGCGTGTCGAGCGAGTCGTTGGCTTCGCGGGCACGGCGCTGCATGGCGAGCGCGATCGTGCGAGTCAGGTTCAGATCGTAGTCGTCCGGATGCTGGCGCAGCATTGGCTCGAGGGCGTCGAGCGCCTTGCCGGGACGGCCGGAGCGAGCGAGGACGCCGGCGACTTCTCGCGAATAGGCGTCGTCTTCTCCGAAACGCGTCCGGTATTTCTCGAGTGTCTCGAGGGCCGCGCTGTAGTTCCCGCGCCACGACTCGGCCTTGGCCAGCTCGATCCAGATCGCGGGCGTGCCGGGTTCGACGCGTAGGTAACGACTGTAGGCGTCGACTGCTGCGTCAGTCCGTCCGGCCCACGCACTGACTCGCGCGAGGCTGAGCAGCGAGTCGTGATCGCCGGGCTGCATTGCGCAAAGACGACGATAGGAGTCTTGCGCGCGATCGTAGTCCGCGACCCAGGTGGCCAGCGTCCCTCGCGCGCGGAGAAATTCGACTGAATTGGGCGCCAGCGCCAGCGCGCGTTCAATGGCTTCGAGGGCCGCGAGCGGCTGCTGCAGGACCGCGTACGCCTGCGACAGTCGCTGATGGAGGTTGGCGTCCTGCGGCGCTTCCTGGATCGCGCGCCGCAACGCGGCAGCGCTTCCTTCGACGTCGCCCAGGCGCGCCTCGATGTCGGCGACACGGACCCACAGCTTCGCGTCGTGGGGCTCGCGATCCAGAACGTTCTTGTAGATGTCGCGCGCCTGCGTCCACTCGCCGGCCGCTTCGGCCGCGATGCCGGCGGCAGGGACCGGCGACTGAGCGTAAGCGGCCGCCGTATGCAGCACCAACAGGAGAGGAAGAAGGATTCTTTTTTTCACTTGCGCCAACTTCGGTTCTTGGTTACCCACAGGTCGAAAGCGAAACGCGCGATCGTGATGAATTCCGTGATCAGAAGGGCGTATCGAATCGGCGTGACGGCGATGCTCTTGACCAGATACTCGAGCCGCCGGTCTTTCATAGCGATTGTCAGCGCGGCGGTTGTGAGCAGCGTTTCGGCGCACACCGTGACCAGCAGGCCCTCCCAGTTTCCGAGGAGCACCATGGCGAGAAGCACGGACGGAAAACAGACTTTTTCCACGGCAGAGGACATCAGGGCCCAACCAGCCGGGCGGCCGTAGCGAAGTGTTTGCGCACTTCCGAACGCCTGGCGATACGGCTCCCGAATCCTCCGGCGCTCGCTCGAAGGCCATTGCCCTGATGACGAAGCGCCTTCTGTCCGCGGTCTCCAGGTGGCCGGAAGCGCGGTCGCGATCTCGGTCGCCACCGAGAGCAAAGGGTGCTGTGATGTACCGCGCATGCCGGCAAAGGCGACTGATCCCACGGAGACCTTCGCGGGGATGGTCACGGGGCGGCCGCCGGCCGTTCCGTTTCTCTGGCGGCGCTTCCGCCGCTTGAGCGCTTTGAACGGGCTTTTGAGAAGCGCGTCGAAATAGAAGGCGGACTGCAGAAATGCCGACGACCACAGATAGACCTGCTTCGGCAGCCGCTGCACCTCGGGTTCCACCGTGCGCGCACACACATCGGGGACGTGAATGTTGCGATAGCCTTCGTTGACCATCGCGAACCCGATGAAAATGTCTTCTGAGTTCGTGAGATCGTCGCCGAGCGTGGGCTCCACCTGGTCGAAGAGTGCCTTGAGATATTCGCGACGGTATGCCACCGCGCAGCCGACCGGGTTGCTCAGCGTGCCGAACGCCGCCATCTGCCCGCGATAGACGATGCGCTGCAGAAAGAGGTAGAGCACCTCGCGGTAGGTGTTGGTGGCCGCCGACGCGAGTCTGCGCATCCACCCTTTCGGTGCGGCCGATTGATACGACGGAAATGCCTCGGCGAACGCCACAACCTCGGACGATTCGTCGGCGGCGCGCCGGTCGCGCTGTCGCAGCGGCAGGACGGTTCCGCACGCGCTCGCGATGCCGGCCGCCTGGCACAGATCGTGGACGGTTCGCTCGATGTAATCGTTCGACTCGAGCACGGTATCGGCATCGAGGATGAACTGCACGTCGGAGTCGAGCGCGCGTGTCTGCTCTTTGATCGTCGGCGTCTTTCCGATCGACGTGCGACGCTGGATGACAGTGAGCTCGACGCCGTGAAATTCGCAGAACGCTCGGGCGCGCCCCGCCGTGGCGTCAGCGCTGCCATCGTCGACAAGGACGATTCGCCGCGGTTGCAGCGTCTGCCGCATGACCGAAGCGAGACAGCGAACGATATTGTGTTCCTCGTTGAACGCCGGGATGACGACGTCGACGGTTGCTTCGCGCCAGTCGCGGTGCGGCGTCGGCGGAGCCGGCTCGGGACCGCGCATCAAACCGATGACGCTCAGTAATGCGTTTGGACTGAAAACAAAATGCGGTAACTGCGCCACACGTGCTTGCTGAGCAACTGACGAGCCGAAACATATCGACAGGTTGGCGTTGACCCGAACCACAGAGCGGCTGGATAGTTAGCGCGAGGTTTGCCGTGCATGACGGCGTCGGATCCGAAGGCAAAACGGCTAGGCAGGAGCAAACCTTTTGCTGGAGGAATACTTTTCGTGTCGCTGAAAGGCTATGAAGTCATTCCTTGATCCTCTTCGTCGGTCCAGCGGTCCGTCACTCGTGCTGACGAACGCGCGCAACGATCGAGTCGTTGCGCATACGTTACTGCGCGCATTCGATTCGGCAAGCCGTCGCAAAGGTCTGCTCAAACGCGATTTCCTGGAGGAGGGCAGCGCGCTCGTCATCGCGCCGACCAACGCGATCCATACCTTCTTCATGCGCTTTGCGATCGACGTCGCGTTCGTCGCGAAAGACGGGCGCGTCCTCAAGGTGCGGCGCGCGATGCCGCCGTGGCGGATGTCGGCGGCTTGGCGCGGGTTTGCGGTCGTGGAGCTGGCGGCCGGCGGGCTCGATCGCGCGGGAGTTCAGCCAGGCGACCTGCTTCGCGTCGACTGAAATCGCTGCGATCGGAAGTCCACGCATCTAAAAAAACTGACCGGGGCCAAATGATTTGGCCAGGGTCAAACAAATCCCCCGCGCCACCGGATCGCCCACCCCTCGCTCGAACTGCTCCAACACACTGAAACGCCTTGGAATAACACCAAGTCATATCGTGTCATCTCGTCGGCACCGCACTTGCTCAATAGGCAGGCATGCAAGCTCGCAAGTGCGGCGCGACGTTGTTCAGCGTCGTGGAATCGATCGGCGGCGTCCTGACCGGTTTTTCCGACGCCATCGTGCAAAGAAACGGCGAGAACGAGTGGATCGCAATCAGCCGCCAGCCAGCGACGGTCGGCGACACGATGCTCCTCGAGATCCACGAGGGCGAGCCAGAACAGTTGGCGATGTGCGTGATCGAAAGCCGCAGCCTGGTTCTCGACGGCGACACGCGCTACTGGATCCGGCTGCACGCACAAGATCTTCTGCCGGTTTTGTTCGAGCAACAGGTCAGGCGCGGTTGATGAGCGCCACAGAAAACAACCCCGGGCGATATGACCGGGTTAACGATTGTCGTGCGGTGCGCACAGGCGGCGCGACATGTATAGAGCAGCTCTGTGCAGCTGGAACGAACGACGACCGAGGAGCCGTTCCCATACTTGGGAAATCCGAAGCGCATATGACGCTTCACCCGACTCCACCCGGTCGCGTTCGAACCGGCAACTAAGTGTCAGTCAAATTAACCGTTCGTTTTTCTAGGAGAAGTCAGATGAAGAGTGTTTTTGTTCGTTTCGTTCGTGAAGATGCGGGTCAGGACCTGATCGAATATGGCCTGCTCATCGGCATCATTACGGTGGTGTGCATCGCGTCCATCAAGACCATCGGGACCAAGGTCTCCGGCTACTTTTCCAGCCTCGCGGGCCTGCTCTAGATCGTTGGATTGGAGGGCGGGCGGTCCGCCCCCCTCCAACCTCTCAAACAAAACAGCGAGAAACGATGTCGACGTTCAGTGCTTCTCGATTCGTCAGGGCGCTCGCGTCGCTGCTTGTATCGGACGACAGCGGTCAAGATTTGATCGAGTACGCGCTCTTGACCGGGATTATTGGGATTTCAGGCGTGCTTATTCTCTCAACGCTTTCGACCACGATGGGCGCTGCATACAGCAGCTGGAATATGGCAGGGCAGAACGCATGGCAGCCTTGTCCGCCACAGCCGGCGGCGTGCCCGTAGAAGAAAAGATTTCAACATGAACCCAGTGCACATTGCCAGCCTGACCATCGCCTCGATCGCGTGCGTGACCGATCTCCGCACACGTCGAATCCCGAACGCCCTTACGTTCGGTGCGGCGTTGGCTGGATTGCTGTATCAGCTTGCCACCGGCGGTATCGATGGCCTCGGCCAGGCGGCGCTTGGCTGGGTTGTCGGCGTGGTGTTCTTCCTTCTCCCGTTCGCGCTCGGCGGCCTCGGCGGTGGGGACGTCAAGTTGCTCGGCGCGCTCGGCGCATGGCTCGGACCTGGCGACGTGGCGTGGCTGGCCCTCTACACCGGCGTCGCTGGTGGAGCGTTGGCAGTTGTTGTGTCGCTGAACCACGGATATCTGCACACTGCGATCCAGAACATCAAGTTGCTTCTGAGTCACTGGCAGGTCGCGGGCATCGCGGCGCTTCCAGAGATCACGCTCGAACATTGCGGGGGACCCAAGTTGGCGTACGCGTTTCCGATTTTGACGGGGTTGGTGGCGACTATATGGCTGCGATGAATCTCAAGCGTCGGCTTGCGTGCGAGAAGGGCGCCGAACTGATCGAGTTCGCCCTGGTGTTTCCGCTCCTCCTTCTGGTCATGTTCGGGATCATGGACTTTGGGCTGTTGTTTCAACGCTACGAAACTGTGACGAACGCGGCGCGCGAGGGGGCGCGCATTGCCGTGCTGCCCGGATACGCGGAGCCGGACGTCAATGCCCGCGTCGCTCAGTATCTCGTGGCAGCAGGCCTCATGGCGACGCCGACAGTCACCTACACCGCGCCGCAGGCCCTGAATGTCGGTGGCGCTTGCGTGACGATCACTGGCATCACAGTCGGTTATCCACATCAGTACTTGTTCATCGGGAAGATCATCGGATTATTCGGCGGCTCTGGGTTTACCACGAAGACGCTCACCGCCACCGCCAAGATGCGGTACGAAGGCGCGGCGGCATCGTGCACTTAGCAGCTGCACAACAGGAGACAGTATGAGTCGCACTACACGAACGTTCATTGTCATGGCTGTCGCGACAGTCACGGCAGGCATCGCCAGCTTTGGCGTCTACGCGGCAGTCAAGAGCATCCCCGTCCGCGAGGTCGAAGTCGCGCACACGTTCGTTGCCGTCGCCGCTCACAACCTGCCAACCGGTGCGCGGATCACGGAAAAGGACGTGAAACTCGTTGCGTGGCCCGCCAAGAGCCCCGTGTCGGGCTCGTTCTCGGAGTTGAAGCCGATTCTCGACCGGGGCCTCGTCGCCGCCGTCGGAGAAAACGAACCATTCACTGAAACCAAGCTGGCCCCAATCGGGTCTGGTGCCGGCCTGCCACCGTCGATTCCTCCCGGCATGCGTGCCATGTCGGTGAAGGTCGACGAGGTGATCGGCGTCGCCGGCTTCGTCGTGCCGGGCACGCGGGTGGATCTCGTCGTCACGCTTCGAGGCACCGGCCAGACCGAAGAGTCGATGTCGCGCACCGTCGCTAGCAATGTGCTCGTCCTGACTGCCGGCACGAAGTTCGACCAGGAGCAGGCGAAAGACGGCAAGGCGCAGCCTTCGACGGTCGTCACGCTCGCTGTCTCGCCGAGTGACGCCGAGCGGGTGGCGTTGGCCTCGTCGGAGGGAAAGATTTCGCTGGCGCTGCGCAATCCGCTGGATGTGACGCCGACCGAAACCGCCGGTGTGCGCGTCACCGCGCTGCGACTCGGCATGGGATCGGCGCCGCCGCCGGAACCGGTGAAAGCGAAGCCAACCGCTGCACGTCGGCCGATGGCCATCGTTCCCCAGCCTCCGCCGGCGCCGTCAACCGTCATCTACACCGTAGAAACAATTCGCGCCGCGAAACGCGGCGAAGAGGTCGTTCGCTGAAAATGGCTACTAACTGTTCGACAAGTCCACGCCTGCGGGCAATACTCACGGCACTCTCGGTTCTTTGCGTCGGCATGCCGACGGCGCTGGCGGCCGGCCAGGCGCCCGCCACGGCGGCCGCCGATCAGTTCCAGCGTGTCTCCGTCACCGCAGGCCGGTCGACCACCATCGAGACGACCTTTGACATTACACGCATCGCCGTCACCAATCCGGCTATCGCCGATGCGGTGGTTGTCCGTCCTCGCGAGATCCTGATTGACGGCAGGGCTGCCGGGACAATCAGCCTGATCGTGTGGGGAGGCGACCGGCGCGCTCAGTACGACCTCGTGGTCGAGCAGCCGGTGTCCGCGCTCGAGCAGCAGCTTCAACAGCTTTTCCCGGGCGAGCGGATCCAGGCAGCTATTACGCCCGACTCCGTGGTGCTCTCCGGGCAAGTCACGTCAACGCAGGTGATGCTGCGCGCGGCCGAAGTGGCGCGGGCGGCGGCCCCGAAAGCGACCGTCATCAACATGCTCCAGGTACCGGGCGCTAGCGAGTCGCAGCAGGTGATGCTGCAGGTGCGCTTCGCCGAAGTGAACCGGCGTGCGCTGACCGACCTGGGCGTATCGTTCTTCACCGGCCCCACCGGCTACAAGAACTGGGTGGGACGCGCCTCGACGCAGCAGTTTGCGGCGCCTGATCTCGATAACCAGGAAGGGCTGGTGCTCAGCGATTTCCTGAACCTGTTCCTGTTCAACAACAAGGTCAACATGGGCGTCGTCATCAAAGCCCTCAAGCAGACCGGCTACTTCCAAAGCCTCGCCGAACCGAACCTGATCGCGTACAACGGCCAGGAAGCCAGTTTTCTCGCCGGCGGCGAGTTCCCGGTGCCAATCGTCCAAGGGGGCACGACTCAGACGGTAACGGTCCAATTCAAGGAATTCGGCATCCGCTTGAACTTCAAGCCGACGATCGCCGGTGACCTGATTCGACTGCACGTGCGGCCGGAGGTGAGCTCGCTCGACTTCAACAACGGCATCCTGCTTCAGGGATTTCGCATTCCCGCGCTCACGACGCGTCGGGCAGAAACGGAAGTGGAGCTGCGCGATGGACAGTCATTCGCCATTGCGGGATTGCTCGACAACCAAACCCAAACCGATGACGCCGGGATTCCGTTTCTGAGCCAGCTGCCGATCATCGGCAACCTGTTCAAGAGCAAAGCGGACCGGAAAGAGCGCACCGAGCTTCTGGTGATTGTGACGCCCCGCCTCGTGCGTCCGCTGAACCCGGATGAAGTGCCGCCACTGCCAACGATGCCAGGGAAATTCCTTCCCAGCGGCGATGACATCGGCGAACAACTGGAAGGCGGCGGCGGTACGGTCGATGCGCCGCCGGCGAAATCCAGGCCCAAGGGTAAACAATAACTCGGCCCATTCGCAGAGAGCAGGTCTGGTAATGGCGCGATACAAGTCCGGCCGCGGAGCGGTGCTCGTTCAGGTCGCGATCGCGATCCTGGTGCTGACCGCGATGGCGACATTCGTCGTGGATCACGGCATTCAGTGGGTGAGCCGGGGGCAGGCACAGAACGCAGCGGACGCTGGCGCCTTGTCGGGCGCGATCGCTCGCGCCTACGACGAGCTTACTGATCCGCCCGCGAACAACGGCAAGGCTTTCCAAAGCGCGATGGGAGCGGCTCTCGCCAATAACGTGTGGACAATCGCACCTACCACACAGGTTTCGTGGGCTTGTCCGAGCGGGGTTGCAGGGTCGTGCGTAAGAGTCGACGTGTACCGTAACGGCCAGTTCGGCAGCACACCGTTGCCGACCATCTTCGGCAAGCTGTTGAACATCTCGTCCCAGGGCGTGAAAGCTACAGCAACCGCGAGAGTCGCAACGGGAAATTCGACCAACTGTATGCGGCCGTTCGCCGTCGCCGACAAATGGGTTGACAACGTCAGTCCGTCCATGAATCCCAAGAAGTTTGAACGATGGCAGAAGGTGGGCAGCAATGCGGTGCAGCTGGATCCGAAGGACGTGTATGTGCCACCGAGCAGCGGCGGCGCCGGCACTGGCTACACGGTTGCGGCGGATCTCGGAGCGCCTGTCACGTTGAAGCGCGGCAATCCGAATCAGACCGCCGACAACAACGTTGAGCCGGGCTGGACCTTACCCGTGCGGCTTCCCGACGGTGAAGGCGGCTACCTTTCCGGCGCGAGTGATTTCAGCGCTGCGATCAAATACTGCATCGGCAATCCCGTCAGCATCGGTCAGTACCTGCCGACCGAGGACGGCGTGATGTCAGGTCCGACGAGTCAAGGTGTCTCGACGGATGCGGATTCGCTGATCAACCGAGACCCCGGGGCCACTTGGAACACATCCACTAACTCCGTCGGGGGAACATGTGCACCCACGTGTGCGCCTTTCAGCCCCCGCATCGTGCCGATCACCGTTTTTGACATGGACGAGTACCAGTGGAGGAAAGCCGAGAACAACTGGACTACAGCTTGGGAACCCGGCGTCGGTCCGGGGACAGGGGCTTTTTCCTGCCCGGCGGGTGGCAGCTGTATCCGCGTCACCAACATCCTCGGATTCTTCGTCGAAGGGATGGGGAGCGGCAGTGACGTGACTGGCTACCTGGTCTCATATCCCGGCGAGTTTGTTATCGGCGCCCCAAGTGTGGGTGGCGGAGCGGCCTTTCTGATGAACATCCAGTTGGTTCGGTAGCGGAGATCAGATGATGAATGTGACTGTCGTAGTCGGGCTCGATCAGAAACTGCCGGATCATCTTCGCGCTTGCGGCGCTCAGGTCATCGCTATTGGAATCGACGACCTGAAAGCGCTCGTCGACCCGACGGTGCCGCAACCCGACGTACTCGTCGTGGATGCGCGAGATCGGACAGCGATGCCGACCGAGCTCGCGGCGGTCAAGCGTCAGCACCAGGCGACTCCTATCCTCGTCGTTCTTCCACGCCTGGACGGCACGCTCGTCCTCGATGCCATGCGTGCGGGTGCCAGCGAGTGCGTGGCGGAGCCGCTCACGCGGGAAGAGCTGAACGCGGCACTCGCGCGCATTTCAGCCCAGCGCCCCACCCGTCGTCGGGGAGACGTGTTCGCCGTGATCGGTGCCAAAGGGGGAGTCGGTGCGACCACCGTCGCTGTCAACGTCGCAACGATGCTCGATAAGCTGCACCCGTCCAGCACATTGCTGATAGACCTGCACCCGACGTACGGGGATGCCGCGATCTTTCTCGGCGTCGAACCCCGGTTCTCCACTCTTGACGCACTCGAGAACATGCACCGGATGGACACGTCGTTCCTCCGGACGCTTGTGGCTCAGACCAAGTCCGGCCTCAACTTATTGGCATCTTCGGATCACGCGGTCAGCCCGGCCATCGACGTTACGCGAGTCCGCTCGCTGATCGATCTGGCCGCGAACGAGTTTCGGTTCCTCGTGCTAGACGTGCCGCGCTCTGACGCAGCCGTGCTCGACTCGTTGGAGGCCGCGAGCAGAGTTGTCGTCGTCGCCAACCAGGATGTGGCAACCATCCGAAGCGCGGCCCGAATGGCCGCCGCACTCGAACAGCGCTACGGGAAGGACAAGGTCAGCGTTGTTATCAGCCGCTATGACGCCCGCGCCGAGATCGGGCAGGGGGACGTGGAACGGGTGATCGGACGGCCGGTGACCCATCTGTTCCCGAACAATTACGAGACCGCGCTGGCCTCGCTGAACAACGGCCGTCCGCTGGTGCTCGACAACCACACAAAACTCGCGAGCGCGTTTACGACGTTCGCCGGTCATTTGGCTGGTCGGCCCGCCGAGCGTCCGGAACGAGTGAAGTCAACAGGTTTTCTGTCGCTCGTCGGTGGTCGACGCTGAACCGACTCGGGTGTGAAGTAGAGGAAAAATTATGAGCGCAGGACTCGCGACAATGACCGCCGTAGGATCAACACTGAATGGTACGGCAGCGTCCCAGACCAGAGACTATCAGCACCTGAAGGCGAAGGTTCATCAAGAGCTGCTGAACCGCCTGAATCTCGAAAGGCTCACGCGCGTGAAGCGTGAGGACGCGGAGCCGGAGATTCGGCGCGTCATCGCCGTCATCATCGAAGGGCAGCTTTCGACCACTCCGCTCAGCCTTCTCGAACGTGAGACGCTCGTCACGGACGTGCTGAACGAGCTCTTCGGGCTCGGTCCGCTTGAAGCGTTGCTGCGCGATCCGGCGGTGTCGGACATTCTCGTGAATCGCCACGATTTGGTCTTCGTCGAGCGTGAAGGAAAGCTCGAAGAGACCGACATCCGGTTCAAGGACGACCGTCACCTCCTGCAAATCATCGAGCGGATCGTCAGTTCGGTCGGTCGCCGCATTGACGAATCGAGCCCGATGGTCGATGCACGGCTGCAGGATGGTTCCAGGGTCAACGCCATTATTGCCCCGCTCGCGCTCGACGGCCCGGTGCTGTCCATCCGCCGGTTTCGGACGGACCGACTGGGTGCGCAGGATCTGGTCGTTCGGGAGTCGCTGACCCAGCCGATGCTGGACTTCCTCAAGGCTGCAGTTGCTTGCCGGCTCAACATCATTGTGTCTGGCGGAACGGGCGCCGGCAAAACGACGTTGCTGAACATCCTCTCGAGCTTCATCGGCCAGACAGAACGCATCGTGACCATCGAGGACGCCGCCGAGTTGATGCTACGACAGCGACACGTGGTCCGTCTCGAGACGCGACCTGCGAACATCGAAGGCAAGGGTGCCGTGAAGCAGCGCGACCTCGTCGTCAACGCGCTCCGCATGCGGCCCGACCGCATCATCATGGGCGAGGTTCGGAGCGAGGAAGCACTCGATATGCTCCAGGCCATGAACACCGGTCACGATGGCAGCCTGACAACCGTCCACTCCAACAGCGCGCGCGACGCGCTGTATCGTCTCGACACCATGGTGGCGATGGCTAACCTCAGTATCCCTGAACGGGCAATCCGGCAGCAGATCGCTTCGGCGATCAACTTGATCATTCAAGTGACGCGGCAATCAGACGGCACACGACGAGTGACTGGCATCACCGAGCTGACGGGCATGGAGGGCGAAATGATCACGATGCAGGATATTTTCCAGTTCGAAAAAACCGGTCTCCGGCAAGACGGGAAGGTGTGCGGCCGCTTCAAGGCCACCGGCATTCGTCCCAAATGCAGCGACCGCCTGGCGCAGTCGGGGTTCCGTCTGCCGGCGGACATGTTCGAACACATCAAGGTCGTAGGTTGAGGAGTCAGTGATGTTGATTGCGATCGCCTGCTTCGTCGGCGTGCTGGGACTGCTTCTCGGCGCGTACTGGTTCTTCGTGTTGCGCCAGGAGACCGAGGCGCAACGAACCCTGTCGCGACGCCTCAACCCGACGCGCGCTGTTGCCAACGTCGTACAGACGTCGCTGCTGAACGAGGTCACTCCTAACAGCAGCCTCCCGGTGCTCGAACAGGCGCTACTGCGTTTCGCGAGTGTCCTTCGTCCAGTTGAACGAATGATCGAACGATCCGGCTACTCGATCTCCCTGGGTCAGGTGGTTCTCAGCTCGTTATTTGCCGGGCTGCTCGGAGCGTTCGCTGCCGCGCAGCTTACAGGCCAGCCGCTGTTGTGCGTTGGCGCGGGTCTTCTGCTCGCGATCACGCCCTTCATGTTTCTTAAGCACGCCGCAGGTCGCCGGATGGCCAAATTCGAGGAACAGTTTCCCGAAGCGATCGACCTTATTGCACGGGCGTTGCGAGCTGGCCACGCGTTCACAACAGGACTCGGGATGGTCGCGGAGGAGGTCGAGGAACCGGTGCGAACCGAGTTCCGGCTGCTGCACGATCGACAGAACTACGGGATGCCGCTTGCGGATGCGCTGCGAAGCATGGCGACCCGGGTGCCGCTGCTCGACGCCCGATTCTTCACGACCGCTGTGCTCACTCAACGCGAGTCGGGCGGGAACCTCTCGGAGGTACTCGATGGCTTGTCGAAGCTGATTCGAGAGCGCTTTCGGCTAAAGAGGCAGGTTCGCGTGTTGAGTGCACATGGTCGCATCACCGGCTCGGTGCTGGCAGCGTTGCCGGTCGTGCTCGGCGCACTCATGTTCTTCATTGCGCCCGAACATATCGGGCTTTTGTTCACCGACCCGCTCGGCGTCCGCATGATCGCCGCAGCGTGCGTGCTGCAGGTGATTGGTTTCATCGCGATGCGACGCATCGTGAATATCGAGATCTGATAGGACAACCCTGATGCCTACTACTTTCGTCCTTTCACTAGCGGCGGTGTTCATCGGCGTTGCCATGGCTTCGGGCCTGGCGGCCTCGCGGGTACTGTCGTTCTCGACGGTGGGACGCAAGCGTCTCCGCCACATGGCGACGAGCGCACCGAGCGATCTCGTTCGCGAGGATGCGCTCGTCGAAGCCCCGAACCCGGCACTCCGTCGGCTGTCCCTAGCGCTCCCGAAGTCTCCGAAGGAGATGGGACGGCTGCGACGCCGGCTTGCGTCAGCCGGCTACTACGATCTGAGCGACGCGGTCTACTTCTCTGCCGTGAAGTTCGGTGCGCCGCTGGTGCTGGCCGGGCTGGCGGTACTCCTGCTCGGATTCTCTGAAGGATGGATGCTGGCAGCGGTCGGCGCCATGCTGGGATACCTGCTGCCAGATCTCTGGCTGTCTCGGAAGACACGAGCGCACGCGAAAGCGATCGAAAACGGATTGCCCGATGCTCTGGACCTGATCATCGTTTGCATCGAAGCGGGCTCGAGCCTGGACCAGGCCATTGTGAAAGCGAGCGACGAGCTCGAGATCACCCACCGGCCGCTCGCGCACGAAATGCGGATGATCACCACCGAGATCAGGGCCGGAAAACCGCGCCTCGAGGCATTCACCAATTTTGCCCAACGTACGAAGGTGCCCGACGTGCGCTCTCTGGTGACGATGCTCACGCAGACCGATCGGTTCGGTACCAGCGTCTCGCAGGCGCTTCGCATTCACGCGGACACGTCCAGGACGAAGCGCCGCCAGCGCGCCGAAGAGCGAGCGGCAAAAATCGGCGTCAAGCTTGTGTTCCCGCTGGTGTTGTGTATCTTCCCCGCGGTCTACGTCGTGTGCATTGGCTCGGCGGTCATTGCGATTTATCGCGGTCTGTTCTAGTTCTCGTTCGTTTACTCGCGTCGGTCACTCGTTTTGGAGGTTGTGATGAATCTGAATGTTGTCCTGATGGTGGTTCTCGCGGTGTTCATGGTGGCGTACGTTCTTCGGCGACGGAGTCGTGTCAGCGACGACGTCTAGTCTGACTGGTGCTGCGCATCCAAATCCGTTCGCAGCACCCTATTCTTCGGCAATGGTCTTAAGGAGTCGAACTGTGCGGGCCCTGTTGTGTGTGCTTATCTCGATATCTGTCGCAGGGTGCGCGACGCGCGGTACGGTGCACGTTTCGACGAAAGATGCGCGGCCGCCTCAAGATTCTTTGGAAACGTTCATGTCGAAGGTTCGTAAACTGTCGTCCGAGGCGAGGCCGGGCCAGGCGTCTGCGAGCTTGGAAGGGCGTTATCCGGCATTGGCAGCGGCCGCAGCGCTCGCAACCCTCACGCCCTCTCCGGTTACCCTTCGTGCCGCGGCCGAGGAATACCGTCGTGTCGGCGTTTTCGACCGGGCGTTCGAGCTCCTGACAAAGGCGCTGGTGATCGATCGGCGCGACGCAGCGACGCACGACGCAATTGCGCGTCTGTGGCGCGATTCGGGACTGCCTCACCTGGGCCTCAGCGACGCTCAGCGCGCGATCTTTTTCGACCCCACTTCTCCGATCGTGCACAACACGCTTGGAACGATTTTCCAGGCGCTCGGCCAACGCCCGCTGGCGCGTGCCGAGTTCGAACGAGCGTTGCTGCTGGATGGAACGGCCGCCTACGCGCTGAACAATCTCTGCTACGGATGGATGTTGGATGGACGTGCCGCGAAGGCAATTGCTGCATGTGAACACGCGCTGCGCATCGATCCGCAGTTGATAGCTGCCCGCAACAATCTCGGGCTCGCGCACGCGATGGGAGGCGATCCCGCCAGCGCGAGCGCGGCCTTCGCTCGGGCCGGGGATCGCGCGACGGAGAGCTACAACATCGGAATTGTCCGTTTGGCCCAGCGCGACTTCAATGGCGCGGCTGAGGCCTTCGACGCGGCCTACGCCGCACGCCCGAGCCTGTCACAAGCGGCGGCCCGTGCAAATCAAGCAAGGGCCGCGAATAAGGCCGGAAACGAGGAGTAATGACTGCCGAAGTTTTGGAAAGACCTTCAATCGGAACCGAGGGCGCACCGTTCGATCTCAGCGCTCCGGAAACGCTCGCAGCTACTGGGCTGAGCGAGGATCTGGTCACGCAATTGGTGATCAAGTTGCTGCACTTTAACGCCGACTGCACCGGTGTGGAGATCGCGCATCGTCTCGGCCTCGAATTCGTCGTCGTCGAGCCGATCCTGGAGACGCTGAAACGATCGCATCAATGTGAAGTGTTCGGTGGAGGATTACTGGGTGCGCCATCATTCCGGTACCGCATCACAGACGCCGGCAGACGGCGTGCCCAGCTGTTTTTGGAGCACAACCAGTACGTCGGAGCTGCGCCAGTACCGCTGTCGCAATATCGGGAGTACATGACGAAGTTCCGGCAGGGGGCAAAACGAGTAGTCACTCCGGCCGCCGTCCGACAGGCTGTCTCACATCTAGTATTAAGCGATCGCGTGGTCAACCAGATTGGCCCGGCCGTCGCATCGGGACAATCATTGTTTGTCTATGGCCCTCCCGGAAATGGCAAGACGGTGATCGCCCAGGCACTGCACAATCTGCTTGAGGGACCGATCGCCATCCCGCACGCAATCGAGGTCGAAGGACACATCATCAGGCTATTCAACCCGATCAACCACGAGCCGGTTGCGGACACTGGTGGCGATCGGTGGACCAGGGAAGCACAGCTCGACCGTCGCTGGATTCTCTGCAGGCGGCCGAAAGTGATGGTCGGCGGTGAGCTGACAGTGCAGTCGCTGGATCTCGCGTATTCGGCGACGACGGGTTTCTACAACGCACCGATTCAAATGTTGGCTAACGGCGGACTGCTGCTGATCGACGACTTCGGACGGCAGGCTTGCTCGCCGCGCGACATGCTGAACCGATGGATTGTCCCGCTCGAGTCGCGTGTCGACTTTCTCACGCTTCAGAGTGGGCAGAAATTCGACGTGCCGTTTGATGTTCTGGTGGTGTTCGCAACCAATATCAAACCGACAGAACTCGTCGACGAGGCGTTCCTCCGGCGGATTCATTACAAGGTGCTGGCGGAAAGCCCGACGGTACAGGAGTTCCGGAAGATTTTCGAAGGCTGTTGTCGGCAGGGTGGACTGGCTTACGACGACTCGCTGGTCGAAAGCCTGCTCGATGGCTTCTATCGTCCCCGCGGAATTCCACTGCGCGGCTGTCACCCACGCGACCTGATCGATCAGGCGCTCTCGATGGCCGAGTACCTCGGGAATCCGGGGCGGTTGACGGCCGAACTCCTCGAGGCGGCGTGCGAGAGTTACTTCGTGGACGACGCGGAGCCCGCGCCGACCTACGCGTGAGTGTGTGGCGGAGACACACGATGCGCGCGTATGTCACCGTTCCGGCTGTCGCGATATCGCTGCTGATCCTGGCCTCAATCACGAGTGGGCGATGGATTACGCTCCACGCAGCCGGTCCTGACATCCCGCAGTTGTCGGTGCGCATCACGTCGCCGCTCGGCCGGACCGGTCTTCCCGGTCGTGTGCGCATCGTCGCGCGCATGACCACGCCAGAGGGTGCCCCGGTCCCTTCTGCGGTACGCTTCTACATGAACGACGTGCTGATCGCCACCGACGCCGACGGCCCGCCGTACGTCGCCGAGTGGCAGGACGAGAATCCATTCGAGCCGTGCACGCTCGCGGTCGAGGCGGACGATCCGATCGGGAACCCGATACGCGACACGGTGCAGTTGGAACCACTCACAATCATTGAAACGAGCGACGTCACGAGCGTCGGCGTGGACGCGGTGGTGCAGGATGCCAACGGACGCTATGTCGCCGCGCTCGACGCGTCTGATTTCCTTCTTCGGGAGGACGGAACGCCCCAGACGATTGACCTCGTGGTGTCGGACGCTTCCCCGGCGGTCTTTACGCTCCTGATCGACAGCAGTCAGAGCATGTCGCCGAACGTCCGTTTCGTGCAGCGCGCGGCCACAGAGCTCGCCAGCTTTCTCAGGGACGAAGACCAGATCGTGGTGGCTCCGTTCCGTGCGGGCATCACGTCGATCACCGGGCCAACGCGCGATCGGGCAACTATTGCGGGCGCAGTGGCGGCCGTGACACCTCGGGGCGGCACCGCGATCGTCGACGCTCTGCAGCAGGTCAGCGAGCAGGCGGGCGGAACGGCAGAACGTCGGGTCGTCGTGCTCGTCACGGACGGGTACGACGAGCAAAGCCAGTACACGTTCGATGCAACTCTCGCATCGCTCAAAGCGAGTCAAATCACCGTTTATGTGGTTGGCATAGGGGGGGTGGCTGGCGTGTCGTTGAAAGGGGAGCAGCTGCTGCGTCAGATCGCCGTCGGAACGGGGGGGCGCGCGTACTTTCCCTGGAACGCACAGGAGCTCGTTGCGGCGCACAAGGACATCGCCGCGGATGTTCACCACCGTTATCGCCTGGCGTATACGCCGAGCAATCAACTGAAGGACGGTACGTGGCGCGCCATCACGCTCGGCACGATCAACCCGTCATATAAGGTCCGCGCGCGTGCAGGTTACGAAGCACTGCATCCGCCGCCGGTCAGGGCGTCGGTGGAGTTTACCGCCACGGATGAAGCGCGCCAGTACGTCGACCTGGCGCGCGAGGACCTCGAGGTGATCGAGGATGGAACGATCCAGCAGATAGACGTCTTCCATGAGGCCGTCGCGCCGGTCGCAATCGTGCTGGCTGTCGATGCATCCGGCAGCATGATTCGTGCTGCGGAGACGGCTCGACAGGCTGCCGCGCACTTTGTCGACGCCACGCGGCCAGAAGATCGGCTCGCTGTCGTGCAGTTCGCGGATAAAGCAGCGCTCGTCGCGGACCTCAAACTCGAACGCGACGAGGCGCATGCCGTGCTTGCCAACTACGATCCAAAAGGCGGTACGGCGCTCTACGATGCGCTGCAACTCTCGATGCAGCGGCTCAACGCCATCGAAGGTCGCCGCGTCGTGGTCGTTGTGACCGACGGCCGGGACGAGAACGCGGCCTCGACCGGTCCCGGCAGCCTGGCGACTTGGGAAATGGTGATCGATGCGGCACGCGCGATGGACGTCACGGTCTACGCGATCGGTCTCGGCTCCCGCGTTGACCGGAAGCGGCTGCAGGAATTAGTCGACCTGACGGGTGGCGAGGCATATTTCACCACTGACCTCGCAAATCTTGACCTCGCATATCGTCGCGTCGTGGAAGACTTCCGCAGGCGTTACGTGCTCGGCTACACGTCTACCAACGGGAAGCGTGACGGCAAATGGCGAATCGTCGAATTGCGTGGTCGCGCGAAAAGCCTCCACACTCGCAGCCGTGGCGGCTATAGCGCTCCCGCTCAGTGACAGCTCGCGTGCTCTTTGCGGCTGCAGGGAAACTTGAAGCGGAATGGATTTAGGCCCGCTCGGTCGAGCCACATCTTCTATCCCAAGCAATACTTGAAGTAATTTTCTGGCCAGGACGGATTATTCAGCGGATCCGCGACGCTCCGAACCTGAGATTGATTGTCGGTAAGTACTTCCAAGTGGAAAGGTTAAGCGGACGGGGCTGCGCAACTCTGATCGGCGATGTAATTGCTTTATAAGTCGGCAGCGCTCGATTCGGCTCTCAGATTTTTCAATTTGACCGGCCGCAGCCAAGCTGCCCCTGGTACGTCATGTGACGCGTCAGGCGATTAACCAGTGGGCACCTCGCACCGCCTGAAAACCACCTAGAACCAGCATAATCAACGATTTACGAACATGACCCGGAACTTGCTCTATTCCTTGTCATGCATCCAAGCACTGACCCCCACCAGTTAGTTGTTGCAAGCCGCGCCATGACGGACCTGATCGCGCTCGCCGAGCGAGCGGCCGAGAGTTCCGCCAAGGTGCTGATCACCGGCGAGAGTGGCGTAGGCAAAGATCTAATCGCACACTACATTCATAGCCACTCGCCGCGCAAGGCCGCGCCCTTCGTGGCGGTGAACTGTGCCGGCTTGACGGAATCGCTGCTCGAGTCCGAACTGTTCGGACACGTCAAAGGAAGCTTCACCGGCGCCTACCGCGACAAGCGCGGCAAGCTCCAGCTCGCGCATCGCGGCACGCTGTTCCTGGACGAAGTCGGGGAGATGAGCCTGCGCATGCAGGCGCTGCTGTTGCGGTTTCTCGAGAACGGCGAGATCCAGGCCGTGGGTTCGGATCAATCGGAGGCGCGCGTCGACGTTCGGGTGATCGCGGCCACCAACCGCAACCTGGCCAACATGGTTACGACCGGCCATTTCCGCGAAGACCTGTTGTACCGGCTGCAAGTCATCCACCTGCACGTGCCGCCTCTTCGCGAGCGGCCGGAAGACATCAAGGCGCTGACGATGCATTTTCTGGAGCGGGCGAAGCGACCGCTGACGTTCTCCGATGAAGCGCTTCAGGCATTCGAGCGATATCGCTGGCCGGGCAACGTTCGCGAACTGCTGAACGCCGTGGAGCAGCTGCTGTGGCTGACCCCCGACGGCACCGTCGGGATGGAACATCTCCCGATGTCGATGCGCACCGGACCT
>Ga0207659_10000557_pt1 | contig 22369 bp, 19 predicted proteins | sample KBSM43metaG_FD_184330 | JGI IMG/M metagenome (GOLD analysis project Ga0207659, IMG submission 184330) | Miscanthus rhizosphere microbial communities from Kellogg Biological Station, Michigan, USA - KBS M4-3 metaG (SPAdes) (version 2) | ecosystem: Host-associated > Plants > Roots > Rhizosphere >...
GAGGCCAGACAGGCCAAACAGGAACTCGAGCGGCTGAACGTCGAATCCGCCCGCATCCTCGCCCAGGCCCGCACCGAGGCCGAGGCCATCCTCACGGCGACGCGGTCCGATGCGATGCAGTTCCGCGAGGAGCTGAAGCAGCAGTCGCGTGCCGAGGCGGCGGCCATCGTGAAGAACGCCGAGAAGCAGGTCGAGCTCGAGAAGACGCGCGCGCTCCAGGAGATCCGCCAGGAGGCGGTGAACCTGTCGGTCACGATCGCCTCGAAGCTGCTGCAGCGCAACGTCTCCAAGGACGACAACCTGCGGCTCATCGAGGACACGTTCAAGCAGATCGAAGCCACCGAGCGTCCGAGCTAGCGAGGCTTCGCCACTTGTGGAGCGGACGGCTCCGCCTCGCTCGCGCAGTGCCTGATTGCCCGCACTCCGTGCGGGCGGAGTCGTGATGCGCAGCCGGCGTCGGCAGTACCTCCTTACCGGGGTGGCGGCGCTGGGTGGAATGGCCCTCTTTGCCTACGCCGTCCGCAGCGTCGGCCTCGCTCCCATCTCAGAAGGCATCCGCCGGGTCGGGTGGGGCCTCGTGCCCATCCTCGCGCTCGGCGGCGTCCGCTTCGGCTTGCGGACGCAGGCGTGGCGGCTGTGCATGCGGCCCGCGGCCCGGCTGCCGTTCCGGCCGGCGCTGGCGGCCTTTCTCGCCGGCGACGCCATCGGCAGCGTGACGCCGCTCGGCCTGGCCGCAAGCGAGCCGACCAAGGCGTTTCTCGCGCGGCATCATCTCGCCACGGCCGACGCCGTCTCGTCCCTCGCGACCGACAACCTGGTGTACGCGGCCTCGGCGCTCTCGATGGTGGGCGTCGGCGTGGTGGTGCTGCTCGTCAGTGTCCCGATGCCGTTCGAGTGGCGGGAATGGGGCGTGGCGGCCCTGGTGCTGCTGGTGGCCGCCGGCGCGGCCGGCGCGCGGCTGCTGCGCGGCACCTGGTCGCCCGAGCAGGGTCCGCGCCCCGCGTGGCGCCAGCGCCTCGCGGGCATCCGGCAGTCAGTCGTGACGTTCTCGGCCGCCAACCCGGCCCGCCTGTGGCAGGCCTTCGGCTTCGGGATGGCGTTTCACGCGCTGGCCGTGCTGGAAGTGTTCTTCACGCTCGGGTTGATCCAGCCGGACGCGGCGCCGACGCTGTCGCAGTCGGTCGTCTTCGAGGCCTTCAACCGGGTGCAGATGCTCGCGTTCAAGTTCGTCCCGTTCCGGGTTGGCGTGGACGAAGCGCTCACGGGGGCGCTGGCGCCCGCGCTCGACGTGCCGGCAGCCGTCGGCGTGGCGCTGGCGATCGTGCGAAAGGTGCGGAACCTGTTCTGGGCGGGGCTCGGTCTCGCGTTGATGGGCGGCCGAGCCCGCGGTCGGCGGGGCTGAACACCTCCGCTTAAGCTACGGTGGTCCGCCATGTCGATCCGCGAAGCGGACCGACCATCAGCGCTGCTTTTGGGGCTCGCTACGCGGGCCGCCTTGGCGAAGGCGGAAGGCCCGCCCCGCTATGGCCGGCTGTGCCCCAGCAGGTTCAGCGACGGATCGCCCTTGAACCGCGCGCGTGCTTCGGCCCGGATGGCGTCGGCGCGCTCGCGGTTGCCGATGAGGGTCCAGGCCCGCGCCGCCGCGCTGCTGCCCTCTGGCGTCGGCAGCGCCTCCACCAGCGCTTCGAGCACCTGCGCCGCGTCGTCGTCGCGCTCGAGCGAGTGGAGCAGCACGGCCAGGCTCACGTAGGCTCTCGGATCGAGCGGGAACAGCCGAATCTCTTCCCTGAGCTGCGCCTCGGCGTCGGCGGGCTGCTCGAGATGCACCAGCGCGTCGCCGAGCGCGAGGTGCAGGCCGGGCAGCGCGACGCCGCCCTCGTCGTCGGATCGCGCCGCTTCGAGCAGCGCCGCGTGCGCTTCCTCGTAGTGGCCCCCGCCCAGCAGCTCGCGGCCCCGTACGAACTGCCGCAGCGCCCGCGAGCCGTCGAGATCGAAGCGTGCCTGCGCGGATTTCTCCGCCGCGGCCACGTCGCGCCGGTCGATGGCGATCCGCGCGGCGGTCTCGAGCGCGGCCGCACGGTCGGCGGGCGCGCCGGATTCGCTCAACGCCACCGCGGCATCGGCCCTCTGCTGCGCCTGATCGAGCTGCCCCGCGCGGGCCAGGGCGTGCGAAAGCGCCAGCATCACCGGCACGCTTCCGGGCCAGGCGCGATCGGTGTCGGTGAACACTGTCACGGCCTCGTCGAGCCGGCCGGCGCGCTCGAGCAGACTGCCGAGCTGCACCTGCAGCGCCGGCACCTGCGGATGGCTGCGGGCCAGCTCGCGCAGCCCGGCAATCGCGCCGCCGAACCGGCGCGTGCCCACGAGCTGGGCCACGGCCCGGTGCGCGTCGATCACGGCGGTCTGATCCGGCGGCAGCGCGACCGGTCCAGCCGTGGGGAGATCGCCGGGCGCCATCAGTACCCCGAGCCGTGCGAAGAGCTCGGCGTCGGGCGTGGAGAGCGCGGCGGCGGCGCCGATGGTCGTGCCGGTGAGCAGCCGATCGAGCTCAGCGCCAAGCGCGGCGGCGTCGTGCACCACCGGCGTCGGGTTTGGAAGGTCGGTCGTGCCCAGGGTGATCAGCGTGTCGGTTCCGTCGCGCAGCAGCCGCGCGCCGTCGCCGGTGAGGGCGTAGGCAGGGCGCCCGCCGAAGCGGTAGTGCGCGGTGAGCGACTCGGAATAGATCGGACGGGTCGGCACCGTTTCGTCGCTGTCGTCGAGCACCGGCCGCAGTGACCGTCCGCGCAGACGCCCGGGCACCGGCGCGCGCACCAGATCGAGCACGGTCGGCAGCAGGTCGACGTGCTGGACCGGCGCCGAGACGCGGCGGCCCGCGCCTTCGCCCTCCGGCTGCTTCACGAGGAGCGGGATGCGCAGCGTGCCGTCATCGAGACGGCCGCTCGCCGCGGCCGCGCCCCGGCCGCCGACGACGATCACGGTGGCCTTGTCGTACAGGCGGCGATCCTTGAGGAGCGCGACGAGACCGGCAGCCACGGCATCGGCGCCGCTGGCCGGCACTTCGAGGAAGAGCATGAAACGCTGGCCGCTCTGTGAGCGCAGCCACTGTGCCGCGGTCTCGAACGTCTCGCTGCCCGGCCGTTCCGCCACCACGCGGTCGTTGGCGTCGACACCAAGCTCGCCGCCATAGAAGGCGAATCCGCGCGACAGCCCGGTGCTCTTGTGGAGCAGGAACGACGACACCGCCGCGCCGGTGCTGAAGCCGCGGCTCCGCAGCAGCTCGGCGAGCGTGCGGGTGTCGGATTTCAGCGCGAAGCCGGCCTCGTCCCGCACGCCGTGATCGAACGGCAGCTGCCCGGTGAGCAGCGACGTGAACGCCGGCAGCATCTGCGGTGAATGGGTGTAGGCGCGCTCGAAGACGACGCTCTCCGCGGCCAAGGCGTCAATCGCCGGGGCTGCGCTCCTGCGGGCGCCGTACGACGTGAGCGCCGCGGTCGACAGGCCGTCGACGGCGAGCACGACGATCGGGCCCTGGTGCGGCGGCGACTCGCGGGCATACCACCAGCCCACGGCCGCGGCACCGACCGCGGCGGTGAAGACCAGCGTAACGATGAGGGTAGCCTGCCAACGGCGGGGACGAAGGCGCGGCCGGCTCGGCATGGTGCTCAGTGAAGTCCCGTCAAGCGGAGGCGCGCCCCGCTACTCGTTCCGCGTCGACGCGGCTCGCACCGCGGCACTCTCGGCAAGGGCGCGTTCGTTGGTGGCGTCGGCCTTGAGCATCAGGTCGTACGCGTCGAGCGCCTGACGCAGGAGCGCCTGCCGCGCCGCCGGATCTTTTTCCTGCGTCGCCTTGCGCTGGTAGAGGTCGCCGATCACCAGGTTCACCGAGGTCAGCTTCGGGTTCTTCGCCCGGATGTCCTGGTAGGCGGCGAGCGCCTGATCGATGCGCCCCTGATCGCGCAGGGTCGCGGCGTCCTGAATCAGCTGCTCGATGTTGTGATCCAGCGCGTTGGGGATGGGGCCGGGATCGCGCGCCAGCGTGAAGGTGAGGGGCGGCGACGCGGCCACGCGCACCGGAACCGGGGTTTCGACCGTGAAGTATCCGGGTGCTTCGACGATGAAGCGCCAGGTGCCGCTCCTGAGCCCGATCATCGCAAAGCGGCCCTTGTCGTCGGTGGCCGAGGCAAACTGCGACGGGGAGGCATCGGGGTTCACGGCCTTCACCGTCGCTCCCTTGATGGCTTTGCCGCCCTGGTCCTTCACCGAGCCCATGGCGCGGCCCGACTGGGCAGAGGCGGAGACGGCCATTCCGAGAACGAGGATGGCGCACGCCGTCAGGTGCTGCAGCTGCGGACGCATGGGGCAATCTTATCGCAGCTCGGCGGGTCCGACGGCCCCCGGTTCGGGCCACTCGACGCGCGATCCGCAGGTATGCCGGGCGGGGCTTCGGCCCGTGTAAATGGCCCCAGCCGCGTGGCGCGAACTGCCGGCTCGTCAGTAGGCCTGATACAGCATCACGTAGATCACCACCCCGGTGACCGACACATACATCCAGATCGGGAGCGTCCAGCGCGCCAGCCGGACGTGGGCGTCGAACCGCGCCCTGAGGCCCCTGGTGGCGGTCACGAGCGCCATCGGCAGGATCACGGCGGCGAGCACGATGTGCGAGATGAGGATCGAGAAGTAGACCGCGCGGACGGCGCCTTCACCGGGGAACGGCTTCGACCCGACGTTGGCGTGGTAGGTGACGTAGCTCACGAGGAAGAGAGCCGAGGTCCCGAGCGCGCCCAGCATCGCGCGCTGGTGGTTCACACGGTCGCCCCGCCGGATGAGGAAGTAGCCGATCGTCAGGCACAGCGCCGAGATGGCGTTCAGCGTCGCGTTGAGCGCGGGAAGATCGGTGATCTGCATGCGCCCCGCGTGCTACATCCAGAGACGGTTGGCGACGAGCGCGCCGAGCAGCAGCGCCAGATAGAGGATCGAGAACAGGAACAGCCGCCGCGCGGTGGCATGCGAGCGTTCCTGCGCGAACCGCACGCTGAGCCCGATGAACAGGAATCCGAGCACGGTCGCGACGGCGCTGTAGGGCAGGCCGGCCAGACCGACGACGGCCGGCAAAAGGCTGACCGGCCACAGCGCCGACGCGTAGAGCATCGCCTGGTAGCCGGTGCGGCGCCCGTCCGGTTCGAGCACCGGCAACAGCGGGATGCCCGCGCGCGCGTAGTCGTCGCGATACATCCAGGCGATCGCCAGGAAGTGCGGCATCTGCCACAGGAACACGATGCCGAAAAGCACGAGTGCGGGCTCCGAGACGACCCCGGTGGCGGCGGTCCAGCCGATGACCGGCGGCAGCGCGCCGGGCACCGCTCCGATGAGCGTTGCGAGCGACGTGCGCGTCTTGAGCGGCGTGTAGAGGAAGACGTAGCTGGCCAGCGTGACGGCGGCGACCGCCGCGGCAGTGGCGTTGGTGAAATAGGCGAGCTCGGCGAGCCCGAGCAGCGACAGCGCCGCGCCGAGTACCGAACCCTCGGCCGCGCCCAGCCGCCCGGCGGGCAGCGGCCGTCCGCTGGTGCGCCGCATCAGCGCGTCGGTCGTCCGCTCGAACACCTGGTTCAGCGCCGCGGCCCCGCCGGCTACGAGCGCCGATCCGACCAGCGTGTGGAAGAGGAGCGCCGACGAGACGCCCGTCGGCTCCGCCAGATACAGGCCGGCGAGCGTGGTGACGAGGACGAGCAGGTTGAGCCGCGGCTTGGTGAGCGTGATCCAGTCGGCGGCGCGCGCTGCCGCATGGCTTACCGGGTGGGTCCCGGACGCGTCGGCAGCCGGCACGCCGGTCACGCGCGCGCTCCCGCGGCGGCGCCCGTGTGGCCGGCGGGATCCGGAGCGTGGCGGCCGCCGGCGGCGACGCCGTCCGCGGCCATGTCCGCAAAGCGCGCGCGATGCGCACGCAGCGTCAGCACCAGAGTCGTGACGAGCACGCCGGCGCCGGTGACGACGTGCATCGAGTTGATGATGTACTGCTTGCCGCTGAGCACGGTGAGGGCGCCGAGCGTCACCTGGAGCGCGACGAGCACCAGCAGCGCGATCGACGGCCGCAGCAGCTCCGCGCGCCGCCGGTGGTGCGCGAAGACGTGGCCCGTCGTCGCCAGAATCGCCATCGTCACCACCAGCGCGCCGACGCGGTGGGCGAAATGGACGGCAATCTTGGGATCCCAGCGATCCGGAATCAGGTGGCCGAACATCCACGGAAAATCGGGGATGGCCAGCCCGGCGTCGGTGTGGCGCATGGTCGCGCCAATCACGATCTGCGTGTAGACAATCGCCAGCGTCGCGATCGCGACGCGCTGCAGCACCCGGTCGTCGGGCGCCGGAGCGCGCCGGGCGTACCGACGGCGCCATCCCGACGAGGTGACGAGGGCGATGGTCGAGGCGAGGCAGAACACGATCTGGGCCAGGCTGGCGTGGGCGATTGAAACCGGATCCGGCAGGTACCACAGCACCGTGATGCCGCCGAGCATGCCCTGCGTGATGACGGCGCCGAGCGCGATGAACCCGAGTTTGCGCACCCACGGGCGCGGCTCCGCGCGCCAGAGCCAGACGGCCAGGATCAGGATCAGGAAGCCGACCGTGCTCGCGATCAGCCGGTGGCTGTGCTCGTAGAAGATGCCGCCCACCCAGTTCTCGACCGGGAAGGTGAACATGAACCAGCCGTAGCTGTTCGGCCAGTCCGGCACCGACAGGCCGGACCCGGTGCTCGTGACGAGCCCGCCGGCGAAGATCAGCACGGCGGTGGCCGCGGCCGTCAGCAGCGCAAACAGATGGAGGAGCATTGGAGCAACTTCCCGGGTGTTACCCGCTGAACGTGAACGCGACGTCCTTCGATTCCTTGGCGCCGATCGTGACGCTGGCTGTCTTCGTGCCGAACTTTTCGTGCCAGGCCTCGAGCGTGTACGTCCCCGGCGGCAGGCCTTTGAGCTGGAACGAGCCGTCGGCGCCGGTGACGGCGAAGAAGGGATGGTCGACGACGCCGACGAACGAGTTCATCCAGCGATGCACGTCGCACTTGAAGGGCACCATCACCTCGCGGGTGCTGAAGACGTGCGTGTCCTTCATGCCCTGCAGCGCCTGGCCCTTGTTGAACTCGGCGTTGGCCTGCGGCCACGCGTGGATGTTGTGCAGCGTGGCGTCGCTGTTGAGGATCTCGATCGGCTGGCCCACCTGCACGCCGAAGACGTGGGGCCGGTACTGGCAGCCCTTCTGGTCGAGCACCAGCGGTGTGGGGGGAACGGGGAATTTGAGCGAGCCGAGGCCGTCCTTCACGTAGACGAAGACGTTCTGGAGCGAGCCGTCACCCGACACGATGACCGCTTCGGTCTTGGCCCCGGCGTTCATGCAGCGGGGGTCCGACGACATCGAGATCGTCTCGGCTGGTGGCGGGGTGCCCATGAAGATGACCTTGCCGGCCACCGCGCCCGCCGTGGCCGGATCGACCGGGTTGGTCACCGGCGCCGCCGGCGCCGCGGCGCCGTCCGAGGCCGGCTGGCCGCCGCCGCAGGCGGCTGCCGCCAACGAAAAAGCGAGTGCCGTGAGAGCCAGAGTGGTCGATCCGATGCGCATGCGGGGCCGCTCCTGAGGGAAACAGGTAATTATCCCACGTCGCGCTGCGCGCGACCCGGATCGGCTCCGGGCTTCAGGCTTCGGGCTTCGGGCGCCCGGCTTCGGGCATGAACACCGCGCACGGACGTCACAAGGGAGACGGCCTGAAGCGGGTCTGAAGACCCGCGGCCACGGTGCCAGGTGCTACGACGCCGGGCCGCCCGCGGCTTTGATCTTGCGCAGCACGCGGTCTTCCATCCACTGCTGGCTCCACCAGTCCACCGGCGTCACCTGCTGGCCGCCGACGAGCATGGTGAAGTGGAGATGGTCGCCGCCGGCCAGTCCGGTCATGCCGCTGCGTCCGATCACCTGGCCCTTCTCGACCTTGTCACCCACCTTGGCGTCGATCGCCGAGAGGTGCCCGTAGAGCGACTGCACGCCCATCCCGTGGTCGATGATGACGCAGTTGCCGTAGATGCCGAGATACGCGGCGTGCAGCACGATGCCCTTCTGCGCCGCCCGGATCGGCACGTTGGCCGTCACGGCGAGATCGAAGCCGAGGTGGACCTGCTGGTCCACGTCCTTGCCCTTGTAGACGTAGGTGCGGGTGTCGGCGAACCGGGCTTCCACCTGCGAATCGCCGAGCTGCTGGAACGCGTCCCTGAACTGGAGGTCGGGCGACGTCTTCTGCGCCAGGCTGGCGATGTAGGCGTTGTTCTCGCGCCGCAGGTCGCCGTTGATCTTGAGGAACCCGGCCAGCGGGTCGCCAGCCGGGACCTCCAGCCCGGGAGTGTTGCCGGCAATCGCGGGAACCACGCGGCCGAGGAACCGGTCGTCGATCTCGATGCGGCTCTTCTGATACGGCTTGGGAAACACCTGGTTGTCGAGCGCCGCTACCGCCTCGTTGCCGGCCTCGTCGCGCGCGAACACCTGAATCGGCGCGTCGCGCGGCTGGTCGAACAGCAGGGCGAAAAACGCCACCCGCAAAGCGGGATCCCCGGCGATGCCGACGCCGGTCGCGGGGAAGCCGGGGTACTCCTTGTCACCGACGCGCACGCCCGAGCGCACGTCTTCCGGGGCGGCACGATAGACGACGAACTCGCTGCCGCCGTGGTTGATGTAGTGGAACGTGCTGAGCACGCCGAGCTGCGGCGGCTCGAGGCGCACCTGCACGTCGCGGACGACCAGCGTCTCGACCTCGCGCAGGCCGTAGAGCACCGGCCGCGACGCCCGCACCGTGATGCGCGCCGCGCCGCTGCGCAGGTCGGGAATCGCCTTCCGGCCAATCGGCTTGATCACGTACAGCCGGTCGGCGGCGTCCTTCTTCACCTCGGCCCCGGCCTGCTGCTCGAGCGCAAACACCTCGTGGTCCTTGCCGTTCTGCGACAGCGTGGCGGTGACGTTCGAGAACTCGCCGCCGGGCGACTGCAGCATCAGGTCCATCGACGTCGCCTGGCCGACGAACTTCGCCGGCTGCCGCAGCTCGACGACCGGACCGCTCATGCGTCCGGCCCACCACCAGGCGCCGCCAAGACAGACGGCTCCCACGAGAACGACGATCACCAGGAACTTCAGCAGTGCTCGCATCCCTGCGATGATAACGCGCTCCGCCGCGCGCCAACGCTTCGTGGCGCGAAACCGCCTGAATCAGGCCTCGCGGTGGGGGCTACGGCTTGAGCCGGCTCGAGAATCGCTCGTTCTCGGCGCAGACGAACTCGATGAGATCGGTATCGGGGAGCAGGCGCTGGTTCACACGGACGGTCCACGGCCGGGTGTAGGCCTTCGGATCGTCGATCGTGACGTCGATCTCGAGCCGGCCGACCGTGGGCCGCCGGAAGCGTTCGATGAGACGTCCATCCGAGCTGAGCGGCGCGCCGTTGACGTCGAGCCAGCCCAGGTCGCGGAAGTGGGTGGACTCCACCACCAGCGTGTCGCCTTCCCATGAGCCGCGCGAGTAGCCGAACCACCAGGGCTGCGCGTCCTTCGGCGGCGCCGGGCGCCCGTCCATGAAGATCTGCCGGACGCCGGCGTTGGCCTCGTAGAGGATCACGATCAGCTCACGGGTCTGGATGATCTTGCGTGGCTGGGAGTGGGTGTGCAGCTGCATGTGTCCCAGCGGCAGGCACGCGGCGTCGGGGTTGTCGGCGCTGTCGCGGGCCATGCGCTGCCGGCGCAGTTCAGCGGCCCACGGCTGGAACGGCAGCCCTTCCTTGATGCCGGCCTCGATGTTCCAGAAGGTCGCTTCGGGTGGGGTGCCGGCCGGCGGCGGCGGTGGTCCCCCGCGAAAGCCGAGCACGCCGGCGTAGTTCCAGATGCCCGAGAAATCGATCTTGCCGTCGGCGGTGCGCGGCGGCGCCGCGGCGAGGTCGGGCTTGCCGTCCGCCGTGCGCGGTGTCTTCGAGTCGCGATGGGCCGGCCATTGCGCGCCAATCGATGGCGCCAGGGTCACGACGAGCGCGAGCACGGTCACGAGCGTGCGCCCCGAGCCCTGAGCCTCGAGCCGAATGCAACGGCTCTCCACACGCAGCGAGAGCCGTTGGATCAATTGCCGCTCAAGCCGCCCCACGGCGACGTGATGTGATAGGTCGCCGCCGGCCCGATCATTTCGACCCGGCGGATCTTCCCGTTCTCGATCAGAAACGCCTCGCTGACGAGGATGCTGCTCGGACGGTTGAAGCCGGGGTAGCTGTGCTTGGTGCCGTCGGCGAGGACGCCGGAGTTCACCGTGCCCTGGTCGAAGGTGCAGTGCGCCCAGACGACGCCGCGCTCCTGGTCGACGAGCGGGTAGCGGCGCTGGTGGATGTTCTGCACGACGTAGTACAGGCCGGCCTTGAACTGCGCCAGGCAGTCCATCGAGAAGAGGTTGATCGTCTTTGGATCCTGGCCGGGCGGACGGGGCACGTTGGTCGTGGGCGCGCCGTTCTCGATGCGGTGGCAGTCGTCGGTGAAGGGATATGTGCCGGTGTGCCCGATGCCCTTGCCGTCGTTTTTCTGGAGCCCGGTGAAGTAGGCGTCGGCGATCGTGATCATCTGCTGGCGCGGCAGCCGCTGTGCCGGCGGGATCGTGCGGAACCAGATGTCTTCGGCCTTGCCCGTCTTGTCCATCGCGGCGATGTTGTTGGGGCCGCCGCCGCCCGGCTTGAAGTAGATCGACTCGATCTCGGTGATGCGTCCGAGCTCGATCCGGAGCCGCAGGCTCATGAGGATCGGGGCGCCGGCCTCCATCATCGTGCCCATCATCGCGACCTGGCCGAACTCGGGATCGGCGAACACGTGGCGGTAGCTGCCCACGCCCTGCGCCGTCTTCCAGAATCCGTCGCCCACCTCGAGCACCTGGTTGTTCTCCGTGTACTTCACGTCGGCGGAGAGCGGCAGGCGCTTGGGGTCGTGGGCGACCGCGGCCGCGAGGTACTGGTCGATGACGCCTTCGAGGCAGGCGCGGTTGCAGTCGAGCGGGATCGGGCCGGTCGATCCGCTCACGCGAACGGCCAGGCCGCCGACGACGAGGGCTGCGCCGATCGCCACGGCGCCGAGGGTCGAGCGCATGCAGTTCTCCTTTGTCACTTCGCGTTGATCAAGTGGATCTGGTCTTTTTCGTTCTCGTTGCAGAAGTATTCGAGGATGTCGGTGTCGGCCTGCAGCAGGTGCGTGACCTTGATCGTGAACGGCTTCGTGTAGACGACCGGATCGTCGAACGTGATCTCGACGTCGAGGTGCCCGACGTCGCGCCGCCGGTAGCGTTCCGTGATCCGCATCGCCTCGCTGCGCGGGTGCCCCATGATGTCCAGGCTCGCCTTGCCGTTGAACCCGACGGTCTCGACCACGAGCGTGTCGCGGTCCCAGCGGCCAATCGAATAGCCGAGCCACGAGGGATTGGAATCGACGGGCAGCGGCCGGCCGTCGGTGTAGATCTGCCGCGTCGCGTTGTCGAGCTCGTGCATGACGAGCGTGAGGCCCGGTGTCTGGACGATCTTCGTCACCTCCGAGAGCAGCGTCGCGAGCGGAACACTCGCCGGCAGGCAGCGGGAGAGCGTATCGAGACCCGAGCTGCTCTGATTGCGCCGGTTGATGTCCGCGGCGACGTCTTTTCGGATCGGCTCTTCACCCGCCTTGAAGTCGATCAAGACGTTGATGCCGTACTTCGAGACGGTGTCGATCTCCATGCCGGGCACTTCCACCGCGTCCGCGTTGTCGCCGAAGAGACGCTTCATCTCGGCTCGCGAGTTTGGCTGGACGTGCCAGACTCCGGACAGGTCGGGCCGGCCGTCTCGCGTCGGGGGCATCGGCGCGGTGAGGTTCGGCTTGCCGTCCTTCGTCCTCGGCAGTCCCGGTGTGGGGTAGTTCAGCCACTGCGCCGATATCGCCCCGGTGGCGAGCAACACGGCAAGGATGGTGCCTGCGATTCGCATCCGCGCCACTGTAACGGCCGTCCGAGCGTCGGTCAACGGCTGAGTGTGTGGGCTATGATCCCGGCACACGAACGCCCGCCTCCACGGATACGCACGACCGTAGACCCCGATTTCACGGGAGTGTCCCATGCTCCGAACGCCCTTCCGCGCTGCTCTGTGTTCTTCGGTTCTGAGCCTCGCCTGCGTACTTGCCGTCGCCGCCGCCGCCCAGTCGCCCGCGTGGCCCTTCCTCGGCCGCTGGAAGTTCAATCCGGCCAGGAGCGACCTGCAGACCACGCGCCTCGTCTTCACGCAGGCGCCCTCGGGTGAAATGACCATGACGATGCAGGGGACGACCTACAAGTTCCGCATCGATGGGGCCGAGTGGCCCTCACCGCTCGAGTCCACGGCCGCCTGGACGCAGACCGGTCCCCGTACCTGGAAAACCGTCTACCGGCTGGCCAAAACCGACAACAACATCGACAACTACACGCTGTCGGAGGACGGCAAGACGCTGACCATGAAGACCGACTTCCTGGTGCCGAAGCGCTTCGAGCAGACGATCGTCTTCTCGCGCGCCTCCGGCGGACCCGGTCTCGCGGGCGCGTGGCAGACGAAGACGGTCCAGACCGAGAGCCTGCTGGAGATGTCGTCGGCCGATGGCAAAACGGTGAACGTGTCCTGGCCGTCGTTCGGCGGGAGCGCGGTGGTCTCGCCCGACGGGCTCGAAGCGCCGCTGACCGGTCCACCGGCGGCTGTGCCCCCCGGCATGACGGCGTCGCTCAAGACCACGGGCCCGCGCACGTTCGACCTGGTGATGAAGATGAAGGGCGTGAACGTCACCACCGGTCATTTCACGGTCGCGGCCGATGGCAAGACGATGAGCGCTGACACCGTGACCGGCGCGGGAGCCGCCGAGGAGCGGTCGAAGTCCCTCTTCGAGCGGCAGCCATAGCGTACGCGCCGGTGCGATGACGTTGCGCCTGCGGCCCAGGGTCCTGAGTGCGGCGATTGCTGCCGTCGTGGCGGCGGCCGTGCCGGCCGCGGCGCAGCCCATGATGGACGAGCTCCGCCTCATCGCGCCGGCGGCGCCGGGCGGCGGATGGGATCAGACGGCCCGGGCGATGCAGTTGGCGCTGCAGCGCGCGGGCCTGGTGCGCCTGGTACCAGTGGAAAACGTCGCGGGCGCGGCAGGCACGATCGGACTGGCACGCTTCATCGGCAACGAGTCGGGCCGAAGTGGCGTGGTGATGGTATCGGGGCTCATCATGCTCGGCGGCATCGTCACGCAGCGCTCGCCGGTGACGCTGCACGAGGTCACGCCGCTGGCGCGCCTGACGGGCGAATACGAAGTGATCGCGGTGCCGACGGCGTCGCCCTACCGCACCCTCCGCGATCTGCTCGATGCCTTTCTCGCCCGGCCCGAATCGATCTCGTGGGCCGGCGGCTCCGAGGGCGGCGGCGGCGAACAGATGCTGGCCGGTATGGTGGCCGATGCGCTTGGCGTGGCACCGAGCCGGGTCAACTACATTGCCTTCTCGGGTGGTGGCGAGTCGCTGCCGGCCATCCTCGGCGGGCAGGTCTCGGTCGGGATCAACGGCTTCGCCGAGTTCGCGCCGCAGATCGAGGCGGGCACGCTGCGGCCCCTCGCCATCTCGAGCGCAGTACGGCTCCCGGGCGTGAACATCCCGACCCTGCGCGAGCAGGGCGTCGACGTCGAGTTCGAGAACTGGCGCGCGTTGATGGCGCCGCCTGGCATCACCGCCGCTGACCGTGCCCGTCTCGACGGGTTGATCGCGGCGATGGTCCGTTCCCCTGAATGGCGGGAGGCGCTGGCCCGCTACCGCTGGCTCGATCGCTACCTGGCGGGCGAGCCGTTCGGGCGCTTCGTGCAGGCGGAAGAGACCCGCGTGCGGGACGTGCTCGGCAAGCTGGGCTTCGGGTCGCGCGGCAACGAAGCGGGCACGACGACGGAGCCGTATCCATGGCTGGTACTCGCCGGGCTGGTGGCGGCCACCGTGTTCGCCGTGCGCGAGGCGCGCGGGCGTGCGCGCACGGGCGCAGCCTCGCCGCGGCGCGACCGGGCGCCGCTGGGCCTGCTGGCCGGTGCCGTCGCGCTCCACGTGGCGCTGCTCGAACGGGCAGGCTTCCTGATTGCGGCCGCAGTGCTCTTCTGGCTCGCCGCCCGCGCCTTCGACCCGCGCCACCCGTTGCGTGACGGGGTCTTTGCCGTCGCGTTGTCGGCGGCGGCCTACCTGGTCTTTGCCCGTGTGCTGCAGTTGTCGCTGCCGGCCGGCGTGCTGGCGGGGTGGCTGTAGGCCCGCGTGGACACCCTCGAACTGCTGCGCGGCGGGTTCGCGAGCGCTCTCTCGTGGGGGCATCTCGGGTGGGCATTTGCCGGGGTGTTGCTCGGCACGGTGGTCGGCGTACTGCCCGGCATCGGCCCGGCGCTCACGGTGGCGATGCTGCTGCCCATCACGTTCAGCCTCGATCCGGTCAGCGCGTTCATCATGTTCGGCGGCATCTACTACGGCGCGATGTACGGCGGCTCGACCACCAGCATCCTGCTCAACACGCCGGGCGAAACCGCATCGATTGCGACGGCGATGGATGGGTATGCCATGGCGCGGCAGGGCCGCGGTGCCGCGGCGCTCACGACCGCGGCACTCGGTTCGTTCGTGGCCGGAACGCTCGCGACCGTCGCGCTCACGTTCTTCTCGCCGCCGTTGGCCTCGATGGCGCTCCGGTTCGGACCTGCCGAGTACTTCGCGCTCTCGATTCTCGCGTTTACCGCCGTCACCGCACTACTCGGCGGGTCCCTCGCCCGCGGTCTGTTCAGCCTCTTTCTCGGCCTCGCGCTCGGCCTCATCGGCATCGATCAGCTCACCGGCGAGGCCCGGTTCTCGTTCGGCATCCCGCAACTGCTCGACGGCATCGACGTGCTGGTCCTGGTGATCGGGCTCTTCGCGGTGGGAGAGACGTTCTACCAGGCGTGGCACCACGGCCGCGACCCGGTGGAGGCCGTCGCGCTGCAGACGTTCACCGGCATGAGCCGTGACGAATGGCGGCGATCGTGGCGTCCCTGGCTGCGCGGTACCGCCATCGGTTTTCCGCTCGGCGTGCTGCCGGTGGGCGGCTCGGTCATTCCCACGTTTCTCTCCTACGCCGTGGAGAAGCGACTGAGCCCGCATCCGGAAGAGTTCGGGCGCGGCGCGATCGAGGGCGTGGCCGGACCGGAAGCCGCCAACAACGCCGCAGCGGCCGGCGTGCTCGTGCCGCTATTGACCCTGGGGCTGCCGTCGTCGGCCACCGCCGCGGTGCTGCTGGCGGCGTTTCAGCAGTACGGCCTGCAGCCCGGACCGTTGCTGTTTTCGTCGCGGCCCGACCTGGTATGGACGCTCATCGCCAGCCTCTACATCGGCAACGTCATGCTGCTGGTGCTGAACCTGCCGCTCGCGCCGGTGTGGGCGCGCGTGATGCTGGTGCCGCGACCGCTGCTCTTCGGCGGCATCCTGGTACTGGCCTCGCTCGGCACCTACAGCCTCAACACGTCGATGCTCGACCTGGTGCTGCTCTACGCGGTGGGGGCGATCAGCTGTGTGATGCGCGTTCACGACGTGCCGCTCGTGCCAGCGGTCCTTGGACTCGTGCTGGGACCGCTGGCGGAGCTGCAGTGCCGCCGCGCGCTGGCGATCAGCGAAGGCGATCCGTCGGTCTTCGTCACCCGCCCCTGGTGCGCGGTGCTGCTCGCGCTCGCGGCCGCCGCGCTCGTCGTGCCGCCTCTCGTGAAACGGCGCCTGTCATGAGCGCCGACCTGCCTGGCCGCGGGTCTTCCGCCTTCGCTAAGGCTACGGCGGACAAGTCAGACCTGCCCCAGGATTATGATGTTCTGGTCGTCGGGGGCGGCAACGCGGCGCTGTGCGCGGCGCTCACGGCGCGCGAGGCCGGCTGCCGCGTGGCGGTCGTCGAGCGGGCGCCGCGGGCGTTCCGCGGCGGCAACAGCCGCCATACGCGCAACCTCCGCTGCGCGCACCTCGCGCCGACGCCGGTGCTCACCGGTGCCTACTCCGAGGACGAGTTCGTCGCCGATCTGCTGCGGGTGAATGGCGGCGAGACCGACGCGCCCCTCGCGCGACTCCTCATCCGGGACTCGCTCGAATGCGCGGAGTGGATGGGCCGCCACGGCGTCCGCTTTCAGGCGGCCCTGCGCGGCACGCTGCATCTGTCGCGCACCAACGCGTTCTTCCTGGGCGGCGGCAAGGCGCTGATGAACGCTTATTACGCCGCGGCGGCACGCCTCGGCGTCGACGTGGTCTACGACACCGAGGTCGTCGGCCTCGAGGTCGAAGACGCAGGTGTTCGCGTCGACATCCTGCCCGCCGGCGGGGATCGCCGCGTCGTGCGCGCCGCCGCCGCCGTGATCGCGTCGGGCGGGTTCGAATCGAACCTCGAGTGGCTGCGCGAGGCGTGGGGCGACGCGGTGGATCGCTTCATCGTGCGGGGGACGCCGTACAACACTGGCGGCCCGCTGAAGCTGCTGTTGGCCGCGGGGGCCGAATCCGTCGGCGACCCCCGCGAATGTCACGCGATTGCGGTCGACGCCCGCGCGCCGCGGTTCGATGGCGGCATCGTCACGCGGCTCGATTGCATTCCGCTGGGCATCGTCGTGAACCGGCACGGCGACCGCTTCGCCGACGAGGGCGAGGACTTCTGGCCCAGGCGCTACGCGAGCTGGGGCGCGCTGATTGCCGCGCAACCAGGCCAGGACGCCTGGTGCCTCGTGGACGCGAAGATGGCCGGCCGCTTCATGCCATCGGTGTTCCCGCCGATCGTCGCGGACTCCGTCGGGGAACTGGCCACGCGTCTGGGCCTGCCGTCCGAGCGGCTGGATGCCACCGTACGCGCGTTCAACGCCGCGCTCGAGCCGGGACGGTTCGATCTCGAGACGCTCGACGACTGCCGCACCAGGCACATCGCGCCTCCCAAGAGCCATTGGGCGCTGCCGCTCGACACGCCGCCCTTTCACGGTTACCCGCTTCGCCCCGGAATCACGTTCACCTACCTTGGCCTCAAGGTGGACGACCGGGCGCGGGTCGTTTTGCGGGGAAGTCCGTGCCGCAACGTCTTCGCGGCGGGGGAGGTGATGGCCGGCAACATCCTCCGGCGCGGCTACCTCGCCGGCATCGGGATGACGATCGGTACCGTGTTCGGACGCATTGCTGGAGCGCAGGCCGCCGATGCCGCACGCTGATCCGCTGGCGCACGGCGCCCGCGTCCTCACCGTGTGCAACGCCTGCCGCTACTGCGAGCAGTTCTGCCCGGTGTTCCCGGCGATCGAGCAGCGCGTGGTGTTCGAGCGCGTGGACCTCGCCTACCTGGCGAACCTGTGCCACAACTGCGGCGAGTGCCTCTATGCCTGCCAGTACGCGCCGCCGCACGAGTTCGGCATCAACGTGCCGCGCACGCTGGCGGAAATCCGGCTCGACTCCTACGAGCACTACGCGTGGCCGCGGCCGCTGGCCGCGCTGCTGCGCCGCAGCGCCCCGCTCACCACCGCCGGCCTCGTGGTGGCATTCACGGCGCTGTTCCTTGCCGCCTCGGCCCTCACCGCCGGCGGCGCGGCGTGGCGCGCGCAGCCGGGAGGCGACTTCTACGCGGTGGTGCCCCACGCCGTCATGGTCGCCATGTTCGGAAGCGTCTTTGCCCTTGCCGTGCTGGCGCTCGCCATTGGCGTCGCCCGGTTTGCGGGCGACGTCCGCCGATCGAGCGTCGAGGCCGGGCGGTCGCAGACCGGGGGCCGCGGCTGGCGCGCGATCAGAGACGCCCTGACGCTGCGCCATTTGCACGCCGCGGGCGCCGACTGCGTGTCCGGCGAAGAAGAGCGCCGGCCGTGGCGGCGGTGGTGCCACCATCTGGTCCTCGGCGGCTTCCTGCTCTGCTTCGCGTCTACGACGGCCGCGGCGATCTATCACGGTGTCTTCGGCTGGCTGGCACCCTACGGCATCACCAGCCTGCCGGTCGTGCTCGGGACGCTCGGCGGCATCGGTCTGGCCGCCGGCTCGAGCGGGCTGTGGGTGCTGTACGGCAAGCGCGATCCCTCGCTCGGCGATCCGGCGCAGGGCGCGGGCGACCGCTCGTTTCTGGCTCTGCTGTTCGCGACGACCGTCACCGGCCTGGCGCTGCTGGCCCTTCGCACCAGCGCCGCAATGGGCCTGCTGCTGATCGTGCACCTGGCGACGGTGCTCGCGCTCTTCGTGACGATGCCGTACGGAAAGTTCGTGCACGGGTTCTATCGCGCTGCGGCGCTCGTCGTCTTCGAGCGCGAGCGCGATCCCGCGTCACCGCACTAGAATGCCCGCATGCCGCGTCTCCGCCTTGCCTTGACGGTCGCGGTGCTGCTGGCGGCCGCGAACGCGGCGCCGGTGCACGCCGAGTGGAGCCCGGCACTGGCGGCGCGCTACCTCGATGGCCGCCAGAAGGCATGGTTCGCCTGGAAAACCGCGCAGTCGGCTGACGGCCCCTGCGTGACCTGTCATACCGGCATGACCTACCTGCTGGCCCGCCCGGTCCTGCGGCGCGCGCTCCATGAAGCGGAGCCCACGGAATTCGAGACCGGCCTGCTGAATCGGCTCAGGACGAAGATGGCCAAGCCCGCGGAAGGCGCGCTCGGCACCGTCGAAGCCGTCTTCGGCGCGATGTTTCTCGACGGTGATGATGCCCGTACCGCGATGAGCTCACATCGGAAGCAGGCGTTCGACCGGCTGTGGGAGCTCCAGGAAACCGACGGGCCCGGCAAGGGTGGCTGGCAGTGGTACGAAGCCAACCTGGATCCGTGGGAGAACCCCGAGTCCGGCTACTACGGTGCAGCGCTCGTCGCCCTGGCGCTCGGCCAGGCGCCCGAGGCCTACCGGCAGGATCCCGCAAGTCAGGCGCCTGCCGCCTCACTGAATGCGTTTCTCGCGAATCCGCCGTCGCCGCCGCGCCTGCACGATCGGCTGGCGCTGCTCTGGGCGTCGACGTCGACGCTGTCGTTGATTTGGCATGGCTCGCGTAGTGCTCTGATTGCCGAGACCTTCTCGCGCCAGCAACCGGACGGCGGGTGGACGATCGAGTCGTTGGGGCCGTGGATGGCGCACCCTGACGCGCCGCCGGCCACCGGCAGCCACGCCTATGCAACCGCTTTCACCGCATTCGTGCTGCGGCGCGCGGGGGTGCCGGCGTCTCATCCCGGCCTGGCAAAGGCGCTCGACTGGTTGCGCGCACGCCAGGATCCCACCACTGGCGCGTGGCCGGCGGTGTCGATGAACAAGCGCTATCCGGAAGGATCGATGCCCTCGCTGTTCATGCAGGACGCCGCAACCGCGTTTGCCGCCCTGGCGCTCATCGAGAGCGAAGGCGCGCCGCGCCGGTAGCGGGGACGCGATGACCACGCCGTCCGTAGCCGGCGCGCACGGTGCGGCCGGCCCGATCTTCATCAGCTACGCGTCGGAAGACGCCGATCTCGCCGGCCAGATCCGCGCCGGGTTCGAGCATGCGGGGGTCGCCTGCTGGATCGCCCCGCGCGACATTCAACCGGGCACCAGCTTTCCGGCGGCGATCACCGCCGCCATTCACTCCTGCGGCGCGCTCGTGCTGCTGCTCACGCCGCAGTCCAACACGTCGCGCCACGTGCTGAGCGAGGTCGAGCTCGCCTTCAACGCGAGCAAGCCCATTCTCGCCGTGCTCGTCGGCGCGGTCACGCCCTCGGCCGACCTGCAGTACTTCATCTCCACCTCGCACTGGTTCGATGCGGAGGCGTCGTTCGACGACGCCGACATGGCGAAGCTGCGGGGCGACCTCGAGCGGCTCCTCGCCGGCGAGCGGGTGCGCCTCGGGGCGGCGCAGGAACGGCAGCGCCGGCGCGTGGCCTTGCGAGCTGTCGCAGCGGTCGCAGCGACTCTTGTCGTTGGATTGCTGATCTACCTGGCGCTGCGCGACCGGACGCTTCCGGCACAGCCTGAGGCAACCGGCTCGCCGGCCACCGCGCCCGAACGCCGTGTCGCAGCCACGCCGCCGCCCACCGAGCCAGTTGCGCCCGCGGGCGCGAGCGCTCCGGCCCCGGCAACGTCAACCCCACCGAGTACTCCGCCGAGCGATCCGCGAGTGACCCCGCCACTCGCACCGCCCGCGAGCCCGGCGACGACGGCGCTGCGCACGAAGGTCAACGCCGCCGATGGACAGACCTACGCGTGGATCCCGCCGGGCCGATTCTCGATGGGGTGCTCGACCGGCGACGGGGATTGTCAGCCCGACGAGCTCCCGGTCCACACGGTGCGCCTCCCGCGGGGCTTCTGGCTCGCCCGCACCGAGGTGACCAACGCGCAGTACGAGAAAAAGATGAAGCCGACGCACCGGGCCGAAGGCGCCGGCGGCACCCACCCGGCTGTCGGGATGGACTGGAGCGAAGCGAAGGCCTACTGCGCCGCCATCGGCGGCCGCCTTCCCACCGAAGCCGAGTGGGAGTACGCGGCACGGGGCGGATCGCCGGACCGCTACTACGACACGCTGGCGGACGTGGCCTGGTACGAGCGCAACAGCGACGACCGCAGCCATCCCGTGGCGCAGAAGGCCCCCAACGCCTTCGGCCTCTACGACATGCTCGGCAACGTCTACGAGTGGGTGCTGGATCGCTACTACAACAAGTACGACGACACCAGCGAGGAGGTCGAGGAACCGCTCGCCTCGAACGCGTCGGCCGTCGCCCGCGGCGGCGCGTGGCACGCGGCCGCCAAGGACGTCCGCGTGAGCAACCGGTTCGGCGTGCCTCCTGACTATGCCGACGCCAACGTCGGCTTCCGCTGCGCGCTGAACTAGAACGTGGAGCGGCGACTTCGCAGGCGTAGCTGGCGTCTTCAGACCGCCCGATGGATCACCGGAACAACTGCGGCGCGAACTCGCTCAGGTAGTCGCGCCAGTTGATCCACGTGTGACCGCCCTCGCTCTCCTTGTAGACGGGGGCGTAGCCGTACTCCTTGAACAGGTTCACCGTGGAGCGCGTGGTGTGCACGAGGAAATCGTCCTTTCCCGTCGAGAACCAGAATAGCTTCAGCCCCTTCTTCGTCTTATCGTCGGCGAGCGCAGCGGCATTGCGCTTTTCCCATTCGCTCGACCCCTTCGACCACGCCGGCGGTGGGGCGCCGCGACCGGGAATCGCAAAGACGCCGAAGAGGCCGGAGCTGAACACGCCCACGTAGCCGAACTTCGCGGCGTGCGCGGTGGCGATGTCGAGCGTCTGGCCGCCGCCCATCGACAGCCCGGCAATGGCGGTGTTCTCGCGGCCGCCAGCCACGCGGTAGTGCTGTTCGACGTAGGGCACGACGCTGCCGAGAAAGTCGCCCGCGAACGCGGCGTTGGCGTCCGCCGACACGACGCCCGCCCCTGCTGGCGTGCGCGTGTGCCCGGCCGGCATCACGACGATCATGTCCTTCGCGGACTTCTTCGCGATCAGGTTGTCGAGGATGAAGCCGGCGCGCCCGGCGGTGGACCACGAGTGGTCGCTGTCGCCGGCGCCGTGCAGGAGATAGAGGACGGGGTACTTGCGGCCGCTCGTCTCGTATCCGGGCGGGGTGTAGACGTGCATCCGGCGGAACATGGCCAGCGGGTCGGAGTAGTAGGTCACCTCGGCCACCGCGCCGCGCGGCACCGGCTTCGTGTCGAACACGTCCGAGCCCGGCACGTAGAGCAGGCTCCACGCGTTCAGGTTGGCTTCGCTCGTGGAAGGGTTGCGCGGATCGAGCGTGGGCACGCTGTCGATGACGAACGCATAGCGATACGCGCCGGCCGGCACCGGACCGAGCGTGGCTTCCCAGATGCCGGTGGCACCCTTCGTCATCGGCAGCCCGGCGCCGAATGGCACGCCGGGAATGTCGCTGGCGTCGAGGCGCACCGCCTCGGCCTTCGGTGCGTAGACGCGCAGCGCGATCCGCCGGTCGGTCGACACGTCGGGCGACACCACCGGCGGCGGCGCCGCCGGGGCCGTCGGCCGCTCCTGCGCGGCGGCGGGCGCCCACAGGGTGGCGAGCGTGGTGGCAAGCAGGACGTGTCGCGCGAACCCGCTCATGTCTGTCTCCTGGCTATTTCCGGTTGCGCCGCGGCGGCCGCGGCCAGCATCAACGTGCCGACAATCGCGAATCCCCGCGTCATCGCCAGGCCTCAGCGCGTGCCGGGCGGGGGCGAGGTTCCGCGCAGCGTCGCATAGACGCCGGCGATGTGATCGGTGCGCGCGGTGTCCCAGCGCTCGAAGCCTTTGAACGCGTCGAGCGTGAGCGCCTTCTGGATCTCGGGCAGCGTGCGGCCCGCGGCCACGCCGGCGGCGACGCCCGAGGACAGCTCCTGCAGGTACCGCAGCG
>Ga0207659_10000558_pt1 | contig 22361 bp, 18 predicted proteins | sample KBSM43metaG_FD_184330 | JGI IMG/M metagenome (GOLD analysis project Ga0207659, IMG submission 184330) | Miscanthus rhizosphere microbial communities from Kellogg Biological Station, Michigan, USA - KBS M4-3 metaG (SPAdes) (version 2) | ecosystem: Host-associated > Plants > Roots > Rhizosphere >...
CATCGCCGCCGTCGCGCTGCTGTGTCGCAATTGAGACGCCAAGCAGGAGAAGGAGAAGCCCGGCAACAACCACGACACGACGCTTCATCAAATTCCCTCCACGGCCCAGTGCGGCTGCATCCGGCGTCGATCACCGCGTAGCGTCCGGCTTCAGCCAGACCCAGACCCTACGCCAGGCACCAGCGCGACGGTTAGCATAGCTCCGGTTGTCCGCTGCAACGGGCAGGTCAGCCCGCCTGTTGCTCTTCAATCGACCCGCGATTCCCTCGAAGAATCGCGCACTTCCTACCTCGACCGCCCTGGCATCACCCTCGCTTCGAATTCAATGGGAAGTGGAACATGATCAAACGCTTTGCGCTCATCGGAACGTTCACACTCGTCATTGCCGCGGCCGCCCTGCCGGCTTACGCGCAGACGCACGTGTCGATTGGCATCGGCACACCGTTTTACCCACCGGTCGGGGTCGTGTCCGCGGCGCCATATCCGGGTTACGTCTGGCGGCCCGCACACCACGTGTGGACCGCTTTCGGGTACCAGTTAATACCCGGCGCGTGGGTGCCCGCGCCGTATTACGCGCCGTACTACTCGCCGTACTATGCGCCGTATTACGCGCCGCGTGGACTGTCGTTTGGGCTCGGCTTCAACGTCGGCCACGGATATCACGTGGGCCGCGGATACTACGGCGGCCGCGGATACTACGCTGGCCGCGGAAACTACGGCGGCCACGGATACCACGGCCGCCACGAAGGCCACCACGGCCGGCACTGATGAAAGGCGCGTTCACGCGTCTTGTGGCCCACTCTTCTCGATTGGGGGGCGGGCCGCTACCGCATGTTGCCGGTATGGCCCAGCGAAAATCGTCCGGGCTGCGGCCACACACAGAGGCCGTGGGGCTGGACGCCAACCGCGATACGGGCGATCAGCGATCCGTTTGCGGTGTTGATCGCATACACCTCGTTGTCGTATCGCCCTGACACCCACAACTCCTTCCCGTCCGCGCTGAGGCCGCCCATGTCAGGACTGCCACCATCCGGGATCGGCCAGGTCGCCAGGATCTCTTGCCTGATGGGGTCGAGAACGGTGATCGATCCTGGGCCGTGGCGGCCGCCGTGCAGCGTGTTCCAGCCGCGGTTAGTGAAGTAGAACGGATAGCCGCTTCGGCCGACGACGATGCCGTGCGTCCCTGGGCCCATCTTGATGAACGCGACTTCCTTGAACGCAACCGGATCGATCACGTGGGCGCCGCCGGCCATCATGTCGGCGACGTACATGACACGACCGTCTGGTGACACGCGAATGTCCTGCGGCATCGATCCCCGTTGGAGCTGCAGATAGCCGACCGGCTTGCGCGCGGCCACATCGAACTTGACGAGCTCACCGGAGAACTCGCACGTTGCGATCGCATATTTGTCGTCGGCGGTGAAGTCCACATGATCGAGGCCGGCGCAGTCGACGTGGACCGACTGAACGAGTTTCATCGTCACCGGATCGCGCAAGTCGAACCGGTGTTGCGCCTCTGCAATCACCATCGCAAGCTTGCCGTCCGGCGTGAAATACAAGTTGTACGGGTCGCTCACGTACACGCGCTCGCCGTCGGCGCCGGTCGTCGGGTCGACAGCGGTGAGACTGTCGCCCATGTCATTGGTCACCCACAGCCTATGCATGTCGTACGACGGCACGACGTGCTGTGGGAGTTTTCCAGTGCGGAAAGTGCGGACCACAGTGTGCGTGGCGGGGTCGATGACGGTGACGCTGTCCGAGAGCGTGTTGGGGACGTAGACAAGGGGTCTGGCTGCTGCGGCTGCGGGACTGAGCGCTCCGGCGCCAGTTGCCAGATAGACGTTGATCGTGTTCGAACCTGACGCGCCGTCGCGCGTCTTGTAACGGTCCGCGGCAGATGTGTCGGCGCGGCCTTGTTGTCCGCACGCGGCGATCAAGGTCGCACTGGCGCAGAGCCCTGCCAGTCGCCTCCTCAAGCGCATGTTCGCACGGCCTTAGAAGCTCTCGCGCTTTTCGAGATTCGCTTCGATATCGTTCTTCTCCCGCCACACGGGATGAAGCGTCTTCTGGACCATCAGCGGCAACTGATCTTCAAGGTGCGGCGAACCTGCCTGCGTCGAGTTGCCGTACCCGAGCGTGCAGCGTGCCTGCTGAGCAGGACCGAATTCGACCGCGCACACGATGGTCTCGCCATTGGCCGCGTAATAGCGATTCCCTTCCTTACGAGTGAAGGCAATGGTGCGGAAGAGTCCGGAGCCGCCCGGGCCGCCGTTGCCAGGGAGGTCGACGTTTCCGCTGGCGAAGCGGAAAACATCACCCCACTTCACGTCGAGCGCACCATACAGTTTCTGACACTCTTCAGCGGCCGCAGCCAGCGCGGCGAGCGCTGATGCGGGATCGTTGAGGCCGTAGGCCGACTCATTCGGATGCAACGGATCGAACTTCACTCGCAGCCTGGCGGCGATGCCGCCCGGACCGGAGAAGTAGCGGTCCACCCACAACTGAAACAGCACCGCGCCGCGGCTGTCGGCGTCGGTCAAGCGGTCCCACTTCTCGAGGACACGCGCGGCTTCGGTCGCGCCATTGGCGGCTTTCAGCAGGTCGGGAAGCACACGGTCGGCGAGCTCCATACGCGTCGAGTGTTTCTTCGCAATCAGCTGCTCGTAACTGATCTTGTCGTCTTCCGCGACCATGCGCCTCGAACGGAGCGCGCGCATCGTCGGCATCGTCTCGCCTGACGGCGCCACGTACGGCAAGAACTTCGTGCGGTCGAGCAACGGAAGGGTTGCGTCCCACGGCGGCTGATTCGCGTTCTGCGTCCACCCGGCCGCGGGGTCGACGACTTTCGGCAATTCGTCAAACGACAGGTAATCGGTCCACATCGTTGCCGACGAGTCGCCGGGGACGACGTGCGACCAGTACTCGTAGTCGTGACCGTTACGTCTGGGCACAAGGCCGTCGAACACGAACATCAGGTGTCCGTTGTCGTCCGCGTAGTTGGCGTGCCACATCGGCACCGACATCAGTTGCAGCGCGCTTTTGAACGCCTCCAGATTGGTCGCTTCGCCCATCCGGAACCACTGCTCGAGCATCTTCGGCCGGTCGATGCCGGCGACCCGCATCGCCACGGTCAAGCCGTCCTGGTCGTAGACGACGGGTCCCTGAACGCTCTTGCGAATCTCGAGCGTCTCGTCGCGCAACGTTCCATCCGGCTGCTTGATCTTCAGCGTCTTCGTGGAGCGCTCGAACGGTCGCAGTCGGCCGTCGTAGAGATACTGGCCGTCCTTCACGGTGAGCTTGAAGAAATCCACGGTGTCGATGGTGTTGACCGTGCGACCCCAGCCTGCATGGCGATTGAAGCCGACGACTGCGACCGGGAAACCGACTTGAGGCGCGCCGTACAAGTCGTAGTCAGGGCCAACGAGATGGACTTCCATGTAGCGATAAAACGTGTTGCCCCACGCCAGATGCGGATTGATGAGGAGCATCGCGTGGCCGCTGGCCGAGTGCGCGGGACCGATCGTCCACGTATTGGAACCGGCGGAAAACTGGTCGCGATCGGGATCGACGTTCTCGGTCACGACGCCGGCGCCGCGCTTGAGCGCGTTGACTTCGCGCTGCATTCGCTCCGGCGACGCCATGTAGCCGTAGTGCACCGCGCGAAGCGGGTGGCCGATGACGTCAACGCCTGAGACCGGAAGGACGACGCGCTTGTCGGCGTCGATCGCCTCTGGATGTGCCTTTGCGAAATCGTTGATGCCGCGCGCGAACGCGTCCAGATAGCCGCGGAACGTGGGATCCTGCGCGTCGTACCACACCTTCGCGCGCTCGGGCACACCGTTCAACTGGACCCAGCGATCGAGTTCGACATTCGACGGACCCCAGTATTCGGCGGCCCGGCCGCGAGACTCGCCGTACAGACGCAGCAGCAGGTTCGCCTGGTTCTGCATCTGCGCCCAGCCGTGCGCGTAGAACATCGACTCGCGATCCGCGGCAAAGATGTGCGGAACGCCGTACTTGTCCCACAGGACGTCGACCTTCTTTTCTGCGGTCAGCCGGGATGTCACGGCAACGAGGACGATTACAAGGGCGACAGTGAGCATCGAAATCGTGCGCAGCTTCATACGGTCCCCTCGTCAGTAGCCGATGCGGAAAGCGAATACGTGCGGACTATACGACACCGGAAGCTGATCGCTCACGCGGGTCGAGCCGTTTTTTCCGGCGGGTGGCGGCGGGAGGGGCCTCCCCACGCCGCGCCGCAGGCGCGACGAGCGCCCCGCCGCGAAGGAGCGCCGAGCACGGCGTGGGGAAACCCGCCGACAGGACCCGGGCGGCTCGACTGCCGAGTTCGACTCGACTCAGCGGGGCTGCTTGACTCGCGCGAGTTCGTTTATCCTTGCGGCATCGAGCGGGAGGAATTCGATGAGCCGTAATCGCGACACACGTCAGTCCAGGCGGAACTTTCTCAAAACCGCAGCCGGCGTCTCTGCCGGGGCAATGCTCGTACGCGATCCGCTCTGGGCCCAGGGCTCGCGCGCCGGCAACGCCTCGACATCCGCGCTCACGAAAATCCATCAGCCGTTCATGATGACGCCCAAGCAGGCGCTGGATTGGCACGTCTTCAAGGCCGAGTGCGGTCCAACGTACGCCGGCAGCACGGGGTGGAAGCGCTACACGGATTTCCTGATCTCGAAGATGCCGGAGTTCGGTGCCGTCGATCTCGACTACGTCGAAATCCCGTACGACCACTACATCGTCGAAGACTGGCCGGATCGAAAGACGCACATGCATGCGTCGCCCAACGCGGTCGAGAAGCTGGTCACTGACGGGACGCCGGTGCCGGTCGTTGCATCGTACGGCATGACGTCCGGCTCGACGCCGCCCGAGGGGATCACCGCGCAGATGGTGTACTACGACCCCGCGCATCCGCCGGCGGAGTCACAGATCGCCGGCAAGATCCTGGTGTTCCAGACACCGAAGCAGCCGCCACCGCCCTACACCAACAACTTCCTCGACAATTACACGCCGACCGACTACGAGTGGCGCTCGCCCGGCAAATGGCCCGAGCTGTTCACGCCGCCACCGCTCACCTACGGGACGTCTTTTCACGGCCGGTGGGTATGGAGTCAGTTGAATCGCTTTGCGGAGGTCGGCATCAAAGGCCACGCCGCCGGCATCGTCATCGTCTACGACTTGTCGCCCGCGATGGCGTTCGGCCTCGCGCAGCGGAGCGTGTACACCGAGAACGGTCGCGCGGGACTCGGCGCAACCTACGTCAACTGTCCGACGCTGACGCTCGATCGCGTGAACGGGGCAAAAGTGCTCGCCGACGCCAAAGCCGGAAAGATGGCGACGCTGACGCTGCGCGCGCGCTTTCAGCGTGACACGGGGAAGGCCATCATCGCGTATCTGCCGGGGAAGAACTACGGCACGCCGCAGGACGAGCAGGTACTGCTCGCGACGCACACAGATGCGATGTCGCTCATCGAGGAGAACGGCGGCCTCGGCATGCTCGGCATCATGTCGTACTTCAATCGCGTGCCGAAGACCGAACGTACGCGCACGCTCATCTTCTATTTCGATTGCCGCCACTTCATGCCGGGCGCGGAAGCGAGCTGGCCGCAGTACGACTACTACCGAATGCATCCGGAGAAGCTGAAGTCCATCGTCGCGACCGTTGGCATGGAGCACATGGGTGGACGGCAGACGATCGAAACAGGACCCGACGGCAACACCTACGCGTACTCATCCGCGCGTCCAGAAGACGGCGGCGTCATCACCAGCCTGATGGATGTGAACAACAACAACGTCTGGCTCGTGGAGATGATCGCGCGCGCGGCGACTGACAACCGCTGGCCGCGCGTAGACGTGAAAGCGGGCCCCGATGCGGGACCCGGCGTTAACGGCGGCTTCCAGGGCCGTGTGAAGAGTCCGATGAACAAGGGGCGGGACTACAAGATTCCGGGCTGTGGCCTTGCCGGCGACTGGCCCGGGGCGTGGACGCAAACCTATGCGCAGGTGGATACGGAAGCGGGTTCACACGGCTTCGATGAGAACTACTTCGTGGCGCAGGTCGCCGGCCTGACGCAGATTGCCGGCGAGTTCATGCAGGTCAAGCCCGTCGTGATCGATCTTGGATGGGGCGAGCTGAAGACCGCGATCGTTGCACTGAAGGATCCGGCTGCCCTCGCGCAGTATATCGATATCTTCCGAAGCGTCGAGGCGGGAAGACACGATCAGGCGCGCAGTGGGCTGAAGGATCTCGCGGCGAAGCACGCGACGCTCAACGCGCGGATCGACGCGCAGCTGGCGAAGCTGGCCTGAATTTTCGCGAGCGCTCCTTCGCGCCGGAGGCGCTCGTCGCGCCTGCGGGGCGGCGTGGGGTTGCCCCTCCCGCCGCCACCCGCTGGAAAAAGCGTGCTCGACTCGCTGAATTGTCCGCGGATTGCTTATTCGACGACCCTGGAATCACCGACGAACCGCTTGTAGTCGGCGTAAGTCTGGGTTCTCCGCGTCGACTGGAGTCCGCCGCTTACGACACTGAGCGTATCGATCGATTCCGGAAGCAGGAGGACTTCGTCAGGATCGCTGAAGGCGACGGTGCGGTAACGAATCGTCGTGTCTTCGCGCATGATTACGACGTAGTTGTCGAGGTTGTGCCGTCGTTGAATCCGCGACGGGACTCGCACGCTGGTCGGTCCGCCGACACTTCGCTCAACGCGCAGCACGTCATAGCTCTCCGCATCGACCCAGATGCGTCCCCTCGCGGGGATATCTCCCGACCAGTCGAAACAGTCCTCGTGCCCCTGCTTGTCTTCGATCAGTTCGGCGTTGCTCTTCCGATTGACCGAGGCGAAGTCGATGCGGACGGCGGGGCGGTTTCGCTCCTTCGAGAATCCCGCGGCCTTGAATTGATACTCCGAACGATGAGCCGGGAGTAGAAAGGCGAGCGGCTCGGTGGACAGCGGATTCGGGTCAGTGCATCCGTCGCGATTGTTCTTGTCTTTCTCTCGCGGCACTCGACCGTTGACCTTCCGTACTTCCCGCACCACCCTTGCTTCGCCGGCAACGGCACCGTCTTCGGGTTCGACCCGCAGTTCCGATTCGACGATCCGGGCGAAACCCCGAGACGAATAGGTGAGATCGATCGGCTGCACCCTGGATGTCTCGATGCAGATCACGCGCTGCGCCCGCTTGTAGAACTCGGCGATCCTCTCCCCGACGCGTGACAACAGTTCGTCAACGGCCGGCTGCGCCTGCGCACCTGCCGTCGTCTTGGCGGCTGCAAGCGCAGCCACCAGCACGACCATCGTCAGAGCGTGGCGGGCTCTCCGGCCTTTGTCATCAGCGTTCTTCGAATCGTCTTTCGTCATGTCACCAACGGGCGACGCAGCCAGCAGGCCCGGGCGCGGCCGAGACCCCCGCAAGATACAAGCCAGGCGCGCCCCGATGCGGGCTATACTCCGACCGCTGCGCGCAGGATGGACCTATGACAATCACGCCAACGATCAAGACTGCGGCGTTTCTTGTGATCTCGTTGATCTTGCTTGTGCTGCACGGCGCCCTTGTCGCGCAAACGCCTCCGACGAACCAGGCGGCCAGAACCGGAAGCTTAAAGCAGATCATTCCGGGCCACTACGTTTACACGACCAACAACGAGGGCCGACTCTTCAACAGCGGCATCGTCGCCACCAACGACGGTGTGCTCGTGTTCGACGCCCTCGACACGGATGCGATCGCGCGAGCGGAGCGGCAGGCGATTGCCGAGACCATTAAACAGCCCGTTCGCTACCTCGTGTCGTCCCCTTTCCACGATCCGTTTAACGGAGGCAGTGCAGTCTACGCCGATGTCTTCAAGATCGCCCACGAAAACTACCGCGCCGGGCTCATCGACCAGATGCAGCGCGGGAACGTTCCGGCCGACGTGCAGCGGCAGCGGATGCCGAACGCCACCTATCGCGATCGCATGACGTTTTATCTCGGCGGAAAGGAAATCCAGGTCCTCCATTTCGGCAGCGCGCATACCAAGGGCGACAGCGTGCTGTTCGTCCCGCAAGATCGGATCGCCTACCTGAGCGAAGTGTTCTTCAACGAAGAGTTTCCGAACATGGCGGGCGGCTACGGCGTGTCGTGGGTGAAAGCGCTGGACGCGTTGAAAGCGCTCGACGCCGACATCTTCATCCCGGGTCACGGCCCCATTCCCGACGATCCGAAGCAGACGCGCGCGGCGCTCGATCGCGCCCGGCAGATCCTGGTGGATGCCCGCGATGGAATCCAGAACGAGATTGCGCGCGGCGCGACCGAAGACCAGGCTGTCGCGGCAGTCAAACTCGATCAGTACTCCAAGCTGTATGCCTTCATGGGACAACGGGAAGTCGTTCTTCGGCGAATATATCGAGAGCTGAAAGGGACGCTCCAATGAATACGAAGATCCGTGCGTTTGTCGTTGTGTGCGCCGTTACGGCCATCGCGGTTGTTGCGGGCGCCAACCTGAAGTTCGGGCCGTATGAGGGCGCTGCATCCCTGCAGGCGCAAGCGGGCGCCGTGCAGTACGAGGCAGATCTCTCTTGGCCAAAGCCCCTGCCGAATCGTTGGGCGCTTGGCGGCCTTGGCGGAGTCTGCGTCGATTCCCAGGATCACGTCCTGATTCTGAATCGTCAGGACGTGAACGAGGGCGATCTGAACGCCGCACGCCTGGCCCCACCGCTCATCGAATTCGATCCAGCGGGCAACGTGGTCAATTCGTGGGGCGATCTGAAAGTCATCGATCCGCGTCTGCATTCCTGTCACTTCGACGGCGAGGGGAACGTCTGGGTCGCCGCGTCACCATCAGGCATGGTGCAGAAGTATTCGCACGACGGAAGCAAGCTGCTGCTCACGATCGGCAAGAAGGGCGTGTTCGATTCATCCGACGGGACCGCAAAGGGTAAGCCGCTCAACTCGAATGCCGCGGCGTTCTACATGCCGTCGAGCATCTTCGTCGATCGGCAGAACGGCGATGTCTACGTGTCCGACGGCGAAGGAGCAGGTGGCAATCGCCGGGTTGCCGTCATGGATCGCACCGGTAAATTTCTTAGGCAGTGGCAACCAGCCGACATGGAAGTCGTCCACTGCTTGACCATGTCGAAAGACGGACAGGTCTATGTCTGCAATCGCAACGGGTCGCGAATCCAGGTGTACGACAAGATGGGAACCTTCAAGAGGAACATCGAAGTTCCCTGGACCCCAGTGACACCGCCCGCCGATGGAAAGCTGACGCAGAGTGGCGGTTCAGCGGTCGCGATCGATTTCTCTCCCGATCCCGCTCAACGTCTGATGTTCGTCATCAATCAGAACAACTCCGAGGTCGACGTCATCGACCGGCAGACCGGGCAGAAGGTATCGAGCTTTGGACGACCTGGCAGCTTCCCGGGACAGTTCAATCAGCCTCACGGCATTGCCGTCGATTCGAAGGGCAACGTCTACATTGCCGAGAACCGCGGCAAGCGGATTCACAAGTTCAGGCCGGTGAGCGGTCGAACCTCTTAACGCGATCCGCGAACCACGGAGGCATTGTCGTGTCTCCGTGGCTCGTGATCGGCGTCACTTGACGTCTTTAATCCATTTCAGGATCGGGCCGGTCACGCTGTCATCCGGCGTATTGGGTGACATCACTTCGGAAATGTGGCTGTGATCCTTGAACACCACGTACGTCGGGCAGTGGCCTGCCTTGCAGAGTTGATCTCTCAGCGTCTCGGCAAACGCGACGATACCGGGCGGATCGAGTTCCGCGGTCGAGACGAGGAAAGGCACCTTTGAGTTGATGAGGCCCGGCAGATTCGAGCGGGCCAATTGCGTGGCCGCATCCGGCGCCACGGACGGTGCGGCTGCAGCGGCAGGCGCTTGTGGCGCCGAAGTGGCGGAGTCAGTCCTCGGTCCGCACGGCGGGTTTGGACCTGCGCGTGGCGGGACAGCCGGGAGGATATTGAATGTGGCGGGCGACATGAAAATCACGCCTTTGAGGCCGATACCCTTCGGACCGTAGAACTCGGGATGGCCGACATACGTACCGGTCGGCACGTTTCCGGCGGACTGCGCCCACAGGAACACTCGCGCAGGATCGCCCTTGTAGCGCGCGACATTCTGATCGACCCACTGAACGACCTTCGCGATGTCCTTCGCAGGATCGTCCCACGCGTTTCCGGGACGACGCTGCATGAGGACCCCCACCATGCCGTTCTTGACCGCCCAGAGCGGGATGTTGTCGTAGAAGACATCGCCGTTGGGCACCTCCAGTCGCCTATTCCCAGGTCCACCGGGAACGTAGATCAGGACTGGTCGTGCGCCGCCGCCCTGTTCAGCCGTGAATACGTCGACCACGTTCTTGGGCTCCGATCCGGTTGAAATGTCGCGCGTAATGGCAACCCCGTGGTACGGAGGCCTGGAGTGCAGCGATTGATAGAGCTGCGCAGTCTCGGCTGCGCACACACCGCGTCCAATCGCCACAAGCTGCTTGGCGATCTGCGGAGGGACCTGAGCGTGCGCGACTGTCGCGGCACCAATCAGCATCGCGATCATCAATGGTGTTACGGGGTTGAATCTCACCTAAGCCTCCCGCTCAGAACATCGCAATCGGATTGACGGGTGAGCCGGTCGCGTTCGGCAGCGCCAGCGGCGTCACGGTCAGCATGAATTCCCAACGGTTTCGTGATGCCGTTGCGTCGCTCAACGCCTCCAGATCGGCGCGATCGAGGATATGAATCCCGAGAATCGCCTGAACGAAGTTATGGACGGCGTTTCTGAATAGATCGCCCTGCGGTTGCGGCGAATAGCCGGCTGTCTCCCAGACGATCATCGCGATGTCGCGCTGTTTCAGCCACGGCAGAATCGAATTATCGAATCCAGCGGCGCCATCGTCAGGTCCGAGCTTCGCCCGTCGGCCGTACCGGCCCCAGCGAAGCACGATCGCGTCTCCCGGGCCGGCCTTGACGCCCGCTTTCTTTTCCCACGCTTCCATGTCGTCAGGAAAGATCCGATCGCCGGGCGCGAGATAGGGGACTCCCTTCAGCCGCGCGATGTCGTACAGCACGGCGCGGGTGACGATCCCGGTCTTCATCGGGAGAATAGAATTCTTTTCGGCACCCTTTTCCTTCGTTACCAGCTTCGTTGCGTCATACCCGTTCCACATCTTTCCGCGGAAGAACGTATGCGCGAGCGAATCGAGGTGCGTGGCCGAGGCACCGTGAATGCACGGATACGCCACGCGATCGGTGGCGCCCGTGTCCGTCGCGGTCAACATCGCCCATTCGGCCGGGCACGGGACGTCCTCCTCTTTCTTGAAGAAGGTATTTGTCGAGAGCGATACCGGCACGCCTTCCCTGACCAGCGCGAGCGCCGCTTTGCGCTTGGCCGGCGTTATCAGGTTGAGCGTTCCAAGCTGATCGTCGGGACCCCAGCGCCCCCAGTTCGACAGCTGCGTTTGCCACGCCTCGTACTGCGCCTCGCTCACGAGCGGACGGGAACGCGTTCCCTGCGAGTCGACCCCGGCGGAACACAAAGCGACGATCGCCAGGGAGCATGCGAGTCTCATGATGTTCTCCTCGCTAGCGGAGACGAGCGGTCGAAGGCTGGGGAGCCTCGGGCTGGTATTGTGCACCGGCGCCAGGAAAATCCGCGCTAGCATACCCCGATGGCGATGTTGCGGCGCGCGGTCCTGGTGGTGGCGATAGGCGTGGGACTCGCATCTGTGGCGGTCCCGCTGTCTGGTCAGGGTGAGAACCGGCAGGCGACCGCCAGGCCCTGGCCGCCAGCGAAGACGGTTGACGGCCAGCCGAATGTGGAAGGCGCGTGGCGTCCTGTGAGCGGTGGAACCCATTCGCTCGATCCCGCCCTGAGCAGTGCGCAGGAGTTCGACCAGCGCATTTCCGGCGTGATCAAGCGCAACCCGAGTTTCGTCATCGATCCCCCCGACGGTCACATCCCGTATCAGCCGTGGGCCGCGGCGTTACGAAAGAACCTCGAGGCGTCGTACGAAAATCCCACGAGGCCCGAGCACGTCGACACGCAGACCCGTTGCCTCGTGCCGGGTATCCCCCGGCTCTATTACTTTCCGACTTTCCGGATCGTCCAGCCGCCGGGTAGTGTCGTCTTCGTGTGGGACGAGTACCACACGTACCGGGTCGTCCCGCTCGACAACCGGCCTCACCCCGCGCCGGACGTGAAGCTGTGGATGGGCGACGGTCGTGGCCATTGGGAGGGGAACACGTTCGTCGTCGACACGACCAATCTCAACGCGAAATCACGCCTCGACGTTGTCGGCGATTTCTACAGCGACAACGCGCATATCGTCGAGCGCTTCATCTTCGTCGATGCGAACACGTTGACCTACGAAGCGACGATCACCGATCCAAAGGTGTTCACCCGCCCCTGGACACTGCGCATTCCCGAGCGGCGCATGCCGGACGACGAGTTCTGGGAGTTTGCGTGTCACGAGGGAAATCTCGATCCCGTCGACCTGGCGGATCAGATCAACGCCAAGCCTGGACAGAAGTAGGCTCTAGCGGCTATTCCCCTGTTTGAGTAGCTTCTCGGCATCAATCGCCGCATCGGCAGGCGCGTCGATGTTAGGTGCGTCCTGCTCGTTGTCGCAGATGTACTCCATCAGCTCGGCGTTCGGCATCAGTTCGGCCGTGTAGTTGAGCGTGAACGGCCGCGAGTAGGCGCCAGGATCATCGACCAGCATGGACGCGTTGAGATGTCCAAGGTCGACGCGCGTGAATCGCTCGACGACATGCATCTTGTCGCTGTGCACGTGACCCCAGTTGTCGAACCACGTCAGGTCGTTAAATCCGACGGTATCGACGACGAGCGTATTGCCTTCCCAGTGTCCAATCGAGTGCCCCTGCCACGAAAGCTGCAGGTCGTCTCCAGCCGGGTGCTTCCGACCATCCATGAACACCTGTCGGTACCCATGTACGGCTTCCATGACGATGAAGATGTGCGTGGGCGTTTCGACAATCCGGAACGGGTAGGGCTCGGACCGCGGCGTCGCGACGGGAAGGCACTTCAGCTGCGGATCGTCCTGCGACTTGAGCTGGCTCATTCGCTTGAGCGTCTCAGGACGGAACGGCAGCGTTTCGCCCTTGGGCAGCAACTGCTCGATGTTGACGATGCCGGCGCGCCGCAGCCACACACCTGTGAGATCCGGTTGGCCGTTCGGCTTTCGGGGTGTCGGGCCGCTCGGCGCCTTCGCCGTGATGCTGCCGCCCGCGCGCGTTTGCGGCGGTGGCGTTGACGGCACGGTGATCTGCGCGCCAATCGACGCAACGAATCCGGCAGCGATGACGACACCGATGCGGAAGGGATGTGTGCGCATACCCGTCTCCGTCAACGAGCAATATCCGGATTTGAATCAAAGATCGGCTTGCCGGTGGCGTCAGCCACGGCGCCCGCGATGGCCATCCGGTCACCTCTGCGCGCGAGGTAACCGCTGACCGTGATCTGATCGCCGATCTTGACCGTGTTTTGCTTCCAGCCGTTGCGGACGAGAATATTCGGGCTCGCCATCTCGAAATTCCAGTTGGCAGTCTGCCCCTTGTCGTCCCGCACGTCGATGTAGACGCGGGCGTGCGGGTTCGTCCACTCCACCTTGGTGACGGTCCCTCTCATTTCAACCGGCTTCGAGGAGTCATACTGCGCCGAAAACGAGTGATGCGCGTAGGTCGTCGCCGAAAGCTGGAACGAAAGCCCAATCGCGCTGAGAACGCGTAAATATTCGTATCTCATATCCATTCCCGCTGCGTTGCCTGAATTATAGCTAGGCGCCGTGGACTGGGGATGGTCCATGGGCAAGCGGCTGGAGATGTGGGCTAGCTCACGAGGATTCTGGCTGGTCGGCTTTCGCGGCGCTCGATGTAGACCGCCGGCTCTTCGACGTTGCCGATGGCAACACGATTACATCACGAAGTCTGAGGAATGACGCGCTGGCGCCGGCGCCCGAGCCGGATACGGCCAAACGTTCCCGAATTGAAACGCACCGTTTACTTCGCGGTGATTACGAAGTGGCCGCGGCGGTTCTGCGCCCAACACGATTCGCCCGTCGACGTGCAGAAAGGCGATTCTCTGCCGAGCGTCACCGTCTGAATTCGATCGGGGCTGATTCCCAAGGTCGTTAGATAGTCTCGAACCGTTATCGCCCGGCGATCGCCAAGCGCGAGGTTGTATTCCGATGTCCCGCGCTCGTCGCAATGCCCGGCGATGCGGATCTTTGTCTGCGGCCATTTCGACAGCCATTGCGCGTCTCGCTGGAGGACCTGGCGTGCATCGTCGCGCAGGATGTTCTGGTCGACCTCGAAGAAGACATCGCTCAGCGGCTGCGACGCATTCAGTTGATCCAGCGTCATGCGCTCGAACAGTTGTGACTCGGTAAGCGTCGTCGCTTCTGACCCGGCAACAGCCGTGTTCGAAGAACGCGGCGACGATGGCGGAACAGGCCTCGTGATCGTTGCCGGTGGCTGCGTCGAGGCGATCGCCGGCGGACGTTTGTGACACGCGTTGACCGTAAGAAGAAGCACTGGGAGGACAACCGACCATTTCGAGACCGACATAGAAGCCATCGGGCTCGATGATGGCAATCAGTGTGCCGATTGAAAACCTGAAAATAACGGCGATGGACCTACTCGCCATCTCGAAACGTCGTGCCCAGCTCCCAATTGTTTGTCGTTGCGTCGCCTGCCTGGTTACAGATGCAGAAGCCGCTTCGCGTTTCCTCTCAAGATGCGATCAAGGTCGCCGGCTGGGAGTTTCAGCTGCTCCACGAACGAGTTCGGATATTCGATGTCCTTCGCGGCGAATAGATCCGTGCCAACGACGATGCGGTCCGACCCGACTTCGCCGATCAGAAAGCGCAACGCCTCGGGATAGTAATTGAGATAGTCGTAGTGGAATCGCCGGAGGTAGTCGCGGAATGGACGGTCGGTCTTCAACTGCGTCGAGCCCATGTGATAGAAGCCGTGCTCGACGCGCGCGAAGATGAACGGGAACGCGCCGCCGCCGTGTGGCAACACAATCTCGAGTCGCGGGAATTTGTCGAGGGTTCCCGTGGTAATGAATTTGAGCGCCGTGGTCGCGTGTTCAAAGGTGAAGCCAAGCCAGTTGGTGACGCTGGGCGGGCCGACCAGGCGCTGGCTGTAAAAGTTCGCCTCGCCATCCAGTGGGTGGAACAGGAGCGGATAACCGAGTTCCTGGCAGCGCGCCAAGATCGGCTCAAACGCGGGTTCGAACAGGTAGTCGCGCTGTTCCATCGAATTGGGCAGGTGCACGGCCCGCATGCCGGGCTTGCCCGCGACGCGGTTCAATTCCTTCAACGCCATCTGCGGATCTTTGACGGGCATCGCGATGCCGGCCACAAAGCGATCGGGATGGGCGGTGTGCGCTTCGACTGCCGCGTCGTTGACGATCTGCGCGAGGCGGACGCCTTGTTCCGGCGTCGCCCATTGCCATGGCATCCCGCCGGAGAGCGTCAGGACGTGCATCTGCACGCCATGCTCGTTCATCCACTTCACGCGTTTGTCGAGGTCGAAATCGAGCGGAAACGGGTTGGCCGGGGCGGGCCGTCCCATTTCGACCTGCGCCTGCGTGTAGCGCTCGGGCGCCCAATGCGTATGCATGTCGATCGAGACGGGACGAACCGATGCCGGGTTCGCCGGACGTGCCTCCCACGCGGGGCGCTCCTGTGCGAATGCTTTGCCGAGGCTCACGCCGATCGCCGCTCCGGCTCCGACACCGAGCTTCAGAAATCCGCGGCGGTCCAACCGTTGTGAATCGCGATTGTTCATATCGTCCTCCGCGAAGAAGGGCCTAAGGCTCAGGGCTCAGGCAGTTCGAGGCTCAGGGCTCAGGGAAGGCTTTAGTCTTAAGCGGGAACTCTACAGCAACAACGTCTCGATGCGATGCGCGTGCACCATCTCGATGCTCGGCGACCAGGCGAAGACGGTAAAGCGGCCGTCCTGGCCTGCGACGAGCGCAACCGAGTCGCGCTGGTCGTAGACCAACTGTGCCGCGGACAGGTGCCGCGTGCCGCCAAACGTTGTCGGGTTGATGACGATCGGCGCATTTCCCTCGACGGGTTCGGTCACCGTCATCTGTTCCACGACCGGTTGGCCGCGCCGCCGCACGATCTTCGCGCCGAAGGCGAGCACTTCATAGCTGGACGTCATCAATGTTGCGCCGTCCACGGCGGTGAGCCCGGCGACGGCATCCACCGCACGATTCAGCGATTCCACCCATTGAGGATGGGCCGAATCGCCGCTGTCCTGGAGCAGATGCGCCAGTTCGGAGAAAGGCGGACGTGCTGCGTAGGGGATCGGCTGCACGATCGAGTCACGCCATGCATCGGTCCCGGGCGGCACCAGAATCAGCAGGCCGCCGCGGCGATGGGCTCGCATCGACACCGCGAGCTGGACGAGCACGTTGACCGAACCGTTCCAGGACTCGGGCGAATCGAAGCCGAGCAGTGTGCTGAGCAGCGTCGGGCAATCGGGCATCGCTGATGCCTTCTCGTCGATCACTTTGATCCGATCGCCCTCGAGAACCACGACATTGACGAATTTGGTTGCGTCGTGGCTGCGCCGATGCTTGACGACGATCAGCCCCGGCTCGATGACTTCGACGACGAAGCAGTGAACGGGAATGGACTGTACGGTGCCCCACACTCGGAGCTGACCGTCCAGATACGCGACGCCGAGGTGAATGCCCGGGCGCTCGACCGCCGGCGACACGCGCGTCAGCACAGCGGGGTCCAGCGGCAACGGACGCTCGAAGACGAGCGGGTGATCCGTGTCGGACGGCGTGAGGAAGGCGAGCGAGATCTTCGGGGTGTAGGCTTCCTCGCGCCTCAGGCTTGCCCAGAACGCCGTGTCAATCATCGCTTCAATCGCGGCTTCGTCCGGAATCGTCTCGACGGCAACGGACCCCGGTGCGCGATCGACCTGCTGATGCGAAGAGAAATGCGTGTGAAGCCGCGGAGCGACCACCCGGGCGACCGCGTACGCACGTTGGTTCATGCGGTTCATTATCCCTTTGACGCCTGCGCACGCTGATACGATGGCCGTGAGGTGACAGATTCCGCGCACAAATGGACGGAAGGGGATTACCTCACCCACCGCTTCAATCCTGAGCTCGGCGTTGGACGCATCACGGCTGTCGAGGGACGCGCGCTCGTCGTCCATTTCGAACGCACCGGCAAGACGCTGCGCATCGCTGCGAACAGTGATGCACTTGCGGAGGTAGGTGAGCCGGGATTCGGGATTCGGGACTCGGGATTCGAAGGTCGCGGACGCGCAGCGAGCGTCGCCAATGCGGAGCTCCTCGATGACGTTCGGCGTCTGCGGTCGATTCGCGAAAGCGGAATGGGTTCGTTCCTCGGCGGACGTATTCGTCTGTTCCCGCACCAGCTTTACGTGGCCGAACGCGCGACGGCCACACATCGTGTTCGCTGGCTGCTCGCCGACGAAGTCGGGCTTGGCAAGACGATCGAAGCGTGTCTGATCCTGAACCATCTCGTGCACACCGGCTCGACGACGCGCTCCGGTCAAGGCGCTGAGCGATGTCTGGTCGTCGTCCCCGAGGCGCTGACGGTGCAGTGGCTCGGGGAGCTGTGGCGGAAGTATCACCACGTGTTCACATTGCTCGACGGCCCGCGACTCGCGGATGTCGCCCGCGACTTTGGAGCGGACTTCAATCCGTTCGATGTGCATCGCCGTGCCGTGATCGCGCTCGAGACCTTGACCGAGCGCCCGGAGCTGACGGAGCAGGCGGTGAGTGCAGGCATCGATCTCCTCGTTGTCGACGAGGCGCAGCGGATACGGCGGCCGCGCGGACATCCGGGCGATCCACGGTACCGGGCAATTGCGCCGATCGCGGCGCTCGGCCGTCACGTATTGCTTCTGAGTGCGACGCCGCTTGAAGACGATGCCCACGGGTTCTTCAGGCTGTTGCAGCTTCTGCGGCCCGATGAATTGCCCGACGAGGTGAGCTTTGAGGAGCGGCTCGCCACAGGGAAGCCATTGCCGCCGTGCACCAGCTCGACCCGTCGTTCGGATATCGGAGGTCTGCCGGCGCGAGTCGGCATTCGCATCGACTTGCCGGGGGATATCGGGTCGCAGAGACGTGCTGATGTCGAAGCCGCGTTGCGACGCTCGGTTGGGGGCCGGGTAAAGCCGGCCCCCACGTACGCGGCTTCCGACGTCGGTGCCGCCAACTCTTCGCACGTAGGGGCCGGCTTCAGCCGGCCCGCCGAGCGACACCAGATCGATCGCATCCGTCGAGCGCTCGCATCTGGAGCCGCATTTGCCGCTGTACTCGGTCCACAGGATCGCGACTTCCGCCAACAGGCCGAGGCGATGGACAAGACGGATCCGCGGCTTGGATGGCTGCTCGCGAACGCGCCACGCTGGCGGGCGGCGAAGGAGAAAACGCTGATCTTCGTTGCGCATCGAGAGACGCTCGAGATGCTCCGCACTGCACTCAGCCACCGCGCCCAGCTTGCGAGCGGAATCTTTCACGAAGATCTATCCGCGGCACGGCGCGACACCGAGGTTGCGCGATTCCGTGCTCCCGACGGTCCGAGCCTGATGGTGTCAACTGAGGCTGGCGGCGAGGGGCGGAACTTCGAATTCTGCCGCCGCCTGATTCTGTTCGATCTGCCATGGAAACCGACGGTCGTCGAACAACGGATCGGGCGGCTCGATCGCATCGGCCGGAATATGCCGGTGGAGATCGTTTACTTCCGTCCTCCCGGCGGCGTCGGCGCTGATGTGGTGCGAGTCTTCGAAACGCTCGGCGTGTTCCGCGAACCGCTCGCGGGGTTGGAGCCGCAGCTTGCGCATATCGAGAGCGCGTTGGAGGAGATTGCGCTCGACGCCGACGCGTCGCTGACCGACGAGCGCCTCGAGCGACTCGTCGCCGAGGCCCGCGCCGCGCGCACGCGCATCCGCGAGGCTGCCTACCAGCAGCTGCACCGCGATCCGTATCGGTCCGATATGGCTGCAGGCATCCTCGCTCGCGTGCCGAACGACCTCGACGCGCTGACCGAACGCATTGTCACGACGGCCTGCGCACGTCTCGGTTTCCGAGTCGAGCACCTGCGCGGACGGCGGATCTTCGCAATTGAATTCGGCAACGAAGCGATCGTTGACAGCCTGCCTGGGGTGGCTGGTGGATCAGCGTACGTGGGCACCTTCGATCGCGAGGAAGCCGTCGAGGACGAATCCATCGACTTCTTCGCGTCAGGCCATCCGCTCGTCGAAGGCGTGCTGGCGTATTTCGAAGATCTGGGAGACGGCCCCGGTATTACCGGCCGCTGATATATGCGCGCTGAACGAATCGCGGCGTGCACACGCACAGGAACACGAGGTCTTCATCTCCGATGTTCGTGATCCGCTGCGGCACGTCAGCGGGAATCCGAACGACGTCACCTGCGCTGACGTTGGTTGGCGGCAGATCGCCGACTTCGACCCGTCCTCTGCCACCGACGATGATGTAGCGCTCGACGATCCCTTCGAGCCGATGCCACACCGTCGTCATACCCGGAAGCACACGCGCTCGCGCGATGGAGACCGCCGGATCCCCAGCGTCGTTTGCCACCTCGAGAATAAAGCAGTTCTCGTGAGTCAGGAATTCCTTCGACGAGTCCGCACGACGGATCTCAGGCTGCATCAACGCGCGGATGTCGTTGCGACGACGAGAACTGTGCTGCTCTCCGCTTCCCTGACGAATCGCGCCGCGTCTTCTTCAAGGAGGAAACGTTCGACGACGAGTGACTTTGCCGCGTCTCGAACCGCGTTCACGTATCCGTCATGGCTGCCGTATCGCTCCTGCAGCGACTTTCTCGGATCGCCAGCTGTCGTCCGCTGCTCTTTCGTGACCGCGAACGGCATGAATGAGCCGGCCAGCTCGCACAGGTCCGGGCCGCGCGATTCTTTCTTCCTTACGTTCCAGCCGGTATGCGTCCCGATCGGCACACGGACTTCCAGCGGGCGAACACCCGCGACATCCAGGCCGTCTTCATTCGGCTTCGGAACGTAGACGTTGTAACGAGCCCCGACCTTTGGCGGAAGCTGCGTGAGCCTGCCTCCCTCGGGTTTGAAGCCTGGACCGAAGTCGAGCAGCTCGACGCCGTTCAGCATCATCGGAAAGTGGACCCCCGGGATCTTCGGAAATGCCTTGCGTGCTTCATCTATTGATACGAGCGTGCCCACCTGGAGCGTCGGATAGTTGCTGTCCGGCGGCTTGACACCTTTGTCCGCCCACGCATCAAGCGCCATCAGCAGTGCGCGGAGCGTTGGTCCGTGATAGACGGGATTGGTCGGGTTCTCACAGACGCCGCTCTCGCCAGGGAAGCTGCGTGGCGGGTTGTTGCCGCCGTGCTGCAGGCTGGAGAGCAGGTAGAGCCGCACATTGTTCGGAATCGGCACCGCGTTGCCGCGCCCGTCAACGACATTCAGCGAGTCTTTCATTTGCCAGAACTCGCTCGCTGTATCGGTCTGGAAGATGAACGGATCGGTCTGGGGTCGTTTCGCCAGACCATCGCGAATCTTCGAGATCGGATCGATCGTAACGCCGAAGGTGTACGGCGGAACACTCGTTCCCAGGAAGTCGTGCCGGTCCTCCTCGAGCGCGAACGTGTTGGGATCGGCAAACGCCACGTTTGCAAAGAGCCGATGCGTGCCCGACTTGTGAACCCACAGTGCGTCCTGCACTTTCCGGTGCGCCTCGTCTTCGTTGAAGCCGAGGTAGAGGAATTCGCGCTGGTATTCGCCGCTCTGTGAGCCGCCGAACGAATAAATGCGTGTGATGCCCGTCAGTGGATTCGGATTGCCGGCTGCATCCTTCGTTTCGTAACGGAGAAACGAGCCGATGTCGCGCGTCACCGCGTAGGCCAGTCCCATGACGTTCGGATCCTTCGCCGCGTAGACGAGCTCGTAGAGCCGGTCGGCACGGAACCCGTCGAAGAGACAAATGTTGGTGTCGTTCGCAGCCAGGCTGGCCTTGCCTGTGGGACATGTTCCGAACGCCCATTGATCCGCCGGAATTGCGGTTTTGAATCCACGCACGCTGTCGCGAACGGTCAGCGTCGCATGCGCGGTGTTGGTGTCAGCAGCTGGATATGCCTTGAAGTTCGCCGCGCCCTCGAGCGGCAGCGTGAAGGTGCCTTTTTCCGGAATGGTGCGGTCGGAGTACTCGATGCGCACGTTCGCCACGATGGATTTGCCGTCGGGCTGTGTGGCGATCGGGAATTTCGGGACGAGCCTGCCGTTGCCGGGCACGAGATCGCCTTCCCAGCCGGCGTCGACGATCGTGTAGCCGAGCCGCATGAGAAAGCCGTCGCCGACATCAGCGCCCGTCAACGGGTTGTTACCGCCGCGGCCGAAGTTGAAGTAGCTGATCGCCTGCTGGTTGCCGCGGTTGTTGATGGCGTAGAAAATCTTATGGTTCCCCTTCGCGAGGTCGACAGGCGTGAGGATGACAAACGGCGAGCTGAACTCGACCATCCCGCGGGCGTTTCTCGGCGCCCTGTCCAGATTCACGATGACCGCGTTGCGCGGATCCTTGGGATCGACCTCGAAGTACGCGGTGCCGTCGAGACGCTCATAGCTGCCGGCGGTCCCGAACGACATCCCATCTGCCAGCGGTCGTCTCTGCTCGACGACGAAGCGGATGACGCGCGCTTCGGACCACGAGGGCGCAAGCATCACAAGCAGCACGAGCAGCGTCGAACTCGTCTTCAACATGCGCGAAATTATAGGCCCGTCAATAGGGACGTCACGTATCGGCGACCGCCTTGCACCAACGGCGGGTAATAAGAGGGTTCTATGGCAACAAACTCACTCACAGCTGATCTGCACAAGGAGACGACGTGGTCAATCGTGCTGAGCGTGCTCATCATGATTGCCGGGTTCCTTGCTATCGCGCTTCCGTTTATCGCGGGTATCGCGATCACCGTGATCGTTGGCTGGATGCTGATTTTCAGCGGCGTACTGCATATCGTGTTCGCCTTCCGCTCGGAACATACGGCCCGGGCGGTGGTCTGGCAGGTGCTCCTCGGCATCCTCTACGGATTCATTGGCGTCTACATACTGATGCATCCGGTTGCCGGTCTCGCAGGGCTGACCTTCGCGATCGCGGTATATCTGTTCGTTGAAGCGGTGCTTGAAATGGTGCTGGCGATTCAACTCCGTCCGGCGTCGGGCACCGGTTGGCTGATCTTCGACTCAATCATCACGTTCATCCTTGCCGTGATGATTTGGAGTACGTGGCCGTCGAGCGCCGCATGGGTTGTTGGAGTGCTGGTCGGCATCAGCATGCTGTTCAGCGGGATGGCG
>Ga0207659_10000559_pt1 | contig 22351 bp, 16 predicted proteins | sample KBSM43metaG_FD_184330 | JGI IMG/M metagenome (GOLD analysis project Ga0207659, IMG submission 184330) | Miscanthus rhizosphere microbial communities from Kellogg Biological Station, Michigan, USA - KBS M4-3 metaG (SPAdes) (version 2) | ecosystem: Host-associated > Plants > Roots > Rhizosphere >...
TAAATTCCGGGCACCTGTCGGGCGGTATGTTTTCGTTTCGGTCAAGGACGGGATTCAAGGAATCGGTGGATACATAGCAGGAAAGCCTTACGTTGATACTTTCCGTGTCGAGCCGTATCGCCCCGCGCTGACGTTTCTGGGCGAAGGCGCGCTTCTCTCCTTAACTGGCGAGAAGAAGGTCGGCTTTTTGGTAAGGGATGTCAGTCTCGTTGAAGTCGAGATTGGCCGTCTCCTGCCGAATCAGGTTCAACATCTCGCGCCACAGATGTGGAACTTCGAAAAACCTGAACTCTACGAAGGTCTCGAAGGAAAGATTGTCGAGCGATTCCGAGACACTCGGGATTACACGGGGCAGGAACCGGGCAAACCTCGAAACGACAGTATTGACCTGGGACCGTATCTCCTCGACAAGGCGCAGACGCGTCGAGGTCTCTTCCTCCTTCGGGTCAGAGCGACGCGTTTTCCGAGAACTGAAGAGAGTGATGGCTCCGAGAACCTGGGATTCACCCCAATTGAAGACCGGCGGCTGATCCTGATCACAGACCTGGGATTCCTGGTAAAGGAGACCAAGTACGGTGGGCGCGATGTGTTCGTCCAGTCCCTGCGTTCGGGAGAACCGGTCGCGGATGCGCGAGTCCAGATGATCGGGCGAAACGGACTGCCTGTTCAGGCAGCGGCGACCGACGCGAGCGGACGGGCTCAACTTCCGAAACCTGGTCGCGAGCTAAATCGGGAAAGAGAACCGATGATGGTGCTCGTTGAGAAGGACGACGACTTTTCTTTCCTGCCGCTATCCAGTAATGGCCGCCAACTTGATTATTCGCGTTTCGACACGGGTGGAGTGGAAAACGCCCAGTCGCCTCAAGCTCTCTCCACCTATTTGTTTACCGATCGCGGTATCTACCGGCCGGGCGAAACGACTCATCTCGGTCTGATCACGCGTACTGCCGACTGGACGGGCACTCTCTCCGGGCTTCCGCTCGAAGTTGAAATTACGAATTCCCGCGGGACGTTGGTCAATCGGACGTCGCTTAAACTGTCGGCTACCGCGCTTGAAGAAATCACGTACACAAGCCAGCCTGCCTCTCCGACCGGAACCTATCAGGCGACCGCGTTTCTGGTGAAGGATCAGCGTCGGCGCGAACTTCTCGGCAGTACGTCTTTCAAGGTCCAGGAGTTCGAACCCGACCGCATGAAGGTGCAGTTGACGCTCTCCGACCAGGCTGCCAACGCCTGGCTCAACACTGCCGACGTTCTTCCGAAGGCAGTCGTAGCTCATCTCTTTGGCGAAGCGGCAAGCAATCGACGGGTTGATGGGGAGATCAGTCTGACGCCAGTGCTACCGCAATTCAGCCGCTATCCGGATTATCGTTTCCAGATCGGCGAAGGCATCAAAGAGCCCTACCGGGAGAATCTTCCAGCTGTCATGACCGATGACAAGGGAAATGCAGAGTTCAAATTGGATCTTCGCAGGTTCGTCGGTCGCGCCTATCGGTTAAGCGTTCTCGTACGTGCCTACGAAGCGGAAGGCGGCCGCAATGTTGCAGCGCAAAACAGCGCCATAGTTTCGGATGCGCCTTTCCTGGTTGGAGTGAAGGCTGACGGCGACCTCAACTACGTGAGGCGCGGAACGGTTCATCGGGCTCACTGGCTCGCCATCAACAAAGTGCTTACTCCGGTGGCTGCCGAACAGCTGACGCTGGAATGGGTGCAGCGGAAATATGTTTCTGTTCTGACACAGCAGGCGAGCAAGACCTACAAGTACGTTTCGCAGCTGAAAGAAATTGTTCGAGATAGCAGGAGCGTCAGCATCGCGGCCGGCGGAACGAACTTCCCGCTTCCAACCGACGAGCCGGGAGATTTCGTTCTGATCCTAAGAAACGCTGCAGGCGCCGAACTCAATCGGCTGAGTTACAGCGTGGCCGGCCAGGCGAATATTTCGCGCTCGCTTGAACGAAATGCTGAACTTCAGGTCCAGCTCGACAAGCCGTCTTATGCGGGTGGTGACATGATTGAGGTGAGCATTCGCGCGCCTTATGTCGGCGCGGGGTTGATCACCATCGAGCGCGATCAGGTTTTCCGGTATCGCTGGTTCAAGACGACGACAACGAGCACGGTTCAGCGGATCCAATTGCCGCCCGATTTCGAAGGCAACGGTTACGTGACCGTACAGTTTCTGCGCGACCCGGCGTCTGACGAGCTCTTCCTGAGTCCGCTCTCTTATGGTGTCGCACCTTTTTCCGCAAACCTTGACGCTCGCAAACAGGATGTCACTTTGACCGCGCCTCGCATCGTCAAGCCCGGTGCGCCGATGGCGATCCGTCTCACGGCAGAGGAGCCTTCCAGAGCTGTGGTGCTCGCTGTGGACGAGGGGATTCTGCAGGTGGCGCGCTATAAGAATCCTGATCCCCTGGGTTACTTCTTCCAAAAGCGCATGCTCGAAGTGGAGACGCGCCAGATTCTCGATTTGCTGCTGCCGGAATATAAGCGCTTCATGGCGCTTGCCGCCCCTGGGGGCGACGCGGACGGTGGATTTGCTCGTCATTTGAATCCGTTTGCCAGAAAGCGCAAACCGCCTGTGGCGTACTGGTCCGGATTGATTGACGTCGGCCCTGCCGGCACGACCCTGAATTACAACGTACCCGACTACTTCAATGGAAAGCTGCGCATCGTTGCGATCGCCGTCGGTCCTCGTCGTGTCGGTGTTGCCGATGGCGCAACCGAAGTAAAAGGCGACTTCATCCTCACGCCAAATGTCCCGGCAATGGTGGCTCCCGGGGATGAATTCATCGTGAGCGTCGGCGTTTTCAACAACACGACCGGAGGCAGTGGTCCCATCCAGGTGGAGGCACAGACCGGAGCAGAGTTGTCGGCAGTCGGTACACCCAGGACAGAACTTCAGATCGACGAAAAGAAGGAGGGCGTCGCGGAATTTCGTTTCAAGGCGAATACCACACTCGGTTCCGGATCGATCCGGTTTGCTGCTCGACGCGCTGGGGCAGAGGCGCGGATGGAAGAAACGACAAGCATCCGTCCTGCGACGCCCTACCGAACTCAGCTCACGCTGGGGCTCTTCACCGGCAGCCAGGAGCAGACGCCGATTCACCGCGATCTCTATAGTCAGCAACGTCAGGTTGAAGCCGCGGTCTCTGCGTTGCCGCTTGTATGGGGACAGGGTTTGAGAGCTTACCTGGACTCGTATGCTTACAGCTGCACGGAACAGTTAACGAGCAAGAGCTTTTCTGCATTGATCCTGGCATCCCGTCCGGAATTCGGCGCCGTCCGAGGACGCGAGACGCTGGCCAATGCGTTCAACGCACTTCAAAGCCGCCAGAATGACGAAGGAGGTCTTGGGTTGTGGGCGTCGTCGCCGGACACAGCGGAGTTTGCGACAGTCTACACAGCACACTTCCTGATCGAGGCAAAGGAGCGTGGCCAGCAGATACCGGCGGGTATGCTGGAGAATCTGAATGGATGGCTCACTCGTTTTGCATCGACGCCGGCAAGCACCCTCGCTGCAGGCAGAATGCGAGCCTACGCGGTATACCTGCTGACGCGACAGGGAATTCGAGTGACACCCGCACTCGCCAATGTGGAGCAGGAGCTGACGAACCGCTATCCGAAGACCTGGCAGAACGATCTCGCCGCAGCGTACCTTGCATCGACCTACAAGCTCATGCAGCGAAACCTTGACGCGGATCGAGTGATCGGGAACCTCAAGTGGTCCTCGGAAAAGCGCGATTGGGAATCAGATATCTACTATGACTCGCTCACTCATGACGCGCAGTATCTGTACCTGATTTCCAGGCATTTCCCGACGCGCTTGAATAACTTGCCTCCCGCCATGCTGCAAGGCGTAGCGGAATGGGTGAGCGGAGGAAATGCAAATTCTTTGTCCGCTTCCTATACGCTGCTCGCGCTCGATGCGTATTCGAAGGCGACGACCTCAACCCTCAAGCTCAGCATCAGTGAAGTTGGGAAGGATGGTCAGGAACGCGTGCTGAGCTTGCCGAGCGGCGCTATACCGAAAGTCCCGATCTCGCAGAACGCAGTCCGGGTTCAATTTCGCAGAGAGGGACAGCTCCCCGCGTTTTACGTTCTTGATGAATCGGGATTTGATCGAAATCTTCCCGCTTCGGTGCTGACCCAGGGCGTCGAAATTATTCGTGAGTATCTCGACACGAAAGGCAACCCTCTCTCCCGGCCGAAGGTGGGTGAGGAATTTCTTGTTCAGATTCGGCTTCGCTCGACGGAGCGAGAAAGCATTTCGCAGATTGCAGTCGTAGATTTGCTACCGGGCGGAGTTGAAGCGGTGCTGGAACTCCAACCGCCGTCGGACACCAGCGAAGGGGTCGATCCCGCGGCGCCGCCAAACCGGCGTACTGGATTTGCGGCGTTGCCGATTGGTCTGGCCGAAAAATCCAACTGGGCCCCGCAGCATGTGGACGTTCGCGACGACCGGCTGGTGCTTTATGGTGACGTCGGCCGTGATGCACGAACGTTTGTGTATCGAGTCCGCGCGACGAATGCGGGAGTTTTCCAGACTCCGCCGCCGTTTGCGGAGGGAATGTACGATCGGAAGATCGTGGGATCGGGTGTGGCCGGGAAGTTGGAGATTGTGAAGCCGTGAAGAGTGGGTGGTTTCGAAAGTCAGGATCCCTCATCCGGCACTTGTGGAGCTTTCCCTCTCCCTCCGGGAGAGGGTGGCCCGAAGGGCCGGGTAAGGGATCTTCAAAATCTCTAAAATTTTTAAAGCGAGCACTTCGTTTCTCGCTGCTCTCCTTGGCCTTCCTCGCCCTCACCATCCTCGTCATCCGTCTCTTCCCCCACAAGCCCCTTTCCTCTCAAGTTCCTCTCTCCACCGCCATCTGGTCTGCCGACGGCGAACTCCTTCGCGTTACGCTTGCGTCCGATGACCAATACCGTCTTTGGACCCCCGTCGTTGAAATGTCGCCCGCGCTCATTGACGCCTTCCTTCTAAAAGAAGATCGCTGGTTCCGATGGCACCCAGGAGTCAATCCGGTCGCGCTGACCCGCGCCGCATTCCGCACACTCCGCGGCGGCTCACGGCAGGGCGGGTCCACCTTGACCATGCAACTCAGTCGCCGTCTGTATCGCTTGAAGACACGCACGGCCTCGGGGAAGCTCGAGCAGATTGCGCTGGCGCTTTGGCTGGAAGCCCGTTACCCCAAGCGTGAGATCCTCGAGGCTTATCTCAATCTCGCTCCATTCGGTGGCAACATTGAAGGAGTCGGCGCCGCAACTCGCATCTACTTCGGTAAGTCTCCCGATCGAGTGAATCTCGGAGAGGCGCTGACACTTGCTGTGATTCCGCAGCGTCCTGCAGATCGCGCAGGACGAATGCTTCAAGAAGGGGCGTTGCTCGCCGCCCGATCAGAGCTGGGATCACTGTGGGTAAACGACCGGGGGAACGATATGAATGAGAGCGACCGTCGGCAGGTCTCTCTTCCGATCGTGGCGAAGTCGGAGTTCGCGCTTCCCTATCAGGCTCCGCATTTTGTAAACGCTGTGCTCTCCGCGCGTGGCCGTGTTTCCGGTCGTTTGGATACGACGCTCGATCTCCGGTTGCAGCGCGTAGTTGAACGCCAGATCGATCGGTATCTTGCGCAATACGGAGATCGCGGCATCCGGAACGTTTCAGCTCTCCTCGTTGACGCGCGCGACATGGCCGTTAAGGCATGGGTGGGATCGGCGGACTTCTGGAACAAATCCATCGACGGCCAGGTCAACGGTGTACTGGCCAAGCGTTCGCCAGGTTCCACACTCAAGCCCTTCATTTATGCGCTCGCGCTTGATCAGGGCCTCCTTCACCCTCAAACAGTCCTGCGCGATGAACCAACCGCATTCGGGCCTTTTACTCCCGAGAATTTTGATGGTCGATTCTTCGGTCCTATCAGTGCGGAAGAAGCGCTCATCCGAAGCCGAAATATTCCCGCGATGGTCGTTGCGTCACAACTAAGGCAGCCCAGCCTCTATCAGTTTCTACAGAACGCGGGCGTGAGCCGTCTGCGGCCGGAGTCGTTTTATGGCCTCGCTCTCGTGCTGGGCGGTGGCGAAGTCACGATGGAAGAGCTGGCGCGAATGTACGCAATGCTCGCCAATCAAGGCCTCCTGCGGCCTCTGCAATTCGATCCGTCAGGCAAGCAGCAGGGGGGCGTGAGACTACTCAGTCCCGAAGCGACATTCGTGACTCTCGATATGCTAACCCGCAATCAGCGGCCCGATGAGGATGGCGCGATTCCGGTACGTGCACGCTGGCCGGTTGCGTGGAAGACCGGCACATCGTGGGGATTTCGTGATGCGTGGTCTGCGGGTGTTGCGGGGCCGTATGTGCTCGTAGTGTGGATCGGAGATTTCGAAGGTCAGGGCAATCCGAGCTTCATTGGCGTTGATGCGGCCGCGCCTCTGTTCTTCCGAATTGTAGATGCTCTCAATCTGGCGCAATCGACGGAAGCTGTGCCAGTACGATTGCCGCCACCTGGTGTCAGCAAAGTGGCGGTTTGTGCGCAAAGCGGGGACCTTCCCAACGCCTGGTGCCCGCAGACGATCGATACCTGGTACATTCCGGGCAAGTCGCCAATACAAGTCAGCAATCTTCATCGTGCGGTGGCAATCGACCGCGATTCGGGGCGCGCCGTCTGCCCACCCTACTCATCTTCTACACGGTTTGAGGTATTTGAATTCTGGTCATCCGACATGCTGAAGCTTTTCCGACAGGCCGGTATGCCGCGTCGTGTTCCACCTCCGTTGCCGGGATGTGCCGCAGAGAACAATTTGGACGCGCCGCGACTCTCGTCTCCACTGCGGGGCGTTATCTATACCTTGAAGAGGGGATCAAAGGAAGGGATTGAGCTTGATGCCGGTGTTGCAGGCGATGTTCAGAATGTCTTTTGGTTTGATGGCCGCGCTTTAATCGCCCGCCGCTCCGCAAACGAAGGGCCGATGGAATGGTATCCGGAAACCGAGGGTTTCCACCTGATCCGAATCATTGACGACCACGGCAGATCTGCCGAGCGAGAAGTTCAGGTGCAGTTTGGTTGGTGAGGTCTACTTCACGTAATCCCGCGTCTCGACGAACATGTTTCGGAGCCGCGAGTTGTTCATGCTGCCTCCGCCGCCGAATCCGCGATTACCACCGCCCGTACTGATGAACCGGCTTGTGTCATCGATCGGAAGTGTGGCCACGTTGGACAGAAAGGCGCTGGTCTTGCCATCGCTCGCGAGATACTGTTCAACGTTCGAGAGGTAAAACGCGGAGACCATTCCACCAACGCTCTTCAGATACTTTCCAACTTCACGGATGGCTTTCGGGCCGCCAAAATCCCCCACGACCGGCACGAGCAGATTCTTCGTTTCGAGGTTCTTCAGGACCATGAAGTTTTCTTCGTTAGCGAGGTAGCTGCGCTCCATTCCTGTGCCGTCGTCGGCTGTCATGAGATCGGCATAAGTGACTGAGCTTCCTCCGCCTCCCCGTCGTCCAAATCCGGCATCGGCGCCCACGATCCTCGGAGCAAACGATGCGTCGGAGGCGTTGTAGTAGATATCCGGGCCAAAGTTGAAGTAATTCGATAGAGCCCACTCGATCCCATCAAGATCTCCGTCTGACAACGGGAACTTGTGTTGAACCTTCAGATGGTCAATGACAGCCTTAAGAGTGGACTCGTAGAGTTCCTTGTCCCGTGGCTGTTGCCGATACGCGGCAAAGAGCTGCGTCGCTGATGATGACGGACTGATTTCGCCAGGCGGTTTTCGCGAGAAGAGCTTCGAGACAAACTCGGAGCGATTTGCGGACATCTCGAAAAGGGCCTTGTACAGCAAATGAACATCGAGATTGCCGTGCCGGATATCCACAATGAAGGCCATCGAAGGCTTCAGGGCCGCGATATACGAAAGATTTTGCTCCGGGCCAACGCCCATGTAGACGCGTCCCGGTCGTGCGACACTGACGAGCTCCGGTATGACGTATTGGAAATTCAGCTCGTTCGACAGCAGGTTATCGGATCTGAATACCCCATCCGTCTCGGACATTGATGCCGAGAGTTCCCAGAACTGCTCGTCGGTAAGTTGATTTGGTACCGGTGGCGCTGCCGTCGTCAGCGAAGCAATGCTGGCGGTCAGAAGCAACACTACAGCCACGAGTGGGACTCTGCGCGAAGATGTCAGGTTCATCCTCGCGATACTACCATAGCCCTCCGTTTAACGGAGAGTCGGTCCCGTGCGCTCTCTGGGTTCGTCCGAGAACAGCGTTACTCAGGACCGATACGCCTGGCGTCCCACACCCTGAACGGGAATTTTCTGCGCAGCCAGCACCTCATGCTGAAGCGCATACATGGAAGCTGCGGCCTGATCGATTCTCCGGGTGTAAGCAATCGAGCCCTTTAGAATCGGCATCAGTTTTTCACGGTCCTGAATGCGAGCTCTTGGATACTCGTGTTCGACGATCAGGTGGGTTTTCGCGGGATCGAGCGGTAGCAACTCGCGTGCGGCGAGCTGATGGTCGAGCCAGTCGACGCTGCGATTCTGCAGGTATGCCAGCGGATCATGGCGCGCGGTGCCCGGCAGTTCGTGTTCGCACAGGACGATCTGCTTTTTCCACGCATTGAGATGGTCGGCAGGATTCCTCGACGGTTGGCCCTTGATCCAGTCTCCTCGCTCCAGGGTCTGCCCCCCATATCCCCATGCGGATACGCCCTTCGAATCCACTACCTGTCCCTTCACGTGGAACCCGCCGATGAGGAACCCATAACCTTCATCTTTTAAGTACTGGAAGAGTGAGCGCGTGTCCTGGCCCATGAGGATGGCGTGCGAAGGATCGTAATGAATGCGGAACTGGTCGCCAACACCGTGTTTTTCGCAAATTCGATGTAATGCGATCCACGCGCCTGGTGTGTAGCCGATATTGTTATGAAAGTTGTCGCTTGTCGTCCACCCCGGCATCGGACATTGTTCGACGCGGAACGTGAGCCCCCGGTCTTTCGCTTTCTTCAGCAATGGAACGAAGTGGTCTTCGAAGTCGCCCAGGTTCTGGTCCATGCTGTGCTCCTGGTTGCGTCCGACGAATCCGCAGACGGCCTCCGCCCCGAGCAGGGCTGCAGCGTCGAATACGCGCATCATGAAATCGATTTTCTTTTTTCGGACGTCAGGATCGTGGTGGAGCATGTTGTCGAAGTACGCAATATCAGACAGCCCTATGCCTGTCGTTTTCATTGCTGCCGCAACTCGTTTGGCGCGGGTTTTGTCGAAGGGCTTTCGGAGATCGAGCGTGTTGGCTACGGGATCGAGCATCGCTTCCGGTGGGACGTCCGCTTCCGAAGGATGCAGCGCGGCAGAGAGTTGGATGTAGTCCACTTCCAGCTCGCGCCCGAAATCCAGCCATTCTTCGATGGCACGATCAGGATCTTTGTCGCGAACTTTTCGAGGCGTTAACTCCTGGAGTGCGGCGGTGAGCACTCCAACCTTCATGAACCTGGGCTCGAATTTTCGAATGCGCATGCGCGTGAGGATAAACGTTTCAATCTCGAATTAGGAGCACTAAACCGCCATTTGCTTCTGTTTCCGTTTTCAGACATATTGCTCCCGCATGACACGAATCATTGGAATCGCTTCCACCGCGCTCCTTGCGGTCAGCTGCCTTGTTGCCGCGCAGGGGCGTGGCGGGCAGGCTCCCAGCCCCGCATCACAACGGCCCCCACAGACGGCAACCCCTCAGACCTACACCGCCGAGGAGATCCAGGCGGGACGGGTGCGATTCGCATCCGAATGCGGTTTTTGCCACGGGCGCGATGCAGCCGGAGGTGAAACCGGCCCCGACCTCACACGTTCTGATCTGGTTGCTGCGGATCTGCGCGGCGACAGGATTTCGGGGGTTGTGCGGAATGGTGTTCCACAGAAGGGGATGCCCAGCTTTGATCTCAGTGCGGCAGATCTTGGAGCTATCGTCGCGTTCATCCACGATCAGAAGGCCAACGCCGATACATTGGGTGGAGGGCGGCGTTCGGTAGACGTCGCCGATCTTCAGACCGGCAATGCTGAAGAAGGCCAGAAATACTTCAGTGGTGCGGGAAAATGTTCGAGTTGCCATTCCGCTGACGGTGACCTCGCTGGAATCGGAAATCGGTTTCAAGGCCTGGCGCTGCTGCAACGGATGCTAAACCCAAGGAGCGGACGACCTGCTCCTGCTCCGGCGAAGGTTCTTGTGACATTACCCTCGGGCGAAAAGATTGTCGGACCGCTGGTTTCCAGAGATGAATTCTCCATCACGATGACCGATACCTCCGGCGCGCGTCGCTCGTGGCAGGTTGGCGAGGCGGAATTCACTGTCGACGATCCGCTATCGGCTCACTACGACCAGTTGGGCAAATACACGGACGCCAATATGCGCAACGTCTTCGCTTACCTGCAAACTTTGCGATGAGAGGAATGAGATTCAGCATGCGTTTCCTTTACGGACTGATTCTGGTGATCGGACTTGCTGCTCTTGCGCTCGCCCAGGGCGTCACTCCAGCGGCAATGCTGAAGCCTTCCGCTGATGTCTGGCTTACGTATCACGGCGATTACACCGGCAAGCGTCACAGCACGTTGAGTCAGATCACCCCCGCCAATGTCACACAGCTCAAGGAAATCTGGCGGTTCCAGGCAGGCCAACAGCAGATCAAGGGCACTCCAATCCTGGTGGACGGAGTCATTTACATTACGAGTCCCGACAATCTCTGGGCGATCGATGCGCGCACGGCACAAGAGCTCTGGCACTACACGCATCCAAGAAACAACGCGTTTCACATCGGTCACCGCGGCGTGGCTGTCTACAAGGACTCGGTGTACCTCACGACACCCGACGCACATCTGATCGCCTTCAACGCGAAAGACGGAAAGATGAAATGGGATGTGATAATCGCCGACGCCAGGAAGGGCTATTGGTCCACAAACGCCCCCCTTGTCGTTGGTAATCACGTGATGGTGGGTGTGTCCGGAGACTTCGATAATCTGCCGGGCCAATTGAAATCAATCGACGCGGACACCGGGAAGACCCAATGGATCTTTTACAGCACGCCGCCTCCCGGCGTCTCCGAGCCGCAGAGCGGCGGAGCAACAGGCGGCCAGATGTGGATGACCGGAACGTACGACCCCGAGCTCAACCTCGTTTATGTGGGCACCGGAAATCCAACCCCCGTGTTGAATGGTCCGGTGCGGCCCGGGGACAATCCATGGACGTGCAGCATCGTTGCACTCAATCCCGATACGGGGAAGCTTGTTTGGGGCTTTCAGGTCTCGCCGCACGATACTCACGACTGGGACGCCGCCGAAGTCCCCGTGCTGGTCGATGGAGATTTCAACGGCACGCCGCGGAAGATGGTCATGCAGGCATCGCGCAACGGATACTTCTTTGTGCTCGATCGAACGAACGGGAAGAACCTGCTGACCAAGCCCTTCGCCGCAGTGAACTGGGCGAAGGAAATCGACAAGGATGGCCGCCCAATCCCCGATCCGGCCAAAGAGCCATCTCGAGATGGCGTTCTCGTCGCTCCGGACGAAAGCGGAGGGACGAACTATCGCTCACCCAGCTTCGATCCAGCAACGGGACTGTTCATTGTCAGCGCTCACGATTCCTACGGCGTCTACTTCTTTAAGCCCGACCATGGCGCTTACGGATGGGCGGGCGCGGACTACGGGGTCGGCGGCCGGTCTTTCCTTCGCGCGATCGATTACAAGACGGAAGCCATCGTCTGGAGTCACTCAATAGGAGATGGCGCCGGGAGTGCTGGAGTGCTGACTACGGCAACGGGCTTGACGTTTACCGGCGACTTACCGGGCAATCTTATGGCGCTGCGAACCAGTGATGGAACAACATTGTGGCATGCACCCATTGGACGAGTGGGGAACTCGCCGATTACGTACCAGCTGGATGGGAAGCAGTTCCTTGTAGTTGGGGCCGGCAGCTCGTTAGTGGCGTTCGCGTTGCCATAGGGAGGAAATTCAATGAGCAAAGAACGGACGATCGTAGCGGCAGTCTCGATAATCCTCGTGACTGGAGCGCTGTTCTCTTCTTTCACGACCCGCGCTGCCGATCCCATCCGTGTGATGCTCCTCGACGGCGAAAGCGCGGGCACCTATCACCAGTGGAAGCTCACAACTCCCGTCCTCCAGAAACAACTCGATGAGACCGGATTATTCCAGGTTGACGTTGTCACGGCGCCTTCTCCAGGCGGTGACTTCAGCACTTTCAAGCCGGACTTTGCGAAATACCAGGTCATTGTATTCAACTACGATGCGCCAGACGATCGCTGGCCTGCTGCCCTCAAAGCATCCTTCGAGAAGTACATGCAGGACGGGGGTGGCTTCGTCAGCGTTCACGCTGCGGACAACGCGTTTCCGAACTGGGTCGCTTTCAATGAAATGATCGGCATTGGAGGTTGGCGAAATCGCACGGCAACTGCGGGTCCTCTCTGGTATTACAAAGACGGCAAGTTGGTATCGGATACCGCGCCCGGGCGTGCCGGTAGTCATGGGCGGCGCACACCGTTCCTGATCACGATCCGCGACAATCACCCCATCACGAACGGCTTGCCTAAAACATGGATGCATCAAGGCGATGAACTCTATGCCACGCTCCGTGGGCCTGGAAAGAATATGACCGTGCTGGCCACAGCTTTTTCCGATTCCGCCAACAGTGGCACTGGCCGGGACGAACCGATGCTGATGGCATTGAGCTACGGCAAAGGCCGGGTCTTCCATACAACACTCGGTCACGATATCAATGCGCTCAGCTCTGTGGATTTTGTTGTGACCTTCCAGCGCGGAACAGAGTGGGCGGCCACGGGGAAAGTGACACAGAAAGTTCCCGCAAACTTCCCGACGCCGAATACGGTCAGCTATCGATCGGATCTCGCGGCAATGGATCCTTTGTATAAGAATGGATTGAACGGTCTCGATGCGGGCGCCGGTCGCTAGCAGCTAGAACAGTCGTCCCATCAGGAACGCCAACGCAGTCTCGACACGAAGGATTCGGTAGCCCAGACTAACTTCTTTGAATCCGATGTCGCGGAACGTCTCGACCTCGCGATCGATGAATCCCCCTTCCGGTCCTATCGCAAGAACAACGGGACCTGTGATTCTCCGTGGCGCCTCCCCATGCGCGCCTGGATTCGAGAGCAATGCGAGTTTCCCGCTGAGCTCCGCCGGCAATTGATCACGAACGAAGGGTTTAAAAAGTTTGTGAAGGCGGATCGACGGCAATATCGTATCCCCCGCCTGCTCGAGCCCAAGAATCGATTGTAACTTCAAGTTCTCGTCCGATAATCGCGGGCTGGTCCAATAAGCTTTCTCAACTCTCCAGGCATTGATCACATCGATCTCCCGAATCCCCATTGATGCGGCTGCGGCGATCGTGCGATTGAGAACTTTCGGACGCGGGAGCGCCAGGATAAGACGAACCGGAAGCGTTGCGGGCGGATCTGTATCGAGATCTACCATTATCTGCACCGCTGTGTCGTCGATTTGCTCGATCACGCCCTTTCCGATTTTTCCATCCACGAGACCCACACGAAGCGTATCTCCTTCTGCGGCTCGATGAACTTGAAGGACGTGTGTAAGCCGCCGGCCTCCCAGCCGCACTCGGCGGCCGTCAATGAAGTCCGAGGGCTCGAGGAGCACGAGATTCATGCGGCAGACATTATGACTGCAAACGTAGCGGGAGTTGGCCCATGATTACTTCCATGAAATCGCTGCTCGGATTGCCGCTTTACCTGCGAATTGCGATCGCTTTAGTCCTCGGCGTGATTGCGGGACTCGTCGTCCCTGAGACGTGGGCTCCGCATTTCGACGTGCCGGCCAGGATTATCCTGCGGCTGCTGGGTGCTATTGCGCCCCCGCTCATTCTCGTGGCTGTCGCTCAAGCTCTTCTGGGCGCCAACGTTCGCGGCAAGCTCGCGGGAAAGATGTTTTTTCTGTTGGCGCTTAATACACTCGTTGCAATCTTCGTCGGACTTGTGGTCGCTAATGTCGTGCGGCCCGGCCAGCATGCGTCGCTCCCGCCGGGCGAGGCACCGAACGTTACCGGAAGTCCGCTCTTGCAGTTGCTGGACAACATCCCCTCCAGCCTTATTCGCCCATTGGTTGAGAACAATGTAATCGGCGTCATCATCATTGCCGTTGCTTTCAGCCTTGCGGCGAGAAAGCTGGGAGCTGTGCGGAAACCGCAAATCATGAATGTTCTCGAGACGGCGTTCGAGTTGATCCTGATTGTCCTGCACTGGATCATCGCGCTCGTTCCGCTTGCAGTGTTCTGCAAGGTGGCATTTGTTGTAGGAACCCAGGGCTTTCGCCCTTTCGTCGCGCTCGGATGGTTCATCGTGGCGGTCCTTATCGCTCTCGCCGTTCAGGCGTGCTATTACCTCACACGCATCCGTCTGGCATCATGGGTGCGGCCGATGCACTTGTTGAGCGGAACAAGAGATGCGCTGGCCATGGCGTTTTCAACGGCCAGTTCGACAGCAACAATGCCGGTCACGTATGCCTGCCTGCGTGAGAAAGTCGGCCTCCGAGAAGAGTCCGCCAGCCTGGGCGCGCTGGTCGGTTCCAATTTCAACAACGACGGCACAGCGTTGTACGAAGCCATGGCCGCGTTGTTCATCGCGCAGATGACAGGTTCGGACCTCTCGTTAACTCAACAGGCAATGGTCGTGCTTACCAGCGTTGTCGCTTCCGTTGGCGCCGCGGGAATTCCCGAGGCCGGGCTTGTAACGATGACTCTCGTGTTTTCGGCTGTTCACCTGCCCCCGGGATACATCGCATTATTGCTGCCCGTCGACTGGTTTCTGGATCGCTGCCGCACCACGATCAATGTGATGGGCGATATGAACGTGAGCTGCATTCTCGATGGCCGCAAGCGTGAAAAGGAGAAGACCGATCGGCTGCTGGAGAGCCTGACGTAATCAACTCATCCACGCCAGAACCGCGGCGGCCAGGATCACAAGAGCCGCTAGGCCGAGTTGCAGTAGCCGGGAATATGGAATAACGAAGTTGGTTGCGGTATTGACGCGTCGAAAGTGAACGTCTCGTCCGAAACGCAAGGCAGTGCGTGGCCAGATATCTTCCGGCGGCTCTCCAAAGAATCGTCGATAGCTGGCGAGTGTGCACTCGTACAGATCTTTGAATCGATCAGTCTCGGCACTCCCGCCTCGTGTCGGTTCGTGGCCAATCGTCTGCCGCACTGCATTTTTGCAGAAGTCCGCCCAGGAGCGAGTGTACTGGAGGTGCTGATGCCAGGCCTGATCGACCTGATCTGAAGGCACAGCCGTGTGATCCGCAGCAGCCGTGAGGAACGCAAATTTCCGATACTCCTCTAAAACCCTCAGTGAATAAAGCTTTGGCCAACCGTTGTCCTTGCTGAGGCGGGCGGCAAATGGTGTGCCTTCGTCAAAGGCAAATGCCTGAATCCTTGCATAGAGGTCATGTTGCTCTGGTGTCATAGCATTGCTTCATGCAAGACAGCGGAATCGGTGATACCGACAGCTCAACCTTTTCCCGGCGAGTGTTCGCGTGTATGGTAGACCGCGATGAAGACAGATTTGAAAACGCTTCTGCAGCAGTGGCGAGAGGGTGACCGCACCGCCGGCGAACAGGTCGTGGGGCTCGTCTATTCGGATCTGCGGGCGCTTGCCGCGTATTTTCTGAATTCCGAACGGCCGGATCACTCGCTGCAACCTACGGACCTCGTGAATGAAGCCTTTGTGCGGCTTACTTCCGGGAAACCGGTGGATTGGCAGAACCGGGCGCACTTCATCGCCGTGGCGGCGCGTCAAATGCGCCGTATTCTTATCGACCACGCGCGCCGCCAAAAAGCCTTGAAGCGAAATGACACGCTGATTCCGGTTCCATTCACGCAGGAGTCCGCAGCTCGGAAGTCCCATCTGGAAAGCGTTCTTGCGATGGAAGAAATTCTCGAGGAACTTGAAAAGTTCGACTCGCGGGCGGCGCAGATTGTCGAGCTTCGTGTTTTTGGCGGGATGACCGAAAAAGAGATGGGAGAAGTTCTCGGGATCTCCGTTGCAACCGTCAAGCGGGACTGGACATTCGCGCGGGCATGGTTGATCCGGAGACTTCGCAAGGACAACCCGGAAAAACCTGGAGGCCGTCCGACGGTTCAATCCGGCAACTGAAGGCCGGCTAGTGCCTTTCACCGCAAGAGGGCTTTCTTTCCGCGGATCAATGTTATCCTCACCAGCGGAGGAATGGCCGAGTGGTTGAAGGCGGCGGTCTTGAAAACCGTTGAACGGGGAACCGTTCCGGGGGTTCGAATCCCTCTTCCTCCGTTCCCATTGTTTGGATTCAGTCAGTTAACCGTAGCTTCTTCGGCTAGTTCAATGGCGACGGTCCGCAAATCAGGATCGGCTAAGTACGGTGGCGTGGTGATAAGTCCGTCTTTTCGCTCGATCCGATCGCCGCGTTGAACCTATTTCAAATCAGAGCCTGGCGGTGGCTGGAAAATCTATCCCTGACCGGCGCAAGGCGCTTTCCTACCTCCTGCAAGAAAACGGGCCCCAGAGCTTCTAACGCATCATCGAGCGGCGTCGTCCGCATGGTTAATTCTCTTCCGATACTCGTCCACCATCTTCTGAGTCACATCCTTCTCATAGCAAAGTGGTGAAGCCCCTCAAGGCTTGCTGTAGGCGCTGTTTCCACCGCAGGTTCGACCCGCCCTGTTCTTGCTATAAGGACAGGGGAGCTTCCCTATAGGCCGCGATGGACTCCTCGATGAGTGCTTGGCGGATCTGAGCATCCGTTTTAGCGGACTTGGTTTGACCGAGAGCCGTTCCTATCGCAAGGACGAGAATGGCGAGGCTGATTGTTCGCTTCATGCTTCAGACAGATAAATGGCGTCGAAAATGTTGCGTGATCTTAGCGCTGATTTGTTCTTGCTCGCAAATTCAGCTGACTCCACCGGCAGCAAGACGCGGAGGCATGGCCTCCGAATAGTTCGTTATCCGCTCTCTTTACGAAATCCATCGCCGGATGAGGGACTAGTTCCCTTCATCCGGCAATTCGAGCTAGCTCGAACCTCTATGGGATAACCTGGCTCCATAGGCCGATCGGTTTCCACTGATTCCCCCCACTGAAGTTCAGCGGACTAGATGACTTCGAAGCAGCCTGCGATGCTACTGGAGCTACCATACTGAGGGACTCCGTTGGACCGGTGTGGAGGAACAAATCCGCGGCCGGATCAGGGTCGAGTTCCGCATTGAATCGCGAGGGACGCCCCGCGCTATCGTAATAGAGCGTCAGTCCTTGTGCGTTATTGTGTCCCGTGCATTTTGTATCGTTGGGATTGGTGCCAATCCGAGTAAGCACCCGGAACGAAAGGACGTCACCAGATGCGTAGGTCACTGGGCTGAATGGGCTGAAAGGAACGAGAGCTTCGAGTGCATTATTCGGATTCCTGGTGACACCGGAAATGCAGCGTGCCATCCCGGAATCGACAAGGTTGTTGTTCTTGTAAATCTCAACGCGCAAATCAAAGCGGGTGCCCTGATCGTCGCTATTTACAAGGCCGAGCCACAAGTGTGCTGGACCGAGGGATTCCAATGAGACGATTTGGGTAATCGTCACAGCCAGTCCGGTGCTATCAGCATTAAAGTTGCCATTAACGCCCCAACCGACAGCAAAGTCGAGCGTATCGCCGGCAGCGAAATAACGATTGAAGCTGAACGGTGCCTGGGCACTAAAACCGTTTATATTCGCTGTGAATACCGAAGAGGACGAATTGTGCAAAATATGTGCATCGGATGAGGTGTTGCGTGTGTCGATGCCTTGAAACAAACCATCGACGTTGAACAATCCGCTTGTAGGAGCGGTCCACCGAAGGACACTGAGACTCCCATTACAGCTCGGATGCAGATTCAACATATTTGAGGGTTGTGAGACGCCGGAGGCGTAGTCGTAAGTCGCGCCCGTGTGGTTGAAGGACATCACAGGGAACAAGAAGTCGCCGGGGCATTCAGGCCCTTCCCAGGAGTCGATGCCCGGGTAAGGGCGCCTTGTTGGCGTGTTATAGGGTATGAATGTACTTCCAAGAGACGTCGTCCACCCATAAGACCAAGCGCCATTCGGATTCGCAGTGCTTGAAAAGTTACTGACAGCATCATAACTGGTGGCGGGCAAGGGGGGTTGCGGGAGTTGACAGACGACCGTGAAAGTTGGTCCATAGGTGTAGTTAGATTGATTGCCGTTTTGAATATAGAACCCGAACTGGTTCGGCTGTCCCCCGCAGAAGCGCTCTCCAATGGTGAAGACGGCCGAACCACTATTCGGTAATCCTCCGATTCCATCCACGACCTGATACGCTACGTAGTCAATGAACTGCAGGTTTACAATATCTGATGGATCTCCACCAGTCCACGTGACGGTTATGGGTTGTCCAGCAAGGACGATTGAGCCTTGGGTAGGGGACGTAAGCAAAAATCCGGACTGGGCCGATAAGTGAGTCGAAATCAACAGACAAATTGTGAGGGCGAGCAGCAGCCGGGCTCGAATGCTGGTCGCGAAAGTGCGAGTCAGTTTCTCAAACAGATCAGTCATAGCAGAATCCTTTCAGATCAGGCAATAGTCTGGTCACAAATCAATCGAGAGTGTGGTACGCAAAAAGCGACGGCATAATCTTCTCCACGTACCATTTTTGTCAATGTCAAAAATGACATTTGGCCGAGGTGGGTGGAGAGTCCCAATGCTACTCTCCACTAATGCTCGACCCCGACTTCTTCCTCTGCGAACTCCTGACAGTCCCACCGGATGTAGCCCTTCGTGCTGCCGCCGAGATCTCCGGCTGCGAGGCGTGCAGCTGGGATGCGCAACTGGCCTTTCGGGATCTTGTCCGAGACGATGCACGGGAAGGAATGTACGAGTTCATCCTGGCCTCTCCTGTGCGTTGTCCCCTCTGTCACGGGCCAGTAACAGAAAAGACTCTCATCGGTGCAGGCGGGCCTGAAGTAGAAGTCTTCTCGTAACTTCAGCGAGAAGTTAAAGGTTAACGGATAATTGTTATTTGTTACCGATGGAGCGGCTCACTTTGTTCGCCGAAATTCCTTACCGTCCACTATCGGGAGTGTTGCATCGCTGCTTTTGCGGTACGTACTGACGCGCCGATAATCCTGCAGACTTCCTGGTTGTCCGCGAGAGCCGCGATAATGCTTTCCCGCTTTTCGGCGACAGTTTTCGAAAGAATTTGTAACCAGCCACTCGTTTCATTTAGTTCCTTCTGAACAATTCCCAGCTTATGAATAAAGTCGGCCCGACTCTCAGCCCCGCGTGCCTCCGCATAGTTGGGCGCGGGAGCCGTTCCAGACCTCAACAATTGCATTGCGATGTGCCTTCCGGCCGGGATCCCTGCGAGCTCTGTCGAGAACGTGACCATCCGAGCTGCAAACTGAATTAGCCGCTCTTCCAGGTGATCCGATAAAGATTTTTCCCGCTCCATAACGCGGTGCAAGAGCAACTGCGGGACCAACGTCACCCCAGAAAGTCACTCACAGGCCCCAGCCAAACAACAAGCGGACCCTTGGCGCAAATGTTCTGAAAACGAACACGCAGGTATCGAAAGGAAGCATGGGAGCGAAACCTAGGGTCTATTGGCGATCAGCGTGCCTCTGGTATCCCAGGAGGAATTTATGGGAACCTTATTAATCATCCTTCTTGTGCTGCTCTTACTGGGAGGCGGTGGCGGCTATTATGGCTATTCGAGGTGGGGCGCATCGGGTGGTATCGGGATCTTTGGCCTGGTCCTGATTATCCTCCTGATTGCGTTTGGCGGGCGCGTGCCTTCGTGAAGGCAGACCTCTCCGATCAATGCAGGAGGCCGCTCTCGATTACGCCCCTGCACGCGCTCTAAAGCTTAGCGGTTCTCGCGGCGTGCGGCCTCCGCGAAGAACCGCTCATATTGCTCGCGCATTTCGCGGCCGCCGATCTCGATCGTTGTTTGGTTTTCAATCCACCCTCGCACCAGGCTGAAGCCGCCATTGGGCGGGCCGTTATGTACGCGTTCCGCTTTCCATCCTTCCCGGGCAAAGACCTCCAGCACCTGGTCGGTGTCCACCGCTTCGCTGGTGACATAACCGTGGTGAGGCCACGCCTCGGGTAGCGGCAGGTCTTTCCGCTGTAACTCGTGTTCACCAACTCCCGCGCGGGTGGCGGCGGGCCACACTTCAATCGCGGATCCGTCAGAGTCGCCGGCATATACCAGCTGAGTCCCCTCGGGGTGTGGGATCGGGATGACGCGCGCGCCAAGCAACTCCGCAAGAACAGCTGCGACCCGCTCGGGGTTGCGGGCCGGAATGGTGAAGTGATGGATCCTCATGAGCGTTGTCCTTTCAATCGTTTTGCTTCTGTAAGAGCTCCGAGCTAAACGGAGCGGAGCACGAGGATAGGTAAATTGCGCCTGAACTGCCAGAAGATCCGCATCTTCAGCCGGTTCATGCGTATTCCGGGGCAAGTCAATCTCATCAGGGCCTAAATAGACGGTATGTTTGGTCGCTTATGGTTTGTTGGGACGGTTGCCTGGGCAGTTCTATTCTTTGTTATTGTAGGACGGTACTCCGGCGGTGCTTCGCTTGAGCGCGGCCCTTTGATTATGACCCTGGTTATCGGCCTCGCACCTTTGACCATTGGATTTAGTTGCGCCGCTATCCGAGCTCGCCGGTAGATCTGCTCCTTTTTAGGAACAAGGATATTCATGCAGGAAAAGAATATCGAGGCGAAGACCCACGGGCGCTATCTCGTCGAAGCATCCACATCTGGCGCACCCATGCTTGTCGGCTTTCATGGGTATGCTGAACTCGCCGATGTTGAATTTGACCGTCTCCGAAAGATAGACGGGGCAGACCAGTGGACCGTGGTAGCCATTCAGGCTCTTCATCGATTCTACCGGGGACGGAGTCGCGATGTCGTCGCGAGTTGGATGACCCTGCAGGACAGGGACCTCGCGATTGCCGACAACATCTCATACACAGGCGCGGTGATCGAATCTGTGGCCAGGGAATACGCGACCAGTCAAACCCTTGTGCTCTCCGGTTTCTCGCAAGGGGTTGCCATGGCCTATCGTTGCGCCACCCATCTCAACCATCCTGTAGACGGACTGATTGCTCTCGGTGGCGACGTTCCTCCCGAACTGGATCAAGCTCGCCTTTCGACGATCCGTTCTGTACTGCTCGGTCGTGGCATTCGAGACGAATGGTACACGGCTGAGAACCTTGCGCAAGATGAAGAACGCCTGCGATCCGCGGGCGTGAATGTTGAGGCCGCCGTTTTCGATGGCGGGCATGAATGGTCCGCAGAATTTTATCGTGCGGCTTCAGGGTTTCTTCGCGCCCGTAAGACAAATGCGCAGTCGTAACAGTCTGAGGCACAGGTTCTCTCTTGATCGACGTGTTGCCGAACAGCAGCGGTGCCTCCAGCGTCGATCAACATTGCAATCGTGTGCGTCGCCAATGCCATTCGACACAAACCCGATGGTACGGCTGCAAGATCCAACGTCGCCTCAAAAAATTAGCATAAGAATAGGCGTCACGCGCCTCGGCGAATACAGCTTGGTGAGCCTCAGCGACGTGAGCAGACGAGAACGATTTCGCCCGCCGTTTTCCTGAAGAGACCATCTTGTGCCGCAACGCGGCATCGCACCATACCTTTTCGACGGCGTCAGCAATCGCTCGTGGACAGGTCGGATCAAAAAGAAGCCCTGCATCGCCCATGACCTCCGGAATAGAGGTAGCATTCGAGGCAACGACGGGGCATCCCGAGGCCATCGCCTCAACCAGGGGAATGCCAAAGCCTTCGAAGAGCGATGGAAAAACCAACATGTGAGCGCGACTGTACAGGTGGGCCATTTTTTCGCGGCTGACGTATCCGAGAATGTGAGCCCGCGCCAGTCCATACTCCTGGATCTTCTCTGAAAGGGGATAGCCATTAGCCTGCTCAAAGCCCGTAAACACAACGGGTATGCTCAGGTTTCTCGCCTTTTGCAGAAAACTGAGGGCCTGAAGCAACGACTCATGGTTCTTATGTTTCCAAAAGTTCGCCGGATAGAAAATGAATTCCTCAGGCAGCGGCTGAGTAACAGGCCGGCCAATCTTATCCGTGTGGTAATAGCAGTTTTCTGCGCTGAGATGGACGACGATGACCTTTTCGTCGGGTAAACGATGGTGTTTGACGATGGTGGCCTTTGAGAAATTAGAGAGTGTCACGACTCGATCGGCCATCTGAGTCGAACTCGGGGAGTGCAGGTCGTGAATATAGCGGTCGGCGGCCGTAAAGAAACCGGGATAAAAGACCTCCTGTATATCGGCCA